>JAABUR0100002922.1_pt1 | contig 24934 bp, 28 predicted proteins | sample 5560091 | NCBI WGS metagenome assembly JAABUR01 (sample SAMN10711879, study PRJNA513375) | rock metagenome | isolation source: Antarctica rocks | place: Antarctica: Victoria Land, University Valley sud
GTTGCCGTCGTTGTCATAGTCCAGGAAGGCGCAGCCGTTGCCGATGGTCTGCAAGATGTCCAGCGGGCGCGGCCCCGCGATGTGCCACCGGTACGAAAGACCCGAAGAACCCGCTACGTCCACGAACGAGGCCTTGGCGTCACCAGGACTGCCCAACGCCGCCCGTCCCGTCGGCACAGGCAGCGGCTTATGATTGTCGGCCCAGGAGCCGGCGTGGATGGGGGAGGACAGGTTTCCATCCAAAGCCGTGTCCGAGTCCAGCGATGAGCTTCTGCCCGATGTCGTTAATGAACGACATCCCGCAAGAGCCAGGAAAGGAACGATCGCCAGTGCCGCGACGATCTGTATTCGGGAGATCTGTATTCGGGAAATTTGACGTGCCATAAGTGTGACAATTCCCCCTATCAAGGGGGAAGACTTCCGCGCTTTTCGTTAAGAGGGCAGACTGACGCCGTTTCCCGGCGGCCGAACGCCGCCATGTTTATGATAGTCCACTCCCCCTATTATACAGGACTCTGCGACTTTAATCTACAAGATATTCCGTGAAACAATTTTACCCCCATTTGACTACCGTACACTTTTTATTTGGGGGTGGCTGAGGTTGCCGCCTGGGGTATTCTAGTTCCTACCACAGTTCTGGAGTACCCTAAGTAAACTCACCTAAGTAAACTCAAATGAGCGACAACCTCAGACGCTATTGTGCCATACATTCGGCACTGATGCAACTGTATCCGAGTGAACCCACCGGCAATTTGGCCCGGCACCTAAAGACTTTGCCGCCTTGGTCTGCGGCATCATTGGCAGTAAAAAGACCCATCTGCCGGCTATTGCCAGCAAAGCACCCGATGGCAACAAGCGCGAAAGCCGCACCAAGCGGTTTGCCCGCTTTCTGCAAAACAAGAACGTCACCCCCGAAGACTTCTTTCGAAGACTTCTTTGTGCCTTACGCCCAGGCTCTGATGGAAAGCCTGCCGCCGGAGCCGCTGGTGCTGGTCATGGACGGCAGCCAGGTGGGGCGCGGGTGCATGGCTCTGATGGTGAGCGTCCTTTACCAAAAGCGAGCACTGCCCCTATGCTGGCGGGTGGTCCAAGCCAAGAAAGGCCACTTTCCCCAGGAGCAACATCGGCAACTGCTGGCACAGGCCAAAGCGCTGGTTCCATCCGGGCGCGAGGTCGTCTTTCTGGGCGACGGCGAGTTTTCTGGGCGACGGCGAGTTTGACGGCTGCGACCTGCTGGCAGACATTCAGGGCGCGGGCTGGCACTCAGGGCGCGGGCTGGCACTATGTCTGCCGCACCGCCAAAAATGTGCTTCTCTGCGAAGTGGACTGGTCGGACGAAACGTTCTCGCTCTCTGCGCTGGATTTGCAGCCCGGCGACAGCGTGGAGATAACCGACCTGCTGTTTACGGCCCAGGGCTTTGGCCCGGTTCTGGTGGGTGCGGTCTGGGAGCGGGGCCAGAAGGAGCCGCTTTTGCTGGTGACGAGCCTGGACTTTCTTTCTGAAGCCCGCTTCTGGTACAAGAAGCGTTTCAGCATCGAGACCTTCTTCTCCGACCAGAAAAGCCGGGGCTTTTATCTGTGCCATAGCCATTTGAGCCAGCCGGAGCGCCTGGCCCGGCTGCTGATGGCGACGTGTTTGGCCTACTACTGGATGGTCTGCCTCGGCACCGAAGTCGTGCAGCACGGGTGGCAAGCCATCATTCACCGGGGCAAGCGCTGCGATCTGAGTTTGTTCCAACTCGGCTTGCACTGGCTGGAACACTGCCTCAATGAAGGCTGGCCCCTGCCCGTCAGACTTCAAGTGCAGGCACGAAAATGAGACGCAAACAAAAGTGTACGGTAGTCAATACCCCCATAAATGTAGTGCCCGCTTGGACAGCAATAACACAACATCTTGTGGAATCTTCGGCCCAAATTTTATTCCACGGAATATCTACAGCGCGTCGCAAGAGGAATGGAGCCGACTGTTGCGCCGCCCTGCGGAAGCTCACGGGAGCACAGGAACAGCCGCCAAATGGTCGCCGGGACAGGATTACTGAGAGTTACATAAACGTCTAAAGATTTGCGCCCCTCTTGGGTGAAAGACAGCATGGAACTTTCTTCCCAGGATACTCAAGAACCCAGGAGGCTCAAGAATGGCGCGAGGGACGCCGCCTGCGCGCCTATGAACTGTCGCGCCTATGAACTGTCCCAGCAGGGCTGGAAACAAGGCACCGCTGGAAACAAGGCCCCATCGCCCAGGCCCTCGGCGTCACACCGGGCCCGGACGAGGGGGTTTGGCACTACCTCAAGCATGGGGAGAGGGGCAACCGAGAGGGGCAACCTCTGCTGCCGTGACCTGTACCCTCTGTGGCAGGAACTGTGCGCCGCTGCGGAGCGGTTGCCTCAGAAGCCACAGACCATCAAGGGCTTTTTTGAGAAGGGCTTTTTTGAGCAAGTGGGCTATCTGTTTGAGCAGGTGGCCTATCTTTAGCAATTTATGGTACTTATATACTTCCCGCACACGGCTATGTAAGCGTTTGTCCGCTTCCATAAATCTATCTCTAGGAGGATTCGCCTGCCTGGGTGGGGAACGGTGGTGTACCGACCGGGAGGGCGGGATTTATGCAGCGGAGAAGGCAGCCGGATTACACTGACAGCAAAGGTACAAAGCACGTCATTGAGCAAGAGGGTTATATCCAGCGCACGTCGCACACAGGCGGGTACGGCGTCTCATCAGACTTCATGCCAACAGGCATTTACATTGACGGCAAACGATGGGCCGAGTTTGATGACATGGGTATGGCAGGCGACCTGAATGAACTAGCTGAGAAAGAGATAGAAAAGAGAGTCAGCAATCTAAGTCATCCACCACCTTGAACCTGCCGGTGAGGTTCATCTTTGGCTTCGTCAGGGTAATTTCAGCCTTACCAATCTCACCAGCTTTGATGTGCAGCCTGATTTCGGACACGCGGCCCAGAGGGCTACCTGTTTTTGTATCCGTGACGGTCGTGCCGTGTGGTGTACCATCACTCGTAATCGCTAACTCCATGTGTTCAGGCTCTAGTTCGCCTACTATTTCCTCGCCTGCTAGTTCTTGCGCCCCTGATTGTTTGCTGCCCATAAATCATGTCTCCTTTACAGGCATAAACGAAAGAAACAGTGAAACTGTCTTGCTTATCGGTGTTCGATGTAACGCAAGTTAGACCATTCCCTTAGAACCTGTGTAAAAAGGCGTCAGATCGCCCCCCCGCCCCCAATTCTGGGGGAGCCGGAATAGGAGCAACGGGTCAGCGGTCCTCTCTGGTCCCCCCAAAATTGGGGGCTAGGGGGTCCATTCGGGACTTTTTACACAGGTTCTTAGCCCCTGAGACCCTAGAGAAGTTCCGGGGCGTGGTAGAAGCCGATGAGACGTACATCGGCGGGCTGGAAAAGAACAAGCACAAGGACAAGAAGTTAAACAAGGGGCGCGGGGCGGTCGGCAAAACGGCGGTCATGGGACTGCTAGAGCGCGGCGGTGAGGAGAAGGCTTCGCAGGTCTGGACAACGGTTATCCCCAACAACTCCAAAGAGTCACTGCACGGGCAGATACGCGCCCAGGTGGAAGCGGGAACGGAACTGTTCACGGACGCATGGAAAGGCTACAACGGTCTTGCGCCGGACTACAAGCGGCAGTTCGTTGACCATGCCATACAGTACGTTATCGGACGGGTACACACGAACGGGCTGGAAAACTTCTGGACATTGCTAAAGCGAACCATCAAAGGAACCTACACGTTCACATCGGTACAGCATCTTGCGGCGTACCTAGACGAACAGGTGTATCGGTTTAACAGCCGACTAGACAATGACGGCGGGCGGTTCTTGGAGACGATGGGGTTTGTGACGGGTAAGCGCCTCACATACGAGACGCTTACGCACGGTCACTTGACGCTGTACCGATAGCCTTTGTACCTCTAGGGGAGGGCGCGGCTTGTTTGGCTTTGCGCTCGGCGCGGGCCTTAGCGCGTTCGGCTTTGGCTTCTGCTAGTCGCCTGTTTAGTTCCGACTTGGGGACGATCAAGGAGTCGCGCAGTAGTTCCTCAAAACGGTCAAATGGAACAGATGACTGCGCTTCATTTTGCGTTTGATGCGTCATGCCTATAGTACTAAAGTGTGACGTGTCAATCCACCTCAAACAGTTGGCGGGGCAAGGCGGACTGACGGATAATTGACCTGAGAGTGCCGATGGCTATTTCCCGATGCATAGGCACTTGTACGCTATACGTTGTGCCTATGCCTTTCTTCTGGTACGTCACATGGTCGCCTTTTTGTCGGTCACGAACAAATCCGTTGTCTTCTAACAACTTACATGCATCATGCCCAGACAAGACCCGGAGTTGCTTCAATGTCCCTACTCCTGAAAGGTATGTCAAGCGACGTGGTAAAGACTTCCGAACTCTCTTCCCTGCTTGGAAGCCGTCTTTCAAGTTCCGAAGGTGAGGCAGACTCCAAGAAGAGTTCTACGGCTTCGCGTATATTGGCTTTAGCCTCCTCTATGGTAGCGCCTTGACTTGCAATGTCGAGTTCTAAGCATAGGGCGACATACACATCCTCCCCTGTGCTTAGTTTCTCTTTCTCTATTGCCGCTGTTAAATGCAGCCGCTCCATTTTTTCCCTCCTGCGCTTTAGCCGTTCCTAGCCCGCGCGTATGCGTATGAGACTTCCCTGCCTCCGCGTAATGACAACTTTTCCGTGTCGCCATGAGTTTGTTCTATTTGCCCGCCCTGGCTTCAATCTTTGCCGTTCATCATCGGCAACCCCCGCCCCGCGCCTCACCTGTCATTCCCGCGCGCGGGAAAAGCAAACTGTGTTACACAAAAGTAAAACACCTTGCTAAACGATATAGTATAGCATGAAAGTTGCTAAGATTAAACTATGGTTTTAATCTTATTGTGTGATTTATTTTGCAAGCAAGTAAACTCTAACTTATTCGTGTGCGAGAAGTATATAAGTACCAAATTTATCTAAACATCAGTATCATCTCACCCCTTGCCTGTACTCAGCCCATTCACCAGATGCACGAGCAGGGCGGCCATGCCTTGCAGGTCGCAGATGTGGACGCGCTCACGGGCGGTGTGCGCGCCCTTTTCGGGGGCGCCGACGAAGACCCAGTCGAAGGGGACGCCGCTGCGGTCCAGGGCGGCGCCGTCGGAACCACCTTCCGACTCGATCTCGCGCTGGAACGGCAGGCCGCTCCCTTCGGCCAGGGCCAGCACGCGGTCCAGGTAACGCCGGCGCGGCAGGCAGCTATCGCGCAGGGAAACGGCGACGCCGCGCCCGCACCGGACGTGCTTCGTGTGCCAAGTCAGGTCGGCGATCAGCGCCCGGCGGATGCCGTGCGTCTCGGACAGGCGGCGGGCGCAGAGCAAGGCCCCCACCCCGCGCGTCTCTTCATAGGTGGTGAACGCGACGGCGACGCTGGGGCAGCGCCGCAGGACGTGCAGGGCGGCCCAGACGCCGGCGCGGTTGTCGAGGTAGGGCGTGGTGATTACGCTGCGCTCCTGCTGCTGCGCTGCGGCGTAGACCCAGCGCGAGCCGGGCGCGGCCTGGGTCTTGCCGCGCACCTTCCAAGAGCCGTCCTTGCGCCGCGCCAGCGTGTTGCCGGCGTCAGGCATACCTGCCGGGCGGATCGGGTCCCCCGGCTTGCCTTCGGGACCGCCGATGGGGAGGAGGCGCTTGTCATAACCCATCGTCCAGCCGGTCGTGTCCAGGTGGGAGAACACGGCGACAGCCGGCTTTTCGCCGCGCCGGGCGAGGAGCGAGTCGCCCAGGCGCTCGACGTGGGCATCGGGCAGCTCGCGCGTGAGCCGGTCTTCGAGCCAGTCCGTCGTCTGCCCCTCGTCGCCGGAAGGGCCGTCCAGTGTCAGCAGGTCCCACAGCAGGTCGAGCGGGTAGTCAGGCGGCGTCACAGTGCCTCATTGTATCCCAAGTCGGGCGGGGTTGTCAAACGGGGCGTTCAAAGCGGGCGGCGGGGAAACGGAGAGGAAGGGCGCGATGAATCGCGCCCCCACCTCATCACCCGATGCCCGCGTAGGCGGGGATCTGCCCTTTTCCAGCCCCGCCCTTATCCCTGATTGACAGCGACCAGCTCGATGTCGAAGACCAGTGTCGAGTTGGGCGGGATGGCCGGGGTCGGCGAGTCCGCGCCGTAGGCGAGGGCGGGGGGGATGACGAGGCGGCGCTTGCCGCCGACCTTCATGGTGGCGACACCCTCGTCCCACCCCTTGATGACCTGCCCGCCGCCGACCGGGAAGTCGAAGGGGGCGGCGCCGTGGTCGTAGGACGAGTCGAACTTGGCGCCGTCAGGCAGTGCGCCCACATACTGCACGGAGGCGGTCTGGCCGGGGGCGGGACTGGGGCCGGCGCCGACCTTGATGTCGTAGTATTGCAGGCCGGACGGGGTGGACTTGAGCGTGACGGTCTTGCCGTTGATCTTGGTGGTGGCCGGCTTGTGGGAGACGTCGGCGGACGGGGGCACGGGGGCCGGCGCGGCGGGAGCGCTTGCGGATGAGGCCGGGGCGCTCGTGGATGCCGACGGCGTGCCTCCGGTGTCGCTGCCTTTGTCGCCGCAGCCGGACGCGGCGGCGAGCAGCGCCCCGGCCAGCGCGAACGCCTTGAGTGTCAGTTTCATGGGGTGAGTTCCTCCTGATTGGCCTTCCAGAAGCGGTGGCTTCGGACGGCACACCGGCCATTGTACCTGAAAAGCCGTCCCTGAGAAGCAGGGGGTTTGCCCGCCGGTCGCGAATAGGCCCGCACCATGTTTAGACTTCCGCCCCCCTTGCTCCTCCTGCCGCTCGTATGGGGAACCTTCTTCGGCGCGCTTCTCCCCTCCCTTGTTCTGGCACAGCCCCAGGGAATGACGCAGGGAGGCTCCCCGAACACGGCGACCGCCGAGCCGCCCCTTTCGCGGCCACGGACGCCGCCGATCAAGGTAGTATTGTTCCGCGACCTCGCGTTTCGGGATTTTGCCCCAAAGGCGTTTCGCTACGCTCCCCCGTCCGGCGGCAGCCGGCGGTGGGCGCGAGTCATCCTCGTGGCCGATTTTTCGGTCACGGCGGGCCGCCAGTTCGACCGCACGGCGCAAATCGCCGTGGGCCGGACGAACGTCTATTTCGGCACTACGATGGAGCCTTCGCGCACCTTCGGCCCCTCCTGGCATGTGGAGCGGGATATCACGGACGACAGCGCGCTATTCCGAGCGCCGCAGCCGGGCGAGGTGATTCTGGGCAACCTGGTCAACGGAACCTACACGGGGATCATCCGGGGGAGCGCCTTCCTGCTGTTTTATCCGCCGGATCGGTCCACGCCCCCGGCCGAGACGCCGGACGTGGTGCTGCCGCTGCCGAACAAGGCGGGGGGCGCGGCCGGCCTGAGCGGGCCGGACGCCGTGCTGACGGAAAGCTTTACGTTTCCGACCAATGTCGTGCGGGCGTATCTGGACCTGATCACGGAAAGCCAGGGGCAGGATGAGTTCTGGTATCTCGGCGTCCCCAGCGACCTGGCGGCGAAGCTTCAGACCTTCGGCGGGACGGCCTTCCGCGAGGCCGAGGTCACGGTGGACGGTCGCCCGGCGGGCGTCGCGCCGGTCTACCCGTGGATCTATACGGGCGGCATTGACCCGTCCCTCTGGCGTCCGATCCCCGGCGTACAGACGCTCAACTTCACGCCGTACCGCGTGGACCTGACGCCGTTCGCGGGCGTCTTCAACGATGGCAGGCCGCACCGAATGGGGGTTCACGTCTTCAACGGCGGCAGCTCATTCTCGGTCGCGGGCGCACTCTATCTGTATCGCGACCCTGTGTTGAAGGTGGTCCCCGGGGCCGTCACAGCCGACACCCTGGGCGCTTCCCCCACGCCGGTCGTCACCCAGAAGATCGTCACGGCGGGGGACGAAACGAGCGGCCCGGTTTCCGTCGCCTCGTCCCGGCGTTTCACCCTCGCCGGGTATGTGCTGACTTCGCGCGGCCGTGTGGACACGCGGATCGTCCAGGACGTCCTTTTTAAGAGCGACCAGCAGTTCGACCTGTCCCCATCTCGCGAGGTCCAGAACCTGGGGCAGACAACGCGGCTGTGGGCCACGACCACCACGCGCAGCGGCCCGCAGATCGTGGTGCGGCGGCAGGCGCTTTTCTACCCGCTGACGTTCCTGTCCGCCCGTCTCGTCCAATCGGATAAGGCAGTCTCTCAGCGGACAACCGTCCGCCAGGGGTATCGGGTGACGGAGCGAGTGACCCGGAACGGCGTCCCCATCTTTGCCGCCGCGCTGTCCAATGACGTCAGCCCGACCGACACCGTACGGTTTGACGCCGCGGGCAAGTTCGCGGGCCGTCAGAGCCGGAGCGCGCAGACCTATTCCTGCTCCGACTCGCGCGGACACCGCTACCGCCGGACGGTCAAGGCGGAGAACGGCGTCGTCACGGCCATCACTCCTTGAAGGATCACCGTTAAGTTGTAGAAGGGAGACGCCCTGTGGCAACGGTTTATGAAGCGCAGTGCCTCGGAGGCGATTTTCAGCAAAGGGTCATCGCATTCCCCGTCTACGGCTACCGATTAGAGGAAGCGCCTGACGTGCATATGTGGGTGCAACTGGCCTGGTGTCGTGACTGCCAAAAGGTAGTTCATGCCGAGCGCCTGTTATCGCCCGGCGAGGCTGAAGAGCGGGTTGAAGGCGGCACCAACCGCAACGTCCGTCGGGACGCCGAGCGATACCATGAGATGCTGGTTTCCCGGCAGTCCCCGCCCAGATGCCTCCACTGTGGCGGGACGGAAATCACTCCGGCTTCCGGCAACGGCAGCGAACGCATCCTGACGCACCCCGCCTGCGGCAACAACATCACTTTCCACCACTCAGGCCACGCCCGCCTTTCGGACGAAACGCATTTGTACTCCTCTGAGGGGAAGTATCTGGCGACGGTGACAGGCTCGCTCATTCCCGGAAGACGATATGGAAGGGAAAGATAGGAGAACGGTGGTTCTCGGCGATCTACATCAGCAGGAACAGATAACCGAAAGCGGCAATTTTGTGGTAGCATAATCCCATGCCAACTTATGGAACTCTTGAACTTGATCCGGTGCGCGAATCCGTCTTTCAGGACCGGCTGACCCGCCTGCGCGAACAGTGGGTGGAGCAGGTGACGATTCTAGTCAATGAGGCCGAGGCGTGGGCCGTGGCCGCGAAAGACGCGCGCGGCTGGACAGTTGAACGGGAGACGCACGAGATCGAGGAAGAAGTCGTCGGCGGCGCGTATGTCGTTCCGGGGCTTCGCGTGAGTGCCGGTGAGGATGAACTCCGCCTGGAGCCGGTTGCGCGCGGCGTCCTCCACGCCGATGGGCGGGTGGATTTGTATGCGTGGCCGAGCCTGTTCCGCGTCATGCTGCTCCGCAAGAACGGCGGATGGGTCGTCCGCACCGAGTCCGGGCTGGACTGGCCGCAGGCGTGGGGCAGGGAGACGTTCCTGACGCTGGCTGACGGGCTGCTCCGCGCCGAATGAGCCATGTCCACGTCGAGCAGCTTTCCGCTGTTTTTGATGAGTATACAGAGGTGCGCGAGGCGGTCACGCAGCGTCTGCGCGACCGATCCCACGCCGGTTATCGGAACCTCCAGCGGGCGGAGCGCAACCTTGAGACGACCTACATTGTACGCCTGTTCGTCGAGTTCGAGGGCATCCTGCGGCTCGTCCTGCTGACCCACGACCCGCGCCGGCGCGTCTCACGCGAGGCGTACAACCGGATCAATCGCGCCGCCCGCCTCTTCTCCATCCCTGATCGCATTCGTGATGACGTGCATGACGCGCGCGAGTTCCGCAACTCGGTCGTGCATCCCGGAGGCGTCCGCATCGCCTCCCTCTCGATCCGCCAAGCCCGAAGCGTCCTGAACCGTTTCCTGAAGCCCCTTCCCTAGATTTCGCCCAGCATCTCGGCCCGGCACGAGACGGGGCGCTTGCCGTCTATATCGGTGAAGCCATATTCCTCGGCCAGTTCGGCGGCGACCAGCCAGCGGCCTGATTTGTCCAGGACGTGCGGGTCGGCGGCCAGGGCGGCGACGGCGCGGCCCAAAAACTGCGGCGATTCGGAGTTCGTCAGGTCGAAGTGCTCCGCCGCCCGCAGGACGCCCTCGGTGCGGACCAAGCCGGGGTACAGTGAGACGGCGGCGATGCCGTGCGGGCGCAGGTCGTGGGCCATCAGGGCCGCCATGCGGTCGTCGGCGGACTTGGCGACGCCGTAGGCGACGCCAGCATCATCTTTTTGGGCGGCGAAGAAAGACGTGTTGACGATCAATCCGCGCTTTTGAGGCAACATCAGCGGGACGGCCAGAACGCTGGCGACGTAGTGGGCGCGGACGCCCGCCGCGAACATCGAGTCCCAGCGCGACAGGGGCGCGTCCCAGAAGCCCTGCTCCTTCCAGAACTCGGTGCCGTCGGCGAAGTGCTCGTAGCCGCCCCAGACGTTGTTGACCAAGATGTCCAGCCGGCCCTGCTCGCGCCCGACGCGGGCGAACAGGACTTCCGTCTGGGCATCGTCCCGGTGGTCGCAGCGGACAGCGATGCCCCGCCCGCCGAGCGCGGTGACTTCCGCCGCCGTGCCGTGGATGGTCCCGGCCAGGCCGCCCGGCCCCTGCCCCTCGGCCTCGGTCCGCCCCGAAACGTAGACGGTCGCCCCCGCCTCGCCCAGCCCCAGCGCGATGCCGCGCCCGACGCCCCGGCTCGCCCCGGTGACGACGGCGATCTTTCCAGTCAGTGTTTGCATGTCAGAGTGTACCCTGCATTCATGCAGGACTCGCCGCCGCCCGTCGCGAAAGACGGGGGGAACGTCTTTCTGTGGATCAAGGAGCATTACCGATGACCGTAACGCTGGAAAAAGAAGTCGAACAAGTAGAACTGGAACAGGGCGCGACGCCCGACGTGGTGGAAGAGGAGCAGTCGGGCCATATCGCCCACTCGAAATCGGCAGAAGAAAAAGGGCTGCCGGGGCAGATGCGCCGGCCTATCAAGGTCACGGTCATGGGCGCGGGGTCCGGGTTCACCCCCACCCTCGTCCGCGACATCCTGCAAATCCCCGGCGAGCAGGGCGGGACGGTCGCCCTGGTGGACATTGACACCAGCCGCCTGGACACGATGCACAAGCTGATCCAGAAGGTGATTGACTTCCAGGGCAAGACGAACTGGAAGGTCGAATCGTCGGCGGACCGGACCGAGGTGCTAGGGAGGAGCGACTACATCATCATCTGCGTCGAGGTCAGCGGGACGGGGACGGTCCGCTTCGACAACGACATCCCGCTCAAGTACGGCGTTTCCCAGTGCATCGGGGACACGGTCGGGCCGGGCGGCCTGTTCAAATCATTAAGAACCATCCCCGTCTGGCTGGACATCCTGAAGGACGCCGAGCGGCTGTGCCCGCAGGCCATCGTCCTCAACTACACCAACCCCATGTCCATGATGTGCCTGGCGGCGGCCCGGACGTCGTTCCTGCCCGTCGTCGGCCTGTGCCATTCGGTCCAGGGGACGGGGCACCTTCTGGCGGGGCGGGCGGGCGTGCCTTATGACGAGATGGTCTGGGAGTGCGCGGGCATCAACCACCTGGCCTGGTTCACCAAGCTGGAACACCAGGGCAAGAGCCTGTACCCGATCCTGATGGAGAAGGCCCAGCGCGACGTGTACGGCACGGGCGAGGGGCGCGAAGACGGCGACATCGTCCGCAAGGACATGATGCTGCACTTCGGCGCATTCATCACCGAGTCGTCGGGGCACCTGTCCGAGTACCTGCCGTATTACCGCAAGCGGCCCGAACTCATCGAAAAATATACCCGGACGGGCTACGACGGCACGACCTCCTTCTACGCCGACAACTGGCCGAACTGGCGCCGCAGCGCCGACGAGACGCGCCTGAAAATGCTGAACGGCGAGATCGGGCTGGAGCACCCCCGGTCATGGGAGTATGGCTCGTGGATCATCGAGGCGCGCGAGAAGGACACGCCCGTCCGCATCCACGGCAACGTCTTGAACTCGCACGGCGACGGGTCGGGGACCTTGATCTCGAACCTGCCCGCCGATGGCGTGGTGGAAGTGGCCTGCATGATAGACGCGAACGGCATCAACCCGACGCGCTACGGGGCGCTGCCGCCGCAGATGGCCGCCCTGTGCGACTGGAACATGCGGATGTACGACCTGGGCGCGACGGCCGCCATCGAGCGCAGCAAGGAAGCCGCCATCCACGCCCTGCTGCTCGACCCCCTGACCGCCGCCTGCTGCTCCCCCGCCGAGATCAAGGCCATGACCCTGGAGATGTTCGACGCCGAAGCCGAGTACCTGCCGGGGTACAAGTAGGACCAACAACGGCCCCCGCCCCGCGCGGCGGGGGCCGGGGATACCGCTTCTCCTCAGCCGTGCGGCAAGCCCGACTTCGGTGTGAGGCTGCTTTCAAGGAGTCCGTGGTGAAAATCACTCGCATTGACTGCCATGTTCTGCTCGTCCCTGATTACGATTCCGAAGCCTGCTCATCCGCGCAGGACGACTTGGTCGTCGAGGTCCATACCGACGCGGGGCTGGTCGGCATCGGCGAGACCGATACCAACCCCTGGGTGGCCCGCGAGTGTGTCCGGGCGCGCGGGACACACTGCATGGGGCTGGGCTTGGAGGAGATGCTGCTCGGCGGCGACCCGCTCCAGCCCGAGGCCCTCTGGCAGAAGCTGTATTCCGGCTCCAAGATGACCGGGCGGCGCGGCGCATTGATCTGCGCGCTGGGCGCGCTCGACATGGCCTTGTGGGACATCCGGGGCAAGGCGCTGGATCAGCCGATCTACAAGCTGCTCGGCGGCGCCGTCAAGCCCGACATCACTCCCTACGCTTCGCTGCTGCCAACGGGCCGGACCCTGGGCGAGTACCGGGATAGCCTGGTCGCGAAGGCCAAACAGGCGCAGGCGTTCGGGTTCGAGGCCGCCAAGATGGAGGTCTGCCTGAGCGGCCCGTACTCGCACAACGGCTTGCAGGAAGGCGACGACGCTGTGGTGGAAGTCGTTGCCGCCTGCCGCGAGGCCGTCGGTCCCGAGTTCGTGATGATGGTGGACGTCGCCTACTGCTGGCCGGACGCCCGCGCGGCCCTGCGCGTCATCGAGCGGCTGGCCCCTTACGACCTCTATTTTCTGGAAACCCCGATTGACGTGGACGACTTGGACGGCTACGCCTTCCTGCACGACCGCTCCCCTATCCCTATTGCGGCGGGCGAATGGCAGAACACGCACTGGGAGTTTCTGGACCTGGCCGACCGGGGCCGGGTGGACGTGCTGCAGCCCGATGTGGGCAGGGTCGGGGGCTTCACCGAGGCACGCAAGGTGGCCCAGATCGCCGCCGACCGCGGGCGGCGGGTCGTGCCGCACTGCTGGAAAACCGGCATCGGCATCGCGGCCAGCGCGCACTTGGCGGCGGCCACGGCCTGCTGCCCGTATCTGGAGTTTCTACCGTCCGCCCTGTCCGAGTCCGCGCTGCGGCGCGAGCTGGTGACGGACGAGCTGGCGATGCGCGGCGGCAGGATCGCCCTGCCGACGAAGCCGGGCCTGGGCGTCACGCTGAACCGGGACGCGCTGGAAAAATACGCCCAGTGAAGCACCCCGAAACCACCCCAATAAACTACGCCTGCGAGGAGGCTGACTGTGTTCCAATTGACTGACAAAACGGCCGTCGTCACCGGGGCGGCGTCCGGGATCGGCGCGGCCATCGCGGGCCGCCTGGCCGAAGCGGGGGCGCGCGTTTTCGTGGCGGACCGGGACGAGGCCGGGGGCGCCGCCGTCGCTTTGGCCGTCACGGAGGCCGGCGGCTGGGCCGAGTTCCTGGCCCTGGATGTTTCGGACGAAGGCTCCTGCCGGTCCGCCGCCCGGTCCGTCCTGGGCACCGGCGGGGGCCGCTGCGACATCCTGGTCAACAACGCCGGTATCGGCCATGTCGGGACGGCTTTAACGACCACCGGCGACGACCTGGACCGGCTGCTGGCCGTCAACGTCAAAGGAGTGCTGTTCATGTCCCAGGCGTTTTTGCCCGCCATGCTGGCGCGGCGAGCGGGGTCGGTCATCAACCTGGCCTCCATCGGCGGCGTCATCGGCATCCGCGACCGGCTGGCTTACTGCGCGACCAAGTTCGCGGTGGTCGGCCTGACCAAGTGCATGGCCCTGGACCACGCCGACGCCCAGGTCCGGGTCAACTGCATCTGCCCCGGTCGCGTTGAAACACCGTTCATGCAGGCCCGTGTGCGCGAGTACCCCGACCCGGAAGCGGCGCGCGCCGAGATGGCCGCGACGCAGGCGCTGAAGCGCATGGGCACGCCCGATGAGATCGCCGCCGCCGCGCTCTACCTGGCTTCCGATGAGGCCGCCTTCGTCACCGGCAGCAGCCTGATCATAGACGGCGGCTGGAGCGCCGGGAAGTAGACGGGAAAACCCATGAAGATCATCCGCTACCTCGGTGCCGACGGCCAGGTCCGCCGCGCCGCCCAACAGCCCGACGGCCTGGCCTACGACCTCGCCGGCGACTTTTACGCCGACTACCGCATCACCGACCGCCGCGCCGAGATCGTCCGGCTGCTCGCCCCGGTCGCGCCCACGGCCATCCTCGGCATCGGTCTGAACTACCGCCGTCACGCCGCCGAGACGGGCGCCGGAACGCCCGAACACCCCATTGTGTTTGCCAAAACGCTCAACACCGTGCAGGACCCCGGCGGCCCGATCCTCCTTCCCACTTTTCTGCGCTCGGACCAGGTGGACTACGAGTGCGAGCTGGCCGTGGTCATCGGGCGGCCCTGCAAGAATGTCCACCCCGACCGGGCGCTGGACTACGTCCTGGGATACACGGCGGCCAACGACGTCAGCGCCCGCGACTGGCAGATCGCGCGCGGCGGCGGCCAGTGGACGCGGGGCAAAAGCTTCGACACCTTCTGCCCGCTCGGCCCCTGCCTGGTGACGCCGGGCGACATTCCCGACCCCAACGCGCTCGGCCTCAAGACGACTCTGACGGACCGGGAGGGGATCGCCGAGGTGGTTCAGGACTGGAACACGAGTGACATGATTTTCGGCGTCCCCGCCCTGATCGCCTTCCTCTCGGCCAGCGCGACGCTGCTGCCCGGCACGGTGATCCTGACCGGCACCCCACACGGCGTCGGCATGGCGCGGACGCCGCCCCGCTGGCTCCAGCCCGGCGACCGCGTGAGCATTGAGGTGGAAAAAATCGGGACCTTGACCAACCCCGTGGAGGCCGAGCCGTGATCGCCACGCCCGACACCGTCTCCCTCCTCGCCCCCGGCCTCGACCACCCGGAGTGCGTCTGCTTCGGCCCGGACGGCACGCTGTTCGCCGGCGGCGAGGCGGGCCAGGTGTACCGGATCGGCGGCGACGGCGCGGCGACCCAGATCGCCACCACGGGCGGCTTCCTGCTCGGCCTCGCCGCCGACGGGGACGGCGCGATCCATGCCTGCGACGCAAAGCGCCGGGCCGTCTTCCGAATCGGCCCCGACGGGGCGGTCGCACCGCGTTCGTCCGGCAGCCCCGGTCGGGCCTTCACCCTGCCGAACTTCCCCGTGTTCGACGCGGGCGGCAGCCTGTACGTCTCGGACTCCGGCGACTACTGGCACCCCGATGGCACCGGCAGCGTCTTCGTGATCCGCCCCGACGGCGCCACCGAGGTCTTCCACTCCGGCCCTTTCCGCTTCGCCAATGGGCTTGCCATTTCCCCCGATCAGGCCTGGCTGTACGTCGCCCAAAGCACCGCCTGGAACATTGTCCGCGTCCCCCTGGACCGGCTCGGCGGCCCGGTGGAAGTGACGCACGTTCTGCCGCCCCATTCCGTTCCCGACGGCCTGGCGTTTACCGACGACGGCCGGCTGCTCATCGCCTGCTACCGCCCTGACATCATCTACCTCGGCCTGCCCGACGGCTCTGTGGCCGTGCTGGTGGAGGATTTGACCGCCGAGCTGCTCTGCCGCCCCGCCAACGTCGCGCTTCGCGGCGGCAGGCTCTACATTGCCAACCTGGGCGGCTGGCACCTCTCCGTCATGGAGACCGACCTGCGCCCCGGCCCTCTCCATCACCCGCGCCTGCCGGACCAGCAGAGGTGAAGGCTTGGCTGCAGAGGTGAAGGCTTGGTCGGCGGCATGGGTCAGAGCGGGCAGCACATACGAGTCCGTGCGAAGACTGCCGTCTTCAGGCCGAAGTCCGCTTAACTACACGGCTTTAGAAGCCGCCTGTTTTCTGTGTGAGGATTATGAGCACACACCGGATGGCGCTGATCTCGGACATTCACGGCCACTCTATGGGGCTTCTTGCCGTGCTGGAAGATGCGCGGGCGGCGGGGTGTGACCACATTCTTTGCCTGGGCGATCTGGTAGACGGCGGCGACGGGGATGAAGAGGTGGTGTGGTACGTCCGTGACCATAAAATACAGGCAGTGCGCGGGAACCATGACGAGACGCATTCCCAGGCGCTGCCGGGGTACAAGTAACCTAACCCCGGCGCAAGCGCCGACCCTTCCCTGTTAAGGAAGGGTAAGAAGCATGGGCCGCGCGGATTCTCGCGCGGCCCTTTTCCATGTCGGTGTGCGATTCTTGCAGCGAATGGACATTTTACTAAAGAAAGGCAGGCTGAAGAGGGTGGGAGACGGGGACGACACGATGGACGAGGGACGCGCCGCTGACGAAGAGAGTCTTTCCGACCGGGCGCTGCTGCGGCAGTATGTGGAGCGGCGCTCCGAGGCGGCGTTCTCGCGCCTCGTCCGCCGCCACCTGAGCCTGGTGTACGCCACCTGCCGGCGCGAGGTCGGCGATCCCGAAACGGCGGAGGAGGTCACGCAGGCGGTCTTCCTGCTGCTGGCCCGGAAGGCCCCGTCCCTGCGGGTCGAAGCGGGCCTGGCGGGGTGGCTGTTCCAGACGGCCCGTTTCGCCGCCAAGAACGCCCTGCGGCGGGAAGCGCGGCGGCAGCGGCGCGAGCGGAAGGCGGCGGAGATGATGGGGGACGCGCAGGCGGCGGAGCGGGAGGCGGGGGAAGACTTCTGGAAGCGGGTCGAGCCGCACCTGAACGACGCCCTGGCGTCGCTGGGGGCCGCCGACCGGGAGGCGGTCCTGCGGCGCTTCTTCGAGGGGGAAAGCCTGGCCGAGATTGGGGCGCGGCTGGGGCTGTCCGAGAACACGGCCCGGATGCGGGTGGCGCGGGCGGTCGAGAAGATGCGCCGGCACCTGGCCCGTGAGGGCGTCCCGCTGGCGGGCGTCGCCCTGTCCGCGCTGCTGGTGGACCGGGCCGGCGAGACCGCGCCCGCGTCGTGCCAGGCTGCCGCCCTGCGGCTCGCCCCCATGCCCGGCGTCCTCGCCCCGCCGCCTGGGCCGGCGGAGACGCACCTGTACCAACTGACGCAAGGAGTTTGGAAAGCCATGTGGATCAAAGCCGTCACGACCAATGCCGTCATCGCCGCCGCCTGCCTCACAGCAGTGGGCGTCCCCTTCGTCATCGCCTCCGTTCCCCACACGCGGCCGGCGGGCGCACCCATCGCCCGGAATGTTGTCCGCGCCCCGGCGCTTCCCGTCCATTCCGCCTCCGCTCCAGTCGCCCATGCCCCCGTCGCCCCGGCGGTGGTGAGGCGTCCGCCGGGCGCACCCGCCCTGGCCGTGTGGCGGGGCACCCCCCACATCAAGACCGGAGAAGAAGTCCGGGAAGCCGCCGGCGCAGGCACGGCTCCTGACCCCGTCTCCACGCTGGCCGCCGCGCTCGGCCAGGCCAAGCCGCCCGACGGCGGCGTCGCCCTGGCGGTCGGCGCGGAGAAGGTTTCCCTACTCGAAGGCAACGCCCCCACGCATAAGGACGCCTCGTTGGAGCAGGTGGGCTTCGCCTACGGGCGGCTGCTCCAGCGCTTCGGCGGGGTGAGCGCCGTTGCCCCACCAACCATGACCGTGCTGAACGCCGACCCCGGCCAGGCCAACATCTACGCGGACATGCCCGCCGCCGACGCCTTCACGCTACTGACCGCCGGGCTGACGCCGGGGCAGATGCGGGCGCTGACCTCGGCGCGCGGGCTGGGACAGGACGACCTCGCGGGCGACTACCAGCGCGGGCTGTTCCTGGCCTGCCTCCCCAGCCGAACGCTCAAGGTGAAGCCCCGGCCCACTCTGGAAGACCAGGACGCGCCGCCGCAAGGGGTGCGCGACGTCAGCGGCGAGCTATCCCAGGCGCGGATGCGGCTGGGGCAGGCGGCCGGGCTGACCGTGCCCGGTAAAGACGGCATGGGCGGGGGGGTTCCCAAATTTGTCGCGCCGGGCGCCCCGCCCGTTTACGACTACGTCGAGCGCAACGCCGGGCTGTTCGGCCAGACGGAGGTGGACGGCGTGCAGGTGCGGGCCGAAGTGCCGAACACGCCCAAAACCGGGCAACTGGATTTCAAGGCGGCGGCTTTCAAAGTGCCCGTCCCGCTGGCGGGACTGAGGACGGTCGGCGACCTCGTGCAGCGGGTCGGGGGTGCCACGCGCACCGAGATGTACGCGGACCGGCGCTATGAGAGCCGGACGCTGACAGTCTCCGGGGTGCCCGCCTCCGCCCCGGCGGGCGACCTGCTGCGGGCGCTGGCCCTGTGCCTGGCCGGGACCTACCGCCGGGTCGGCCCGGCGTATGTGCTGACGGATGACGTCGTCGGCTTGGGGACGCGCCGGCGCATCCTGGGCGAGTTCCAGCAGGACAACGCCGCCCGGCGGCGCGAACCGCTCAAGAAGGCCGAGGATGACCTCGAGGCGAACCGGACGCTGCGCGACCTGACGCTGAACGGGTTCGGTGATCCGCTGCTTCCCACTCCGCAGCAGATGGAAAAGCGGGATAGGAACACCCTCTGGGCGGGCGCGATCATGGGCGTTTCCCTGCCGCTTGACCAGCTCACGCCCCCCCAGCAGGCCGCCGTGCGCCGCGAGGCGGATTGGCTTGAGCAGGTCCGCCGTGAACATCCCGACCGGGGGGCAATCGAGGTGGACCTGAACGGCAAGATCACCCTGATGGCGCAGCCGAGCGTGCAGATTCTGGTGCCCGGCCTGGACGGGCCGATTGACACCGATCTGGGGCAGTGGGTGGCGATACGCTTCCAGGACACATCCCGCTTCCGCGCGCCGCGCCGGACGCCGCCAACGCAGGCGGCCCTGCCCTCGCCCGACGCGGGGGGCGACCTAGCAGCCCTCCTCAAGCCGATCCCGCGCCGGGCGGTCGTCGCCCATCCCCAGACGTCCGCCGAGGTGGACGCGCTGGTGGCACGGATGAAGCGGCTGGGGCTGAACCAGTTGTGGCTGGACGTGTTCTCGGATGGCGTCGCCCGCATCCCGGACACGCCGCTTTCCCCCGCCGGCCAGCCGGACTTGCTGGCCGAGGCCCTGAGGGACACAAAAGGCACCGGCATCTCCGTCTTCCCGACGCTGGACCTGCTGGCCTGGGGGACGAAAGCGCCGCCCTCGGACGCCGACCTGACCATCCTCGGCGAGACTTCGGCGCAGAGCGAGGCCCGGCGAGTGGAGCGCGAGACCCTTCTAGCCGCCGTCGAGGACCGGGACCCGCCGCCCCCGGCCTCAGAGCGCGTTATGGTCAGCCCGCTCGTCCCGGACGTGCAGCGATCCTTGCTGGCCCTGGTGCGGGCCGTGGCGACTCGCCCAGGCATCGGGGGCCTGGTCTGGCGCGAGACCACGCCGCCCGGCTACGACCCGCTCAAGAACCCGTCCGCCAGGATCACGCCCCGGACCGTGCTGGGCTACAGCGAGGCGGCTCGGCTGGCCTTCCTGCGCCGGGAGCACGCCGACCCCATAGACCTGGATGTGCGCGGGGCGGGCAGCATGGCGGAGCGGGCGGACACGAGTCTGCCGGGCTTTGACGCCTCCGCCGCCAACGGCCTGAGCGAAAAATGGGACGAGCTCCGCGCCGAGGGCGAGACGGCCTTCCTGCGCGCGCTCTACGTTGCCGCCCGCCCCGCCGGGGCTAAAACGGCTGCCGCCCCGCCCCGCATCTTGGTCCAGCAGCGCCGCGATTACGAAGGGACCGCGTGGTACGGGAGCTGGGACGGCCCCAAATTGCCCTTCCCGACACGCCATGACCCGTTCGAGGACTACGCGGGCGGAGATTTCGCACCCCAACAGGACGAGGCGGCACAGGCGAAGGCGCAGTCCCAGGTCGCCCTGCTGCGCCTGCCGCTGACCGGCGCGCTGGACACGGGCAACATCGCTCTTCAGTGCCGGAGCGCCCTGGGGGACATCGGCCGGTACAGGAAGTGGGACGGCTTCGTCCTGGAACTGCCGTCGGGGACGGGCATTGAGACACCAGCCCCGCCGAAGACTGCCAGAGTCAGCCCGCCATCGGGCGCGGTCATGGCCGCCGGCCACGCGCCCCCTCCGGGGGCGGACTGAGCAGGCTGACGACAGAGGATGTTACGGCCTTCGGATTATTCATGTAGGCAATCGCATATAAGAAGAGCAAAAGGGCAACCACGGAAAGGAAGAAGGGCAACCACGGGGGGTTGCCCCTACGCGCCCCGTAATCCGTAGGGGCAGGCCCCTGTGCCTGCCCTCTGTCCCCCGCGCCTGCCCTGCCTTGACGGCTATATGCAATTGCCCCGATTATTCATGGGCAATGAGGCGGAATTAAGCGAAATGTGGTATGATGTCACTGACGGACTGGGGATTCCTGGTCGGCAGAAAACCCTGGGCATTTGCTCAGGGTTTTCTGTTTTCCTGTTCCCATGGGAACACACGCAGGCCCTCCACCATACCGTTCCTGATGTAAATCTTGTCCTGAATGATGTTGTAAGCCGGGTCAGGGGCGGCTGGCTGATTTTTGTCGGCCACGCCCACATCCCGCTGCTGTTCGGCGAGGGCAGCGACCACGCCTGCCAGGCGACGGAGTACCGGATGGAGTCGAACGCCCCGCTCCTGCTGGACCCGCAGGATCGCTACATCGTCTGCGTCGGGGCCATCGGGTACAGCCGCGACGGGATCGCGAAGCCGCGCTACGTCCTTTATGACGCCGAGGCGGGGATAGTGGAAAGCCGGGCCGTGGACGCGCCCGTTCTGCCGCTGGGCTGAGGCCGGATGGGGCTGGGAACTTTCGCGCGGCGGGGTGCCTTTTCCTTTTACTACTGCCCTTGTGGTAAAATAGAGGCTATGACCCAGACCGTGAATTCTTATCATCTGACTCACCTGAAGGAACTCGAAGCCGAGTCCATTTTCGTGGTCCGCGAAGTGGCCGCGCAGTTCGAGCGCCCCGCGCTGCTGTTTTCGGGCGGCAAGGACTCCATCATCCTGTCCCACCTCGCCCGCAAGGCGTTCTGGCCGGGCCGCATCCCCTTCCCCTTGCTGCACATTGACACGGGCCACAACTTCCCCGAAGCGCTGGAGTACCGGGATCGCTGGATGGAGGTCATCGGTGCGAAGCTGATCGTCCGCTACGTCCAGGACTCGATCAACCAGGGCCGGGCGGTGGAGGAGAAGGGCTACAACGCCAGCCGGAACATGCTGCAAACGGTGACGCTGCTGGACGCCATCGAGGAACTGAAGCTGGACGCTGCCCTGGGCGGCGCGCGGCGCGATGAAGAAAAGGCGCGGGCGAAGGAGCGATTCTTCTCGCACCGCGACGAGTTCGGCCAGTGGGACCCGAAGGGGCAGCGGCCCGAGCTGTGGAACCTGTTCAACGGCCACAAGCGCCTGGGCGAGCATTTCCGGGTCTTCCCCATCTCTAACTGGACCGAGATGGACGTCTGGCAGTACATCTTGCAGGAGAACATCGCGTTGCCCGACCTGTATTTCACACACCGGCGCGAGGTGATCGAGCGCGACGGCAACCTGCTGGCGAACTCCGATTACCTAAACAAGCGCCCCACCGAAGTCCCGGAAGTGCGTCAGGTCCGCTTCCGCACGGTCGGCGACATGACCTGCACGGGGGCAGTCCTGTCCCCCGCGAACTCGGTGGAGGAGATCATCCAGGAGGTCGCCGCGACGCGAACGACGGAGCGCGGCACGCGGGCGGACGACAAGCGCTCCGAGGCGGCGATGGAGGACCGGAAGAAGGAAGGGTATTTCTAAGGCCCCGGAAGGAGCTTCGCGTGGTCATCTATGTGGATGTGGACGATACGTTTGTCCGCAGTTACGGCACGAAGCGCATCCCGATACCATCGGTTATCCTGCACATTCGGGCGCTGCATGAGCAGGGCGCGGAGCTTTATTGCTGGAGTTCCGGCGGGGCGGAGTATGCGCGGGCAAGCGCGGCGGAGTTCGGGCTGGCCGACTGCTTCACGGCGTTCCTGCCCAAGCCGGACATCCTGCTGGACGACCAGAACGTGGCGGACTGGCGGTGTCTGCGGCAGGTACATCCAAACGAGTGCGGGGCGCTGGTGGACGCGGTGCGACAGGCAGAAGGGATTTAGGCCATGAATGAAGTCTTGACCATTGGCGAAATTGAGGCGCGTTTTGATGCGGAATGGGTGCTGGTGGAAGACCCGGATCTGACGGAGCATCTGGAAGTGGTGCGCGGCAGAGTCCTCTGTCACAGCACAGACCGCGATGAAGTCTACCGAAGAGCGATGGAACTACGGCCCAAGCATTCGGCCTTTCTTTACTTGGGTGAGGTCCCGAATGATGCGGTGATCATCTTATGAGTACCGCGCTACCGGGGGTGAGGAGTTATCCTAATGAATGAAGTGCTGACGCGGGCGGAGATGGAGGCGCAGTTTGACGGGGAATGGGTGCTGGTCGCCGACCCGGAAATGGATGAAAATCAGGATGTGCGGCGAGGGCGCGTTGTGTTTCACGGCAAAGACCGAGAAGCCATGTATGACTGCGACGCTTCTCTCCAGTTAAAAAAAGCGGCTTACCTTTACCTAGGACCGATGCCGGAAATGTCCGTGCTGCTGAAATTCTGGTCATGAGCGTTCCGTTCAACCCTTCGCGCGGCCTGATTGTCGTGACCGCGACCGTGTTTGGCCCGCGCGGCGACCGAGCGGTACGTCTCGCCCTGGACACGGCCGCGACCGAGACGGCAATCAGCCGCCGCGTCCTGGGGATCATTGGCGTTGATATGGCCACCGCTCCTACGGTGCCGGTGATCATGGGCGGCGGCGTTGTTCCCGTCCCTCTTGTCACCGTGGATCGCCTGGAAGCGCTGGGACAGATGCAGCCGGGACTGACGATTCAGGCGCACACGCTGCCGTCTTCGCTGCCGATAGACGGTGTGCTCGGACTGGACTTCATTCGCGGGTATCGGCTCGTCGTTGATTTCCGCACGGGGCAGATTAGCCTTACATGAGACATGGGGAGCAGCCATTGAACACGGAACGGCTGGCGCGGCAGATCGCGTTTCTGATTGAGATAGACAAGCTGAAAAGCATTCTGCGGCGGACGTACCTGGTGGACGACCCGCGTCATGAGAACTCGGCGGAGCACTCGTGGCACCTGGCGGTCATGGCGATGCTGCTGGCGGAGCACGCGAATGCCGAGGTCAACCTGCTGCACGTTTTGAATATGCTGCTGGTGCATGACGTGGTGGAGATTGACTCCGGGGATACCTACATCTACGACGTGGCCGGGAACGCAAGCAAGGCCGTGCGGGAGCAGGAAGCGGCCCGACGCCTCTTCGGCCTGCTGCCGGACGACCAGCGAGACGAGATGCACCGGCTCTGGGAGGAGTTCGAGGCGCGGCGGACGCCCGAAGCGCGCTTCGCGGCAGCTTTGGACCGCCTGATGCCGATGCTGCACAACTACCACACGCAGGGCCGCTCCTGGCGGGAGCATGGAGTGACGAGTGCTCAGGTGATCGACCGCAACGGCCACATGGCGGAAGGCGCGGCGGGGCTGTGGGAGTACGCCATGGCGATGATCCAAGACGCGGTGGACAAAGGGTATCTGAAGGAAGGGAGGAACGAGGGATGACGATCACACTGACGCCGGACATTGAGCAGCAACTAGCGGCGGAGGCACAGAAAACGGGGACGACGCTGGAGCGACTGGCCTTAGAAAAGCTGCGCGCGCCGGCGGTCATTGACTACCGGAAGACCCTGCCGCCGCCGCGCGACGACTGGGAGCGGCTACTGAGAACGGCGTCATCGCCCTGCGGCGTCGCCCTCTCGGATGAGGCCGTCAGCAGCGAAGGGATTTACGAGTGATGACGTATCTCGTCGAGAGCAGTCTGCTGCTGCGCCACACCAACCCGTCGGACCCGCTATACCCCGTCGCGTCCCGCGCCCTTGATGCGCTCCATGAGCAGGGTGAAGATTTGCACACGACCCCACAAATTTTTGTGGAGTTCCGTAGCGTCGCAACACGGCCCGCCGAGGTCAACGGCCTGGGTTTATCCGCTGCTGAAGCCGAAGCGCGGGCCTCTGTCTACGAATTAGCCTTCCCACTCCTGCCGGAAACGCCCGACATTTACCCGGCGTGGAAGGCGCTGGTGCAGGCGGCGGGCGTGGTCGGCAAGCAGGTCCACGACGCGCGGCTGGTCGCGGTCTGCCACGTCTACGGCATCACGCACATCTTGACCTTCAACGTCCGGCACTTCGCGCGCCTGGCGACGTTCGCGCCGGGCGTAGTGGTCGTTGACCCACACAGTATCTGACAGTAACTGTAGGTGGGAGACATGAATGAGGTTTCCAGTTCTGCGGCGGACGACCTACTGAATATCTACTGGCGTCACCATGCCAAGTGGAACATGCCGCCCGGTCTGAGGGACAAGCAGACGCGGGGTGAAGACTTGACGCAGTTGGCGAACGCCTGCTGTCTTGTTGCAGACGGCCTCTTGGAAAGGTCTCCTCTGGACTCAGCCACCGGGCCACTGTCGTTAAAAGAAACTCTTGAAGTCCAGCAGGCAGGTAGGAGATACAGGCAACTATGGGAGGAGCGACGGCGGCTTCTGCCGTTGCTGGAGAAAGTTATGGCTGAACTT
>JAABUR0100002925.1_pt1 | contig 24906 bp, 21 predicted proteins | sample 5560091 | NCBI WGS metagenome assembly JAABUR01 (sample SAMN10711879, study PRJNA513375) | rock metagenome | isolation source: Antarctica rocks | place: Antarctica: Victoria Land, University Valley sud
TCAGCCTCCACGCCCGTCTTACGGACGAGACGCGGGGCATCATCGGGGAGGTTGAGATCTCGAAGATGCCGGAGGGCTCCGTGCTGGTGAACAGCGCGCGCGGCGGTCTCCTCGACTATGGGGCGCTGTGCGACGCGCTCGAGTCCGGGCATCTGGGCGCGGCGGCGCTCGACGTATACGACGAAGAACCGCCACCTAAGGGCTCGCGGCTCTTCGACGTTCCGAACCTCGTCCTCTCGCCGCACATAGCGGGGGCCACGCGGGAGACGGCGCACCGCGCAGCAGACATCGCGGCAGAGGAGGTCCGCCGGTATCTGGCCGGTGAGGAACCCAACAACCCGGTCAACGGGGACGCCGTGCAGGGGTAGGCCGGAGCGCGATGAACGCCATCGGTATAGATGTCGGCACTACCGGCCTGAAGGCGGTCGCCGTGGATGAGGAAGGCTCGATCCTGCGCGAGAAGACAGTGCGCTACCCGACCCGTCTCGCCGGGCTCGGGGCCGAGCAGGACGCCCGCGCGTGGTGGCGGGCCGCCGTCGAGGCGCTGCCCGAGGTCGTCGGTGGCGAGGAAGTCAGCGGCGTCGCCGTGACCTGCCAGGCGCCGACCATCGTGTGCGTGGACGATGATGCGGAGCCGCTGGGCGTGGCGCTCACCTGGATCGACCGCCGCGCCCACCAGGAGGCCGAAGAACTGGCAGGGGCCATCCAGCCGACCCGCAACTCCGCAGATCCATACTTCGCCACGGGTAAGCTCCTGTGGCTGATGCGCCACCGTCCGTGGGAGATCGAAGCCGCCCACGCCATCCTGTGCGCCAACGGCTACATAGTGGCCCATCTAACTGGCGAGTTCAGCCTTGACGAGACCACGGCCGGGCTCTTCCAGGGTTGGGACGGGGATTTCGATCCTGCACTCTCTGACCTCGTCCCTCTCGATCTTCTGCCACCGGTTCGTCCCGCGATGGAGGTGGCCGGGGCGGTCACGAAAGCTGCATCCGAGATAACCGGGCTGCCGGAAGGTACGCCTGTTGTACACGGTGGGATAGACGCCATCGGGGCAGCGCTCGAGGCTGGCGTCTTCGGGCCTGGTGACGGGCTCGTGGAGATGACAGGGTTCTCGACGGTTGTGATCACGGCTGCGGAGCGAGGCACGCACGTCCATGGCATGATCCACACGCGCCACGCCGTAGGCGACAACGATCTCGTACTGGCCGCGATGGTCACCGCCGGCGCCGTGACGGACTGGGGCGTGGAGTTTACCGGCTTCGACGATCCCGCCGAGTTCGACCGGAACGCATCTGAGAAGATCTCCACCCTGGGGCGGCCCGGAAGGCTGCTCATGGTCCCGGCCCTAGCCGGGGAGCGGACGCCAACCTGGGATGCCACGGCACGCGGGGCCGTGGTCGGGCTGGACCTCGATGTGGACGCTGGAGACCTCGCCATCGCCATCTACGAGGGTACGGCGCTCGGGCTCGCGGACAACTTCCGACGCATGGAGGAGGTTATGGGAGATCTCCGTCCCGTTCGCTCCGTCGGCGGCGGCTCGAAGAGCGCGGCCTGGACCCAGATAAAGGCTGACGTGCTCGGCGCGCCCGTCACGGTCCCGAAGCTGGGCCACGGGGCCGCGGCCGGTGCCGCCATCCTCGCAGGACTGGCGACCGGGATGTGGCCCGACCTGGAGGCCGCGAAATCCATAACAGTCGGGGATGGCGAGACCTTCGAGCCAGACCCGGATATGACTGATAAGTACGCCCGGCGGCTCGAACTCTACAGGGAGCTTCAGGCGGCGTTGCCCCCGATCACACGTCAACTTCATGAAGAAACGCCGGAACGAGGAACCAGGGAGAAGAGTTGACAGCCGATAGTTTGAACGACGCAAACAGAGTAAACAGCGCGGACGACGCGATGCTGGAGAGGCTCATCTGGCTCTCGCGTTCGCTCGGGCGGCCTGAGAGGGATCTCGTTATTCTCGGAGAGGGAAACACGTCTGTGCGCCTGGATTTCGAGAGGTTCCTGGTGAAGGCCAGCGGGACATCGCTGGTGGGGGCGGATGGGCGGAGTTTCGTGGAGATGGATCTCCGGCGCACGCTGACGATACTGGACCTCGAAGATCCATCGGATGACGAGCTGGCGGACACGTTGATGGCTGCCCGACTTTATGAGGAAGACGAACTGCGGCCTTCCATCGAAGCCGTCATGCACGCCATCTGCCTCACGGAGGGCGGGGCGAACTTCGTCGGTCACACGCATCCGATTTCGGTGAACTCCATCCTGTGCTCGGATCGGGCGCGGACCCTGTCAGATGGGGCTATCTTTCCGGATCAGGTAGTCGTGCTAGGACGCCATCCGCTACACGTACCTTACGCCGACGTGGGCCTGCCGCTGGCCCGCGCGGTCAGGGACGGACTGCGCGATCACCGGCTGTGCGCCTACAGTCCGCCCAAGACCATCTATCTCCAGAACCACGGTCTCGTGGCGCTGGGACAGTCGGCTGGGGGTGTGGATCAGGTGACAGAGATGGCAGACAAACACGCCCGCATCATGGCTGGCGCCCTCGCCGCCGGAGAGCCCGTCTGCCTCACCCCGCGACAGGCTGATAGGCTGGACACGCGCTCCGACGAAGAGTACCGGCGATGGATATTGCAAAGGGGAAGGTAGGCGGCGATGAGCATGCTTGATTTGGTGGGATGCAGCGACCTCGGAGAGACCGGCGTGCTGGACATAGCGGGATGCTGTGAGATCTGTCACTCCGCCGACGTGTACTCGATGGTTCGGGTGATCGGACCTTGCCGCGTTGCGCTCGCGGGAGGCGGGGAAGCCTTCGTATGTTGTTCGGGTAAGAGAATATTGCAGATGGCATACGATCCGGACCAAGGGCCGCCAAGCGTCCTGCCGGATGAGAGAGGGGTGGAAGCGTGATCCTTGGTATAGACCTCGGAACCTCCGTCGTGAAGGCCGCTGCCTTCTCCGGCGATGGTGAAGTCCTGGCGGTCGAGGGCCGCGACGTGAAGCTGTACAACCCAAGGCCGGAGTGCTCCGAACAGGATATAGACGAGACGTTCGAAGCCCTCGGCGAAGTGGTGCGGGCCGTCACGCGGGATACCGACGAGCCCGTCGAAGCCATCGGGCTAACGGGACAGGGTGATGGCCTCTGGCTCCTCGACGAAGACGGGCGCCCCGTACGGAGGGCGATGACGTGGCTGGACGCAAGGGCCAACTCCATAGTCGAGGAGTGGATGTCATCAGGCGTGTTCGAGGAACACTACCGCAGGAACGGCAACATAACTTTTCCAGGAACTCCTGCAGCCATCATGGCCGCGCTGGCAAAAGAGGAGCCGGAGTCACTGGAGCGCGCGGCCACCGCAGGATACTGCAAGGACGTTGTGCTCCACCGTCTGACCGGAGAGCGGGCCACCGACGCCTCGGACGCCTCCGAGCCTTTCATGGACCACGAACGCCGGGACTACGACCCTTCGATCCTGGATCTGTTCGGGCTCGAAAAGTACGAACGTCTGCTCGCGCCCATAGACCCTTCTCCCGGTCCCATGCGCCCCCTGAACGCCGAGGGCGCAGGGTTGCTCGGACTTCCCGAAGGAACTCCGGTCCACAACGGCCCCTTCGACCTGCCAGCGACGGCCATGGGCGCTGGCGTCACAAGGGTCGGGGACGGCGTCATTATCGTCGGGACCACGCTGGCCTGTGAGGTGGTGGCGGATCGCGTGGACACCTCCGGTGAGCCGGGCGGCCAGACCCTGTGCGCGCTGGAGTCGAACCGCTGGCTGCGGGCGATGCCAGCTATGGTCGGCACCGCCTCGATGGACCTGACGCTCGAATTGCTCGGCTCCGAGCACGAGGAGATAGAGACGTTCCTCGCGGATAGCCCGCCAGGCGCCAACGGCGTCACGGTCCTTCCGTTCTTCTCCCGATCCGGGGAGCGCGCGCCCTTCGTCGAGCCAAACGCCCGAGGGCGGCTCTCTGGCATGACGCTCGGCACCACCCGAGCCGACGTGGTGCGGGCGGTGGCCGAGGGAGTCGGGTATGCGGCGAGGCATTGCCTGGAGGCCGCCCGTTTGGACGGTGAGATAACAATCTGTGGGGGCGGCGCGGAGTCGCTGGCGTGGCGGCAGGTGCTCGCGGACGTGTTACAGCAGCCGCTCCGGATCGCACGCCGCCCCGAGGTCGGGGCGAGGGGAGCGGCGATGGCGGCCATGATCTCCGCCGGAATAGACTTCGACCACGATGAGTGGACGCGTCCCGAAGACACCGTGCAGCCGAGCGAAGACCTCGCCGAACTCTACGAGGAAGGTTTCGACGGATATCTGAAACGGGTCGAGGCAGCCCGTAAATTGTGGTGAGCCCCGGCCAGATGGTGGAGTGAAGCGTCCCTGGCAGGGATCTCTCAGTCAGCCGGACAGCACACGGATCCTGGCGCTGACGGGAGATGTCCAAACCCTCATAGTGGCTATACTACGATTCTTCGGCGGGAGAAGCGGACTCGGGAGGCGGAGATATTTGGAGGGGGACGCTGAAACTGTCGGCGGGGAATCTGGGATCTCCGAACGCCTGAACGAAGTGCTAGGCCGGATCGATGGTGAAGAGGCGATCCGCTTTCTGCGGGATCTCATCCGCATCCCGAGCGTCTACCGTCCCGGAGACCCAGAAGGTAACGAAACCCGCGCCGCCCGGCACGTCGCCGGATACCTGGAAGAGATAGGCTTCGATGTCTCCACGGAGGAGGCAGCGCCGGGTCGTCCCAACGTGTGGGCCGTGTGGGAAGGGGACAGGCCGGGGAAGACGCTCCTCTTCGAGGCTCACACGGACGTGGTGACCGAGGGGCATGCCGAGGACTGGGAGCATCCACCCTTCGAAGCTGAGGTGGTGGACGGTACGCTCTATGGCCGCGGCGCTTGCGACACGAAGGGCAACCTGGCAGCCGCCGTCGCGGCAGTTCGGGCGATCAAGGAGTCAGGCGTCTCTTTCGCGGGCCGAATCGTCCTCTGCCATCCCGTTGACGAAGAGGGCATGATGACGGGCATCAAGCACTTCATCCAGAACGGGCACGCCGAGGGCGTGAATGGGGCCGTTATCTGCGAGCCGGAGGAGAACCAGATCTGCGTCGCCCAGAAGGGCGCCATGCGCGTGGAGATCAGGGTTCAGGGCAGGATGGCGCATGGGGCGATGCCGCTCTCCGGCGTCAACCCGGTGACGCGGGCGGCCCGGCTCGTGGTAGCCATCGAGGAGTTGGAGCGGGAGGAGATCGAACGCCACGGCGAAGACCCTTATCTTGGGTTCCCGAGCCTGACCCCGACCATCCTGCTCGGCCCCGAGGGTGGTGAGCCGCAGATAAACGTGATCCCATCCAGCGCCTACATCGCACTCGATATCCGCACGGTCCCGAGCCAGTCGCACGGGGAGATTCGCGGCTACCTCGAAGATTGTATCTCCACCCTCGAAGCGGAAGACCCGGACTTCGAGGCTTCGATGGAGGTGATCGAAGAGCGCCCCCCGACCAGTACGGATCGCAACGACCCGCTGGTACGGGCGATGGCCGCCGCCCACGAGACCGTCACCGGAGATCCCCCAACATACAATGGGGTTCCAGGCGCGACCGACGGAACCTTCCTGCACGCCTGGGCAAACATCCCCATAGTCACGACCGGGGCCGGTGGGCGCACCGTTCCGCACCACAAGGATGAATGGGTGGATACCGAAGAACTGCTGACGACCTGCAAACTGTACGCCGCCACGGCGATGTATTTCTGCGAGGAGGAAGCCGATGTTTGATTACAGTTCCATGTTCGATATGACCGGAAAAACCGCGCTCGTCGTGGGGGCCGGCAGCGGAATAGGGGAGGCCGCCGCCCACGGGCTCGCCGCCTTCGGGGCGCGGGTTTTCTGCGCGGACGTGAACGTGGAGGCCGCCGAAGGGACAGCCGAAGCCGCGCGGACAGAGGGCTGGCAGGCCGAGGCGGTCGAGCTGGATATGACCAGTTCGGAGAGCGTGCGGGAAGCGGGGGAGAGTGTAGGGACGCCGGACGCGCTCGTCTCCACGCCGAGCATAAACGTCCGCAAGCCCTTGCTGGATATCACGGACGACGAGTTCGACCGCGTCATAGACCTGAACCTGAAGGGCACTTTCCGGCTGCTCAAGCAGTTCGGGTCAGGGATGGCTGATCGGGGTTCGGGAAGCATCGTAGCGTTCTCCAGCATCAGGGGCGCGACCGTCGAGCCTGGGCAGGGCGTGTATGCGGCGACCAAATCCGGGACGGTGCAGATGCTGCGCGCCCTCGCTGACGAGCTGGGGAGCAAGGGCGTGCGCGTCAATGCGCTCGCGCCTGGCATAGTCGAGACGCCGTTGACAGCGCAGATCAAGAACGCGCCCGAGTGGTACGACGCCTACGCCCAGAAGAGCATCCTGAAGCGCTGGGCCAAGCCGCACGAGATGGTCGGCATGATCGTCTACCTCGCCTCCGATGCAAGCTCCTACGTCACCGGCTCGTGGATGTTCGTGGACGGCGGCTGGACCGCCGCCGATGGCCGCTTCACCCCGCCCTTGTAGCCATGTTGACAGGCTGCACATAGGTGCGGATACTTTTGAGACTCCGATACGGGGCAACTGAATACGAGAAGGAGAGCGGCAATGGCGAGCGGTACGGAGAATGGGCACGGCTCAAGATTCAGCATTAGTACCCGACAGATAGTAGCTGCTGGTATCATTGGCGGCATCGCACTATTTCTCGGAGCCACCCGTATAGGCTTCATACCGGTGCCGATCCCTCTCATCGGTAACGCCACCATAATGCACCTGCCAGCTATAGTTGGAGGCGCCCTGGAAGGCCCAGTGGTGGGTATTCTCGCTGGCGCTATCTTCGGCATCTTTTCGATCCTGAATGCCGATAGTCCCCTGTTCCTTAACCCGGTGATCGCCGTGGTGCCGAGGCTTCTTATCGGTGTCGTGGCTTGGGCCGTATTCGTGAGTTTACGTCGCCTGAGCGTTGACCTTGCGTCCGCAGTCTCCGGTGTACTAGGCTCACTGACCAATACGGTAGGTGTAGTGGGGTTAGCCGTTCTCTTCGGTCTATTGCCTCCTGAGGCAATCCCAATCATTGTGCCGCAGGCTATCGCCGAGGCCGTGCTGGCGGCAGTGGTAACGGTCGTGGTCGTCCGGGGCGTGCTCCTTTACCGCAGCGGGCGGACAACAGCGCCGGAGATCGGCTCAGACGAGGAGAAGCGCTACTGAGTTTTTGCGCCAGTATTTACTACGGCGGTGAATCGGCTCTCTTGAACGTCGCGGGTAGTTCGGCCGTACCTTGATCGAACTCGACGGCGTCTCCTTCGCCTACCGTGGGGGGGAGGCTGATGCGGTGCACGCCCTGCGGGATCTGAACCTGGAGATAGAGCCGGGCCGGCTCACGGCCCTTATCGGACACAACGGCTCGGGCAAGAGCACGCTCGTGAAGCTGCTGACCGCCGTCCTCTATCCGACGGAGGGCGAGGTGCGGGTGGACGATATCGTGGTGCGGCACGAGACCCGGTGGGACGTGAGGAGCCGCGTCTCTGTCGTGTTTCAGGACCCGGACGACCAGCTTGTGATGAACCGGGTCGCCGACGACGTGGCCTTCGGGCCCGAGAACCTGGGACTGCCGCGAGAGGAGATAGCAGAGAGGGTCGAGTTCGCTTTGGAGGCGATGGACCTCACGGACCTGTCGGAAAAGATCGTGGACGATCTCTCGCTCGGGCAGAAGCAACGCACGGCCATCGCTGGCGCCCTGGCGATGCGGCCCCGATACCTGATCCTGGACGAGCCCACCTCGCTCCTCCCCGCCGTCGCGGGGGAACGCCTCGTGAAGACGGCGCGGGAGCTGAAAGACCGAGAAGGGATGGGGGTTATACACGTTACCCACTCCATGTCCGAGGCCGCGCTCTTCGACCGTGTGATCGTGATGGACGCCGGACGCCTCGTCATGGACGGGACCCCGGCCGAGGTCTTCCGGCGCGCCGACGAACTGCGTGCGATAGGGCTCGACGTTCCACTCGGCGCAAGCATCGCCCAGCGTCTCCGGTCACGCGGCGTCCCGCTCGAAGGAGACGTGCTCACGAACGCTGACCTGCGAAAAGCCGTCTCCGCCTTGCCGCGCCCCGTGGAAGGCTCGGGATGACCGAAGGGGCCGCGAAAGAAACGCTGTTAACCGAACTGCGGGACTTCCAGTACACGTATCTGGAGGGGACGCCTCGGTCGGTCGAGGCGGCTCGCGGTATCTCGTTCGGGGTGCGGCGCGGCGAGCGGGTCGGCCTCATCGGCCCCACACAGTCTGGGAAATCCACGGTCGTCTACGCTCTGGCGCACCTGCTGCGCCTTAAAGAGGGCCAGGTCTTCCACGAGGGCGAGGATGTGGCGGCCTCTGATTACGATAGGGCCGCGTTGCGTAGGAAGGTCGGCGTGGTGTTCCAGCGCCCGGACTTTCAGATTCTGGAGGACGTGGTAGGCAAGGACGTTGCCTTCGGGCCGACGGCGGCTGGAGTTCCAGCGGACGAGACCAGAGATCGAGTCGAGGAGAGCCTTGAGGCGGTCGGGCTCTCTTATCCGGAATTTAGATTGCGTTACGTGCACGCCCTGTCGGGTGGGCAGAAGAGACGGGTTGCCCTGGCCGGGGTGCTGGTTATGCGCGCGCAGCTCCTGGTGCTCGACGAGCCGATGGCTGGCCTCGACCCCCGCGGACGCCAGGAGTTTTTCGACCTATTCGACAGGCTGCGGGAGCAGAGGGGCCTCACGATGGTCATGTGCTCGTCCAGCCTCACGGAAGCGAGTTTGTTGTGCGAGCGACTGATCGTGCTTCACGAAGGTCGCGTCGTCATGGACGGGCCTGTCGAAGAGATCGTCGCCGAAGCAGACCGGCTGAAAGAGATCGGCATAGCCCTGCCCGAGCCCGTCGCCCTAGCCCGCGAGATGCGGAAAGTCTTCCCAGATCTCCCCACCGGCCTCCTGACCGAAGACGAATTGGAAAGTGAATTGGTCAGAAACCTAAAAATAGAGTAATGTCGAGGTCAAGCCTCGACATGATTTCGGGAAGGAGTTCGTGGATGTCACGCTCATTCGATATTTACTTCGCGGTAGACTGGAGCTCGCGTAACGGACCTTCTCCAAACAGACCGACAAGTGATGCGATCTGGGTTGGCGAGAGACTTGCGCGAGGCGCGGATGACTCTGCGGTGGCCGACGAGAGATATTTTCGCACCCGGCTCAAGTGCCGAGACTACCTCCGTGAGCGGTTGCTGCATCACGCAAACCTTCGGCGGCGGGTGTTCATCGGCTTCGACTTCGCCTATGGGTACCCGGCTGGTTATGCCTCCGCGCTTAATAGAAGCGGCGACGCTCTGCCGTGGCGCTGGATTTGGAATGAACTCACGCACCTCATAATGGACAGGGCCGACAACACCAGTAATAGGTTCGAAGTGGCAGGGAAACTAAATGCCCGTTGTGGAGATCCAACCCCCGGCCCATTATGGGGTTGCCCCACCGGGCGCGATCTACCCACATTACGAGCGACGAGTCCGGGCTTTCCGTATGAAGTGAGACCCGGATTGGTCTTGCACAGACTCCGTCAGGTGGACAGCAAGCAGCGTGGTGTACAAGAGGTCTGGAAACTATTCGGCGCTGGAAGTGTTGGGAGCCAGAGCTTGGTGGGTATTCCGGTCGTTTGCAATCTGCGCTACGCAAAGGGGTTGTCTGCGTTCAGTCAAGTCTGGCCCTTTGAAACAGGATTCACCTCCGTGCCGACTCCCGAGGAAGGTCCATTCATTCTGCACGCCGAGATCTTTCCAGGGAATGTGCCGGAACCGCTTGATCCCGAGGTAGATATCCAGGATCAAGCACAGGTACGGGCAGTTGTAAGGTGGCTATGCAATCTGGACGATGCGGGCCGACTCGGCACTCTATTCGCGGCTCCACGGCACCTCACCCAAGAAGCACTCAACCGGTGTGTTGAGAAAGAAGGATGGATAGTAGGTAGTTGAAAAGTAAATCATGAACACGTCACTAGTCCTCGCTCCTGTTAGCAATAAACACACTTAATGCTTGAGCTGCAAAGAAACGTCATCTTCGGCCAGTTCGTGGACACCGGCTCGCCGGTACACCGCCTGGACGTACGCATAAAGCTTCTGGCGACCGCGCTCCTGATCGTGGCGTCTTTCCTGGTTGATGGATTCCTCGGCTTCGCACTGCTGCTCCCTCTACTGATCGTCGTCCAGATCGTCTCGCGCATCCCGTTCGGTTTCGTGGTGCGCGGTTCCGGCATCTTCCTGGTGTTCCTGGCGATCATCCTCGTCTTCCAGGTCTTCTTCTATCCGGGGGATGTCGCGCCGGGGGACGTGCTCTGGAGATGGGGATTCGTCTCCATCTCGACGGATGGGCTGCGCTTCGCGGCGCTTCTGGGTCTCAGGGTGCTGCTGCTCTACCACACGACGACGATGCTCATGCTGACTACCTCGCTCGTCGACCTGACCAACGGCCTGGAGTTGCTCTTCGGACCTTTGCAGAAGCTGCGGATACCCGTCAACGAGCTGGTGCTCGTCGGCGTCATCTCCGTGAAGTTTGTCCCGATCTTCATCTCCGAGGTCGAGCGTCTGAGCCGGGCGTACACGGCCCGCGGCGTCCCTTTCGACGAGGGCGGCCCGATCACGCGCGCGCGGCGTCTGGGGCGGCTGCTCGTCCCCGTGTTCGTCGGGGGGTTTCGACGCGCCGACCTCCTGACGACGGCCATGGACGTCCGCTGCTACAGGGGCGGCAGGGGGCGCACAAAGCTCCGCCAACTCAACGCCACCTTCACGGACTGGCTCGTGCTGCTGCTCGTGGCGGTCTGGGTTGTGGCCGCCTGGCAACTTCCGGCGCTGCTCTCCGCGTAGCCCGCGCGGGCTATGATCCCGCACACGTCCCCCGTGGGTGCATCCATGCTAGCTTCACACCCGTACCATCCCGGTAGAATCTGGATGAAAGGCTCGGATCGTGATGATGAAAAACCTGCCACACAATCTCTGCGCGATCATGGTCTTCGCCGTGGCGATGGTGCTCGCGTCCTGCGGCGGCGAAAGCCCTTCGGACAACTCGTCCGGTGCGTCAGCGAGTCAGCAATCGTCAGCGTCTTCCGGGGCAAAATCTACCCAGTCCGCGTCTTCGGAGGCCACGATGGAAGAGACGACTACTGGACGAATGGAGTCTGGTGAGAAGGTGGAACTGGCGCGGGCGAAAGTCGGGCCGAATGAGATATCCAACATGCTTCCGGCAGGTGGAAAGCAACCAGACCCGCCGCAACCGCTGCCGGAAGATCCACCGGATGGAATACAGGTATATCCCGCGACCACGAATCGGACGCTGGAGCGGCCCATAGACTACGACCGCCATCCGCCTACCAACGGCGACCACGATCCACTGTGGCAGAACTGCGGCTACTATCCCGAACCCATCAAGGACAGGCATGCCGTCCACAGCCTGGATCACGGTGTAGTCTGGATCACCTACCAGCCCGACCTTCCAGCCGCGCAGGTGGACGAACTTCGTTCCTACGGCGGTGAGCGCTACGTCATAGTCAGTCCGTATCCCGGCCAGGACGCGCCTGTGATCGCCACCTCATGGCGGGTCCAGTTGAAGCTCGACGGGGCGGAAGATACCAGGCTGCGGCAGTTTGTTGACCAGTTCCGCATCTCCGAGATCTCACCGCTCTCCGGTAACAAGTGCGTTGGTGGCGTCGGTAGGCCCGAATAGGCGCCTTCCAAACTCTATTGCACTAGCGAACCATAGCTGATATGCAAGCGTCGGAGCAGGGAAGACCGTGCGAGATCTGTACTACAAGAGCGCATGGTTTGATCCAAATTCTGGTGAGGATCGGGGTATTTGCGCTTGAAGCTAATAGCGCGTCGCGCTATGTTTTAATCGTGATCAAGAGTTTCGCTGACAAGGAGACTAAGAAATTGTGGGACGGCCGCAAGTCAAGGGCCGTTCCCCAACAACTGCGGGAACGCGCGGAAGCGAAACTCTTATCTATAGACGCGGCCACCAATGAAGAGGAACTGAGACGACCGCTGAGTAACCGACTACATAAGCTAGGCGGTGATCGTGGGGGGCAATGGTCGATCAGCATCGACATGCAGTATCGAGTGTGTTTCTTCTTTGAGGATGGCGACGCCCATAACGTAGAAATCGCCGATTATCATTGAAGGAGGTGATTGTTTTGACGCCAAGAGTACATCCGCCGATGACTCCCGGACGATACTTGCAGTTGGAGTTCCTGGAACCACTTGGCATAACGCCTTACGCTTTGGCAAAGGCTATCAGGGTGGACCCTACGAGAATCTACAAGATTGTCTCAGGGGAGCGCGAGATTACCGCTGACACGGCAACGAGATTGGGCCGACTTTTTGGGACTAGCGCCCGGTACTGGCTCAATATTCAGAACCGTTACGACTTGGCGCTTGTCGAGGAGAGATCTGGTGAAGAGATAGAGCGTGATGTGCAGCCGCATATCGCTCCCTGAAAACATAAATTCAGGAGGTATACGTATTGTTCCATCGCTGACCACCTAACCGCGATTGCCCGATAAAGCCCTCGGCCTTGCTCGGGGGCTTTTCGATCGGAAGTGCGGGCGCGGTAGAAATGGTAGGAAAATCGCAGGCGGTTCATCGGCACTACTACCAGGAAGAAGATCACAGCCGCGATGATGAGGAGCGAGATCACCGCGTTTATGAACTCTCCGATGCGGAAGACGCTGTTGTTGATCTCGAAGGTGATGCCAGAGAAATCAGGCTATCCGCCTATCGCGGCGATCAAAGGCGTAATGAGATCCTCGACCAGCGAGGTGATGAGGACAGCGAAAGCCAGACCTATCACCACGGCGACCGCCAGATCCACCAGATTTCCCCTGAGAAGAAAGTCCCTGAACTCCCTTATCATGCTCTCCACCCTCCATTTTTCACCTGCACCGGGCGACTCGCAGGATAAGGCTAAGTTGGTTGCATGTACCTGTCAACATGCCTGTGTCCGGCCGCCGGAGAACCTATCCGGCGCTGGATTCAGGTACGTCGCGCTTCTCGCCGGACAGCTTCTCCACGGCTTTGACGAGGTCGCCCATGCCCCTGTGGCGGGTGAAGCGGCCGTCGCGGTAGATGAAAGGATTGAGGAGCCAGCTCGTCTCGTATGATTCTCCGTCGAGGGCCTTGTAGCGGGTGGTAACCCTGATGCCCTTCTTCAAGCCCTTCTGTTCCAGAAACGGAAGGAGGGATTCCAGGTGGTCCCAGTATGTAGAGATCTCACCGTTCGGTGGAAGGAAATCCAGGCCGTCCGTGAAGTAGGGGAGGTTGGAGATCACGAACCCGTTGGAGCTCTCCACGGGCGCCGAGAACTCGAACGTTATATCTCTAGCCGCGCCCTGGCTGACGTTCCTGATGACGATGTTGACCTCGGGGAGGCTCTCGTAGTCGTCGTCCACGATCACCTGCGGACGGCCCATGGCCATGCGCTGCGCCCGCATCTCATCCAGCGTCCGCTGACTTACCCGCCAGGTGACGTAGTACCCGATGGCGAGCACGATGACAAAGAGCGTGTTGGTGATGGCTGTAATTATCGCGGCGAGGGTCGCTACGTCCATATCCATACCCCATATGACATCACCCTCGAGTTTCAGAAGCCGGGGATCGGGACTTCCTCGAACTCTTCCCGATTCGCGCCGCAATCGGGGCATTTCTCCGGCAACTCGCCTTCGACACGGTAGCCGCAGTTCGTGCAGGCCCAGTTCAGCGGCACGGCTTCGCCCCCGGGATCTTCGTGTCCTCCAGCGTTCGGCTCACCTGGCATGGGCTGCTCCTTCCAACGGTGTCGATGTTCGAGTATGGATTATTCCCGTTTGGGAGGTTCCGAACACGGCCCTTGCTACGGCTTGAATCCGGGTACACAGCGGATATCCTACGCAGCGGACGGAGGATGGACCAGACCCGCGTTGCTCGGAGGCGTTAGTGCAGGAAACGTTCCAAAACATAGTCATAGAAGACGTTTATCCGGAGCTGGACTGCGGACGCTATCCGGTGAAGCGCGAGGTCGGCGACCGCCTGGAGGTCTGGGCTGACATCTTCAAGGAGGGGCACGACGTTGTCTCAGCCGTCCTCAAACACCGCGAAGAGGGCGAAAGCGCCTGGTCCGAGACCCAGATGCGCCTCTTCGAGAACGACCGCTGGAACGCCGCCTTCGACCTGCCGAAGAACACCCGCTACGAGTACGCCATCGAAGCCTGGCACGACGAGTTCGCCACCTGGCGCCGCGACATCGGCAAGAAGGTCGAGGCCGGCCAGAACGTCTCCCTGGAGCTGACGGAGGGACGCGGCATCGTCAAGGGCGCCCACGAGAGATCCAAAGACAAACGCCTTGCCTCCACACTGACAACCTTCGAGGAAGCGGACTACGCAGAGCGGCTTGCCCTGCTGCGCTCCGCCGAGGTCGCCAGCCTCATGGCGGCGAATCCGGATCGCTCACGCTCCACGGTTACCAGGACGCTGCTGGTGACCGTGGATCGGGAAAGGGCGCGTTACGGGGCATGGTACGAGATGTTCCACCGTTCCCAGGGGACGGCGCCGCACAAGAGCGCCACCTTGGCGGATATGGAGAAACGCCTGCCCGAGATCGAGGATCTCGGCTTCGACGTTATATATCTCGTCCCGATCCACCCGATCGGGACCACTAACCGCAAGGGCAGGAACAATGCCGTATTCGCCGGACCCGTGGACCCCGGCAGCCCGTACGGCATCGGGAGCGCGGAAGGCGGACACAAGGCTGTTCATCCGGATCTCGGGACGCTGGAGGAATTCCGGGGCTTCGTGGGGGCGACGCGGGAGCGCGGGATGGAGGTGGCGCTGGACTTTGCCATCCAGGCGTCGCCTGACCATCCGTATATAAAGGAGCATCCCGAGTGGTTCAGGTTCCGCCCCGACGGGACCATCAAGTTCGCGGAGAACCCGCCGAAGAAATACCAGGACATCGTGAACGTAGACTGGGAGTCTGAGGACTGGGAGGGGCTGTGGCGCGAGTGGCGCGACGTGCTGCTCTTCTGGGTCGAGCAGGGCGTCAAGATCTTCCGGGTGGATAACCCGCACACCAAGCCGTTCGCGTTCTGGGAGTGGGCCATCCGCGAGGTGCAGAAGGACCACCCAGAGGTGATCTTCCTTTCAGAAGCTTTCACGCGCCCCAAGGTGATGCGGAACCTCGCCAAGCTGGGCTTCACCCAGAGCTACACGTACTTCACGTGGCGCAACCACAAACATGAGATCATCGAGTACCTCACGGAGCTTACGAAGGACTGGCCGAAGGAGTACATGCGCCCCAACTTCTTCGCCAACACCCACGACATCCTGCCGCACATCCTCCAGTTCGGCGGGCGTCCTGCGTTCATCATGCGGCTGGTGCTGGCCGCAACGCTCTCGCCCACCTACGGGATCTACAATGGCTACGAACTTTGCGAGAACACCCCGCGCGGAGAGCGCGGGACTACCGTCTACTACCAGGACTCAGAGGTCTACGAGTACAAGGTCTGGGACTGGAACAGGCCGGGCAACATCAAGGACTACGTGAGGCGGGTAAACGAGATCCGTCGGGAAAACGTCGCCCTGCAGGAACTGACCAACCTGGAGTTCCACGAGGCGTGGGACGACAACGTTCTCTTCTACGGCAAGAAGACAGGGGATAACGCAGTGTTCGTGGCGGCGAACCTCGATCCGCACAACGCGCACGATTCCCACGTCCGGTTCCCGCTCTGGGATCTCGGGATAGCCGAGGACGAGCCGTATATCGTCGAGGAGCTTCTGTCTGGGCGAAAGATGCAGGCGACGGGGAGTCTTTTCTGGGTCAGGCTCGCGCCGCAGGCCCCGGTCGAGATCTTCCGCATGGAAAAAGCCAGTACCGTGAACGACGGGATGGATGCGTGATGGCGGAGGTCTCGAATAATTCCGCCAAGATGCCAGAGGAGCAGCCGGAACGACCGGAATCCCTCTGGTACAAGGACGCCATCATCTACCAGCTCCATGTCAAGGCGTTCTTCGATTCGGATAACAACGGCATAGGAGATTTCAAGGGCCTCAAAGACCGTCTGGAGTACATAAAGGATCTCGGGGTCACGGCGATCTGGGTGATGCCCTTCTACCCTTCGCCGCAGCGCGATGACGGCTACGATATCTCAGAGTACAAGGGCGTCCACGAGGATTACGGAACCGGCAGGGATTTCCGGGCCTTTGTCCGCAAGGCCCACGAACTCGGCCTCAAGGTAATAACGGAGCTGGTCATCAACCACACCTCGGACCAGCACGCCTGGTTCCAGCGCGCCCGCAAAGCCCCGAAAGGCAGCGCGAGGCGTAATTTCTACGTCTGGAACGACGACCGTAACCGTTACGAGGACACGCGCATCATCTTCACCGACACCGAGACATCCAACTGGACCTGGGACGAGGAGGCGCAGCAGTACTTCTGGCATCGCTTCTTCAGCCACCAGCCAGACCTCAACCTGGACAATCCGCAGGTGTTCAAGGCCATAATGGGCGTAATGCGCTTCTGGCTCGACGCCGGCGTTGACGGCTTGAGGCTCGACGCCATTCCGTATCTGATCGAACGCGAAGGCACGGACAACGAGAACCTCCCCGAGACCCACGATGTCCTGAAGCGGATGCGGGCGGAGATGGACGAGCGGTACAGGGACAGGCTGTTTCTGGCCGAGGCGAACCAGTGGCCCGAGGACGTGCTGCCCTATTTCGGGGATGGGGACGAGTGCCACATGGCTTTCCACTTCCCGCTCATGCCCCGCATCTACATGGCCGTGGCCCAGGAAGACAGGCATCCGCTCGTGGAGATAATGTCCCAGACCCCCGAGATCCCGGACAACTGCCAGTGGGCGATCTTTCTGCGAAATCACGACGAGCTCACCCTGGAGATGGTCACGGATCGCGAGCGGGACTACATGTACCAGACCTACGCCAACGACCCCAGGATGCGCATAAACATCGGCATCAGGCGCAGGCTCGCGCCCCTGATGGAGAACGACAGGCCCCGCATAGAGCTTCTGAACAGCCTGCTCTTCTCCATGCCCGGAACGCCCATCATCTACTACGGCGACGAGCTCGGTATGGGCGACAACGTGTTCCTCGGCGACCGCGACGCCGTGCGCACCCCGATGCAGTGGACGCCAGACAGGAACGCCGGGTTCTCGCGCACGGACCCAGCCAGACTCTATCTTCCGCCCATCATGGACCCCGTCTACGGCTACGAGTCCGTGAACGCGGAGGCCCAGAGCCGCAACCCCGGTTCGCTGCTTAACTGGATGAAGCGCATCATAGCCGTACGCAGGACGCACAAGGCGCTCGGGCGCGGGACGCTCGAGTTTCTGCATCCGGGAAACCGCAAGGTGCTTGCGTACCTGCGCGAGCACGAGGACGAGTCAATATTGTGCGTGGCCAATTTGTCGCGTTCGGCCCAGCCTGTGGAGTTGGATCTCTCGCGCTTCCGTGGCAGGGTTCCTGTGGAGTTGATGGGCGGGTCTAGCTTCCCACCGCTGGGAGAGTTGCCGTACCTGCTCACGTTGCCTGGTCACAGTTTCTACTGGTTCAGGCTGGCCACCGAGGCTGCGGCCCCGAGCTGGCACGAGGAGAGCCCGCCGGTCTCCGAGCTGCCAGTGGTGGTGCTGCCAGCCGGACGCGAGACCGCCCGCAACGCCCACCATGCCCCCCTGCGCCTGCCCTCGCGCCAGGTCTCCCTGCTTGAGAAAGAGGCGCTGCCGAACTTCCTCGGCGTCAGGCGCTGGTTCGGGGCCAAGGGGGCGAACATCTCTCGCACGGAGGTAGTAGCTCGCACCGAGATGGGCCGACAGTCTGTCCTGACGCTCGTGCGCGTGGAGACCGGAGACGGCGATGGTTCGCAGACGTACTTTCTGCCGCTCTCCGCCGCGTGGGAAGACGAGAGGGAGGACGGCATCTCGGGCCTCGGCGCCTCCGCCGTAGCCAAACTCCGCCGCCGCGCGCGGGTTGGCGTACTCTACGACGCGATGGCCGACGAAGAATTCTGCCGCAGCCTGCTCGCGGCGATGAGTGACGAACGTGAGATCGGGATGGGGGAAGGAAGAATCCGCTTCACGAAAACCAGTTCCTTCGAAGGGATGCTCGACGATGAAGACCCGTCCGAGGTCACGGTTCGTCGCGCCGGGGTGGAGCAGAGCAACACGTCGGTGATCCTGGGCGAAAGGATGGTCCTGAAGGCGTACCGGCGCCTGCACGAAGGCACGAACCCCGAGCTGGAGATCGGCCGCCATCTCACCGAAGTCGTTGGCTTCGGAAACACGCCGCCGCTCGGCGGGGCGATCGAGTACGTCGGGCCTGACGGTGAGCCCATCACCCTCGCCGTGTTGCAGGGTTTCGTCTCCAATCAGGGCGACGGCTGGTCGTACACCCTGGATTACCTCGACCGCTATCTCCAGGATCGCCTCGTGACCACCTGGCGGCTGGGGGACGACGAGGAGGACGCGAACGAGTTCGATGCGCGGGAGTCGTACTTTGCGAGCCTCATGCACACCCTGGGGCTGCGAACCGGCGAAATGCACGAAGCCTTCGCCGTTCCCACTGAAGACCCGGCATTCGCCCCAGAGACGGCATCAGGGGAGGAAGTGCGGGCCTGGGTCGAGGCGGTCCTCGACGACGTGCGGCTCACCCTGACCACGCTAGAGAAGCGAAGGGACGGGCTGCCTGAAGAGATACGCCCTGACGCAGACAGGCTGCTCGGTATGGAGGCGCGGATATTCGACCGCCTCGAAGCCGTCGCTGGCGTGGGGCTTGGAACCATAGAAAGCCGCCTGCACGGCGACTACCATCTGGGTCAGGTCCTCGTGTCCGGCAACGACTTCCAGATCATAGACTTCGAGGGGGAGCCAGCCCGCCCGCTCGCGGAGAGGCGGCTGAAGCATTCTCCCCTGCGCGACGTTGCGGGGATGCTCAGGTCCTTCGACTACGCTGCCCGCTCCGCGATGCGCAACCTCAGCACCGAGCGCGCGGATCAAAGGGAGACCCTCGAACCGCTGGTGCGCGAGTGGGAGCGTCGCACGCGGGCCGCGTTCCTGGATGGATACGCCGAGGGCACCCGCAACTCCCCGTATCCGAGGGGCGCTATGCGCCCCCTGGTCGAGTTGTTCACGCTGGAGAAGGCGCTGTACGAGGTACGCTACGAGTTGGACAACCGCCCGGATTGGGTAGGCATACCGGTGAAGGGCATACTTGACCTCCTGGAAGCCCCGGAAGGAGAGGACGAAACATGATCCGCAACCAGGACTTCCAGATGGTGGCTGCCGGAGACCATCCCGACCCGTTCTCCGTACTCGGAATGCACGAGGAGGACGGCAGCCTCGTCGTGCGGGCCTTCCTGCCTGACGCAAGCTCCGTCGAAGCAGTCTCGGCCGATGGAAAGTCCCTCGGGGATTTGGATCCCGTGCATCAGGACGCCTTCTTCGCCGGTCCTGTCACCGAGCGTACTTCGTACCGCCTGCGGGTGACGTGGAGGTCTGGTGAAACGGCGGAGATCGAAGACCCTTACCGTTTCCCTTCGCTTTTGGGGGAGACGGATCTCTACCTCTTCGGTGAGGGCAACCACCATCGCCTGTACGAGAAGCTCGGGGCGCACGTGACCGAAGTGGATGGCGTCGCGGGGACCGTTTTTGCTGTGTGGGCCCCAAACGCGCGGCGCGTCTCGGTCGTCGGCGAATTCAACTTCTGGGACGGTCGAAGGCACGCGATGCGCAAGCATCCTGGCGGGGTATGGGAGATCTTCATCCCTGGAGTAGGTGATGGCGCGGTTTACAAGTACGAGATCAAAGGCCAGAACGGCGATTTCATGCCCCTGAAGGCTGACCCGTTCGGCTTCAGCGCGGAGAAACTGCCAGGCACGGCATCCGTCGTTCACGACCTCTCGAATTACGAGTGGGAAGACGCCGATTGGATGCAGAACCGTGCGCAGCGAAACGCCCTCGACGCCCCGATGTCCACATACGAGGTCCACCTCGGCTCGTGGCGGCGCAACGAGGACGGCTCATACTACACGTACCGCCAGCTCGCCGAAGAGCTTGTACCTTACGTCGTGGACCTCGGCTACACCCACGTCGAGTTCCTGCCACCGACGGAGCATCCGTTCGACGGGTCGTGGGGCTACCAGCCCCTCGGTCTCTTCGCCCCGACGAGCCGCTTCGGGACTCCTGACGATTTCAAGACGTTGGTTGACGCTTTTCACCTGGCTGGGATAGCGGTGATCATGGACTGGGTTCCCGCCCATTTCCCGGAGGACTCGCACGGGCTCGCCCTCTTCGACGGCACTCACCTCTACGATCACGCCGACCCCAGGCAGGGCCGCCACCCTGACTGGGGCACGCTGGTCTTCAACTACGGCCGCCCCGAGGTCCGCAACTACCTGACCGCCAACGCCCTCTTCTGGTGCGGGGAGTACCACATAGACGGCCTGCGGGTGGACGCCGTTGCCTCGATGCTGTACCTGGATTACTCGCGCGAGGAGGGACAGTGGGTCCCGAACGAGCGCGGCGGCAACGAGAACCCCGAGGCCATATCCTTCCTCCAACGTACCAACGAGCTGGTCTACGAGCACGCACCAGGCGCCGTGACCATCGCCGAGGAGTCCACCGCCTGGCCGATGGTGAGCCGTCCGACGTACATGGGCGGCCTCGGCTTCGGATACAAGTGGAACATGGGCTGGATGCACGACTCCCTCGAGTACATGCAGGAAGACCCCATAAACCGCTCCTACCACCACGACAGGCTAACCTTCTCGCTCGTCTACGCCTTCAACGAGAACTTCGTGCTGCCGCTCTCCCACGACGAGGTGGTCCACGGCAAGGGTTCCCTCATAAACAAGATGAGCGGCGACGAGTGGCGCAAGTTCGCCAACCTCCGCGCCTACTACGGCTTTACCTACGCCCATCCCGGCAAGAGCCTGCTCTTCATGGGCGGGGAGTTGGCCCAGAGCCGCGAGTGGAACCACGACACCCAGCTCGACTGGAGCCTCCTCGACAACGAAAACAACGCAGGGGTGCAGGCCCTGATCCGGGACCTCAACACCGTATACAAGAAGACGCCGGCCCTGCACGAGGTGGACTTCGAGCCGGATGGGTTCGAGTGGCTCGGCGGGGGGGACAGGCAGAACAGCGTGGTATCTTTCATGCGCCGGGCAAAAGACCCGGAGGACTTCGTAGTCGTGGTGAGCAACTTTACCCCCGTCGTCCATGAAGGATACCGTGTCGGGGTCCCCGACGGGGGCCGCTACGAGGAGATCCTGAACACCGACGAAGCCCGCTACGGCGGGAGCGGTGTCGGCAACGGGAGCACCGAAGCGGAAGAGATTCCGGCCCACGGTAAGTCGCACTCGATCACGCTAACGCTGCCACCGCTGGCGACGATGATCTTGAAGAAGGCATCAGGGACGTAGGCATCAGGTGTCAGGCTATAGGCATCAGGGAAAACTGGTGTCTGGCGAGGTCCACGGCCCGATATCCGAACATCCTGAAACCTGAAACCTAAACACGAAAGGACCATCCCTGCATTGAGAACCGCAAAAGACAAGACTACCGTGTGGCCGGGTGAGCCATATCCCCTTGGCGCGACGTGGGACGGGGAGGGCGTGAACTTCGCGCTATTCTCCGAGAACGCGGAGAAGGTGGAGTTATGCCTCTTCGATCCTTCTGGGAACGAACTAGAGCGCATCCAGATCCCCGAGCACAACGACCAGATCTGGCACTGCTACCTCCCCGAAGGACGCCCCGGACTCCTCTACGGCTACCGGGTCTACGGCCCATACGAGCCCGAGAGCGGCCACCGCTTCAACCCCAACAAACTTCTCCTCGACCCCTACGCCAAAGCCACGGTCGGCCCGCTCGACTGGAGCTCGGACCACTTCGGCTACAAGTTTTCCGAGGACGAGGACTTCTCGATGAGCGAGACGGACAACGCCGCCGGTATGCCCAAGTGCCGCGTCGTTGACACCGCCTTCACCTGGGGCGACGACCGGCCGCCGAAGATACCCTGGCGCGACACAATCATCTACGAGACGCACGTCAAGGGCTTCACCAAACTCCATCCTGATATACCCGAGGATATTCGGGGAACTTATTCTGGCCTCGCATCGGCCCCGGCCATCGAGCACCTGAAGCGGCTCGGCGTGACCGCCGTAGAGTTGATGCCGGTACACCACTTCGTGGACGACAAGCACCTGGTGGACCGGGGCCTCAAGAACTACTGGGGCTACAACTCGATAGGCTTCCTCGCCCCTGATATGCGCTACTCCGCGACGGGCTCCATCCGGGAGTTCAAGACGATGGTGAAGCGCCTCCACTCCGCGGGGCTCGAAGTAATACTGGACGTGGTCTACAACCACACCGCAGAGGGAAATCACCTTGGCCCGACGCTCTCGTTTCGGGGCATAGACAACGCGGCATACTACCGTCTCACCGACGACCGGCGTTTCTACATGGATTACACGGGGACGGGCAACACCCTGAACATGATGCACCCTCGCGTACTCCAGCTCATCATGGACTCCCTGCGGTACTGGATCCTGGAGATGCACGTTGACGGTTTCCGCTTCGACCTCGCCTCCGCGCTCGCCCGTGAGTTGCACGAGGTGGACAGGCTCGGGGCCTTCTTCGACATCATCAGGCAAGACCCCGTGATCTCGCAGGTCAAGCTCATAGCCGAGCCCTGGGACTTTGGCGAGGGCGGCTACCAGGTCGGCAACTTCCCGGTCGGCTGGACAGAGTGGAACGGCAAATACCGCGACACCACCCGCGCCTACTGGAAGGGCGACGGCGGCCTCATAGACGAGCTGGCCTATCGTCTCACAGGTTCATCCGACCTCTACGAGGGCGGCGGAAGGCGTCCCAACGCATCCATCAATTTCGTCACCGCCCACGACGGATTCACCCTCCAGGATCTCGTCTCCTACAACGAGAAGCACAACGAGGCGAACGGCGAGGACAACAACGACGGCGAGAGCCACAACGATTCCTGGAACCACGGCGCTGAAGGCCAGACTAAGGACAGGGGGATCCGTCGCCTGAGAGCCCGCCAGAAACGCAACTTCATGGCGACGCTCCTCCTCTCCCAGGGCGTGCCAATGATCCTGGCCGGCGACGAGGTGGGGCGCACCCAGAACGGAAACAACAACGCATATTGTCAGGACAATGAGACAAGCTGGCTTTCGTGGGAGCTTTCGGCTGCCGACAGGCGCTTCTTCGAGTTCGCACGTCGGGTAATACGGCTGCGCAGGGACCATCCCGTGTTCAGGCGGCGGCGCTTCTTCGGGGGACGCAGGCTCCTCGGCGAGGAGGTCAAGGACATCACCTGGCTCGACCCAACAGGCGGTGAGATGGGCGGTGACGAGTGGAACGACTCCTCGGCCCGCGCGCTCGGAATGCAGATAGCCGGTGTTCTCGACGGCGAGCGCGACTCAAGGGGCCGTCCCGAGGAGGACGACGACTTCCTCCTGCTCCTCAACGCCCACGATGGGGAGGTTCCGTTCAAGGTCCCCGATCATCCAGAAGACGCCCGCTGGCAGGTCGTCCTGGACACGGGTTACGCTGCCGGGCTCGAAGCAGGTGGGTTCTACAAGCCCGGTGGCGAGTACCCGCTCGGGCCGCGCTCGATGGCCGTGCTCACCAACGCCAGGCAGTTCGAGACCTTCGAGGACGAGGACGAGTGATCCGGCGCCACCGGCTACCTTTCGGGGCTGAATACCTCGGTGACGGCAGGACGCGCTTCACAGTGTGGGCACCGGCCGCGGAGAGCATGGACCTCGTACTTGACGATAGGATCGAGCCGATGGAGCGCGGCGAAGGCGGCGCCTTTGCGCTGACCACCGAAGCCGCGCCCGGAGACCGCTACCAATACCGGGTGGACGGTGGACAGGAGTTCCCGGACCCGGCATCCCGCCACCAGCCAGAAGACGTACACGGCCCGAGCGTCGTCGTTGATCCCGAAGCCTTCGACTGGCGGGACGCGGGCTGGAAGGGCCGTCCCTGGCACGAGACCGTGCTGTACGAACTGCACGTCGGGGCGTTTTCGCCCGAAGGTACGTTCGAGGGGGTGGAAGGGAAGTTGGATCTCCTATCCGAACTCGGAGTGATGGCGGTCGAGCTCATGCCGCTCGCGGACTTCCCTGGCGGGCGGAACTGGGGCTATGACGGCGTCCTTCCCTTCGCCCCGGATTCCTCGTACGGAACGCCGGAGGATCTCAAGCGGCTGATCCAGGCCGCGCACGACAGGCAGATCCAGGTATTTCTGGACGTGGTCTACAACCACTTCGGGCCGGAGGGCAACTACCTACCCGTGTACGCGCCGGGCTTCTTCACGGATCGCCACGAGACACCGTGGGGAACGGCGATCAACTACGACGGTGCGAACAGCGAACACGTGCGCGAGTTCTTTATCAACAATGCCCTGTACTGGCTGCAGGAATATTACGTGGACGGCCTCCGCCTCGATGCCGTACATGCCGTCGTGGATGACTCGGAGGAACATTTCCTCTCGGAGCTGGCCCGGCGCGTACGAAACGGACCCGGCCACGACAGGCACATCCATCTCGTGCTCGAAAACGAGGAGAATCAGTCCTCCCGGCTGCGTGGCGACGGTCACTACGACGCGCAATGGAACGACGACGTACATCACGCCCTGCACACAGCATTGACCGGCGAGGATGCAGCGTACTATGCGGACTACGCCGATGCACCCATGCGGCGCCTCGGGCGGTGTCTGGCCGAGGGTTTCGCCTACCAGGGAGAGCGGTCGGGGCATCGCGGGAACCAGCGCGGGGAGCCGAGCGCGGACCTGCCGCCGACATCGTTCGTGGCT
>JAABUR0100002927.1_pt1 | contig 24894 bp, 20 predicted proteins | sample 5560091 | NCBI WGS metagenome assembly JAABUR01 (sample SAMN10711879, study PRJNA513375) | rock metagenome | isolation source: Antarctica rocks | place: Antarctica: Victoria Land, University Valley sud
GCTGCCCGGGTCGCGGTTGGCGTCGGTTCTCGAGCGGGACGCACTGGCCTGCATCGATCCCGAACTGGTGACGACGTACGGAGCGGACACGCTCATCGCGGTCGGAGTCCTCGACACGTTCGCCGTCTTTCGTCTCGACAGTGTCGAGCTGGGCGAGGAGGAGCACGACCTCGACGATGAGAACCGTTGGTACGACGCGTTGTTCGATCGCCTCCCACCGGGTGACCGGCCACCGACGCTGAACGGCGTGATTGCCGTACGCGACCTGGACCTGGTATCAGAAGACCGCTGGACGCAGGCCCTGGACCTGTTGTCGCAGCTTCCGGCCGACGTATTCGCCGACATGCTGGTGACCGTTGATTCCTCCGACACCGTGGCAGTTCCCTCCTACGCCCGCTGGTGGCTGTCCACTCATCCGGTCCTGAACGGCAGGCGTCCCGACCGGCTGCGCGAGCCGGACTCGGCCGAGCTGGAGGGTCTGTTCGATCCGGCAGACGTCGGCCCGCAGATCCTGCGGCTGCTCTCCTGCCTGTCTTCGATCGACGACGCCGTCGCCGAACCGGGAACGGCGCTCGAGCTGCTCGACCGTCTCGGTGAAGCGCACCGGACGGTACGGCCCGACGTCCTTCCAGACATCTATCCGCGGCTGGCGATTGCCCTCGAGGGGATGAACGTCGACCCGCCGGACCGGGTCCGAGTGGGGCCGGGACACACGGTGGACCGTGGCGAGGCGGTCGTACTGGACGCGCCGCACCTCCTGCCGCTGCTTGACCGGATCCCGGTTCCGGCGGCTGGGCTGGCCATGGCGGTGGCTGACCTGCTGGATCTGCCGCTGGCCACTGAGATCGTGTCTGCGACCGTCACCTCGACTGAGACGACAGTTTCCGACTGGGCCGATATCGCAGGTGCATCGGTTGCCGCGCGCCGGCTGGGGGTCGCATCCCTGTCCGGACGTGTGGCGAGCCACGACCCGCTCCAGGTCACCGGCCACGGCGAGGTCACCCAATGCAAGGTGCCATGGTGGCCGGGGACCGAGATCGACCACGTCGACGCTGGCGCTGGACCTGCCGCCTTGGGACGTGTACTGGCCTGGCGCCACGACAAGTGGCCGTTACGGGCAGCGCTGGCCGAAGCGTTCGCCTGTCCCGGGGAGGCCGACCGGCTTGCCGCGGAGGACGGCGCCGGCTGATCCGGCCGCGACGCCGGCTACGGCCCCGGCGCGTGCGCCAGTCAGTTCCGACTCCTGCTCATCAGCCCCACAGTGGCCGATCTTCAGCCAGCATTCAGCTGAGGGCCCGGATCGTCGCACTGCGGCGTCGAAGGGAGGTACAGAATGCGAGTGCTGGTTGTCGAGGACGAGAAGCGACTGGCCGCTGGTCTGCGTAACGGGCTGGAGGCCGACGGCTTCGCCGTCGATGTCGCGTTGGACGGGACCGACGGGTTGTGGCTCGCCAGAGAGAACACCTACGACGCCATCGTGCTGGACCTCATGCTGCCGGGCATCAACGGCTACCGGATCTGCCGGACGCTGCGACAGGAGCGGGTGTGGACGCCGATCATCATGCTGACCGCCAAGGACGGGGAGTGGGACGAGGTCGAGGCGCTGGACACCGGGGCCGACGACTTCCTGACCAAGCCCTTCTCCTACGCGGTGCTGCTTGCCCGCCTTCGGGCGTTGATCCGTCGCGGCGCGCAGGAACGTCCGGCGGTGTTGTCGGCTGGTGATCTGGCGCTGGATCCAGCGGCCAAACAGGTCTGGCGCGGGGGAGTGCCGATCGGGCTGACGGCACGGGAGCACTCGCTGTTGGAGTACCTGCTGCGCCGACGTGGTGAAGTGGTCTCCAAGCGGGAGATCCTCGACCACGTGTGGAACTACGACTTCGAGGGCGACCCCAACATCGTGGAGGTCTACGTACGGCACCTGCGCAACAAGCTGGACCGCCCATTCGGCCGTGAGTCCATCACCACGGTCCGCGGCGCGGGCTACCGGCTGGCCGCTGATGGCGGCTGAGCAGGCCCCGACGCGGCGACGGCTGCGATCCCGGTGGGGAACGGTCCGGGTACGGACCACTCTGGTCGCCACCGCAGCTGTCGGCCTGGCCCTGCTCGCGGGTTCGGTCGTCCTCGTCTCCTTGTTGAGCTCGATGCTCACCGACAGCGTGCGTGCGAGCGCTCAGGCGCAGGCCGACCAGGTCGCAGCAGCTGTCGGTGAATCTGGACCGACGCGACTGGACCTACCCGATGATGACGATCACCTCGTCCAGGTATTGGACGGCGACAACCAGGTGGTCGCCTCCAGTTCGGAGCAGATCGGCTCGGAACGGCTGGTGATCGTGGCGCCGGGAAGTTCGACGACGATCGAGGTCGCCATCGACGACGACGACTATCTCGCCGTGGCTGCTGCGGCCGATACGTCGCGGGGCAGGTACCTGGTCGTGGTGGCACACGCCCTGGACCGGGTCGCGGAATCGACGCAGGCCTTGACGACGTTGCTCGCCGCAGGACTGCCGATCCTGCTGCTGCTGCTGGCCGCGACCACCTGGCGGGTCGTCGGCGGCGCACTTGCTCCGGTGGAGGCGATCCGGCGCGAGGTGGACGAGGTATCGGCACGCGAGTTGCACCGCAGAGTGCCGCAACCCGCCGGCACCGACGAGATTTCGCGGTTGGCCTCGACGATGAATCGGATGCTGGCCCGCTTGGAGTCTGCCCGCCTGCGTCAGCAGCAATTCGTTGCTGATGCCTCCCACGAACTGCGCTCTCCGCTGGCCAGCATCCGCGCGCATGCCGAGGTCGCCCTCGCCCATCCGGATCGCGCACCTGACGTCGAGCTGGCCGAGACGGTCCTGGCCGAGAGCCTGCGCGTGCAGAAGCTGGTCGAGAACCTGCTCGTACTCGCTCGTACGGATGAGCCACGCTCGGGCCCGGAGCTCGAGTCGGTGGATCTGGACGACCTGGTGTTCCACGAGGTGCAGCAGCGACGCGGGCGATCGGACGCGGTGCTGGACACTGCCAACGTGTCCGCCGGTCGGGTTCAGGGGGATGGCGCACTACTGCGTCGTGTCGTCGGCAACCTGCTGGACAACGCCGAGCGGCACGCCAGCTCACGCATCGAGATCACGCTGCGGGAAGTCGGCGATGCGGTGCTGCTGCGAGTCGACGACGACGGAGCCGGCGTCGCGGCCGAGGACCGCGACGTGGTCTTCGAGCGATTCTCCCGACTCGACGACGCCCGCGCCCGAGACGCCGGAGGCGCCGGACTCGGACTGGCGATCGTGGCCGAGGTCGTGGCAGGTCACCGAGGAACGGTGTCGCTGTCGGAGTCAGCGGCGGGCGGGGCCCGCTTCGAGGTCCGGCTGCCACGTTCGGCGATCTGAAAAGGCAGGCGATCATCGCCTATCGTGGTGGACGACGAGGCGCCACGGTCAGCGGAGAGGAAGTCAGATGTGGGGATTGCTCCTGTTGCTACTCGGTGTCTGGGTCGTGTTCATCGTGCTCGGCGCCCTGATCAAGGGCCTGTTCTGGCTCGTCGTCGTCGGCGCAGTCCTCTTCCTGGCGACGGCCGCGTACGGCTGGGGTAGGACCAAGCTCGGTGGCGGACCCAAGTCGATCAGCCGCTAGTTCTACAAGTCCTGATAGCGCGCTCGGGCGAAGGCGAACAATCCGTACGCCAGGAAGCCCACGGCGACCAGGGTCAACAAGATCCGGCCGAACGGGGCCGTGACGATGAGCCGCAGTGCCCCGTCGAGACCAGTCGCCTTGGCCGGATCGAACGTGATGGCGGCGTACCCGAGGATCGCGCCCACGAGGATGAAGGCGATCCCGCGTGCGATGTAACCGACCATCCCGGCCTTCTGCACGGCTGAGCGCATGCTCGAGGTCATTCCCTTGTCGATGTATTTCATGAACTTCTTCTTGACGCCCTGAACTATGTGCGCGATCCCGACGCCGACGACCACGAGGCCAACAGCAACGACGAGGAACTGACCGAAGGGCAGCGCGAGAACCCCGGAGGTCTGCTGTTGCTGCTGTGCGGCATCCGATGAGTTGCTACCGGTCGCAGCGCTGATCGAGCTGATCGCCAATGAGGCGAAGATGACCGCCTTGACAGCGGCGGCCAGCCGATGACGGAGGCGCTTCTTCCCGTCCTCACCCCGGAAGCCCCAGATGGCCTCGCTCAGCTGCCACACGACCAGCGCGAACAGGCCGACCGCGATGATCCAGAGCAGGGCCCGACCGATCGGATCGTCAGCCAGCGTGGCCAACGCGCCCGACTTGTCCCCGCTCTGTGAACTGCTGCTCCAGGCCATGTTCACCGCCACCCAGGCGAGCAGGACATGCACGATGCCGTACGCGATCAAGCCCACCCTGGCCAGACCGGTCAGCACCGAGCTGGATGCGGCCGATTCACCCGCACTGCTGGCCTGCTTGGCCCCTTGCTTGATTGATTCCGTCATGTCGGTTTATCGCCTCCGGAGGGACACCTCACCAGTTCCAGGCTTTCCTGTCGACCCGGGCATGGAAAGGCGGGACGAGCAGCGGCCAACCTCACACCCGTAGGGCGTAGACGACGATGTTGTCCAGATAGGACGATAGCGACCGGTCGAAGCCGCCTCCGCAGGTGATCAGCCGAAGTTCGCGACCCGGTGTCGGGCCATACACGGCTGCGGTGGGAAACGCGATCTTCGGGTACTGAGCCACCTCGACGACCTGGAAATCGATCACCTGCCCGTCAGACAGGGTCACCGAGATCGCGGCGCCGATGATCACTTCCTCGAGCCGATAGAAGACTGCCGGCCCGGCTCGTGAGTCGACGTGTCCGGCGATGATCGCCGGTCCTATCTCACCTGGTACCGGGCCGGAGGTGAACACTCCAGCAACGTCGTAGCGCTCGGGTGGAACCAGAGTCCCCGAACTCGGGTCCACCGCTAACGGCACCAGTGGGCTGTCCAGGTTGATGCTGGGGATGCCCACACTCACGGCCGTGGGCTCGGGCGAACCTGTCGGGTCATCGGATTGGTCGACTTCGGGGTCCGGGGTCGTCGGCTTCCAGGTGGTCATCGCGTCCTGGGAGGCCGAGCCAGAACCGTCGGAGTCCGCGACCCGCGTGCCCTGGCCCGGGAGGACCAGCCAGGCCGCGATGAGTGCGAGCGCACAGAAAGCAGCCAGGATCCAGACGCGACTACGACCCGACCCGTCGGGAGTCTCAGTCTCGGTTGAACGCGACGACCTGTGTCGGCCCACGGCGGCTAGCGGATCGGGGGGGTGGGTCGCCGTCGGGTCACAACGGCAACCAGCCCGCCCAGGCCGACCAGAACAAGTCCGAAGATCAGAAGCGTCGGCATGACTGCGTCGGCGGAGCTGTTCGGCTTGGCCAGTTGTTTGATGGCGAGCCAGCCAGCTCCGGTTTCGACGCCGCCGGCTGGAACGACTCCGGCCGCTGTGGCGTCAACCCGCATGGCCGCAGCCACCCCGGTCGGCGTATCGAGAATCAGGATGGAGTAGACAGACCCGGCTTCGACCGTGACAGGTAATTCGGCCAGAGTCTGGTTGTCAGTCGCAACCTGCAGAACCCACTGTCCGGCAACGACATTGCTGTACGGCGTCGTCGTCGCGAATTCGACGCCACGGCCCAGGCTCTGACCACCCTGGACGGCAATGTCCAGCTGTGACTGGCTGGCGGCCGCTTGGATCACCCGCGCCCTGCCTTGGCCGGCCGGGGGGAGTGTCAGGTCGTCGATGAGGACGGTCAGGCCAAGGTCTGCGAAACTTCCTACGCCGGCCACGGTGTAGGCCGAGCCGGAGGTGGCATCCAGAGTCGTAGCGATCACCGGTGGGGTACTCGGTTCGGCTCCGGCCGGGCGCATGCTGACGGTGTACTGGCCGCCGGGCAGCACTTGGTAGTCCGACAAAGTGCCGTATGCCACCCCGCGAAGCACCACCATCGAGGTACCCGGATCGGCAGCCGAGGCGACGTAGACGTCCACCTCCGGGGTATCTGGCGACAGGTGAGCAAGACGGAGAAACGTGCTATCCGCAGCCGCGGGCGCGAGGAACACCGCCGAGGACAAGATCGCGAACAGACCGATCAGGGTGGCGCGCACGACGCGCCGCACAAGGGTCATGGACATGGTTCCTCCAAGGTTGGGGTTGATCACGGAAGCAGGCCGAGCGGAGACGGGACGGCGTAGCCGACGGTGAGGCCGTTGTCGCCCTCGTGGACGTAGAGCGGCTGGTAGGGCGGAAGCTGGCTCTGGAAGAACTGCGCGAGCCAGCGAAGCGCCAAGCTGCTCGTACCGTTCGCGCCCCTCGCGTCGAGGTCGGTGATGTCGGTGAGGGTCGCTGCCCGGTGCACGTTTCCCTGTTCCAGATCGCCAGCGGTACGGGTGAACTCGGGTATCGCCAGCCGCACTGACGCTGACGCTGTAGCAAGGCTCACCATGAGTCGTGGATCGACACTGCCGGACCGCAATGCAGCCGCAGCCGATGCATCCAGGGTGAGGTTGGGGTTGCTGGCGAGCGCGGTACCGAATCGTCGGCGGGAAGCCTCGTCGCTTACCTGAGCCTGGGCAAACGCGGCGGGATCGGCCACGACCAAGCGCAGTCCCAGGGCATCGACTCCCGTGCCGAAGCTGGCCAGGAGCGGAAGGTCAGTCCTGATGTCGAGAGGCCCCAACAGAAAGTCAGCGCGGTCACCGCTCTGATCTGGTGTTCTCAGCCGACCCGGGTCGAGACCGTACCTGACCAGTTGGGCCCGGCTCAGCGGCCCCGACGACGACGGCAACGAGCACGGTGGCGGCGGCAGGCACCGACGCGGCGGGGAACCGCCGCGAGCGCACGAAGCTGAACTGGTCGTGGTCCCGGAGGGTGTCGAGCAGGCCAGCGGTGAGCATCGCAAGGACGGTGATCCCAAGCAGCGTGGCCGAGGCCTGGGCCGGTCCCGGCCATGCAGCGCCGATCAGGATGGGCACCGTGCCGAGGGCCAGCGGCCGAAGCCAGGCGATCGGCAAGCACAGCGCCGCGAGGAAGAGACCACCCACGGCCACGGCCGCGCCGGCTACCTCGAATGGCGCGACAACGTCACTGTTCATCGCGGGTCCCCAGACGGTCACCCACAACGCTCCGGCGAGTGCTGCGCAGAGGCTGAAGACGGACAGACCGCGTGATCTGAGGTTCGAATTGGCGTCCGATCGGCGCGTGCTGACGACGCCGAGGACAAGTCCTAGGAGCACCAGGACCGAGACTGCGGCGGTGAGAATCGCGATGGCCGACGCTGTGACGGTGAGCGCGATCGGCGGCCAGTTACGCCATCCGGCCCGAGTCAACACACCATCTCGGCGCTCGCCTGCTCGTCGCCCTTGACGGTCAGCGACGATGACAGCCGACAGCGCGGCAAGCGCGATCCAGAAGGCAGCAAGGGCGGCCGGGGCCGAGACGATCCGGGTGAGGGCAACCGCGCCAGGGATCCCGGCCAGCGCGACGGCCAGGGCGGTGCTGACCCAACCCAGCAACAGGCGTCGACACACCGCGACGGTCAATGCGGCGGTCAGCACGGCTATGACCAGCAGGAACTCCCGAGTCCCGCCCACCAAGGTCTCGTGACGGTCGGATGCAGAGGTCAGATATGAGTAGCCGGCGAACGGCCAGGCCGTCACGGCATCCGATAGCGAACCGGGAATGCGCAGCTCGGGTGCACTCGGCAACGCGAACGCGTTCACCCCCAGCGCTGCTTCTGCGTCGCTCGCGGGGGCAGGAACAGCACCGTTGCTGATCAGTTGCCTGACCGAGATCGCGGCCACGGCCAGCAACGCCAGCACCGGACCGGCCACCCGGTGCAGGAACGGCGTCTGTGGGGGAGCCGGTAGAGGTTGGCCACCCTGCGCTGTATTCGGCTCCTGAGGGACGGTAGCGCGTGCCCGGGCGGACGCCACATGGTCCGGACCCAGTTGTGGCGTCCGGACGAGATTTGCGAGTGCTGACGAGTTCGCCATTAGCCTCCGCGATGGATGCCCGGCTGGCGATCCAAATGAGATTCTCCTGCACCGTATTTACCCTCAGTAGCGCGAGTAGAGGGTAACACCCCGGAAGGTCGCAAAATGTGAAAGTTGATGGCTCTGAGCTACGAGAACGACTACTCTGCGTCATTGAAACGCCTGGGTGACTGGCGGCCGGTCTGATGACGTCTCGTTCATCGTCCTGATGCCGGATGGACGACTATCGGCCAACTAGCGGTCGCGCATTGTCACTCGGGTCGGATAATCTCCAGCGAGATGAGACTCACCGCGCGCCAGGCCGCCCCCCTTTCCCTGCTCACCGCCGGCCTTGTTGCCGCCTCGGTTGCCCTGACCGGACCGGCCATGGCCGCGGCACCTCCGAGCAGCACGGTCTTTATCAACGAGATCCACTACGACAACGACGGCATCGACGCCGGCGAGGCGATCGAGATTGCGGCCCCGGCCGGCACCGACCTCTCCGGCTGGAGCCTGGTCCTCTACAACGGCAGTGGGGGCGCGCCCTACGACACGGACGTCCTCGCCGGGATCGTACCGATGCAGTCCGGGGACTTCGGCACTCTTTCGTTCAGTTACCCGTCGAACGGAATCCAGAACGGCGCGCCCGACGCTATCGCCCTGGTGCGGCCGGGCGGCACTGTTGTGGAGCAGTTCCTCAGCTACGAGGGCACTGTGACCGGCGTGGGCGGACCTGCCAACGGTCTGACCTCGACCGACATCGGCGTGAGCGAGAACGGTAGCCAGGCGAGCGGGAACTCGCTTTCTCTGTCCGGATCGGGCTCGTCGTACGGTGAATTCACGTGGCAACCATCCGGTCCGGCCACTTTCGGCGCGTTCAACACCGGCCAGACGTTCGGCGAGGGTGATCCGCCCCCGCCGCCCCCGCCCCCGCCATGCGCCGTCTCTCCGGCGGTCACTCCGATCTCCAAGGTGCAGGGCACGGGTGATATCACTCCTTGCGCAGGGACAGTTGTCACCGCTGAGGGTGTGATCGTGGGTGACTACGAGGGTCCCTCGCCGACGCTGCGCGGCTTCTACGTCCAGGAGCAGGACGATCAGCGTGACGCTGACCCGCTGACCTCCGAGGGGATCTTCGTCTTCAACGGCAGCAACGACTCGGTCGACCTCGGCGACGTCGTGACCGTGACCGGTACGGCGTCGGAGTTCCAGGGCCAGACCCAGATCTCGGCTACTTCGGTCGCCGTGGGAATCATTGGCCAGACGGTCACGCCAGCGGAGGTCAGCCTGCCGGTAGTTACCGCTGACTTCCTCGAGCGCACCGAAGGCATGCTCGTGGAGCTGCCGCAAGAACTGACTGTTACGGAGACCTTCCAGCTCGGCCGGTTCGGCGAGATCGTGGTCTCCAGCGGTGGCCGTCTCGATCAGCCGACCAATGTGGCCGAACCGGGTGCGCCGGCACAAGCGGTCCAAGCGGCCAACAACCTGAACCGGCTCAAGCTCGACGACGCCCTGCAGAACCAGAACGCCGACCCGATCGTGTTCGGCCGCGGCGGTGACCCGCTGACCGCTGAGAACACCCTGCGTGGTGGCGACACGGTGACCGGAGCGGTCGGTGTGATGACCTACACGTGGGCCGGCAACTCGGCCTCGGGCAACGCATACCGGTTGCGGCCGGTCGGTGACCTGTCCGACAGCGGGCTTGTGCCCGGCGGTGTCGTACCGGACTTCGAGGCAGCCAACCCGCGGCCGACCAGCGCGCCGGAGGTGGGCGGTTCTCTGGAGGTGGGGGCGTTCAACGTGCTCAACTACTTCCTCACGCTGGACGCAGCACCTGCCGGCTGCGGACCGACCTTCGTTCTGGAGTGTCGAGGCGCCGAGAACGCAGTGGAGTTCGAGCGGCAGCGGACAAAGCTGCTGACCGCACTGTTGAAACTCGACGCTGATGTCCTCGGTCTGATCGAGCTGGAGAACACCACCGGAGTCGAGCCCCTAGCCGATATCGTCGCCGGACTCAACGAGGTGGCTGGCGCAGGCACCTACGCCTACATCGAAACCGGCACGATCGGCACCGATGCGATCAAGGTCGGCGTGATCTACAAGCCGGCTTCAGCCACCCCGCTCGGTGCCGAGGCGATCTTGGACAAGACCGTCGATCCGCGGTTTAACTCCGATCTGATGCGGCCGTCGATGGCGCAGAGCTTCACCGAGAACGCCACCGGTGAGGTCTTCACGGTCGTGGTGAACCACCTCAAGTCCAAGAGCTGCTCCGGCGCGACCGGTGCCGACGCTGACCAGGGCGACGGACAGGGCTGCTGGAACCCGACGCGGACTGCCGCTGCCGAGGCACTGGCCGACTGGATCGCCACCCGCCCGACCGGGGTGGTGGACGATGACGCGCTTCTCGTCGGGGACTTCAACTCCTACGCCAAGGAAGACCCGATCGACGTCCTGGTCGAGGCCGGTTTCGTCGATCTCGCGGCTTCCTTGATCGGGCCCGATGCCTACTCCTACGTCTTCGACGGCCAGTGGGGCTACCTCGACTACGCGTTGGCCTCGCCCTCGCTGGCGGCCCAGGTCACCGGGGCAGCGGAGTACCACATCAACGCCGACGAGCCCGCAGTCCTGGACTACAACACGAACTTCAAGACTGCGTCACAGCAGGACACGCTCTATGCGCCCGACGAGTTCCGCACCTCCGATCACGATCCGGTGCTGGTCGGACTGGCCCTGAACGGCCTACCTGGATCGACCGTGAGCGCCACACCCAGCCGCCTATGGCCACCGAACCACAAGTATCGGACGGTCGACGTGACGGCGCGTTCGGCAGCCGGCGTTCCGCTGACCGTCACGATTGTGTCGGTGACCTCGTCCGAGCCCGACTGCGGCGGTGACTTCGGCGAATTCTGCAACGACATCGTTCAGGTCGACGACGACACCCTCCAACTCCGGTCGGAGCGGTACTCCGAGGCCGGTCGGACGTACACGATCGTGGTGACCGTGACCGACGGGACGCAAACAGTGTTCGAAACTCTGACGGTCAGGGTCGCCAACCGCTAGTCACCCGGATCAGATTGACTTACGGCGGTGGGTCCGTTGCTGTTTGTCGTTGGGATGCAGGGACATTCCCGTAGCGTTGAGGTGTTCCTCGCCGGTGCGCTCGGCGGCCTTCGCGTTCTTCGCCTCAAGTGCCCGGCGAAAAGCGTCTCTGGTCTTGTCGTCGGCCCCTGACGATTCGGCCGGCTTGGCCGATGACGATTCGGCCGGCTCGGCTGGGCTCGTCTTCGCTGTTCTCTTATCAGCCATGTCTGGTTCCTTCCGGGCGGCCGCATGGGCGCGGGCCAGCAGATTGTCGGCGGATGTCGTTGTCCATCCCATCGTTGCGTACGGCGTCCGGCAACCCGGTTTCCGGCCAAGTACAGCCCTGTCTCATTCAGTGCGGAGTGCCCCGTGCACTACCCGTCGGTAGGGCGTTAGCGTTGCCGCCATGTTGGGTCTGCCCGAGGGTATTCGGGCCTGTCTTTTCGATGTCGACGGGGTTCTCACCGAAACGGCGATCGTGCACCGCGCCGCTTGGAGGAGGACCTTCGATGCCTTTCTCCAGCAGTATCCGGCGCTGACTCCGGAGCAGTCCACGCCGTTCACCGATGCCGACTACAACGCCCATGTCGACGGCAAGCCCCGCAAGGACGGCGTACGCGATTTTCTGGCCTCTCGAGGGATCACCTTGCCGGAGGGTGCCGCAGCTGACGGCCCGCATGCGGCCACGGTCGAAGGCGTCGCCAGCCGCAAGAACGACATGGTCCTCGCCGAACTCGCCGAACATGGCGTGACGGCCTACGAGGGATCCCTTCGCTATCTGGCTGCGGCCCGGGACGCAGGACTGCGGATCGCCGCAGTGACTGCGTCGGCAAACGCGGAGGCGGTCCTGCAGGCAGGCGGGTTTGCCGAGTTCATCGAGGCCCGGATCGACGGGATCGTGGCCGAGCGCGACCATCTCCAGGGCAAACCGGCACCGGATCCCTTCCTCGCCGGTGCACGGGCCCTCGGGGTCGGCGTGGCCGAGGCAGCTGTGTTCGAAGATGCCTTGTCCGGCGTCGCGGCCGGTCGTGCGGGCAATTTCGGCATCGTGATCGGAGTGGATCGGGTGGGTCAGGCACAGGCGCTGCGGGAGCATGGAGCAGACATCGTCGTCGGCGACCTTGCCGAGCTCCTGGATGCTGGCAGTGCATCGTGACCTTCGCCGACGAGACCCGACACACGTCCTTCTCCGACACCTGGAAGCTCCGCGAGGACGGCTTCGACCCCGATCGGCTGGGTCACCTGGAGTCGCTGTTCGCGCTGTCCAACGGTCATATCGGCCTCCGGGGCAGTCTCGAGGAGGGCGAGCCCCGGCGGCTTCCGGGGAGCTACCTGAACGGGCTCTACGAGGAGCGCCCGTTGCCGCACGCCGAGGCGGGTTACGGATTCCCGGAGTCCGGACAGACGGTGGTCAACGTCGCGGACGGGAAGCTCATCCGGTTGTTGGTCGGGGATTCGCCCCTCGACCTCGCCTATGGCGAAGTGCTGCACCACGAGCGGACACTCGACCTGAAGAGCGGCATCCTGCATCGCTGCACCGAGTGGCGTTCCCCCAACGGCCGCTCGGTCCGGGTGCGCTCCCAGCGCATGGTGTCCCTCGTACGGCGTTCGATCGCCGCCATCTACTACGAGGTCGAGCCGATCGACGACGACGGCGACCTCTACGTAGCTATCCAGTCCGACCTGCTGGCCAACGACAACAGCCCGGAGGGCCCGAGCTCGGATCCGCGCTCCGCGGCTCGGGTGTCTCCGCTGATCGGCGAGCTGTCCGCCGGCAAGGACACCCGAGCGGTGCTCGGCCACCTCACCCAGAGCAGCCGGCTCCGGATGGCTGTGGGCATGGATCACGAGCTGGAGCTGCCGGATCGCTCGACCACGTCCCTGGACGTCAACACCGACGTCGCCCGCTTCACGGTCACGGCTCGGCTGCCGGCCGGATCGAAGCTGCGACTGATTAAATACCTTGCCTACGGCTGGTCCAGCCGGCGATCCGCCCACGCGATCCGCGATCAGGTGGAGGGTGCGCTGGCCACGTCCAAGTTGTCCGGCTGGGACGTTCTGGTCAAGGAGCAGCGCAAGTTCCTTGATGACCACTGGGCCGCGGCCGATGTCGAGCTCGAGGGCGACGACGAACTGCAACAGGCCATTCGCGTCGCGATGTTCCACGTGTTGCAGGCCGCCGTACGCGCCGAACGCCGGGCCATCCCGGCCAAGGGGCTCACCGGTCCGGGCTATGACGGGCATACGTTCTGGGACACCGAGAGCTATGTCCTGCCGGTGCTTACCTACACCACGCCGTGGGCGGCCCGGGATGCGCTGATCTGGCGGCATACCACCCTGGACCGGGCGCGGGACAGGGCCTCGGAGTTGGGTCAGAAGGGTGCGGCCTTCCCATGGCGCACGATCAACGGGGCCGAGTGCTCGGGCTACTGGCCGGCCGGCACGGCTGCCTTCCACATCAACGCCGACATCGCCGACGCTGTCGCCCGCTACTACGGCGCCACCGGTGACGTGGATTTCGATCGCGACTACGGCGCGGAGCTCTTGATCGAGACAGCGCGACTATGGATGTCGTTGGGACACTTCGACTCCGAAGCCGGATTCCGTATCGACGGCGTGACTGGACCGGACGAGTACTCCGCGATCACCGACGACAACATCTTCACCAATTTGATGGCCCAACGGAACCTGCGCGAGGCTGCCGTCGCGGTTGACCGCCAGCGCGAGGTTGCCGCGCGTCTAGGTGCCGACGAGGATGAAGCAGCGTCCTGGTGCCGAGCTGCCGAAGCCGTCGTGATGCCCTATGACCACCGGCTGCAGGTCCACCAGCAGTCCGAGGACTTCACCGAGCACGATGAGTGGGACTTCGGGCGTACTCCGGCCGAGCACTACCCGCTGCTGCTGCACGCACCCTACTTCGAGCTATACCGCAAGCAGGTCATCAAGCAGGCCGACCTGGTGATGGCGATGTTCCTGCGCGGTGACGCGTTCACCCCGGAGCAGAAGGTGCGCAACTTCGCCTACTACGAGGCCCGCACCGTCCGGGACTCATCCCTTTCGGCAGCCCAGCAGGCGGTCGTCGCGGCCGAGGTCGGTCATCTGGAACTCGCCTACGACTACTGGGCCGAGACCATCTTCACCGACCTGTACAACTTGCACGGCAACAGCGTTCAGGGCCTGCATCTCGCCGCGCTGGCTGGTGCCTGGACCGTGGCCGTCTCCGGCTTCGGGGGGATGCGCGACCACGGCGGCTCGGTCACCTTCGCCCCTCGGCTGCCGCCGAAGCTGACCTGCCTCGCCTTCCGCATCCTCGTCGAGGGGCGGGCCATCACCGTCAAGGTCGGTAAGGACTCCGCCACCTATCACCTGATCAACGGCAGGGAGTTCACCAGCAGCCATCACGGTCAGGAGTTCACCATCGCCGTCGACCAGCCCGTGACGCTGCCGATCCCGGCTGCTCCCGAGATCGAGCCGGTTCATCAGCCGAAGGGCCGCGAGCCGATCCACCGCGACTGACCAGCTTGAACTGATCGGCTGGAAGTCGATTCAGTGCTTCCACCGGGTGAGGGCGGCGATCTCCTCGGGACCGGAATCGGCGAACAGTTCCTGCTCGAAGCGCCGCAGCTCGACGATCGTGGTCGTCAATTGCTCTCCGAATGCCGCCCGGAGTGCGGGCTCGATCTCGAACGCGGCCACCGACTCCTCCAGGGAGGCCGGCAACGCGCTGATCCCAGCCGCCATGCGCTCCTGATCGGACAGCGCGGCGGGATCGGAGTGCACCGGTGCGGGCAGCCTGGCTCCCTCGGCCACCCCGGCCATCCCGGCAGCGAGCAGGCCGGCGACGACGAGGTATGGGTTGGCCGCAGCGTCCAGGCATTTCACCTCGAGGTTGGCCGACGTGCTGCTGTTGCCCACCGGGCCGATGACCAGCCGGAGCGCGGTTTCGCGGTTCTCCAGACCCCAGGCCGCGAAGGCTCCGGCCCAGTGCGAGGGGATCAACCTCAGGTACGACGCGACGCTCGGCGCACCGACCGCGAGCAGGGCCGGCAGCCGGTCGAGGATGCCGGCGCTGAAGGCCGCCCCCGTTGCGGAGAGCCCGAACACGCCGTCACCATCGGTCATCAAGTTGGAATCGTCCGACCACAGGGATACGTGGACATGTGCGCCGTTTCCGACCCCGTCGGCGAGCACCTTCGGCGAGAAGGAGGCCCGCAGCCCATGGCGGAGCGAGATGGCGCGGATGGTCTCGCGTATGAGGACGAAGGTGTCCGCTGCATCGACCGGACTCTCCGCGGCGACTGAGATCTCCAGCTGTCCTGCAGCGTATTCGGGATGGAACTGGTCGACCGAGACGCCTTGTGCGGCAAGGGCGCTGAGAATGTCCACCCCGTAGTCAGACAACTCGCTGATCCGGGTCATGCCGTACGCCGGGCCCTGACAGGCGACGACGAAGTCGTCCCCGTCGCCGATGCTGACCGCCCACTCGACCTCGAAGGCCATCCAGGCGGTCAGCCCTCGCTCGGCGAGGGCATCGACCATCCGACGGGCGAGCAGCCGCGAGCACTGTGGATGGGCCGTGCCGTCCTGGTCGTAGCGGTCGACCGGCGCCCAGGCCCAGCCGGCCTGCCCGGCCAGGACGGTGAGCCGGTCGAGGTCAGGGTGTAACCGGAGATCACCCATCGGCGAACCGGCGTAGGTACCGGACACAATCATGTCGTCGAGCCGGAAGGCATCGAAGACCGGAGACATGCCCACTCCCCAGGCGGCTGCTGCGGGCAGCTTCGCCACCGGAACTGCCTTGACCCGGGTGATGCCCGAATTGTCGACGTAGGTCAGGGCCACGGCGTGTACGCCGGCATCGGTGAGTTGTTGGAGCGACTCGTTCGCCTGCTGTTCCCTTGCGCTGCGGTCCTGGCTGTCCAAAGCGGCACTCCCGTCGTCAGTCTGGTCAGGACAGACCTTAGGGCTTACCAATTCATTAGACAGCGGACAAACTGACGCGGTCGGTCTAGATGGAGGAGAGTCTCATGGCTACGCCTGTGTTACCGGAAACCCGCGGTACCGGATTACGGCGCTCGTTGTCGGTCTGGCAGGCAGTAGGCCTGTCCGTGGCATTAATGGCGCCCAGCATGGCCGCGAACATCAACCCGCAGGGCACCGCCTTGCAGGTCGGTCGAGCGGTACCGCTGGCCTTCTTCCTGGCTGCGATCGGCGTACTGCTCGTGGCCTACGGGTTCGTCCGGCTGTGCCAGTATTACCAGCACGCTGGCTCGGTGTATGCCTTCGTCGGTGCCACGCTCGGCCCACGGACCGGCTTCGTCTCCGGCTTCGGCCTGATGGGCACCTATGCCTTCTACGGTGTCGTGACTGCCGCGGCGACCGGGATCTTCGGTACCGCGTTCCTCGAGCAGATCGGTATCTGGGAGTCACCGCCCACCTGGGCACCATTCCTGCTGGCCGGGATCGCCATCCTGCTCGCGCTGTATCTGACCATCGTGCCGGCTCGACGTGGCACCGGAGTGCTGCTCACGGTCGAGAGCGTCACCGTCGCCCTGATCCTGGTGATCTCGGCTGTGGTGCTCGTCCGCATCCTGTCCGGCAGCGCACCGAATGATGCAAGCTTCGATCTCAGCGTGTTCGTTCCGGAGCCGGGATCTGACATGTCAGCGATATTCCTCGGCATCGTGTTCGGCTTCCTGTCCTTCGCCGGTTTCGAGGCCGCCGCAACATTGGGAGAGGAAGCCCACAATCCGCGCCGGGACATCCCGCGGGCGATCCTGGGAACCGCGATCTTTGGCGGCATCTACTTCACCGTGGTGACCGCGATCGAGATGATGGCCTTCGGCACCGATTCCGCTGGCGTGGAGGCGTTTGGTTCATCGCAGTCCCTGCTCGGCGACATCGGTACGAGCTACCTGGGCAGCTGGGTAGGGGACGCGGTAACCCTCGGTGCCGCGGTCAGCGCGTTCGGGTGCTGTCTGGCTTGCATGGTGGGCTCCTCGCGGCTGCTGTTCGCCCTGGGGCGGGATGTGAGTGACGACAATGGGGTCGGCCGAACCTCGGCCGCTGGGACGCCGGCGAATGCCGCAGTCGTCATTGCTGCCATCATGGGTCTGATCATTTTGATCACTGCGCTGGTTTTCGGCGCCGAGCCTTTCGACACTTTCCTGTGGTCGGCCACGATCGGGACGCTGCTGCTGCTGGTCATTTATGTGCTGACCACGATCGGCGCGATCCGGCTGGTCTTCGTGCAGCAGAAGATGACCGTGCCGATGTGGCAGATCGTCATCCCGATCGCCGCGCTCGTCGTCCTCGGCTACACGATCTACCGAAACGTGATCCCGTATCCCACGGAGGGACCGCCGCGATGGTTCCCGATCGTCGCCGGTGGTTGGCTCCTGCTTGCGGTGATCGTTGTCGTCGCCGCGCCACAGCTGGCTCGACGGATCGGTGCGAATCTGACCGCCGCGGAGGGCATCTCCCGGACCGAAGCGGAATCGCTGGACACCGCCGAAGGACCGACCAGGTTCGATCTGCGTGCCTGAGCCTGAGCCTGGGGCTGATGCCGGCGTACCTGCAGTCCCGGCCGGGGTCGCAGAGGTTGCAGATTGACCCTACAGTCCACTGTGGACGAGCTACTCGTCGTTGACCACCATTGTCATGGGGTGCTCCGCCGCGATGTCACCCGCGCCGAGTTCGAGTCGATGCTCACCGAAGCTGACGGTCCCGGTCTGCTCAACCCGACCCTGTTCGACTCCCAGATCGGGTTCGCGTTGCGGCGTTGGTGTGCACCGATTCTCGATCTGGAACCACATGCCGGGCCCGATCAGTATCTTCAGCGCCGAGCTGAGATCGGGCACGAAGAGGTGACCCGCCGGTTCCTGCGCGAGGCAGGGACCGGCACCTACCTCGTGGACACCGGCTTCGTCCCCGAGCCGATCCTTGATCCGGCGCAACTAGCTGCGGCCGGCGGCGGCGAGTCCTTCGAGATCGTCCGCCTGGAGCACGTAGCCGAAGAGGTGGTTGCCGACGGTGTGAGTGCCGCCGGCTTTGCTGATGCCGTACGAGAACGGTTGGCGCAACGCAGCGCCGATGCGGTGGGCGTGAAATCGATCGCGGCGTATCGGGCAGGCCTGGATCTTCCGGCCGAGCAACCCGCCCAGGCTGAGATCGCCGCCGCTGCTGGCCGCTGGCTCGCCGAGCTGGAGGGCGGCGCGGTGCCACGTTGTCACGACCCGATCCTGCACAGTTTCCTGATCTGGACCGGGATCGAGCTGGGTCAACCGGTGCAGTTCCATGTGGGACTTGGAGACTCCGAGACCGATCTCCGGCGCGGGAACCCGCTGTTGCTGACGCCTCTGCTACGCGCCACCCAGAGCAGGGGCGTCCCGATCATGTTGCTGCACAACTATCCGTTTCATCGCTATGCCGGTTATCTCGCGCAGGTCTTTCCGCACGTCTTCCTCGATCTCGGGCTCGCCACGCACAACCTCGGGCGGAGTTCTGGACGCGTGATCGAAGAACTCCTGGAGCTCGCGCCGTTCGGAAAGGTGCTGTTCTCCTCAGATGCCTTCGGGTTGCCCGAGCTCTACCACCTGGGCACCCTGATGTTCCGCCGCGGCCTTAGGGAGGTCCTGCAGAGCGGGATAGCCGATGGCAGCTGGACCGAGACCGACGCGGAGCGCACAGCTGGAATGATCCTGGCCGGCAATGCCATCCGGGCTTATCGACTGGACGACCGGTGACCCTCAGCGCGGCTGACCTCGATCAATTACATGCCCGACTGCTGGCTGGGCTGGCCGCGGAAATGCCTGCCGCGACCCAGCTCCGACACCATCTGCACGCTGATCCACGGGTTTCTGGTGATGAAGAAGACACGGTACGGACCGTGGTCGAGGCCCTGCCTGATGGGACCGCCGACGTGCTCGCCGAGACCGGTCGCTGGGTCAGCTTCGGCGGTGACGGACCGGCGATCGGGCTGCGCGCCGAGCTCGATGCATTGCCGATCGTTGAACGTACGGGCGTGGAGTGGTCGGCAACCGGGGAAGCCATGCACGCCTGCGGGCACGACGTGCACCTGGCCGCGCTGGTCGCCGTGTGTCGAGTCGCCGCGCGGATGACGCTGCCATCGCCCATCGTCGCGATCCTGCAGCCGCGCGAGGAGGTGGCTCCTGCCGGTGGGGCAGACGTGGCCAATTCAGGGAGGCTGGACGATCTGGATGCCGTGATCGCCGCGCACGTACAACCGCAGCTGCCCTCGGGGATCCTCGGCGTCACTCCCGGGCCGACCAACGCCGGCACTGATGTCGTCGAGATAGTCGTGGAAGGTGTTGGGGGACATGGCGGATACCCACACATCACCCGGGACCCGGTGCTGGCCCTGTGCCAGATCGTGGTGAGCCTGCAACAACTTGCCAGCCGCCGAGTGGATCCGACGGTCGGGACGGTCTTGACGATCGGTCAGGTGCACGCCGGCGCGACCAGCAACGTCGTGCCCGGCCGCGCCTGGGCGAAGGGCAGCTTTCGCTTCATGCGGGAGTCCGATCGCCATGAGTTGCACGTGGCGATGGAGGAGATCGTGACGCACACAGCCTTGGCCCACGGCTGCACGGCCAAGCTGCAGATCACGCCGTCCGAGCCGGTCCTGGTCAATGACGCCGGTCTGGCCGGTGCCACCGCCGGCTGGTTACGGCGTACCGGCGCGATCGTCGACGACACGTTCAGGTCCTTCGGGGCCGACGACTTCTCCCATTACTGCCATCGGACCCGAGGCCTGATGATCTTCGTCGGTACGGCCGACCAGGACGAACCACCCGGCCCGGGTCTGCACCATGAACGATTCCTGCCCGACGATGCGCTGATCGAACCCCTGGCCCAAGCGCTGGTGGCGGGCTACCTCGGCGCGATCACCGGCCGGGGCGTTCCCCTCGACTCACCGCTGTCCACAGCCGGATAGACGTCGCCACAGGCATCGTCCACAGGTGCCGGAATCCGGCCCTGAGCCGGCCGAGGCTCGGCAAGGCTGCCCGCATGGAAAGCAACCCGAAAGTTCGGCTCAGTGGGCCCGGGAGCCTGATCGCGGCGGTTCCGCACCTGCTCGGGTTCCCACCTGAGGAGTCCCTGGTCCTGGTCGGGCTCAGCGGGCCGGGTTCCCGGCTCGGTATCACGATGCGGGTGGATCTGCCGGCTGACGGGTCTGACGTAGCCCCCTCGATCGCGGAGTTGGAGCCGCTGGCCGAGGCGCTGGTGCGGGATGGCGCGACGGAATGCCTTGTGATGGTGATGACCGAGACTTCCCACGACGACGGTGTGGCGCCCTACATCGACCTCGTGGCCAACCTCGACGAGGCCCTGTTCGAGTCCGGGGTCCGGGTGAGCGACATCGTTCTCGTACGTGGTGGGCGCTGGCGCTCCTACCTGTGCGCAGACCAGCCGTGCTGCCCGCCCGAGGGCAATCCGGTGCCGGCGGCCTCCGGCGAACTGGCGGCTTTCGCTGCTTACTCCGGTGCCGTCGTGCGCGACAGCCGTGCGGCCCTGATTGCGATGATCGCTCCCGATCCGGTTGCGGTCGCGGCCACCGAGCGCGCTCTGGACCACGTCTGCCGCGAACTGGCCGACGAGTCCCGGTCGGGTACGTCGGAGGCATATCGGGAGCGGATCGAGCTGTGCATCGAGCGCCGGATCGGCGCCTTGTCGGCCGGTAGCGCACGACCGCTCAGCCATCGCGACGTCGCTCGGATCTCGGTGTCCTTGATCGACCGTCCACTGCGCGATCGAGTTGCGGGCCACTGTCTTCTGGATACCGCCTCCGCCGCGGAGTCGTTGTGGATCGACCTGCTTCGCCGCCTGCCGCCGCCGCTGGACGCAGCACCGGCGACCCTGCTAGCTCTGAGTGCCTGGGCACGGGGCGACGGCGCGATGGCCAACGTGGCACTGGATCGAGCACTGGACAGCGAGCCCGGCTACTCGCTGGCCCAACTCGTGCGCACGGCGCTGGACCATGCGCTCCCGCCCGGCACGGTTCGCGAGATGCTCGACTTCCCGGCCGCCGAGGCCGGCTAGCCCGGCCTTGGGTTCAGCCGATCGCCGCGAGTAGCCGGGTCCAAGCGCTCTCGATGTGGGCGTATGTGAGCTCGCCGGCCTTGACCGCATTCCCATCGATCACCGCCTGCAGTATCTCCGCGTGCTCTCGCCGCTCGGTGTCCCAGGACGAACTCGCGCGCCAGCCTGCGGCCGCGACGAAGGCGAGTTGGTCACCCATTCCGTCGAGGGCGGACTTGAGTAACTCGTTCTGACACTCCTCGTACAGCCCCTCGTGGAAACTGCGGTTGAGGCGGCTCAATTCGCTCAGGTTGTGCTCTTCACCGAGTTGTTGGCCCCGATCGAGTTTCTCCTGTAGCTGCTTGAGGACGGCGGGGTCCTGGTGCGGTACGGCCATGCGCACGGCAGCCGGCTCCAATAGCAGCCGGTATTCGTAGAGGTCTTCGACCAGCTTCGCGTCAGCTTGCCGGACCACGACGCCCCTGGAGGGATAGGACTCGAGTAGACCGCTGGCCTCCAGCGACCGAAGGGCTTCTCGCACAGGCGTCTTGGAGACGCCCAGCTGGTTGGCGAGCACCCGCTCGACTAGCTGTTGACCCGGTGCCAGCACGCCACCGAGAATCGCCTTGCGAATGGCATCGGTGACCAGATCCATCCGCGAGATCGGCTCCGACAATCGGCTCAACGGTTCCATGGTCAGGTCCCGAATCCGTACAGCGCGCGGGCGGTTCCGCCAAAGATCAGTTCCCGCTCGGCAGGATGCTCGATCCCTATGGCGTCGGCCGCCGAGTCCGCCGAGTCCTGGTAGCTCCCGAACTCGTAGACGTGGGGCCAGTCGCTGCCCCACAGCAGTCTGGCGGGGCCGAAGCTGTCGAGCAGTTGGCGCACCGGTTTCCGCAGGTCCTCGTACGGATAGCAGTCCCGAGACAGGTGACCGAACGCCGAGAGTTTGACGTGGACCCTGGGCAGGCAGCTCAGGCCGAGCAACACCGGTCCGTACTCCGGCCAGTCATCAGCGCCAATCCCGCCGAGGTGGTCGACCACGATCGGGAGACTCGGCTCCCGCTCGGCGAGAATCTCGACCACCGGCAGCTGGATCGCAGTGATCAGCAGACCGAGCGGAAGACCGGCTTCGGCCAGGCTCCTCCACAGCCGGGTGGCCTGGGGACCGTTGAGCCAGTCCGCCCGTTCGGAGCCGAGCGCGATCACGCGAAAGCCGGCAAGGTCGTCGCGGCCGAGGAAGGCCTGCATCTCATCGACGTTGGACGATCGAACGGCATTGAGCAGCGGGACGATCCGCAACCGTTGTCCCAGGCTGGCCGAGGCGGCGAAGAGGTACGCGTGGTCGTAGCCGTACACGCGGGGTTGGATCGCTAGCGCCTGCGACACGCCCGCCGGGTCCATGGCCGCGACCAACCGGTCGGCGTCGAAGATCTCCTTGGGTGCTGCTAGGCCGTCGTGCGGACTGAACGGGTAGGCCGCTTCATCGCCACTCCACACGTGGACGTGGGCATCTATCCGAGCCGTCATGGCAACGACCACGTTCTGTTCTCCCTTCTGAGCGTGCTGTCCCATCCTAGGATCGCAGCCACCTGCCCCACGTTCTCCGGTCCTGGCCGCGACCACCCCTGAAATCGACATCGGCTCAATCAAGTGCTCGGAAGACATCGTCGATCAGGCCGTCCTGGGCTCGCGCCTCACCCGCGTGGGCCAGGGCGATCCGTGGTGGTGAGAGCCGGCCGCGCGAAACGACCAGTCGACCGCGCTGGTGTACGGCGAGGGGCCGACTCAGCGTGCTCCAGTCCGTACGCAGATCTCCGTCGTAGACCGTGATGTCCGCGTCGCAGCCGGCCGCGATCATGCCGCGATCGGACAGGCCGAAGGCCTGGGCGGGGATCGCCGTCACACGGGAGATGAGCTCCTCGGCACCGAGCCCCCACTCGGATCCGGCCCTGCCCAGCTGTTCCGGGAACGAACCGATCGCCGGACCGAAGGCATCGCTGGTCAGGTACATGGCGATGCCTTCCTGGCGCATGGGCTCGAGCAGCTGCCATCGGCAGCCGGGCTGCGCGTCGTCCTGCGCCGCCCAGTCGACGACGACACCGTCGGTCTCGGCCAGCGGGCGTCGGGCGCCCTGAACATTGAGGTCGACGAAGACGCCGTCCTGTGCCATCCGCTTGATCGTGGGCAGATCCAGCACCACCGTGCCCGGCTCGGCCCCCAGCCAGTTGCAGTGCGCCACGATGTCGATGCCGGCCTCGACCGCGCGGACGATGCCCTCGGTGGCGTTCGCGTGTCCGACGACTCGCCGGCCGAGTCGGTGGGCGTCTTCGATCGCCGCCCGGAGCTCCTGGGTGCTGTACTGCGGCTGCCGGCGGTTCGTATGCGGGTCGGTGGCTCCGCCGGTCACCATGATCTTCACCAGGTCGGCCGATCGGGCGACGAGGTCTCGTACGGCACCGCGCATGCCTGCGGCGTCATCGGCGGTGATGCCAATGTCCCGGCCATGGCCGGCAGTCGTGGTGATCGCCTCCCCCGCGGCGAGTACCCGTGGCCCGCAGGCGATCCCGGCCCGGACCAGATCCCGCACGGTCAACGCCAGGCCGGAGCGCGAGCCACAGTCGACCACCGTGGTGATCCCCGCCGCCAGCGCGGAGACACACGAGCTCAGCCCCCAGCCCACGATGGAGGCAGGCTGATCGCCCACGGCCAGCCAGCCGGGGCTGCGCGGTGACCCCCAACACAGGTGGGCATGACCGTCGATCAGGCCGGGGACCACCGTCGCGTCGCGGTAGTCCGCAATCGGGACCGCAACGTTGGAGTCGACCCGGGGCAGGCCCTCGAACGCGCTCCAGGGCAGCACCGCGGAGACCCGAGCGCCGTCGACCAGCACCGCCATGTTTTCGCGGGGAGCCGAGCCGGTTCCGTCGATCAGCACGCCGCAGAGCAGCACCGCACGATTCGCGTCGGGGACGCGGTCAGGCATCGGGGCGGGGTCAGGCATCGTCGTGACTGGCGCCGTCGTGACTGGCGCCGTCGTGACTGGCGCCGTCGTGACTGGCGCCGTCGTGCGCCCGGGACGGACCGGTCCGCGGACGTAGGTGTTCGCCGCCGTCGATCGGGATCACCGCCCCGGTCATGAAACCGAACGAGCCGGTCAGCAGATCGCAGATGGCCTCGGCCATGTCCCGCGGACTCAGATAGGCGCCCATCGGCGTGGGTGCCTCGTGCAGACCCTGCTCGCGCAGCCGTTGCACTTCACCCGCGTCGGCCACGGGGCCGGGGGCCACCAGGTTGACTCCAATGCCCTCGGGAGCGAACTCAGCCGCGAACTGTCGTACCAAGCCGGTGAGTGCTGCCTTGCTGACCGCGTACGCGCTTGCACCCATCGTCGGCACAAGTCCCTGCACGGACCCGACGACCAGGATCTGTCCCAGGGGTTCGGGCCGCAGCAGAGCGCCGAATTCCCGGATGCAGAGCAGTGCACCGGTCAGGTTCACCTCGATCACCCGTCGCCAGAGGTCGAGATCAACGCTGCGCAACGTGTGCGTACCGAGATCGGGCGAGCGGCCGGTCAGCGCGGCCGCGTGCACGACGGCGTCGATCCCGCCGTGTTCGGCCCGAACCGACGTCGCCACGCCGCGGACCGCCCGCTCGTCGGTGAGATCGGCCTGGACCTCGATCCAGGCAGCCGGTGCACTCCGCGGCGGGGCCACAACGTCGACACCGACCACGTCCACCCCGCGCTCGGTCAGCACCTCGGCGATCCGGCCACCGATCAGCCCGGCGACCCCGGTCACGACGG
>JAABUR0100002929.1_pt1 | contig 24889 bp, 30 predicted proteins | sample 5560091 | NCBI WGS metagenome assembly JAABUR01 (sample SAMN10711879, study PRJNA513375) | rock metagenome | isolation source: Antarctica rocks | place: Antarctica: Victoria Land, University Valley sud
CGGAGGCGTGCCTGTCGGTGCTGCGGCTCATGCGTGCGCACACCAAGCGCGACAAGGCGCGCCGCCCGGCCCGCCGCGCCCGCTCGCCTTGCCATTGCCCCCTTACGCCTGCTCCCGCCCGGACGTTGGTCCGGGCCTGCCTCTGCACGCGCATGCGGCACAACATGCAGCGCCCGCGCACGCGCCGGCACCACCTGGCGGCCATTGCAGCGTCCGCCGCCGGCGCGCGCCGAGGCCGGCCGGCCGCTGTGCTGCACGCGCCCGGGTCGCGCTGGGCGCCGCCCTCGCGGCACGCCCGGACCCTGCTCCCCGCCGCTGCGGGCGCGCTGACGAGGCGAATGCGCGCGCGAGCGCGCCAGGTGCTCAAGTTCGTGGGGTGCTACCACGGGCATGCGGACAGCTTCCTGGTGCAGGCCGGGTCCGGCGTGGCCACGCTGGGCCTGCCGGACTCGCCCGGCGTGCCCGCGAGCTCCACGGGTGCGCGCCCGCGCCTCCGCCGTCCGCCCGCCTCCCCTGCATCTGCACGGCAAGCCCCCGGCATCCTCCCGTCGCTGGTGGTCACACGAGCAGGAGGTCTGCACTCACTGGTCGTCACGCGCGCACGCACGCGGGTGGAGCAGGGGAAGCCGCAGGTGACTAGAACGTCCAGCCAGCGTGAGTGTAGGGCGGGCGCCCTGCTGCCACCTCGGCTCGGCTGCACTGTTAGAGCTGGGTGTGGGTGGGCGCCGCGCGCGTGCGAGGACGGGGGGCGTCGGCGGTGCGCCGCGTCAGAACGCGCCTCGTGCACGATCACAGCGCTGTCGCCTGCTGACGCGGCGTCCCTGGGGGTGCGCGCAGCCACCACGCTGACGGCGACCTACAACGACCTGGAGGGCGTCCGGAAAGTGTTCGAGGCCAACAAGGGCGAGATCGCGGGCGTGATCCTGGAGCCGGTGGTCGGCAACTCGGGCTTCATCGCGCCCACGCAGGAGTTCCTGCAGGCGCGCGCGCTCGCCTCGCGCGCGCCAGCGCATGCTCCGGCGCACGCGCGCCTTGCGTCGTGTCGCGCGCGCGGCTGGCGCGCGTGCTTGCGGCGTGCGCTCGTTCGTGAGCACGGACCATCGGGTCACACCGTGAGCCACCCAGCGCGTCTCCCATGCATGTGGGCACAGAGCCGCCTCCTCGGCTCCCGCACCGCGCGGCCCCCGGCGCCAGGCGCGCGCGCGCGCCGAGAGCGCCGCCGAGCCGCGGGCGCCGCGCGCAGGGCCTGCGCGACATGTGCACGGAGGACGGCGCGCTGCTGTGCTTCGACGAGGTCATGACCGGCTTCCGCATCGCCAAGGGCTGCGCGCAGGCGCACTTTGGCATCACGCCCGACCTCACCACCGTGCGCGCTCCCTCCCCCCTGATCGCCCAGCGCGCACCGCAAGGCTGCGCCGCTCCCAGGCAAGGCACGGCGCTCTGGCGGCGCAGCTTGGGCAGGCGCTGGGCGCGAGCAAGCCCTGCAATACGGAACGGTGCTGCCAATCCTGATCTTGGGGCCCGCTTGCGCGTTGCGCTCGGGAGAAGCCAGCACAGAGCGTGGCGCTGCATGCGGAGGCGGCCGGGCGCAGCGCTGCGCATGGCAGGCCGCATGCGCTCGCGGCCTGAGCGCGGCGGCGCGCGCGCGCGCGCAGATGGGCAAGGTCATTGGCGGCGGCCTGCCGGTGGGCGCGTACGGCGGCCCGCGCGAGATTATGGAGCTCGTCGCCCCCGCAGGTGCGCGCGCCGGGCTCGCCACGCGGGCGTAGGCTCCGCCTGCACGCGCTGCGCGGCCTGGGCGCCGCACGCATGCCGCCCGCATGCCGCCTTGAGGGTAGGCAACACGTGCATCACGTCGGATCGCAGCCCGGCCCTGCCAGGCCGGCTGCGGGGCCAGGCTCGGGGCTACGTCGCGGCTGTGGCGGGGCGGGCGGGACAGCGGTGCGTGGTGTGAGGGGCGAGGCGGCGGCACCTGATGCGGCGAGCGGGCAACGCTGCCATCGGCCCGACGGCGCCCGGCGCCGCCACCGCCGGCGCCGCGCCGAGAGCGCGCGGTGCGCATGGCGCCCGAGCAAGGCGCGGCGCGCAGGCCCGATGTACCAGGCGGGCACGCTGTCGGGCAACCCGCTGGCGATGGTGGCCGGCATCAAGACGCTGGAGATCCTGGGCCGGCCGGGCGCGTACGAGCACCTGGACGCCGTGACCGGCCGCCTCATCAACGGCCTGCTGGACGCCGGCCGGGCCGCCGGGCATGCACTGTGCGGCGGGCACATCTCAGGTGCGCCGCAGCGCCTCCCCCCGTGCCCCAACACCCTCGGTGTGCGCGGCCGCGCCGCGCTCCTCGTCGCGCTGCCGCGGCGACACCTCCGGCGCGCTGCGCCGCGCGTCTGCCTGCTTGTCTTTTGGTGGGAGGTCGCAGCCTGGCCCCTGGTGATCAAGTGCGGCCCGTGCCTGTGCAGTCGCGGCGAGGCATCCGGTGCGCATGGCTGCATCATGCCCTGCCTGCCCGTGTGCAGCACGCCCTGGGGGCCGCGCCATCGGCGCCCTGCCATCACCAGCCGTTGCAGAGTGTCGGGAGTGTGTAGCAATGTGTAGAGTACCGTGACAGGCGCCCACAGGTGTGGCTCAGAAGCGCGCCCGGCTCGTGCGGCAGGCATGTTTGGCTTCTTCTTCACGGAGGGCCCTGTGACGTGCTTCGAGGACGCCGAGAAGGCCGACCGCGAGAAGTTCGGCCGGTGGCACCGCGGCATGCTCGAGCGCGGCGTGTACCTTGCGCCCTCCGCGTACGAGGCGCGCCCCTGCCCGGCCCAGGCCCTTTGAGTCGGCTGGTCACGTGTTCTGACCCAGAGCAGCATTCTTCTGCCCGCCATGCATTGCATACATGCACCGGCGTTTCCACACCGGCTCTAACGGGCGCGCCTCACCCGCACAACAACATCACCTGCACAACAACGTGTTGCCGCAGCATCTGTGCCTTTATATCTCCTGCACGTCTTTCCTGCCAGCAACAGGGGTGATGCTCTGTGCATGATGTGTTCGCATGTGCACATACCAAATTGCTCCTAGCTGTTGAGTGCATTTCAGGGGCCGCTGCTGAGGAGGCCGGTGGCGTGCAGGCGGGCTTCACGTCCCTGGCACACACCGAGGAGGACGTGGACCGCACCATCGAGGCTGCCAAGGAGGTGTTTGCAGAGCTGTAGGCCGGTTCCTGTTCAGGCCCAGCCTGGGCAGCCCAGGGAAACTGCCGCGCCGCTAGGAGGTCGAAGCTGTCTTGTCTGGTCTCTGCGCTGCGCCGTGTGAGGCGCCCTCCCGTGACACAGCAGTGCTTATGCATGGCAATTGCCATCTAGGGCGTTGTGCCTTGGTTTTGTCCCCATGTGAGAATGCCAAGTTTGTGCACCACTGCCCCACCCCTTGAAAAGGGTTAGTCCGCTTCAGCGCCTGGCACAGCGAGTAGTGCTAAGCGCTACTAGTTCACTGAGTGCTCAAGTTGTGCTCAGCTGTGTTCGACGCAAGAGGTGCACCTTTGCCCGACATCAAGGAAGCATCCACATGAGCAGTCAATAAGAATTGACAGCGACTTTGGCGAGGACGGGATGTTGGAAGAAGGCGCCCGCCTGAGCGTGGCCGTGGACGGGGTGAGCCGAGCCTTCACTTCTGACCGTGTCACAGTGCTGCATCCTCGTGGTTGCCACTGGCATACTTATTGCACACAGACGGCAGAGTGAGTTCTTGTCCGCCAGGGCCCGGACAAGCCGGGGACGGTGGTGAGCAGCAGCAGAGGCTCCGTCGCGAAGGTCCAGTTTGACGACGGGGTGCGCAGCCTAAATCGCGCGCTGCCTGAAACATGTATCGGCCATTTCTAGCCGTCACGCTCGGGCGCGCGAGCGGGCAGGGCATGGGGCGAGTGAACCTGGAGGAGCAGTCGTACAAGGAGCTGGCCACCGCATCAGGAGTGGGGCCCCCCGAGCTGCCCGGCGGCGCCGCCGCCGCCGCCAGCGTCCCCGGCGTATCTGAGGCCGCAGCTGAGCGCGCCGTGTTGGCCGGCTGGGCAGCTGCGCCGCAGGCGGCGACCACCGCGCCTGCGGCGCGCAAGCGCGGCAAGCGCGCCGCAGAGGCGCCGGCAGGCGCGCCGCCGGAGCCGGCGGCGGCTGCGCTCGCTGTGAAGCGGCGGCGCAGGGCGGGCGCGTGCGCGGCCGCGCCCGCGGCGCCCGTGCCACAGGAGCCTGCTCCGGGACCGGATTCGATCGGGGAGCAGGCCGGAGCCGCGGGTGCTGCCGAGGTGCAAGCGGGCCGCGCCGCGCAGCGGGGCTCCGCGTCCAGCAGGGAGCGCGGGGCGCGGGCGCCGCTGGGGCTGCCCGCACGGGCTGCGGGCGCGCGCGCCAAGCGCGCGGGCGGCGCGGGCGGCGGGAAGGCCGCGCCGGACGCGGCAGCGGGCGGGGAGCCCGCCGGCGCGCCGGCCGGCGCGCGTGAGCGAGCGCGCGCCAAGCGCGGCGGGCGCGGAGGCGGCGTGGCGGGCGGCGCTGTAGAACAGGCTGCGGCCGCCGCCGTACAGAGTGACGAGCGCGAGGCCGAAGAGGAGGTTGGCGAGCGGGTGCGCGAGGTTGGAGCGGGGGGAGAGGAGGGTGGTAGTGACGAGGATGAGGAGATTGAAGAGGAAGATGAGGCGGCGGAGGAGGAGGGCGAGGGCGCGCCGCAGCTGGACGCGTTCGACGCGGCCACGCGCGTCGCGGTGGACGCGTTTGCGGCGGCGGCCACGCCGGCCGCGCTGCTGCGGCCGGGCGCCGAGCTGGCGGCGCTCGCGCGCGGCGCCGCCAAGGCGCGCCCCCATGGCGCGGTGCTAGAGAAAGCGTTGCCGACTTGCCGTTGCCACATATGTTCCCGCTGCCGCCCTGGCCGATGGGCCGGCGTCGGGCCGGCACAGCCGGGACCGCAAGCGGCGGCTCTGCTGCCTGCCGCCCGCTGGGCCGCGGCACCTGGGGCGCGCGTGAAGCGGCCGGGCGGACGGCGGGCTGGGGAGGTCGCAGCGCGCACAGACCAGCCGGCGTGCTGCGAGCAGCCCCTGATGCGACGGGAAGGGGGTCGCTGATGCGAGGGCGCTGGGCTGGCGCGCAGGCGCTGCACGCGTACGCGACCGCGGCGGGCGCGACGCCGGCCGACGAGCCCGCGCAGGAGCTGCTGGTGGACAGCTTTGACGCGGAGCAGGTGCGGCGGCGGCGGGCCGCGGCGCCTGCATGCGGCGGGGTCGCGGCGCACATGTGCACGCACAGCCGCCGCGCTCGGCTGCCCTCGTGCAGGCGCCACAGCGCGCGTGACCGAGTGCGGCAGAGCGCTGGGGGAGCGCGTGCCGGGCCCCAAGGAAGGGCCGCGGATACGGTCAGGCTCATAGGCCCATGCCCAACATGGGCTCTGTCAGCTGCCTGCTCAGCCGGGCGGCAGGGTACCGCGGGGCCTGCAGGCGGCGCGTCCCGCGCGGCAGGTGTGGCTGCAGCTGGAGGCCGCGGCGCCGGCGACGCTGCGGCGCGCGCGCCGGCTGCTCAAGCGCGCCGGCGACGCGCCGCGGCTGCTGGACGCCGACACCGAGGCCGAGCTCGACGGTGCGGCGCCCGTGCTGCAGGCTTGCGGACGGCCGCGGCGCAGCCCTGCATAGGGCTCACCTCTGTCACGCGTGCCTACTGACGTCGCAGATTCATAACATGCCATGAACGCGCGGAGGCAGCCCTGGAGTCCGGCTAAGCACGGCTAAGCTCGCTGTACTCACGCGCGTGCTGTGCGGCGCGGCAGACCTTTTGCAGCCTGCCAGCTCGAGCGAGTCCGAGGACGGGAATGTCGCGGAGGCCCCAGCTGCGATGGGCGACGGCGCCTACGGCAACGGGCATGCTGACATCGAAGGGTGGGTGCAAGCCTTGGGAGCCGATGCGGCGGGTGTGCAGAACCTGGCGCGTTCAGGTCCTGGATGCATACAGGCTCGGGCGTACTTGTCGGCGCGGGTCATCAGTGGCGTGTGCTCCAGGACGTATGCGGCGGAGCTGATGCCAGGCGCACACGTTTCTGCGTGCTCGCTGCCGCGCCGGCCAGGCAGCCGCGCTTCCGCGGGCGCGCTGTTGAGGCTGCCCGCACCCCCGGCCTGCTGCAAGCAGACGCGCGCGCGGCGCCACGCGCGTAGGGACGCGGACGGCGGCGGCGGCGGCAGCAGCGAAGACGCGGACCTGGCTGCCGACGGCGACGGCGACGAACACGGCGAAGGCGGCGGGCGCGGCGAGCGGCGCGGCGGGCGCCAGCCGCGCACGCTGCCCGGCGAGGACCGCTTTCTGCGCCTCGACGACATGGAGGCCTTCCTTGAGAATGCCGAGCGCGCGGCAGTAGCCGCCGACGCCGACGACGCGCTGCCGGGTGCGTGCCGCAATGCAGCCGGGCACGCCCGGGGCCGCGGTGGGCGCCGACGAGTGGGGCGAGCGCGCCGCCGCCGCCGTCGTCGCCGGCGGCGGCGCGGTCGGGCTGCGCCCCGCCCGGCACCTGCGCGGCACCTGCGCGCGCCTGGGAGCGCCGGGGCCTCGTCGGACGACGCCTAGCTGACGGCGGCCGCGCCGCGCTCTGTGTGGCCTTGGGCGCCAATGCGGTCGGCCCTGTTCAGGAGGAGGCAGGGCCCAGGCCGCGCTTGCGATCAGACGGGGCGCGCGCCGCGGCCGCAGGCGAGGACGGCGCGCCGGGCGGGGCGGGAGTTGAGGCCGACGGGGAGGACGGGGAGGGCGAGGAGGACGAGGCCGCGCTGGATGCGCTGCTGGCGGACGCGCAGCGCATGGCCGGCGGGCGGCGCGGCAAGCGCGCGCGCTTCCGGGAGCCCGGCTCGGACGCGGACGATGCGTCCGATGAGGGGGGCGCCGACGGCGCGGGGCCAAGCGGGGCGGACGCGACGTACGCCGACCTGTTTGGCGGCGGCGGTGCGCGGCGCGCCCGCCGGCACTCGACCCCGCAGCCCCGCGCTGGACGCTTCCCACCAACGCTCTCCACCGGCGACACGGGCACCCGAGCGTGGATTATGGGGTAGCTGCCGCCGCCGAGCACGCGCAGCGCGTGCCGTGCGGGCTGTGGGGCACGCGTGATGGACCCTCATCCTGGGCCAGACCCTAACCTCCCAGGCTTGGCTGGGGCGCGGGCCGACGTCGTGCGCTGCATGCGCCGCAGGCTCTCGGCAGCGAGGCGGGCGCCCGGAGCGCGCCGATGAGGGCGCCCAAGGCAGCCCGGCCGACGATGCTGATGACATGCTTGAAGGGGCGCTCGACGAGGACGACGACGCGCTGGAGCAGGCCGCAGACGGCGAGACCTCCGACGAGGGCGCCGGCGCCGACGCCGATACCGACGACGCGGACGCGCCCGGCGACGAGGACGGCGCGCTGGACGTAGCGGCGCAGGGGGCCGGCGCCGCGGCGCCGTCGGCGCACGAGCGGCGGCTGGCGCGCATGGCGGCGCGCATCGCGCGCATGGAGGAGGCCAACATGGGCGAGCGCGAGTGGTTCCTGCGCGGCGAGGCCGGCGCAGGCGCGCGCCCGCTGAACAGCGCGCTGGAGGTGGACCTGGACTTTGCGCGCGCGGCGCGGCCGCCGCCGGCGCCGACCGAGGCAGCCACCGCCTCGCTGGAGGACCTCATCCGGCGGCGCTGCGCGGAGCGCGCCTGGGACGACCCGCCGCGCGCCGCGCCGCCCGCGCCCGCGCCGCGCCGGCGCGAGCTGGAGCTGGACGACCGCCGGAGCGCCAAGGCGCGCGCCCCTGCCGCCCGCCCTGCGGCCTGGGGCAACCCGCCGCCCGCCCGGCGGCCCGGGGCGTCGCGCCTGCGCCAGCCCGGGCCGCGCCGCTGCGGGAGTGCCGGGCAGCGCCGGGTGCGGCGCGCGACGCGGGGAGCTGCGCGGCGCCTGCGCCCTGCCGTCCGCATGGCACTGCAGCACTGCGGTTATGGTGTGGCGGCAGGGACCGCGGCGCCCGAGATGCTGTGCGCCGGAGGCAAGGGGCCCGGGCGCGACGCCCCCGCCCTGTGGCGGGCGCCGTGCGGTGCCCGCTGCACTTCGGTCTAGGGTGACCGAGTCCGTGCGGCCGGCGCGCGCAGGGCCTGGGCGAGCTGTACGCGGAGGAGTACGTGGCCGCGGCCGCGGGCGGCGCGGCCGAGGACCGGCACGCGGGCGCGCGCGCGGAGGCGCGCGGCCTCGCCGCCGCGCTCGCCGCGCGCCTGGACGCGCTCAGCCACTTCCACTTTGCGCCGCGGCCCGTCGTGGAGGACCTCACTGTGCGCCAGGCCGTGCCCGCGCTGGCGCTGGAGGAGGTCGCGCCGCAGGTGCCCCCCGGCGCCGCCGCCCCGCTGCCCGCCGCACCGCCGGTAGTGTTGGAATAATAACCTACCCAAACCTACCCTAACCCGCCATTACCGTCACCGCCAGCGGTGCGCTGTAGCTGCAAGCCAGTCAGGCCTCCAGCCAGGCTGCCGCAGGTCTGCTATGGCGCGCGCTGCGTCCAGCTGCGCGCGGGCGAGGCTGCACAGGTGACAGGGAGCAACAGGCAGCGCCGTGCTGGACCTGCGTGCCGGGGCCGCCAGGTGGTGAGCGAGGCGGCCATGCGGCGACCGGAGGAGGTCTTCCTGCCGGAGGCGCGCGGCGCGGCGGCGGGCGAGGCGGAGCTGTCGCGCGAGGAGCGCCGCGCCCGGCGCGCCAAGAAGAAGCGCGCCTTTAAGAAACGCGGCCAGGGCGAGGCGCGCGCCCGGGCGCCACCCCTCCACTCAACCCCCCGCGATTCGGCCCCCCCGCGGAGGAGCGGCGCCGGGGCGTCCACGCTCGCCTGACGCGCGCCCGGTGTGGCACGACTGGGCCCTCGCGGGAGCCCAATAAAGTGCATGGACGCGTGGCCCCTGCCAAAGCTCAGCGGCTTGGCCCGCATTCACTGCATGATGTGCCTGCGAGGGGCGTGCTGCCGGAACCGCCGGTCTGCGCGACGCGCAAGCTGCACTCGTGCCTGCTGCAGCGGCGGGCACCGGCACACTGCGGGGCCCCCTGCTTGAGGTGTGCACATGTGCGCTGCTCGCAAGGTTGCCGGGCTCCTGAGGCGCGTCGGGGGCCCGGGGCCGCAGGAGCAGCAGCTGCGCAGCCGGCCGACCACGCAGGGCGGCACGGCCGCGCCCGCGGGGCGCAAGTCCGCCGCGGCCCAGGCCGCCGCCGCCGCCGCGGCCCAGGCGGAGCGCCGGCGTGCGCGCAAGGGCGCCAAGGCCGACGCGCCCGGCGCCGAGCCCGGCGGCGGCAAGCGGTCCAAGTTTGGCAAGTCGGCGGTCGTGTTCGGGCAGCTGCAGGACCGCGCGGAGGCGACGGCGGCGGGCGCGGCCCTGCCAGCCAAGGCCAGGCAGCAGGGCGCGGTCGCGTCGTCCAAGGCGCTCAAGCTGTGAGCGCGGCGCTGGCGCCCGTGCGCTGCGAGCATGGGCATTGTGCCATGCTGGGAGGCTGTTGGCGGCTGCGCCCTTACAGAACTTGCAGCCGCGGGACTGGGAGGACAGGGAGGGGCAAGCCTCGCGGCCTGCCGGTGCACGCTTCCGGGCTGTAGCAGCGCATGCCTGGGACATGAGTGGGGGCATTGGCGAGTGGTGGTGCTCTTTTAATCGCGCCACAGAGTGTGCATCTAGTTTACATCGTGCGCAGTTGACGGACATGTCACAATGCTCACCCCACCAACAATGGTCCTAGACACAGAAATCCGCATAAACACAAACCCTCGATGCTATCCTTTGGTGCACAGTTGCATTGAAGTGGCAGCTTGGCTATTGACAGTGCATGCATACCGCAGACCTACCTAGAGCGACACACACCCCCGATCCTATCTCGGGCCGCCAGCGGCGTTCACATCCTATGCCAGACAGCCAGAGTGAGGTCAACTGGCGACTCCCTGCACCCTGCCCCCGCGCCTGCATCACGCGCGCACCCTAGCTCAAGCACAGCTGCCTAGCTCGTCCCAGTCGTCAGGCCCGCGCAGCGCCGCTCACATGCCGGTCGCCTTGGGCTTGTACGTAGTCGTTGTCGTGGTCGTCTCGGTCACGGTGTGGCGCGGGCCCGTGCCGGTCGCGCCCGTGCCGAGCGCGCCGGTCCCGGTCCCGGCGCCCAGCGTGCCGGTGCCGGTGCCGGTGCCGGTGCCATAGCCGGTGCCAGTGCCGGTGCCATAGCCCGTGCCGGTGCCAGTGCCGGTGCCGGTGCCGGTGCCATAGCCCGTGCCGGTGCTGGTGCCGGTGCCGGAGCTGAACATGCCGGTGCCGGCGCCGGCGCCGGTGGGCGAGGCGCCGCCCACGATCTTGCCCTTGGCCGAGTCGAGCACGTGCGTGGTCAGGTCGATGGCCTTGGCCGTGTACGCCATCGCGGTGCCGGTCATCGTCTTGGGCGGCTCCACGAGCGTGCCCGTGCCTGCGCGCGCGCGCGCGCGTCTCGCCCCGCGCTCTGCGCCACGCTGCGCCATGCCGCGCCGAGCCGCATTGGGCTACAGTGAGGTTGACAGCCACACACGGCGTACCGTCAATCTCACACATGGCAGCCGCGATGGGTGGGCTGCATGACAAGCAGCAGGGCCGCACCGTGGCCGGTGACGTGGATCTTGGCCTGATCGAGCAGGTGCGTGGTGGTGTCGATGGCCGTCGCGGTCAGGCCCTTGGCGCGCTCGGTCAGCGTGGGCTTGGCGCCCTGCGCGCGCGCGTGGCGCTCAGACCCCACACATGCGCCCATGCTCCTGCGCTCGTTGTGAGTTGGACCAGCGTACTGCGCACAGCCGCCACTTGATGAGCGCGTACACGAGCGAATGCGTCTCTTTCTCTGGGATTGTGTAGTTGAGCTCGACCGCCCTGACTTCTTGGACTCACAGGCGCACGATCAGACCGTCGCGGTGGTCAGAACCAGGGTCAAGACCACGGCGACCGTCTGCCACCATGCGCGTAGGAGAGCAACAAATTGAAAGGGGCTGAGCTGAACTACACCATCGCGGAGAAAGAGACGTACGCGGTCGTGTACGCGCTCATCAGGTGGCGGCTCTCCTGCCAAAGCTTGACACGCGGCTGGCGCTGACAGCGCACAACAGTGCCTCCGGCCAGCGTCGCCAGCACACGCAGCACTCCCTGGCGCAGCTGTACATGGTGTGACATTGCCACCAGCCGACAACAGTGCACGCTAGGCGCACCTCAGTGCCGTACTCGTGCGTGGCGGTCTCGCCGTGCGTGCCGGAGGCGGTCGGGGAGCTGCCCGCCACCTGCATGCCGCCCAGCGCGCGTCAGCGCGTGCTCCTCAACAGCTGCTCATTGGCAGGAGACGGGCCTCTGCGTGCTGATGCATATCCAGACCCGACCACCACTCGGTCTTCTCCACTCATTAATTGTGTCTCCAGACCGCACCAGTCCAGCATAAACGTATCAGCATGAATGTATCACACGCGACCCCTGGCTGTGCCCGTCAAGCGGGCGGGCCCATCCTAACCCTAACGGGCCCTCTCGCGCACCCGGTTGTACACCGCCTGCGTCGCGCCGGCCGCGGTATTGTACGCGGCGCGCGGCGCGCCGGCCACCGTGCTGACCGCCGCGCCGGCGGTGCCGACCGCCGCGCCGACCGCCGACGAGGCCAGGCCCTGCGCGCGGCCCAGCAGCGAGGTGCTGTCGCCCGCGCCGCTGGTTGGCACGCCGCCCGCCACCGGCTCCAGCGCGGACGCGAACTCTGCGCGCGCGCGCCCGTGCGCCCGCTCAACGCCACGTTCTGCAGCGGCGCCCTCCGCGCCGGTGTGCAGCGCTCGGAACAGCTGTGCAGCAGGGCAAGAAGGTTGCAGTAGAGGGCAAAAACGCAAAGCACCCTGAGTTATATGTTTCAGCAGCATGCAAGACAGGACTTTGAGCGCATCACGCATCACAAGGTGCACCGCGGCACTGCCGCCTGCGCACCCTTGTGCCCTGCGCCAGTGCCGGTTGTAGGAGCGCCGTAGTGCTCCGCCTCGGACACGCTCGTGGGCGCGCCAACGCGCGTCGTGCCCTGCGTGCGGCCAGTGGCCACGGTTAGCGTGTCAGCTTGTGTGCTGGAAACCTGCAGCAGTTATACACAAGCGACAACAGTGCACAGCTGGCGAAGAGGCAGCCCAAACCCCCCAAGACGCCCACAGCCACTCCTGACATCCCCGCACCATTCTAGATACTCCTCTGCTTAGCACCTACCTACTACGACTACATATCCAGGCTAAGTTCCACCATGAGCTCGCCGGCTGCCTCAGACGAGCGGTGGACGCTGGGCGCAAGCAGCGGGCCCGGGCGCTGGGCACACGGCGCTCTGCGGGCGCACCGGCTGCGTGGATGTGCCCGTGCCCATCACGCGGTCCTTGAGGTTCTGCGCGCCCGCGCCCGCCGCGGCTGCAGCGCCGACGGCCGTGTCGCGCGCCTTCTCGTACATGGTCGGGCCCTCCTGCGCGTGCCAGCACAGGCTGATGAGGGCCTGGGCGCTCCGCGGCGCATGCCTGCCCGCCTGCCCACCTGCCCGGGCGGCGCTCGCCCCCTCTGTGCGTGCCATGCTTACATTCAGGCTTGACTTCAAACAGCAGCTCGTTGCACATGCGATATTGACAATCGCAGGCCACCAGAAGCGCACCGTGTGCCCGGTGGTGCTGTAGCCGGTGCCGGTGCCGTAGCCCGTGCCGGTGCCGGTGCTGTAGCCCGTGCCCGTGCCAGTGTGCGTGCCCGAGCTGTAGCCGGTGCCGGTGCCCGTGTCCGTGCTGCCCATGACGCGGTCCTTGAGGTTGTAGGCGCCCTGCTGCGCCGCGGTTGCCGCGCCAACGGCCGTGTCGCGCGCCTTCTCGTACATGGTCGGGCCCTCCTACACGCACCAACAGAGCCCGTTCAAGACTTGCAAGCCATGCATCACAAAAACCCTGGTCGGCTGCACAGGCCAGGCTCCTCGCCCAAGTGCATGCCAGCTCGCGTTTCAAGCTCGTGCTGTCGAAGCAAGCCCCAGCACTGCCGACAGACAGCCAGGCAACCTGCAAGGACGCACCGAGTGCCCAGTGGTGCCGTAGCCCGTGCCGGTGCCGGTGCCAGTGCCGGTGCCCGAGCTGTAGCCAGTGCCCGTCCCGGTGTGGGTCCCCGAGCTGTAGCCTGTGCCCGTGCCGGTGCTGGGCCCCATGACGCGGTCCTTGAGGTTCTGCGCGCCCGCGCCAGCCGCGGCCGCGGCGCCCACAGCCGTGTCGCGCGCCTTCTCGTACATGGTCGGGCCCTCCTGCGTGTGCCAACACAGCCCACTCAAAGCTTGCAAACAGTCTACACAACACAAACCTGACCAGGTGCCACGCGAGGCTCCTCGTCCCTATGCATGCCAAGCTCGTGCCCAGGCTTGTCATGCGCAGAACCGGCCCCAGCACTGCTGACTGACAGCCAGAGGACATGCAAGGACGCACCGTGTGCCCGGTGCCGTAGCCCGTGCCGGTGCCGGTGCCGGTGCCGGTGCCGGTGCCGGTGCCGTAGCCCGTGCCGGTGCTGTAGCCCGTGCCCGTGCCCGTGTGGGTGCCCGAGGTGTAGCCGGTGCCGGTGCCGGTGCCCGTGCCGATGCCCGTGCCCGTGCCGGTGCCCGAGCTGTAGCCCGTGCCGGTGCCGGTGTGGGTCCCCGAGCTGTAGCCCATGCCAGTGCCCGTGCCCGTGCTTGGCCCCATCACGCGGTCCTTGAGGTTCTGCGCACCCTCGCCAGCCGCGGCTGCGGCGCCGACGGCCGTGTCCCGCGCCTTCTCGTACATGGTTGGGCCCTCCTGCGCGCACCGGCACACTCGGCTCCCAGCCTGAAGCCGGCGCGGCGCATGCCTGACCGGCTGCACGAAAGGGTCACTTTGCGCCAGAGCATGCGATGCTCGCGCTGCATTATGCAGCAAGCCTCTTTAAAAAAAGCCACCCCGCTCCGAGGCGCACCGAGTGGCCGGTGGTGCTGTAGCCCGTGCCGGTGCCAGTGCCGGTGCCATAGCCCGTGCCGGCGCCGGTGCCAGTGTGGGTGCCCGAGGTGTAGCCCGTGCCAGTGCCGGTGCCGGTGCCGGTGCCATAGCCCGTGCCGGTGCCGGTCTGGGTGCCCGAGCTGTAGCCGGAGCCGGTGCCGGTGCCGGTGCCCGTGCTCGGCCCCATGACGCGGTCCTTGAGGTTCTGCGCGCCCGCGCCAGCCGCGGCCGCGGCGCCCACGGCCGTGTCGCGCGCCTTCTCGTACATGGTCGGGCCCTCCTGCGCGCGCCCAACACAATTCATGCAAGTTCTGCTAGCCCTGCGCAGCACCTGCCCGACCAGCCGCATAGGCCAGCTCCTGATGTTAGTGCGCAACACTTTGTGCGCAGGCCCTTCCCGTGCAGCATCACCTGGTGTGGCTGCTGAACATGGTAGAAGTGAAGGATGGACCTGCCAAGGCGCACCGAGTGCCCGGTGGTGCTGTAGCCCGTCCCGGTGCCGGTGCCGGTGCCGGTGCCGGTGCCATAGCCAGTGCCCGTGTGGGTGCCCGAGCTGTAGCCGGTGCCGGTGCCTGTGCCAGAGCCGGTGCCATAGCCGGTGCCCGTGCTGGTGCCGGAGCCGGTGCCATAGCCCGTGCCCGTGCCGGAGCCGGTGCCATAGCCCGCGCCGGCGCCAGCGCCGGTGCCGGTGCCGGTGCCCATGACACGGTCCTTGACATTCTGCGCGCCCTGCTGCACCTGGCCCGCGGCGCCCATTGCCGTGTCGCGCGCCTTCTCGTACATCGTGCCGCCCGCCTGCGGCGCGCAGACGCCCCACTTCACGCCCTGGTGTGACACACTCCCAGCCGTGCTAGGCGACCGGCAGGGGCCTGGGGCAGCCAGTTGCAGGGCTGGGCGCGGCTGCAGCACGAGCCGCAGCGCTGCGGCCCTGGCATGCAAGCGCTGCTCGTGCACTGCCCGCGCATGCCCAGAAAGCATGACGCGTAACACCGCACCTGCGGGTGGTCGCTAGCCGCGCCCATGCCCGCGCCCAGGCCCGCGCCCGTCGCCGCGGCCGTGCCAGCGCCTGTGTGGTGGGGGTGCGTCCCCGACGCGAGGGAGCGGTCGCCTGCGCGCGCGCCCGCGTCGGTCGCCCAGGCCGCTGGGCCGCGCTGCGCTCACGCATGCCACGGACGCGGATACGCATCAGCAGCAGCTGCAAGCGCAGCGGACGCTGTACAGCACCTCTTGTGCCGCACCCCGGACAGGCCGTCGACGGCCAGGCCGCTGCCGTCTGCGCGCCGGGGGCTGGTCGCAGCAGAGCACAGACCCAGGCGCGATCCCGCATGGGCATGCAGGGCCGCTGCACGCAAGATCCCTAACCCTACCCTAGCTCAGGGGGCGGGCGGCGCCAGGCGCGCACCCACGGGGTTGGTCAGGTCGGCGGACGGGTCGGACACGCCCGAGCCGCTGGTCGGGTAGGCGCCCGGCGCGCCCGTGGACGCGGCCGGCCGGTTGTCCGGGTGCGCCTTGCCGGTCGCTAGGCCGCGGTTGTCAAACGCGGCCGCGCCGCCGCCTGCGCCGCGCCGCGCTCGCGTCAGGCAACGCCCGACCAGGCCGCACGTCCACTGCAGTCCCGGGCTGGCGTATCAACGCACTGCCTGCGTACGCCGGTGCTCCATGCAGACCAAGCGGTTCTCGGCGCAACGCGCTGCGGCCGGCCCCGCAACTCACACTGGGTGTGGGTTTGCAGCGCTGCTGCGGCAGCCGCGTGCGCAGGTGCGCGCACCGCCAAAGCCGGCGCTGGCGGCCGAGGGCTTGTCGTGGCTGACGTAGTCGCCGTGGCCGGCCAGGACGCCGGCGGCGGACGCGCCCGGCGCGCCGCTCGACACCGCAGCCTTGTCCGCCGACACCACGCTCGAGCCTGCCGGACGGCGCGGCAGGGGTGAGCGGTGCACACCCAGCGCAGCAGCAAGGCGCGTGTTTGAACACAGGTGGCTGCGCGTCTGTCTTTGTACATGCAGCACAACAGGTGTAGCTCGGCGTTCTCGCCCATGCTACCATTCCTTATAGCGAGCAAGGGACTGGACATGGCAGACACCGAAGGTACAGGTTGCGCACCGCCCAGCCCCGTGCCGTGCTGCGCCTCGGGCGAAAGCTCCGCGCGGCGCGCCGCGGGGTTGGTGTCGCCATAATTGGGGTGACCAGCTGCGCGCAGGAGAGCGCGTGTCACCCGGCAAACGCAGGCACCAGCAGGGCTGCGCTAAACCACCGAGCGCGGGCGCAGAGCCCCGTGCCTTGCTGCGCCGCGGGCGACATCTCTGCGACCTGCGGCACGCGGTGAGTGCCGCCATAGTTGGGGTGCCCAGCTGCGCGCACAACAGGCACACCGTCACCCAGTGCGCGCAGCCACACCTCGCACCGCCGAGCGCGCACCGCACTTGCCGACATGAAGGCACAGGAGGGCCGCTGTGCACACGAACACATATGCCCCTGCATGCTAACAAAAGACCAGCGCTGCAGCAGGCGGAGGCCGGCGCGCCTGCAGCTGCGCCCGCGAGGCCGGCGCCGGTAGCGCCGGCGCCGGTGGCGAGGCCGCCCGCCGGCACGGAGGGCGGTGCGTGATGCGCGCCCATGGCGGTGCCAGCCCCGGCGCCGACCCCGGCGCCGGACAGCTCGGGCATGAAGCTGATCTCGCCCTGCTGCTGGCCCTTGCCCATGAGCACCATGCGCACTTCGGCGCCCGGCGACTTGGCCAGGTGGCTCAGGTCGATGTGGCTGCTGCCGACCTCGTGGTCGTGGATGAGCTTGCGCTTGTTGTACACCGTGACCTGCGCCGCGCGGCATGCGCCATCAGTGGGGTTCCGCAGCAGATGCACGCAGGCCAGCAGCTGGTAGGGACTCAGTCTCTGCCGCAGCGCACAGGCTTGCCACCGCACAGTTCATAGAGCGGCGTCGAGAACATGATGCTGGCAGCACGCATTCAGGCCCGCGCCATGCGCCCACGCGCTCTGTACGAGCCTCTGCGCAGCAGCTGGGCTGGTTGAAAAATACAGGAACAAGTGCCGGGCCTCCGCGTCGCCAGCATGAGGCAGCACTGGGAGTTCAGCATATCCCGCACTACGCCCACAATCACGCGGCCCAGGGGCCAGGCACGCAGCCGCTGCAGGCGCACGGGCGCAGCGCACCTTGAGCTCGCCGGCGGTGCTGGGCAGCTCCAGCGTGAGCGTGTCATTCCACACGCAGTTCGCGAGCGCCTCGCCATCCAGCACTGATGTGGCCCTCTCGACCTTGCCGTCCACGCAGAATACCGCGTACGTGTGCGACTTGCCCGTGATGTGCGCAGTGGTGCCGGGGTGGATGTTGTGCGCTCGGATGTTGGTGAGCGTCAGTGTCGCCATGGTGGTTTCGGTCGACTCAGGCGCTGACTTGATGTCTTTCGATCGAGCTCAGCAGGTTCGTCTCACTAGCAGTAGCACGGACGTCGCTTCTCTTCTTCGGGCAGATGCGGCTGAGTGGCCAGCGGCTGCTTGTCGAGGAGACGCTGACTTTTCCCTGCTCTTCTTCATGTACATGCTCCATGTCTGATAGGGTACGCCAGCATTTATTTTTTTTCTTTTTCCATTTCTGATGGGCCATCAGGAGATTGGCAAGAGGGAGAGGTACACGATACTCTTACAGAGGCAACTGGGTGGCACGCACATCGCAGCATACCTAGCTAGCCGGACTGGCCGTCAGCGAGCCCAGCACCGCTGACAACAGTGACAACAGTGGCAACTGGGTGGCACGCACCGTCGCAGCATACCTAGCTAGCCGGACTGGCCGTCAGCCAGCCCAGCACCCCTGACAACAGTGAGCAGGTGCGGCAACGGAAGGCCGAACACGCCCGCTGCTCAGCCCTGCGCTGGCGCCTTGGTGCGGAAGGGCTTGACGCCGTGGCCGTCCGGGCCGCAGCCCAGGCCCGAGGCGGCGTGCAGCCCGGCCGCGACGCCCCAGAGCGCCTCGTCCCGCCACGCCGAGCCGATCAGCGTCACGCCGAACGGCAGCGCCGGCGTCGGGTTGCCCGTCTCTGCCAGCACGCGCGCGCGCTCCGCGGCCGCGCCTGCGCCCGGCTGCGGCGTCAGGATCCCGTCGCGCCTCGGCCGCCAGCCAGGGACTGGAGGACACTCGTTGCTCTGCAACCGTAGCAGCGGGGCCCGAAGGGCCAGGATTAGGTTTGCAACCCTAGCCCCACGAGCGGGTCGACGCCACGCCCCGCCACTTGGAGCGGGCGCGCACCCGTGGCGGCGGGCGAGGGCCGGCAGTGCAGCACGCCGCTGGGCACGGCCACGGCGGCCAGGTCCAGCAGGTTGACAAAGTTGGTGAAGCGGCCCAGCTTGGCGTTCTTGGCCCAGCTGAGCTCGGCGCCGCCGCCCTCCTCGGCCACGATCTCTGCGCGCGGCCCGCCCGCATGCATGCTGATCGCCCGCCCGAGCCCGCATGACGCTCTCTTTGTACAATTTCCATGCATGAAAGAAGTGGCGGAAGACATTTTCGACGATTGGGTGCTTGCTGCTGCATGCGCTGCAGACGCGAGCGGCGAGCACAGCGGCAGACGCGAACAGCTGCAGGCTGCCAGGCGCGCACCAGAGACGAGGTAGTGGTGCAGCGCACTGGGCACGATGAGGAAGTCGGTGCGCATGAACTCGGTGCGCGCCGCTGCAGCCAGGCCTGCCAGGCGCGCCAGGCCGTCATACACGTCCGCGGCGGTGAAGCGCGGCGCCGACGACAGGATCGCCGCTGTGACGCGCTCCATGCGCGGGTCGACCGCAATCTCCTCCGGCGTGGGCATCCGCCCCTGCGCGCGCGCGGCGGCGGTCAGCGCCGCGCCCGCCGGCCGCGGCGCCTGGCCCGCCTGTGCATGCGGCGCCCCTTGCGCTGTCGGCCCGCGGCAAGGCCAGAGCCACTGCCGCAGCTGTCAGGGGCCGTGCGCTGCCGGGCCCGACGCCCGCACGGTCGCGGCGGGGGGCGCACGTGCGGCTTCTCCAGGAACTCCCGGATGCCCGAGTAGCGCTCGGCGATGAAGGCGCTCTCGTACAGCAGGCGCGCCACCTCCGCGAACGGCGCAAAGTCGATCGGCACTTGCACGCCGCCCAGGTCCTCCAGCCGCCGCACGGCCTCTGCGAACAGCTCGGTGCACCCTGCGCGCGCGCGCCGCGGTCGGCGAGCGGCGCGAGCGGGCCGCGGGCGGCCGCATGCTCCTGTCGCCAGGGCTGTCATGCTGTAGGGGGTTGCAGCATGCGGCGCGGCGGGGCGGCGGCGCGGCGGCGCGGGCGCCCGCCCCGGGCGGGCCGCGCGGCGCACCCGCCGCAAAGGCGTCGCCGCCCGGGCCGCCGAAGTCCACGAACTCCGGCCCGGGCACGGCGAAGCGGAAGGCGGGCTCGCCGTCGGGCCGCGTGGCCGGGGGCGGCGCGCAGCCGTTGGCCTGCGGCGTGGCCGGCGCGGGCGGCGCGTCGGGCGCCTGGTAGGTGCGCCCGGGCATGTTGCGCAGCGACTGCGGGAAGTTGATGCGCAGCAGGTCGGTGGACAGCGGCGGCGGCGGCGCGCGCCAGGTCGGGTCCCCCAGCAGCTCGCCCGCGCCCTGCGCGCTCCGCGCGCCTCAGGCGCCCGCTCGCGGCGGCGGGCGCGCGGCGCGCGGTTCCAACAGCGACGGGCGTGCAGCGCGACCCATGCCGGCCTGCGCGCGCGCCGCGGCTCGCCCGCCGGCCGACCGCATGTGACGCCAAGTCCGCCAAGGGTGGCCCCGGACATAGCCAGCCAGGGCCTGAGCCCCGGGTCGCCAGCGGGGCCCAGGGGGGGCGGGGCGCGGGCCCGGCGCGCGGCGCGCCTGCATGATGCGCACGACCACCGCCGCGTCCGGCACCGAGCGCGCAAACACGGACACGCAGTCCAGCGAGCGGCAGGCCGGGATGACGCCCTCGGTGGACGTGCGGCCCACTGTGGGCTTGATGCCCACGCAGCCGCAGAAGTGGGCGGGCACGCGGCCTGCGCGGGGGCCGGCGCACGCTGAGACAGGTACGGGGCGGCGCCAGGCACCCCTGTCGCCTCCGTACCGAGGAATGCGCCGCGCAGCAGCCCATGGTATCAGGTGGGAGCTGGACGGTCCGCTGGGCGGCGTGGTTGATGCCTCGCTCGGCACTGCCCCCCTTGTTTGTTCCCGCAGCTCACATGTCTGCCGCAGCGGCCGCGCACCCGAGCCGGCGGTGTCGGTGCCGAGCGCGAAGCAGACCAGGCCCGCGCCGACGGCCGCGCCCGAGCCTGAGGACGAGCCGCCGGGCAGGAAGCGGTCGTCGAAGGGGTTGCGCGGGCAGCCGTACGGCGAGCGCGTGCCCACCAGGCCCGCCGCGAACTGGTCCATGTTGGTCTTGCCCACCATGACGCCGCCTGCGCGCGCGGCTTCCATCCCATCAACTCGTCACGCAGATTGCCGTTCAAATCAACAGATAAAGGTCACCCACTCCATCCAACGGGCAGATCTTGAGATCTTGAGCAATGCCACCTGGTCTGATATGTGCAGCATGCATGCGGGCTGCAGATACAGCATCGGCCGGCCGCCGAGCGCGGCCCAGGGAGACTGAGGGCTGGCTGGTCGCAGCGCGCGCGCTCCGGCTGCCCGGCAGGCAGCCTGGCCTGCCGGTGGCGGCAGCAGGCCCCTGCCGAGCCGCCGGCGTCTGTGCCGGCGGCTGGTCGCCGCGGCGTGCACAGGCATGCGCTCCGCCCCGCACGCAGGCGCGGCGGCAGGCAGGGCGCCGTCGCAGGGCGGGCGGGCGGCGCGCCGGCGTCGAGCAGCGCCTGGACAGTGGGCGCGCTGCGCGCGGGCGTGTGATGGAAGGCCGGGCAGGCGGCGGTGGTCGGGAAGCCCGCCACGTCGATGTTGTCCTTCACTGCAAAGGGCACGCCGTACAGCGGCGGTCGGCGCTCCTCAGGCAGCGCCTCCAGCTCCCTGCGCGCCCGTTGGCACCCCGCTCAGCTTGCCGAGCGCGGTTCCCTTTGCTTGCTCAAGGAGTGCCTTGACACGTGCTAGGTACAATGACACGCAGCGCCGGCTCCCCGTGCGGCGGCGCGTGAGGCAGCCTACCCACAGCCATGCCGCCGCTCGGTGAGCGCGCCACCCGCTCACAGGTGTTAAGCAGGCATGCGGGCCAAGCCAGGCACTGCACAGGCCCTTCCGCGCCTGCTCGCGGGGCTGCGCTCGCATGCGGCGTTACAGGGCCGCGGGGCGGCGCGGCGCACCGGCAGCGCTCCAGCAGGTCGCTGAGCGGCGCGAGGGTGATGAACATTGCCTCCTCGGCCGCCAGCGCCGGGTGCAGCGCCCGCAGCACGCTGGAGGGCGTGGCGGCGCCGCTCGCGTACGCCTGTGTCAGGGCCGGCAGGTCCACCGGCGCGGGCCCGCCGGCCGGCGCCCCGGGTGCGGGCCCGTTCGTGGCGGCGCTGCTCACCATCTGCGCAGCGGCCCTGGGCGCGGCGCTGGTGGGCAGGTGGGGAGACCGCAGGCCTAGGGATCCCGAAACAGGCCGGTGGACGCGGGGGGGCTGTGTGCTTGCACGCCGCGAGCGCTCTGCGTCTCTGCGCCCCGCGCCGTCCGGCGCAGCAGCCCACAAGAGGGGGGCGGCGGACTTGAGCGGGTGCGCGGCCACCAGAGAGTGGCAACGGCAGCCAGAGGCGGCCGGCAGATCAGATTGCTTGTACGCCCGCGCGGTCCTGCTCGAGTGAGGCCAGCACGAATGGGCGTACAATTTGGCCTCACGTGCAGCGACCCTAACGGCACGGGGAAACTTTACCTTGCCTGCTACTTTACATGCTTGTGGCCTATATAATACGTGAAGGACTTGCAGCAGTACACAGCAACAATCCATAGCTAGTACCAAGCCGAGGTTAGCCGCCGCCGGTTCGTGAGTGCACAGCACTCGTGAAGCGCAGCAGCAGTGCGCCCTCTAATGGATTAATAAACACATTTGCCTGGCCACTGACACGTCTTGACGAGCCCACCCGCTAAAAGTGACGCCGTCCTGCGCTCTATCGGACGAAGCTATGCATGCACTGCGTCCCTGCAGCCTGGTGGCGCCGCAGCGAGCACGGCGTCGGCCACATGTTCACTGTCCTGTGGCGGCGACATTGTTGAGTCACACGCTCGTCGTCCCGCAGGGGCGGAGGTCGGCACCGGACGCCTGGTGCAGCCAGGATGCCCGTGCACCCGGACACTCTGCAGCTGTTCGGCCTGCACCAGTATGACGGGTGCGCTGCTGGAGCGCGGTCCAGCCCAGGCCGGGCCGCGCAGCGCCTGCCTGCAGCCTGGCCAGTATTGACCTAGGCACATTGTGGGGCTGATGCCCCATGACTAGCGCACCGCGCGGGCCAAAGCTGCCGCGCGGCCCGAGCTGACGCACGTGCCCGGCCCGCGCCAGGGCCACAGACTTCTTCGGCGACCAGCCGGCGCTGAGCCAGGGCATCGGCTATGCGGTCGTGGTCGGCTTCGGTGCGACCCGCGACCGCCAGCGCCCGCGCTCGCCGCGCCCCGGCCACAGCGGCGTGAGGGGCGCCAGGCAGAGCGCTGAGACGCACGGCTGCGCAGGCATTTTCTTTTCTATATTCACCACGTTCCTGGTCTGGGCGGACTACCACTTTGCGGGGACGCGCACCAGCAGCGAGCAGGTGTGCGCGTCGTGCACCTGGTTGCGCCGGCGGCACCCTGGCGGTAGCAAAGCCCCGCGCGCGCTGACCCCCGTTGGCGCTGCAGTTCAACACTGCTGGGCGCACGATCAAGACGGGCCTGATCGCCACGGACGTCGTGTCCCACTGGTGCCGCCCCGCTCTCTGCCTGCCTGCTCGCGTAGAGCAGCACCTGCCCGGTGCGCAGGCATCAGCCCTCTGTCCAGCGCACCCCCACCCGCCCTGCTCGCGGCCAAGCAGCGGCCCTGAAGTGTGCGGGCGCCGGGGTGCGAGCATGGGCGTGCTGGTGGTGCAGGACGTGGGCGGCCACGCTGCTGCAGAGCTCCAACGTCGCGTACAAGTACGGCGTGTCGGGGCCTTTCTGGTATGCGGCGGGCGCCACCATCCAGATCATCCTCTTCGGCATCCTGGCCATCGAGGTCAAGCGGAAGGCGCCCACCGCGCACACCGTGCTGGAGATTATCAGTGCGCCCCGCGCCCGCCCTGTCTGCCCGCCGGCCGGGCGTGCGCAGCCGGCGACGCGCTCGCCGCGCGCGAGTCGCACGAGCGTGCACGCCCGCCACCGACGCTGACCGGCCGCGGCGCAGACGCGCGGTGGGGCCGCACGGCGCACATCGTGTTCTTCTTCTTCTGCTTCCTGACCAACATCATCGTGACCTCCATGCTCATCCTGGGCGGCGCGTCCGTCATGAACGCGCTCACCGGCATGGACATTTACGCGGTGCGCGCTCTGGGCCCGCGCGCACGCCGGCGTGGTGCAGCAGGGCGGCTGTTGCTGCGGTCTCATGCATGCGTCTCAGGCATGCATGCATGCGACCCCTGGCGCCGAGCACCTGAAGCAGGCAGCCGGCGGCGCGGCGCGCAGGCGGCCTTCCTGATCCCGGCCGGCATCATCCTGTACACGGTGGCCGGCGGCCTCAAGGCGACCTTCATCGCGTCGTACGTGCACACGGTCATCATCTACATTGCGCTCTGCATCTTCTCCTTCTCCGTCTACGCCACGTGCCCGCAGCTGGGCTCGCCCGGCGTGGTGCGGCCCCGCGTCCGAAGCTCACGGGCCTGCCGTGCGTGAGGCCGCCGGGCGGCCCGGCGCGGCGCCGGCCTGTGTGCCGTTGGCTGCAGGGCGGCGCCCTGACCCCGCGCCTGGGCGCGCAGGTGTGGGACCACCTGCACACGCTGTCGACCAAGTACCCCGTGGAGGGCAACAAGGACGGCACCTACCTCACCTTCTTCTCCATCGGCGGCTTCATCTTCGGCATCATCAACATCATCGGCAACTTTGGTGCGCGCCCGGGCGGGGAAGGGGCGTGCGCACACGGGCGGCGCGGCGCGGGAACTGCGCCCAGGTGACGGTTGAGCGGCTCTGCACGCATACACGCGCGCGGCCGCGAGCGCGGGCGCCTCCCGCGGCAGGCACCGTCTTCAACGACCAGGCCTACTGGCAGAGCGCCATCGCCGCCAAGCCGAGCGCCGCGCACATGGGCTACCTGCTGGGCGGGCTCTGCTGGTTTGCGATTCCGTTCACGCTGGTGCGCTCTCCACCCCGCTGCGGCGCCACGCGCAAGCGCCGCCCAGCGCCGCTGCACCTGTCCCTGCGTGCGCTCACCGCCCCGCGCGCCGCCGGCAGGCCACGACGCTGGGGCTGTCCGCGCTCGCGCTGGACCTGCCCATCTCCATCGCGGAGTCCAACTCGGGTGCGCCCCGGGCAGGCCGCTGTGCCCCCGCGCTTGCCGTGTGCTTGACGGCCGTTTGGTAGACAGCGCGACACCTTGCTCGCCGTGCGGCCGCCAGCGGTGACGTTGCGCACGCGTGTGGCTGCGGCACGCCGCTCGGCGCGGCGCGCGGCGCTGACGCCGCGCCCCCCTGCAGGCCTGGTCCCGCCGGCGGCGGCGCTCTACCTGCTCGGCCGCGGCGGCGCCATCCTGATGGTCATCATGCTGTTCACGGCCGTGACGTCCTCGGGCTCCGCCGAGCTGGTGGCCGTGTCCTCGCTTTTCACGTACGACGTGTACCGCACCTACATCAACCCTAACGCCACTGGTACGCGGGCCCCGCCGGCGCGCCGCTCCGGGCCCATCCATGGGTGCTGAAATCCCGTTCGCGTCGGGCTTGCCACGCACCGCCCGCGCCAACGGCCGGGGCGCGGGGCGCGCACAGGCAAGCAGATCATGCGCATGAGCCAGTACATCATCGTCTTCTTCGGCTTCTTCATGGGCGTGCTGGTGCGCCCGCGCGCGCGCCGGCCCTC
>JAABUR0100002931.1_pt1 | contig 24883 bp, 27 predicted proteins | sample 5560091 | NCBI WGS metagenome assembly JAABUR01 (sample SAMN10711879, study PRJNA513375) | rock metagenome | isolation source: Antarctica rocks | place: Antarctica: Victoria Land, University Valley sud
GTCCACCGACGGCTCGGTCGCAGTCGAGACGCCGGTCCACACGATCCCGTCTCCGTCCGGCCGAGCCTGCGCCATGAGCCACTCCAGAGACTCCCACGCCAGTTCCTCGCTACTCACCAATGACTCCAACACCGCCCCATCATCCCCGGCAACGAACCGTGCGGCGAGCCTGCGGACCTCAGCTTCGGCGGCTTGGCGCTGCGCACGCACGGCAGGGAACGACTTGCGGTGACGACTGCGCCCAAAACGGAGCCGCTGGAGCGGTCCGTCTCGCTGGGGATACCCTGCGGGGCAACTCCGACCGGCGTCAACGCGCGGGCAAGATCGCCGGTCCCGGGATCAGCAGCTCTCGCCGCACTGATGCTCAGGTAGGTCATAGGCGGTGGAATGCTGCTGTCTTGGCCAGCCCTTTGCTCCTCTGTCGACCGCGCGCTCATGCCGATGACAGGGCGAGTCATGCCGCCTCCCGGTGTCAAGGCGCGATGGCGGTGAGAGTTCCGGGACTTGTGCTCGGGCCATCGGCTCCCTCTAGCATCGTGGGGTGAAAACTGACGCGCGGGCTCGGCTTCTCGAGATGATGCTCGGCTTTACCGTGACCCAGTCCATCGGGGCGGCGGTGCGTCTGGGAATCCCGGACCTGGTCAGTCAACGTCCCCGACCTACCTCGGAGCTTGCCGCAGCAGCCGATGCGGACCCGGACGCTGTTCACAGGCTGCTGCGCACCCTGGCGAGTCTTGGGATATTCACCGAGGAGGGCGGGAGCATCCACCACACGAGCATGTCTGAACTCTTGTGCAGCACCGCTCCCGCATCGTTGGCCTCACACAGCCTGATCTTCTCCGGAGTGCACTACCGAACGTGGGGCGGCGGGCTCGAGACGTTTCAGACGGGGGAGGCGGCCTTCCCTCGTGTGTACGGCGCCCCGTTCTTCGACTGGCTCGCAGAACATCCCACGGAGGGATCCAGCTTCAACGCGGCAATGGCGGCAGGCGCGACCGTTCGGGGGGCCCGTCTCCTTGATCGAGACTGGTCAGGAGTCTCGAGCGTTGTGGACATCGGCGGGGGCACAGGCACGGCGCTGATCCGCCTCTTAACCAAAACGTCAGGACTTGTCGGCACTGTCTTTGACCTGCCGCAGGTGCGCCAAGAGGCGCTCGCCGCCATCGAAGCAGCGGGACTCACCGATCGCTGCAGCTTCATCGCCGGGGACTTCTTCACAGAGGTTCCCTCGGGCGCAGATGTCTACACCATGTCGAACATCCTGCACGACTGGGACGACGAGTCGGCGAGCAGGGTCCTGACAACCCTGCGTCCGGCGATGACCCCGCTGTCCAAACTGTTGCTGTTGGAGCGTGTCGTCGAGCCAGGCAACCAGCCTGATGAGGCGAAGCTGCTCGACCTGCACATGCTGATGGTGCTCGGCGGCAAGGAGCGATCGGAGTCCGAGTGGCGTGACTTGCTCGCCCTCGGTGGCTTCGACGTCACACACATCGAGGCGGGGCTCATCGAGGCACGACCCATCTGACCCGTGACCGCATTGGGCGCGCCAGCCAGCGTTCGACGCAAGGGCTGATGGCGCTCACCCGAAATTTGAGCTGTGCGCAGGAGCGCGTCACGCCGCCGTGCTCCCCCCTTGCTGCATCGCGCCTGGACCGAGGAGACGTATGCGGCACTCGTAACGTCGCTCGTCAGGCGACCGCGCAGACCGAGGCGTCCTCACATGCCGCGGCGAGGGCTCGGTAATGCCGATGTAGGGATGTCAGAGAACACGCGGCCGCAGAAGCTAGAGAGGAAGACCGCCAGGCGACGCCTGCGGACCCCGCCCGGTCTCACCGTTGGTAGCTGCTGACGCAGGCCGTCGCCTGACGACGCTCAGCGCGGCACCGATCGACTCCGCGGAGGCGGACGCGGAGAGTTTCGCGTTTCGCCGATCGAGCGGAAGGCTCCCCTGAACGGGTGGCTATGGCATCAGCGGTATACCTACTGGGTATAGTCGCCGTCATGTCGACTTCGAGGACACTTCTGGCGCTGCTTGAGTCAGAGCCCGCGCACGGTTACTCGCTAAAGCACCGCTACGACACGGTGCTGGGTCAGCCCAGGAAGATCGGCTTCGGCCAGATCTACAGCGCGCTGGCCAGTTTCAAGAAACGCGGCCTCGCCGAGGTCGAGAGTGTCGAAGTCGAGGCGGGACCTGAGCGCAAGCGATATCGCATTACTCCCGAGGGGGTCGAAGCGGTCGAGGACTGGCTGTGCACCCCGGAGCCTCCGGAGGCATACGCCAGCGCGGCATTGCTCACCAAGTTGTCCGTCGCGCTGCTGTCCGGGCGCGATCCACAGTTCGTTCTGACGAGCCAGCGGGAGGCACACATGAGCCGCATGCGGGAACTCACCAAGCAGCGGCGGGGAGCCGGCGGCGCTCACCTGCTAGCGATCACGTACGAACTGTCGCACCTGGATGCTGACCTTCGGTGGATCGACGAGTCTGGTCAGCGCTTGCAGGGGGCAAGGAAGTCCGATGGCTGAATCGGAGATGCGGGTGGCTGCGAGCGATCTGCACCTTGCGTTCGGGCCGACCCGGGCCCTTGCCGGAGCGGATGTCACGGTGCGAGCAGGAGAGGCCGTGGCACTGATGGGGCCTTCGGGTTCGGGCAAGTCCACTCTGCTGCACTGCCTCTCTGGCGTGCTCGTGCCGGACAGCGGGCAGATCGAGCTGGTGGGGCGCCCGCTCGCGGAGATGAGCGAGGCCGAGCGCAGTGACTTCCGGTTGCGACACGTCGGCATGGTGTTCCAGTTCGGTGGTCTGGTTCCGGAACTGACGTTGGCCGAGAACGTGATGCTGCCCCTCCAGCTCGTTGACACGAAGACACGCCTGGCGCGGGCCCGGGCGGATGAGCTCCTCGATGCCCTCGGCATCGGCGAGCTCGGAGGTCATGTTGCTGGCACGGTATCTGGCGGACAGGCGCAGCGGGCGGCTGTCGCCCGGGCGCTGGCACACCGGCCGGCAGTCCTCCTGGCTGACGAACCGACCGGAGCGCTCGACACGGTGACCGCCGAGGTTGTGCTCGACCAGCTGCTAGCGCTTGCCGGCGAGATGGACACGGCCGTTGTCATCGTCACCCACGACAATCGCGTCGCCGCTCACTGCGACCGGATCGTCACGATCACGGACGGTCGTATTCTGACCCCGGAGACTGTCGGGTGAAGGCCGAGGTCGCCCTCGGGCTGCGTCTCGCAGGCATCGCCAGGCGCGGAGTTTGGGCGGCGCGATGGCGTTCACTATCCGTGTTCGTGGCCGGAGTGGCCGGTTGCTATCTCCTACTGACCTTGGCCGCAATCACCGCCTCCGAGATCACCCAGCGACCCCTCGGTTTTGTCGAGAGCGGCGTCAGGTTCCTGCTGGCAACCGTCGTCCTCGTCGTCCTCACCCCCGTGCTCACGCTGGCCGCCACCACAGCCCGGCTGGCCGCTGCCACCCGCGACCGCCAGTTGGCCAACCTGCGGCTGATCGGATTGTCCGCGAAGCGCACCCGCATGGTGGCGGCCGCTGAAGGTGGCATATCCGCTCTCGTGGGTGCGGTCGTCGGAGCCGGTGTCTTCGTGCTGACCCGGCCGCTGCTCGCCCAGCTTCATCCGGCAGGCCGCAACTGGCCCCTCGAGACACTGGTGCCGCACTGGTACGCCGCCCTGTCCGCCGTGGCCATCGTCCCTGCGGCGGTGGTCGCCGTTGCCATGGTGCCGCGGGTCGGGCAGAGCGGCGAGGCGCTCGCAATCGCACGCCGGGGCCCGGCCCGGCGACCAAAGCTTGCCCGCCTCCTCCCGTTGGTCCTCGGTGTGGCGCTTGCGGGGTTCGTCGTCACCAACGCCCAGAGCCGATTCGACCCCAACTCCCACGGCACGAACAACTGGCTCGCGCCCTACCTGTTCGCCGGGATGGCACTCCTCGCGCTGGGCACCCTGCTCGGAGTCCCGTGGCTAGTGCGCGTGCTCGCCGACGTACTCGTCCGCCAGGAATCACGCCCCGCCATACTCATCGCCGGGCGGCGGCTCCAGGCGCAGCCATCCGGTGTCACCCGGATCGTTGCGGGACTGCTGATCGGGCTCTTCGTCGTGGCCGGAGGCCGCGCCGTCGTCGTCGCGTTCGAGGACACCAACCAGTACCGAAGCGCGGCCCTGATGGAGTCGATCGGCCAGGTCGGCTCGATCGTCGTGGAACGCGATGTCGCCGAGGAGGTCATCGAGCGCCTGCGGGCACGGCCGGACATTGCGGTCGTCCAGCCGGTCACCCTGCTCGAGACAGCATGCGCCGAGGGCGACGTCACGTGCGGCTACCGGGCATACGTCGGCACCTGCGCGTACCTCGCAGCGGTCGTTCCCACCGTCCAAGGTTGTAAGGACGGCGTGGTCACCCGGCTGGATGTATCCGCCGACGAGGCCGAGAAGCGTGCCGGCCCGCCCGCCGAGAACGCACGATGGACCGCGCAGGGACGCCCCGAGGCCGCCTCCATTCGGCTACCGGCTCCCGATGCATCCCTCAAGGACTCACCCGGGATTTACGCCGCTGCCGCCCTCGACGGCATCGTCCTAGTTCCGCCGACGCTGCCGGGGGTCACCGACCTGATTCCGCAGGCCGACATCGAACTCCTGATCCGTGCCGAACCCGGATCGCCGATCGAGCCCGTCTTCGATGAGGTGTTTAACTCCACGAACTCGGTGGAGTCTGGATTCCTCGGAGGCTCGCACCCGAGCACCGACTACTACCGGTTCGTCGTCGGTCTGAAAGCGCTCGTGTGGGCAATCGCCGGACTCGTCCTTGCCTTGGGGCTCATCACCTTCCTGTTCAGTGCCGTCGACCGTGCCCTGGGTCGTCGTACCGAGGTGGTGGCACTCCAGCTGGTCGGTGTTCCAACTAGGGTGCTGCGCCGCAGCCAGTGGGTCGAGGCCCTCGCACCGCTCGGAATCGGAGCCGCCATGGCCATCGGGTTCGGCTTGTTCGCCGGGACCTCGTTCCTCGCCTACGGCGGCATCCTCGAACTCGCGCCCCTGCGTCCAACACTGATCCTCCTCGCTATCGCCATTACCGGCTCAACGCTCGTCGCAGCGCTTATCGCCGCCATGGCAAGTCCCGCAATCCGAGCGGAGCACATCCGCTCGGAATGAGCCCAAGGACGGGATGCAGAGCGCGGAAGGGAACGCGGCCACCCACTCCACGAGCGAGCGGACACGCCCATCGCTCGGGCTGTCCGGCCGGCGGGTGGGCCTGCGAACGTCCTAACACGCTTGTTATGCACGTGATCTTCCAGCACATTTCGATCAGCCGCTGTGGCTGCCTGTCGATGGAGTTGGAGGCCTCTTGATGCCTGTGTCAGGTCCGTGCCTGATTCGTTCTCGAGGGTCTCTTCGTGAGCCGGTGGTGCCGTTGGGGATGCCGCTGGTCGACGACTACCTGGAGTTCGTTGCCGGCGGCGGCCCAACGGGTCACCTGCGAACAGTCCCGCTCTTCCCGAAGCACGATCGCTGGGCGGACACGTACGGCCTCTAGCCCGCGGCGTCCGGCTCCGGGAACACATCGAACGGGCCGTGAAAGATGGTGATGAAGCGGCAGTGGTGTCCGGTGGCTGGCTGGTGATGCATAGATGTCATCGGCGGAAAGTGGCAGTACGAGCTTGCGCCGAGGACCTGGCCGTCGACCTCAAGTGCGCCGTCGAGGACCACGATGGTGTGCGCGGCCGTGTGATGGTGTCGGGCGGCTGTCATCCCTGCCGGGTAGTCGACCAGGTAGTGCTCGTCGCCCGTGGTCGGGTCGCGGTGCAGCAGGAGGAGCCCGACGGGTGCGTCGTAGATGACCGGCTGGGACTGCTCGAGCCGTAGGGATTCGAGGTCGGGAACCACGACGGCGTCGGCGGAAGTCATGCCGCAGCCGGCCAGTGCTGCCACAGCCCGACTGTGCCGTTCACCACGATTGTCACTGTAACCGTTGATGACCGGCATCATCAGGGCTTCGAACTCCGAGCCTGGGCTGTCCCTTCGTAGGAGGCGTCTTTCATTAGCCGGGGCTATCAGGATCAGCCAAGGCCACCCTTCGGGGTTGGTTGGCCGGCCCAGCAGGCAGCCGCCCAGCTTCGATGTGACGGATCAACGTGCGACGCGAGCAGCCGAGTGACGGACGTCGGAGAGTATGCGCTCGACGGCCCGGCGGGCTCGTCTACTTCGGCAGCGGCCGCCCGGTGGCGTCGTAACGGACGTCCTCCTCGTGCTCCTGGAAAGCCTCGCGCACCTCGGCGGGGACCGCGTCGACGACCTCGCTCAGCGTCGTGGTCGAGGTGTAGGTGCTCCGTGGGCTGCGAAGGCTCGTGGAGAGCACCTGACCCGTGGCCCGGTCGACGATGATCGACTCGGCGCTGGAGGTGAGCTCCTCCTCGTAAGCGATCTTTACTGCCGGGCGACCGTCGATCTCGACGTCGGAGGTGCTCACGTGGTCGACGTCGGCAAGCGCCTCGTACGCGGCCGCCAGGGTCCGGGGGGGCAGGGTGTGTGAGGTCGCGAGCGCAGTCAATGCCTCGAAGAGGGCCTCGGAGTGCGAGCTGGAGCCGTCGACCCTGTCGTCGAGGTAGGCGCGCAACCCGTCGGCGTCGTCGGGCAGGGTCTGGGCGAACTCGGGCGTGGGTTCTTGGTAGGACGCGGGGTAGTCGTCGTCGAGCACGTCGTAGGTCGTCCAGCCCTGCGAGGGGCGTTGCTCAATCAGCAGGATGCGGCCGTCCCAGCGAGTCCAGGTCTCGCGTCCGGTGTCGAGGACCGCGCCATCGCGCAGCCCTGCGTCGTTGCGCTGAACCGATTTGGAACGCTCGTGCAACCAGTTGCCCTCGCGCAGGACAGGGCCGTCGTAGCTCACCGCGGCCAGGGACAAGTCGTGCAGGTCGGCCGCCACTGCGTCGCCGGAGTCGAGCACCGGAAGCGATACGGCGGCCGCTGCTGCGGCGGCGGCCAAGAGCAGCGCCGTACGGCGGGAACGGCGCGGCCGGTGCCCGGCAGCCGGCGACCACATGTGGTCGACCTCGGCTTGGATGGGCCGGACGGCTGGGTGGTCGGTGATGGCGCTCAGTGTCTGCTCCGACCACTCGGGGTCGAGGTCGGGTGTCGGGGGGCGAAGGTGGGCCAGAGTGCGGGTGCGGTTCACGGTGTGGTCTCCTCGAGTCGTAGGTGGACGATGGGTGCGTGCCCGTCGAGGGCGGTTCGGGCGCGTTGCAGCCGTTTGCGGAAGGCAGCTGCGGAGACCCCGGTCGCGTCCGCTGCTTCCTCGGAGTCGAGTCCGTCCCACGCGACCAGCAGCAGGGCTTCTCGGTAGTGCTCGGGCAGGCCACCGAGTCCCTGGAGCGCGTCGTGACGAGCAGAGCCGTCCTCGGCCGGTGACGCAAGGAAGGACAACAGCTCGAGCCGCTGGTTCAACGCCATCCGTCGTCTGTGACTTCGCCGGGTGTTGCCGATGATGCGGCGGGCCGTGCCTATTAACCATGGCAAGGCAGGATCAGGGACCTGGCCAAGCCGCCGCCACGCGACTGCGAACGTTTCCGAGACGACGTCCGGCGCGTCGTCGATGCCCAAGTGTCTGCGTGCGTAGGACAACACCCGAGGGGCATCAGCCCGCCACATCGCAGCGAGGCGCTCAGAAGAACTGCTCATACCTAGAACTGTCCGTCACCCACCGTTGTGTGACGCGCCGAGTTGGACGCTGGCCGTGATCCCTCCCCGCAGTCACTACACGGTCCACTTCATGCCGCACACTCTGCCCGAACACCGACGCACGACCATTCGGCTTTATGCCGGTGATCGGTCGGGGTCCGCGGGCTCTGCCCGCTACGTGAGGTAGCCGAGTGCGCAACCATTGGGTGATGCGACACGTCTGCTGCACCGCGACCGCTGGCCGCGGTTCGCTCGTATGCCGGTGATCGACAAGTCGACGGAGTACGAACGTGGGCTGGCGGCGCTCGGGAGTGCCTCCGGCGCGTTGGACGCGGCGGGCTTGGAGCACTGGTTCTTCGGCGGTTGGGCCGTCGACCTGTGGGTCGGCCGGCTCACTCGCCCGAACGACGACATCGATGTCCTCGTTTGGCGACACGACGAGGCTCGTGTCCACGAGGTCCTTAGGGAGAGCAGGCTGGCTGCACACGCCGACTCCCGAGGACCTGGTGGGCACCAACTACGCCCCCGACGGGTACGAAACTTCAGCTCACGTTCGTGGTGCCAGGTGCCGAGGCCGGCGTGGTGCTGCCAGTCCCTGACCAGCCGATGGTGCTGTCGACCGGACCATTGGCTTTCGCGCGCCGGGACCTGGGCGAGGCGTCGGTGAGGGTCCTGGCGTTGGAGATGATGCTTGCCATCAAGGGGCACCCCGCGTCCCGACGAGGTAGGTGGTTGGAAAGACCGCGCCGACCTGGCCGCCCTCCGCTCGGTCGTAGGTAGCACATAGCGGCGAAGATTCATCATCACGGGCCGGCTGGGCGGGGAGCCGTGCTGGTTTCACAGATCGTTGCCGGAGGCGTCGGGCTCAACATCCAAGCCGCGTCGGTTGTCGTGATCTGCGAACCACAGCTCAAGCCGACGACTGAGTGGCAGGCACATGCCTTCGCCCAAAACATCAGACGCGGCCACTACGAGATCGCCACCGACGGACCGGCGCAGCGTCGGCTACTGGAGGCGTTCGATGAGCTGGTGCTCGCCATCTGACTCCCCGCCGGCCGATCGTTCAACCATGCCAGCCGACAGCCCAACGCAACAGAGCCCGTGAGCCCGCTCTAGCAACATCCCCATCCAATGTCTGCCTCATGTGGCGCGTTCGCTCAGTGAGCGCCGATTCCGGCGAGGTCGCACGATGGCTAACAGTTGGTCACTTGGTTGTCGAGCAGCTCTTGAATGTCGGCCTGAGCCACCGGGGCTGGGTGACAGTCTCGCCTGGAGGTCCGACCCGATCGATTGATGAGTTCAGCACCTGGTCACAGGTTCGTCTACGGGGAGTCGGCAATGTCTGCACGGCGGGCCTTGCCCGTCTCGGCCAGATCTCGGTCGTGTTGCCGGTGTACCTCGGCCACGATGGCGGCGGTGGCCGTGGGATATTCGCGCCACTCGCTTCGATCGGTCGCGTGAGGATCCTCGAGCAGGAGCCGATCAACCCGGATCGACGCCCCGGCGACCAGGGCAAGGTTGAGCGCGTCGCTGGGTCGAGCGTCGACCTCGCCGGCGCCGGCGAGCCCGTCCACGACGACGGTGGCGTAGAAGATGCCCTCGGCCAGGCTGGTGATCCGCACCTCGCCGACCCGGCTGCCAGTGGCGGTCACCAGGTTAGAGGCGAACTGGTAGGTCATCGGCCGGGGCATCTCGGTTGCCTGCAGCGACAAGGCGACCGCGGTGGCCTCGAACGGGCCAACCCAGATCGGCAGCTCCCGGTCTCCGTCGCGTTCTCCCAGCACGACCACGTGCCGCCTGCTGGTCGGGTCATCGCCGCTGTCACGGCGTACCTCGCTTACTGACACATCGATCCATTCGCGGGCTTCCGGCTCAGACATAACGGCTCTCTCCTCGATATCGATCAGCGGCACAAGCTTGGGTCTCAGGGCTGCCCGGGCCTGGTGCAGCCGGGCCTTGACCGCGCCCACCGATATGGCCAGCTCGACGGCCACCTCGCGGTGGGTGAGCCCCTCCAGGTAGAACACCAGCACCGCGTCCCGCTGCCCGTCGGCCAAGTCGGCCACGGCACGGCGCACACCGGCCGCCAGCTCCGCCGCCTCGACCTGCTCGTCTGGCCGGGCCGCGCCGTCGCCCACCGCGGACTCTGGGGTGACCGCGGCGATCCTGCGCAGCTCACGCAGCCATCGCCGGGCCACATTCAGCGCGATCCCGCACAGCCAGGCACCGAACCGCTCCGGCGACCGCAGCCGATCCAGGCTCGTCAACGCCAGCAGACTCGCCTCCTGCACCGCGTCACCGGCCAGGTCCATCGACCCCAGCAGCCGGCCAGACACCGCCAACGCGGTCCCACGGTGCCGCACGATGAGCTCGGCGAACGCGTCCCGATCACCGCCACGGGCAGCCTCCACCAGCCCAGCATCAGCCCACCCGTCGAAGCGTCGACTGGTCACACCCCATAGTGTCCCGGCGAACCTCCAGGGTTAGCGGTCTACCCCAAAGACTTCTTCCTGCACCCTGGCATCTCAAATACAACCGCATATCACCCGCGGTCCGGGCGCCCGCTGAGGCGCGTCATACCGCCGCGACAGCGGCCGTGTCACTCCGCGTGCCGTACGCGTCGGGACGTCTCGCGAGCGGATCGCCTATCGGTTACCAGCTGCTTGGCCATCTGCGGCGACGGCGGCGCGGTCGCCGCATGACCTCAGCCCTTGTGCTGCTACCCGCTGGCATGAGTTCGAGCTCTACATCGGAAGTGATTGCAGGTCGTAATAGGGACTGACCTATCCGCGCTGACCTGGGCAATAGCGGTTCCGGCAGGCGCTGGGTACGCATTGGGTACGCTCGCCGTTCACTCCGGCGGCGCCGTCGGGAGGTCTTGCAGCCGCTTGATGGCTTCTTCCAACAGGGGGAGTCGCTTGTCGAGAGTCAGTTGGATGATGTCGGGCCGCGTGGCGAAATAGTGGTGGGCGAGAAAGTCGCGCATGCCTGCGACACCGCGCCAGTCGACATCGGGCTCGGTCTCGGTGAGCGCGGGGCTGAGTCCCTTTACTGCCTCGCCGATCTCAAGCAGGCGCATCGCGACAGCATCCAGGACGATCTCGACTGAGATGGGACCATGCTCCAGATGTGCCCGGATCGAAGTGATCGCATGGGTGATGTCGTCCAAGCGGGCGCTGTCGGGCCGACTCACAGGGAGACCAGGTCTCGCTCTGCTGAGACTCGGACGCGGTCCTTCAGCCCGTCACGGGGGATCAAGTCCACGGGCACGCCCAGGATCTCCTCAAGTTCGAGTTTGATGTTGACCATGTCGATCAGATCCGTGTCGGCGCCGAAGTCGACCAACAGGTCGAGATCGCTGCCCTCGTGATCATCGCCTCGGGCCGAGCTGCCGAAGATCTGCGGGTTGGTGACCCCGTGGCGGCGCAGGACGTCCAGCATCTCGTCGCGGTGCATCGCGACGCGGCGCCCTGTTGGACCTGAGAGCGGTCCTGGGGTCTGCGGCGTTGCTGTGGCCATAGGCAAATGGTAACTGGGCGCGACCTGCTCGGAATCGAGGTCAAGTCGAGCGAAGTTGTCGCGCACCGCACGGTTGTACTCACCGGACACCGCCTCACGGAGCCGGTCGCTGCTTACATCACCGGAACGCAGCGCGGCACTGACCTTCATTGCCAGCACGCCCCACCCCGCCTCGACGTAGACCTCGGGAGCACGCAGCAACTCCAGGAGAGCGATCTCCTTCTCGTTCAGGTCGACCCGGGCAAGGTTTTTGCGCTCGTGCTGGATCACGCCGTCGATCGGATCGACGGTGCGCAGTGTTGCTACATGCCACACCGGAGGGATCTGGGTGGTGACGCCCCAGGCGCGTGCCGCGGAGTAGCCGGCCGGCCCGATCCCACGGGTGCCGAGTACGGCACGCGCGATCTCGTCGGCTCGCGGCGAGGCCACGCCATACCGCGTGCGCCGACCCCGGTAGTACAGACCCCGGCGCACCGGCAGCAAGAGACCGTCCTTCACCGCACGCGACGCCGCCTTCCGGGCAGCCGTCGAGGAGCCGGGGAGCCTGTCCACGTAGACGAAGGACTTCTCCGGCGTCTCTCGGATCACCGCCGCGGGCGACAAGGTCGTCATGTCACGAAAGTATATCGGGAACGTGACATCGGCGAAAGCGGTTCTTGACCCGCACTTCCTCGACAACGTTTGTACCCAGTTCCGCGAACAAACGTTGTCGGCGGGGGTCATTCGGGCTCCTCAGCGGGCGCCTGCGGTGCCTCTGCAGCGCCAGTGGCGCCGAACACCGTGTCGATCGCTCGCTTCGTACGCTCTGAGCTGCCCTCCATCAGGTGTGTGTAGGTGCGCAGGGTGAACCCAGGATCTGCGTGGCCGAGGTATTCGCTGACGGCCTTGATGGTCTCGCCCTCATGGAGTGCGGTGCTCGCAAAGAAGTGGCGGAGAGCGTGGCACCCGTTCTCTCTCTCATCCGGGATTCCCGAGCGTTCCAGTGCTGGTCTCCAGATGAAGGTGTTGAAGTAGTTCCGGTTCAGGGCCTTCTTCTCTCGCGAGGACAGCAAGAGCGGAACAGCGGTCGCCTTCCCGTCGCGCACCATCCACCGAAGCGTGACCTCGACGGGTGGGGACTTCGTCATGTGGGCGTTGATCGCCTCCAACACCCCGTCTGGCAGCGGCACCTTGCGGGTCTTCCTGCCCTTCGGCAGTCCGAACACCTGCACGTTGCCGCCGAATAGCTTCACCTGACGTCGGACGTGGACTTCGCCGCGCTCCAGGTCGATGTCGTCGGGGGAGAGGGCGAAGATCTCGCCCTGGCGCAAGCCGAGCCCGGCTCCAAGCACGACCACGAGCCGGTACCTCTCCGGGAGTTCGTCCCGCATCGACAGCACCCATTGGGTCGTCCAGGGTACGAGCTTGTGCGGATCGGCCCTGGGGCGTCGGACCGAGGGAGCTTTGCAGGGGTTCTTCGCGATCAGGTCGTCGTCGACTGCCGCGGTGAACACGGTCGCGACGTTGGCGAACACGACCTTGCGGTAGGTCGGTGCCAGGTCGACCAGCGTGCGGAGCCAACCCTGAATTGTCGATGGCTGGACCTCGCTGAGATTACGGTCGCCCAAGGCTGGGAAAGCGTGCAAGCGCAGCCGAAGTTCAACGGCTTCACGGGTGGTCTCCTCGAAGGTCTGTGCCTCGATCCACTTCCGCGCATAGGTCTCGAAGGAAATCTTTCCGGCATCGGGGTCGATGTACTGACCACGGACGATGTCAGCGGAGACAGTCGCGGCGAATCGGTCCGCCTCGACCTTCCGGGAGAAGGTCTTGGCCCGTGCGCGCCCGTCCCGCTCCCGCCACCGGACGCGGTACGTGACCTGCAACTTGCCCCTGGCGTTGGTCCGCTCGCGTTTCTCAACCCACGCCATGACCCACCGCCGCGTGTTCCGAGAGCCACTCGCGGACATCCCCGGGGTCGTATCGCAGAAACCGGCCGACCCGGAAGGCCGTGGGCCCGGTGCCCTTGTGGCGCCATTGGTACAGCGTGTTGACCGGTACTCCGAGGAACTCGGCGACTTCTTCGACGGACAAGAGTTTCTCCATGTCGTCTCCTAGGTTCGGGCCGCGGGCGCGGCGGCAGGCGGGTGCTTCAAAGGGACGGGCCATCGGTGGTCACCCCTCGCGGCATCGGGCGATGCGTGATCGCTTTCTCGAAGTCGCGCCGACTTCGCGCCGCACCCTTAGGTGGGCAGGGTTGCCCGGGTGGCGGTCGAAGTCGGGCGCGGACCATCGGGATGAGGTCGGTGTGCACGGGGGAGTTGATCGGCACGTACCGCGTGCGGACCGGTTGCAGGATTCCGCCGGCCTGATCGTCGATACGCGGAAGTTTCACTCGCATGAAGTAGAGGCGCTCGGAGACGCCGTGCTCGATGACATCAGCGAGACGGGCGTCGATCCGGTTGAACAGTCGATCGAGTTGCTGCACCTGCTTCGAGTCGATTCCCGCATCGAGGTCGAGCTTCTGCGCGCGGGAGGCGACGCCTGCGGCTTGGGCGGCAGAGGGTCCGCCATTTCCCAGCAGACCCCGCACGTTGCGGGTCTCGTGGATCAGCGCCTTGAACGTATCCGCCCGTGCATCCCACTTCTCCCGAAGCAGGGGAGGGATGCCGCCGACCCTCATGGCTACCTCATGGGAAACGATCCGCTGCGAGTCCAGGACCAGACGCATGCTGTGTGCATCAGGGAAGTGTGTGCGCGAGATCGCCCTCCGCCTGCTTGGCCTGCCGCTCCGTGTCATCTGCCAGAAACGCCTCGAATCGGTTCAGACGCTCGCCCGCGTCCGATGAGAGACGCTGCTGGCACAGCACGCAATGCGATGCCTCGGCAGTGTGGGGATAAGAGTCGGCCGGATACGCCTCAGCCTCGGAAAAGCGCTTGGCCGCCTCCCACAGCGCCCTCCACGTGGTGGTGCCGACACCATGGACCGGCTCACCATCGAACGACGCCGTTGACGCCAACGCCGCCGCTGACCGATTCTCTCGTGCCACCCCATCAAGTCGACGAAGTTCCGTGGCTGCATCGTCTCCGAGGACGCGCTGCAGGTGCTTCAGGTGTGCCGACACGGCCTCGACGGCGGCTGACGTCGAGTTCAGCCGTGCGCTCTCCCGTTGAGGGTCGGTCGACCGTAGACGCGACTCCTCGGTCTCTAGGTGGGTCATAAACGACTCGTGGTCCAAAGAGAGTGCGGACGCCCCGTCGATGTCCTCGTCGGAGGTGTCCGCGCTCAACGACGTAGCGAACGCCGCCGCGGGTGAACCCGCAGCAAGTGGCGGCGTGGCCGCAGCCGCGCGGCTGTTCTCCGCCAGTAGTCGGTCGAGTTCGCGTCGGACGCCCTCGCAGACGTCGTAGACGTCGTAGACGTCGAGTCAACGCGGACGGCCGGTAGGCGATCTCTGCCTCCGTCGTCAGGTACGCGTCGCCACATTTCTCGTCATAGAACGCCACCCGGCCAAGCGGATCGGCGGCACGCCAGCCAGGTCAGCCTCGCCATCTCACAGCCGACGGCGTAGTCCAGATGCCCTTCTCGGCCCTTCTGCTGGCCGCCGAAGACGTCCGGGAGAATTTCCTCTCGGTGGCGGGTGCGGACCAGTTGCTTGATCAGACGCGCGTACCCGGACTTCCCGCTGCCGTTAAACCCGAAGACCACGGTCACGCCGTACTCGCCGAACGTCAGTTGCTCATCAGGGCGAAGCCGGTTCACGTTCTTCACGTCTCGGACGCCCAGGAGTTTCACTTGGTCGTCGGTTGACTCGGCCGAGGGTCGCACGTCAGACACCCAACCGCCGGTCGGTGCCATGGGGGCCGGGCTGAGCAGGGAGACCGCAATGGTCGCGTGCTCCTCCGGGCCGACCTGTCCACCCGAGGCGAGGTCAGGAGCTTGCCGCCCTCGTCGGGGCGCAGGCCAGCGCCCCGAGGTCGACGCAGCCACTGCCCTCGTGTCGAGTGCAGTGCCCGGCGTCTTGTCGCGCCTCGCGTCGGTCTCTGCGTGCGACTGGAGGAACCACGGGGGTGGCCAGGCTGAGGGACGGGAACTGTCGACCCTCCCGAGTTGGGTACCCCTCCGAGTGTCGGGCCTGTTTGGTGCTTGGGGTGCACTGGGTACGCACAACAACGAAAAACGGCGGCTGACGCTGGAAGACGCTGAACAACGTTTCCGCAGGTCAGCCGCCGTTTTCGGCAGCTACTGACAGAGGGTGAAAACCCCCAAATCAGATGTCGTAGTAGAGCTCGAACTCGTGCGGATGCGGGCGAAGCGAAATGGGGAGCACCTCATTCTCGCGTTTGTAGGCGATCCACGTCTCGATCAGATCGGGGGTGAACACCCCGCCCTCGAGCAGATACTCGTGGTCGGCCTCGAGCGCGTCGAGCACGGCTGACAGCGTGGTGGGAACGGTTTCTACGTCGCCGTGCTCGTCCGGCGGAAGCTCGTAGAGATCCTTGTCGATGGGCTGTGGCGGCTCGATCTTGTTGCGGATGCCGTCGAGGCCGGCGAGCAGCATCGCCGAGAAGGCTAGGTAGGGGTTGGCGGACGGGTCCGGACAGCGGAACTCGATCCGCTTGGCCCTCGGGTTGGCGCCCGTGATCGGGATGCGGATGCACGCCGACCGGTTGCGCTGGCTGTAGACGAGGTTGACGGGAGCCTCGAAGCCGGGCACGAGGCGGTGGTAGGAGTTCACCGTCGGGTTCGTGAACGCCAGCAGGGAAGGTGCGTGCGCGAGCAGGCCGCCGATGTAGTAGCGGGCGGTGTCGCTCAGCCCGGCATACCCCGCCTCGTCGTAGAACAGTGGCTCGCCCTCGGCCCACACCGACTGGTGGCAGTGCATGCCGGAGCCGTTGTCGCCGAAGATTGGTTTCGGCATGAAGGTTGCGGTCTTGTCGTTGCGCCACGCCACGTTCTTGACGATGTACTTGAACTTCATCACGTTGTCGGCGCTGACCAGCAGCTCGTCGAAGCGGAAGTTGATCTCTGCTTGGCCGGCCGTGCCGACCTCGTGGTGCTGCCGCTCGACGATGAGACCTGACGTCTCCAGCTCCTTTGACATCTCCGCGCGCAGGTCGGCGAAGTGGTCGTACGGCGGGACGGGGAAGTAGCCACCCTTGTACTTCACCTTGTAACCGCGGTTGCCGCCGTCCTCCTCGCGGCCGGTGTTCCATGCGCCGGCGACGGAGTCGATCGAGTAGAAGCCGGTGTTCTGCTTGGTCTCGAAACGCACGTCGTCGAACACGTAGAACTCGGCCTCGGGAGCGAAGTACACCGTGTCCCCAATACCGGTGCTCCTGAGGTACTCCTGGGCCTTGCGCGCGATGTTGCGGGGGTCGCGGCTGTACGCCTCACCGGTCAGCGGGTCGTGGATGAAGAAGTTGATGACCAGCGTCTTGTCGGTGCGGAACGTGTCGAGGTACGACGTGGTGGGGTCAGGAAACAGCGCCATGTCGGACTCGTGGATCGCCTGGAAGCCCCGGATCGACGAACCGTCGAACATGAGGCCGTCCTCGAAGACCTCCGGGCCGAACGACGAGACCGGCACCGTGAAGTGCTGCATCACCCCCGGAAGGTCACAGAAGCGGACATCGACGAACTCGACACCCTCGTCCTCGATGTACTTCAACAATGCGTCGCGGTCGGCGAACATCCCTGCTCCTATGTGTGTCAGGCTCCTTGCAAACCGACGATCCGGTCTGGCCGTCGGTGGTGTCCTCACGGTAGGAGCGGGCGATTTCCCTGCCGTGTCTGTCGTGTTTCGTGCGTGTTACGTTGCAGCCCGTGGAGACTGAGGCTGGTTCGGCCGACCATCCCGGTGCCCGGTTCGGGCTGCCAGAATTCGGCCCTGGGGCGGTGGCCGGTTGGGGTCGGCGGTTGGTGGCGCTGGTGGTCGACTGGGTGTTGTCCATGTTCGCGGTCGCCGCGTTCGTCGGTCAAGACGTGTGGGGTGGCGGAGGCGCCGGAGCGCAATGGGGCCCTCTCGTGGTGTTCGCCGCCGAGGCCTGGGTCTTCACCTCGCTGCTCGGCGGTTCGGCCGGCCAGCTCGTGACCCGCTTAGGCGTCCGGCGTACGTCGGGTCGGCCGCTCGACCCGGGCCGAGTGCTACTGCGCACCCTGCTCGTCTGCCTGGTCATCCCGCCGCTCATCTTCAATCGTGACCAGCAAGGGCTGCACGACCTGGCCGCCGACTCGATCGTCGTACGCCGCTGAGCTCAGGCCGGCCAGCGTCGGATTGCCGATGTCGATGCCGTCCTCGGCCATAGCTTCGACGAATTACCGGGTTGATCCGCTCGGCCGGCACCGATCCGGCAGAGATCACCTCGACTCGGTTGCCCGCCAGATGGGTCACGTAGCCCGCTGCCAGCTGGGAGCGGCCGGCGTTGTGCACGCAGACGAACAGCACGGTCGGCTTGTCGGTCACTGCTCAAGCCTTTCGGCGATCGGGGCCCCTCCCGTCGCTTCACCCATATGGGGCCCCGTCGCTCACGCCACACAAGGTGTCGGGGCGCGGATCGCTCGCGCCCCGACACCGTTGCGCTTCGCCCTGTCGATGTCGCAGGGTGCAGCACCAGTTAGAACACGGCCAGACCAGACGCTCCGTCCGCGACCGGGAGACCGCCGGTCACCACCCCGAGCGGTGCAAGGTTGCCGTTGCTTCCAACCTTGAAGGCCGCGACCCCGCCTGTGCCCCTGAGAAGCAGGTAGAGGTAGCGGCTGCCGGCGGCGAGATCCAGGTCCACCGGCTGACTGGTGATTCCAAGGAAGGCGGCCTTTCCATCGAGCAATTGGACTTTCCCGGTGGTGCTGAACTGGTAGCTCGAGATCGTGCCGCTACCGAAGTTCGCCGAATATGCATAACGGTCATCGTCGGTGACGACGACCCAGCACGTGTCGGTCTGTCGGTTCCGCACCGACCCGCTGATCACATTCAAGTTCCCGTGTGCAGACAGCCGGTACGAGGAAACCGCAGCTGCGGCCGGCGCTGCGTTGAAGGATTCGACGACGACCAACTGGTGGTCGTTGCGAAAGGCCAAGCTGAATGGCCTGACACCGTGCGACCGTTCCCGCTGAGGCAGGGCGCTGGCGAAGCCGTTGTCCCTCACCCGGAACACGTCGATGGCATTGGCCGGCTTCAGCAAGACGTTGGTGGTCTTCTGCGTCACGAGAAGGAATCGACCGTCTGGGCTGAACTCCACCTGGCCAGGGACCGCGATGGGTGAGCTCAACAACCTCAATGAGCCCGACAGGGGAGTCAAAGTGCCGTTGTCATGCAGCCGGAAACCGCGAATGCCGTTGCCGGCGACCGACCCGTCCAGAACGTACAAGAGCCTGCCGTGGATGGTCAGGCTGTTCGGCTCGTCACCGGCGTATGTCTTTTGCAAGAACGTGAGGTGCGTTCCACGAACGGAGAAGACTGTGATGTCGTCGCTGCCGGCGTTGACGGCGTACAGGAAACGATGGTCGCGACTCAGCCGCAACCCGCCCTGCGTATCCAAATCCGTTCCGATACCAGTCCCTCGCGTGGGTATGCTGCCGACACGTGTCAAAGCACCGTCGAAGGCGCGCTTGTAGACGATGATCTCGTTGCCCGTACTGCGGTTCGTCATCGCGAACGCAGCGCCGCCTTGACGGTCGTTGGCACCATCAGCTGAACGATGGACCTGTGCGCCCCCGCGGACCAGGGCATCCGAAGCTTGGACCTGCGCACCGGAGCCTTGAACCTGCGCGACAATGCTGACACCGACAACCGTGATCAGCGACAGGGCGCCGACAAGAGATTTCCTAAGGTGACTTACCATCTTTCCCGCTCCTTGCAGTTGGTTGTTCCCACTCAGTTGGTCAACCCGTACTCGACGAGTCATTGCGTGGACGTGACGGCTGCTTGTCGCCGCCCCCTTCGGTCGCGGCTGTCCGACGCGCCGCCGTCCCGCAACGCGTCGAAGGAAACCCGCCCAAGAGATGGCTGGTTGTCCCTCACTATTGGCGTCATCCACGTAGGCGAACAGGCCAGACGGGACAGAATTGGACCGAGGCAGCGCGCCGCCAGGCACCAACTGCTAGACCGTCACGGGCCTGGCCCATGTTCTGCGCCAGCCCGCCCGGCGGCGCGCGGGAACGGGACGCCCTGCATTGTTGAACGGCCACCTTGTGCAGCAGTCACATGTGGCGACGCCTGCACCGGGGTACGTCGTCGTGCACGGAGGCGTTGCTGATCCGGTCGCCACCGCAGTGCCTTCGAGACCGACTGGAGCGGATGCCGGGCGCAGTCGCGCCCACTACTATTGACCTGATTTGGCCTGTCGAGCAGGCCACATGGGGGTGAAGTGGACCGACGCCACAGTTCCGGCCTCAGTGCTGAACAGCTCGCGCGCATGCTCGGAGGCTGGGAGGAGAACCCCGGAAGATTGCCGGAACGGCTGGCCCGCGCCCTGCGCCAGCTCGTAGGACTGGGCGAGCTGGTTCCGGGTACCCGGCTGCCCTCCGAGCGCGCTCTGGCTACCGCCTTGGTGGTCAGTCGTGCCACTGTCGTCTCCGCATACGAGCTCATTCATGGTCAAGGGCTGCTCGACACCAAGCCGGGCAGCGGTCACTGGATCGCCAGTGCCGAAACTGGGGGAGGCGCCGGGGCGGGTACGTCGGCGCCCTTCCCGTGGCAGCACCGGCTGGCCCATTCCGACAGTGCAGTGCGCTATCCGCCTAGCATCGTGGACCTTTCAGCCACTGCCATCTCTGCGTCCCCTGTCCTCCTCGAGGTTTTGTCGTCGCTAGCAGCCGAAGACTGGAACGTGGCCACAGAGGAACCCGGCTATCTGCCTCTTGGGTGGCCGCCGCTTCGACAAGCGGTTGCCGAGGAGTGCTCCAGACGAGGCCTGCCCACTGCCTCGCAGCAGGTGCTGATCACGTCCGGGGCGCAACAAGGGCTGTCGTTGGTGGCGGCAGCGCTCATCCAGCCCGGTGACGTCGTGGTCGTCGAAGACCCCCTGTATCCCGGCCAGCTCCCCGTGCTGCGGGACGTGGGCGCGCGCCTGCGGACGGTGCCGGTCGGTGCGAACGGTTTGGACGTCGAAGCGCTCTCACGCGCCGTGGAAAGAGAGAACCCGCGTCTTGTCATCGTGTCACCAACACATCAAAACCCAACGGGGTCCCTGCTGGGTGCCGGAGGTAGAGCCCGCATTGCCGCTCTCGCCGATGCGAGATCTGCGGTAGTCGTCGAGTTGTATGCATCGGCAGACATGTCACTCAACGACTATCCGGTCACCCCTCCTGTCGCAGCGATCGGCAACGCCGACTCGATGGTCATCATCGGCTCGCTGAGTCCCCTGGTATGGAGCGGTCTACGGATCGGGTGGATCCGGGCTCCTGAACATCTGATTGCGCGTCTGGGGCAGGCCAAGGCGATCGCCGATCTGGGCACGCCTCAGCTTTCCCAGTTTGTTGCGACGCGTTTGATGGGTCGGCTCCCAGAGCTGGGGCGGCATCGTAACCGCGAGCTTGCCGCCCGCTGCAGACAGGCCATGGATCTCCTGGGAGAGCTCCTGCCAGACTTCGAAGTGAGGCGACCGGACGGAGGAGCGTGCCTGTGGGTCGGCATGCCTACTGGCGACGCGGGCCAGTTTGCCAATGTCGCCCTGCGAGACGGGGTGGCCGTCCTGCCTGGTCAGCTCTGCTCCGCGAGGGGGGCCCATCGTGATCGTCTCCGGTTGTCCTTCGCCTGCGATCCGACCCGGCTCCTTATCGGCATCGAACGACTAGCCCTCGCCTGGGCCGACTACCAAAGGCATGCTCACTGACGACGGCGACGAGATACTACGGCCAGACGACGACTCCGTGAGCGTTCCTGTCGCGCTGGCGCCGCTGACCTGTGGGGCCGGCCAGGGTCGGACTGCGCCGGCGGCTACCCGGCGAGCAAGATAGCGCCATGGAGCTCTGCCTGGGACGCGTTCACCTGTCCGCGCCCGACATCGTGGCCTGGTCCCGGGGCCTCAACCGGCTCGTCATCGAGCCTGCCGCTCTCGACGTCGTTGGCCGCCGCGCCGCCGCTGCCGTCGAGATGGCCGACCGACAGCCCGTCTACGGGCAGACGACGGGGCTCGGCGCGAACCGCGACCACCGTGTCACCGACGACGCCGCAGGGCTGCGGATGCTGCTCTCACACGCGTCGGCAGCCGGGGAGCCCTATCCCGCGGACGCCGCCCGCGTTGCCGTGCTGATCCGCGTCAACCAGCTGCTGCGCGGGGGGTCGGGCATCTCGCTGCCCGTGGTCCATGCGCTCGTCCGGATGCTGAACGACGATGAGGTGCCGGTGGTGCGTCGCGGCGGAGCGGTGGGGACGGGAGACCTCAGCGCGCTGGCACAGGTGGGGATGGCGCTGGGGGAAGCAATGGACGCCCGCAGCGCGCTCCCGCTGATGAGCAGCAACGCGTTCACCTTGGCCTCGGCTGTGCTCGGCTGGGAGCGGTGGCTCCGGCTGTTGGCGGTCGGCCACCGGATCGCCGCCCTGACCGCGCTGGCGCTCGGAGCCAACAGCGAGGCGTACGCCGACCAGGTGCAGGCACAGCGCCGGATCGACCGGCAGCGCAAGGTTGCCGCCGAGATGCGCGAGCTGCTCGATGGCAGCACAGAGCGGCCGTGGCGGGTGCAGGACCCGTTCGGGTTGCGCGCCTATCCCCAGGTGGTCGGCGTCGGCGCCACCGCGCTCGACGAGCTCGCCACCGCCATCGAGGTCGACGCCAACGCGGCCCTGGAGAACCCGCTGTTCAGCGATGACACCGTCTGGCACCACGGCAACTGGACCGCGCAGCTGATCTCGCTCCGCTCCGACACCGCCAGGCTGGCACTGTATTCGGTGGCCTCGCTGTCGATGTCGCGCATCTCGGACCTGATGGACCCCTCGCTGACCGGCGCGACCCGGTTCTTGGCGGCGGGCCCGGAGCCGAGCTCCGGGGCGCTGATGCTGGAGTATCTCGCCACCGCCGCAGTGAACTCGCTTGCGGTCTCCGCTCAGCCTGCGCTGCTCGGCCAGATCCGTATATCGCTGGGTGCGGAGGCGCACGCGAGCTTCGCCCCGGACTCCGTCGAGGCGCTGCACAGCATGGTCGACGAGTTCCAGCTGACGATGGCGTGCGAGCTGGTGGCAGCCGTGCGCGCAATCCGGATGCGCGGCAACACCACGATCGTCGCCGACGCCGCGATCGGCGACGTGCTCGCCCGGGCGCTGGCGACGCTTCCCGCCGGCCTGGAGGACCGATCCCTCACCCAGGATGTCGACGACGCCCGCGATCTGATCGAACAGTGGTACGCCGACCAGTCCGGGTGACCGCCCCGCAGCGGCTGGGTTGAACGCTCAGACCATGTCGTCGAGCGGGCGCAGCTCGTCGGCGTAGGACACCGAGAGGCGACGCAGCACGCCGTCCTTGAGCGAGTACTGGCCCATCCGCCACAGCGGGGGCGAGTAGGCGTGCACCGATACCGAACCCGGTTCGAGCCCGGTCAGCCGGTGGATGTGGTCGGGGCCGAACGAGTAGACCGAACCCGCGGTCACGTCGGTCGCCAGGCTGGGGCGGTCGACGGCGAGGTTGTGCTCCACGAGCGTTCCGGAGGCGACCGCCACCGCACCGGACGAGACGTCATGGTCGTGCCAGCCGGTGTCGTTCTGCGGGTTCCAGCAAAGCAGCCAGACGTCGACGTGCGCGTCGCGGTGCAACGAGACGTAGTGGCGCTCGCCGCTCGCGAAGTCGACCTGTTCGTCCCAGAGCTGGGGCTGCGCAGCCATGCCGCCGGCGAGCTCGGCGAGCTCGCGGCGGTCGAGATCGCGCCTAGGAAGGCTGTCGAGCGACAGACATCCGGTGAGGTTGACGAGCCGGTGAGCCGAGCGTGCCGGCACGCATACGTCGGCGCTGAGTGGCGGAGCGGTCATGGTCCCTTCCTGGGAGTTCTCGGGGTGGGAGTGCTCAGGTTGAGCAGGCGCGACGGGTTGGTCGCGGTGATGGCGTGCAGGGCAGCGGCTCCGAGGTCGGGAATGGTCGGCTCGGCGTACGGCCGGTCGGACCCGAGCACGAGGACGTCGATACCGAGCACGCGGATCAAGGCGTCGAGCGCCCGGGGGCCGTACGACGACGTGTCGACGAAGACGTCGGGGTCGACGGCGCCGAAGCGGCCGCCCCGGGCTACCAGCCTCTCGTGGTGGATGGGGGCGAGGCCTGCGCCGGCCACGAAGCAGACGCGCAGGTGCGGTGCCACCTGGCGGCCGACTGCGTGCCAGGCCCACCAGGCGGCGGTGAGCTGGTCGACGTAGCTGACGACGGGTGCCCACCAGGCGGGGACGTTCAGGGGAGTCGGGGCCGGGCCGGGGTGGATCAGCACCGGCTTGTCAGCGTCGGCGACGACGTCCAGGATCGGCGCGGCGGTCCCCCAGGCGTCGGGGGTGGCCAGCGCGTCGGCTGGCAGCTGCAGCCCTACGCAACCGGACTGCAGTCGTTGCTTGAGCTGGGCGAGGTCGGGCTCGACCAGGGAGACCGCCGCCCAGGCCACGAACGGGGCGGGCAGCTCGGCGATATCGGCGTGGTAGCCATCGAGCAGCTCGGCACTGTCGCTGAGCCGCTCGATGCCGAGCGGGCTCGACAGCGACGTGGCGGCGAGCATGGTGCCGCAGCCTTGCTCGATCTCGGCCCGGCGTTGAGGGTCGTGGCTGGAGGGGTCGACGTCGTGTGTCGGCTCGGTGGAGGTGTGCAGCCTCCAGCCCCGCAAATACGGCGGGTCGTGGCGGCGGCGGAGCGACTCAACGAACCGCGGCCCCCACAGATGCTGGTGCACGTCGATCGTCACGGAGCACCCTTCGGAAATTGTAAAGCAAGTAAGTCAGTCGAATTATAAGGAAGCGTTTCAGTCCCGTAGGTATTGAAACGCTTCAAACTACGCGTGTCAAGTCGCCATGAGAGTGTGGCAACGTGCCCACGTCTGAACCGGCCCGGCCGGCCAAGCGTCCCACGCTGAAGGACGTCGCCGCCGAGACCGGTCTCTCGGTGACTGCCGTGAGCTATGCGCTCCGAGGTCTGCACGGCAAGGAGTCCACCAGGCAGCGCGTCACCGAGGCCGCGGCACGACTCGGCTACGAGGCCGACCCGATCGCACGCGCGTTGGCGTCTGGCAGCACGGGTGTGACAGGGGTGTTGTGCGGTTCGCTCAGCGACCTGTGGCAGCAGCGGCTGGCGGCCGCACTGGCCCGCGCGCTGTTCGCCGACGGTGTCAACGCGCTGATCGTCGATGCGGCCGGCGATCCCGAGCACCAGCTGGCGCTTGCGGAGAGGGTGGTCCAGCAGCGTGTCGACGCGCTCGTCGTCATTCCACTGGATGCGCTCACGGCGGCCTGGGAGCCGATCGGCAGCCGCGTCCCCCTGATCACGATCGGCGACGAGCTGGCGGCGGCACACACGGTGTCGGCGGTACTTTTCGATGTCGGCCTCGCCGTGACGCACGCCCTGGACGCGTTGGCTCAGCACGGGCATCGCCGCGTGAGCGTGCTGGCCACGGAGATGTCGAGCCGGCGTCGGCGTCCGATCGAGGTGGCTGCTGCCGCGCTGGCGAAGGACCGAGGCTTGACCCTGACCGTCACGGCATGTCCGCACGAGCTGGACGGCGCACGAGAAGCGGTGCGGGCGCTGCTGC
>JAABUR0100002940.1_pt1 | contig 24814 bp, 23 predicted proteins | sample 5560091 | NCBI WGS metagenome assembly JAABUR01 (sample SAMN10711879, study PRJNA513375) | rock metagenome | isolation source: Antarctica rocks | place: Antarctica: Victoria Land, University Valley sud
GAACTGTCTTCTTCCTTCTGTATTCTTAGTTTCCTAGTTAGAGCTACCTCTATTGATCAAACATTCTATTCAGCTACGCACTACCTCGCTGCAGTGTGGTTAGATTCTAGGCACGGTCCCAACATCATCAATGCTTGAAAACACAAATGATTGTTAGTAGTTTCTTGTCATAGATCTCATAATTGCACTCAGCGAGACTCAGATTCTTGCTGTAGTAAATCATTGAATGCAATGTTTCTTCGTCATCATACTGAGAAAGTATGTCATCATTGACGTAGTTGAATGAGTTTATTTCAAGAATAGTCTTTCTATTCTGATCAAAATGACAAAGAATAAAGACTTCAGTCATTCATTTCTTCATATGATCAAAGATCATTTGACAAGCTTAATTTCATTCAAATATCATCTCTTTTTGAGTGAGTTGAATCATTGATTGAATAATCTTCGAGAAGTTCTTTATAAAGCAACGATAGAAATTGCAGAAGTCAACGAAGAACTGCATCTGAGTGAGATTTGTAGAAGTAAATCATTCAACTACTGCTTGTACTTTTCTGAAATTTATCTTTAGTTCTTCAATGAATAGCAATAGTCTCAGAAAGAAGATCTTCTGAACATGAAACTTGTATTTGTTTATATTCATCTGAAGATCAGTCTCTCATAGTGTATGTAGAACTAATTGTACATGTCGCTTATGTTTCTTCAGTGTTTTGCTGTAGATGATAATGTTATCTAGATAAATCTGACAAAACTGATGAAGATAGTCAAATAGCACGTCGTTCATATAATGTTGATAGAAAGTCGAGTCGTTGATTAATTTGAAAGACATCACGTGATATTTGTAGAAGTCAAAAAAGATAATAAAGATAGTCAAATCTTTGCTTCTTGAATGCATGCGTAGTTTGTTGAAGATGACTATTATATTCAATCAAGTCAGATACTTGCTATCTTGAATACAAGCGAGAGTTTCGTCTATTAAGAGTAGAAAGTAGCGATTTCGTTTAATCAAAGCATTGAGCTTTCTATAATTGACGCAGAAACGCAGACTATCGTCTTTCTTTTCGATGAATAGTATGAACGAAGCGTATGAGATCGAGCTAGAAGATATAAAGCTCTTATTCAGATGTTTAATCAGATAATTCTTCATCTTTTGAAGCTTGTAGTCAGACATATGATAGAGACAACTTCGAAAAGACATTCTCTCATCTGTCAACTCAATTTTATGATCATAGAAGCGATGAGAAAGTAGTTGATCAGTCATAGCTCGATCAAACACGTCTAGATAATCATGATATTTCGAAGAAAGTTTAGCTTTGACTTCTTTCAAGATCTCTTCATGTGAAAGCTCTTGTAGATTTACATCTTCAAGTTTATTTCTAGCTGTTTTTAGAAGTTGATCAATTTTCGTGATGATGATCGCGAAAGTAGTTACATTCAATTATTTGACTAGTGATTTATATGCTGCAGTCTCTATCATTGCTATGTTCATTGAATCGAAAGATGAAGCGAAGTTGACTGAATTAAATGATTTCACGATTTTACTGAATGAAGATGACTTCTTGCTGAGTTGAGTGATGACAGAAGAGATAAATCTCTTTAGTATTTAAGTAGAAGTTGAACTCTTCTATTCTATCACGATTTTCTTGATGACAGAAAGAAAGATTAAACTAGCATTAATATGAGTCTTTGAATCAGAAAACTGAAGACGATCGTTTCTCATATCAATCATTATCTCGATCTTATTCATTCATGTTTTTTCAAGAATTATCTGATGCTGACTCAATCGAGTAATCAGCATAAAGACAAAACGTTTCATATGATCTTGAACAGTCAGATTTGAATAAATTGCATGAGTAATGAGCTTTTTTGCATAATGATCATTGAATTTCCTTATTGACTTAAACTTGATTAAAGATAACGATTCAATTTGCAAATGATCACAAACATTCTGCGCGATTAATTCATCAATGAATGAATAGTCAGCTGCTTCAGTGTCAATCAATGACTTTAATGAGTAACTAATTTCATCGCTAGATAGTACACATTCAGTAGTCAAAGATTTCAAAACAAAGAGATCATTTGAGCTTCTCATTGTTGAAGAAATTAACACATTTTTCATCACGTCTTTGATGAAAGTCACTAGTTTTTTGCCTCATTCTTCAATTTCTCTGTAAATAATTTCTTCTCTTCTTTTGACATGATGATCTCATTGAGATGAGAAGTGAATGCACAAGATGTTGAAGTACTAGTTTTCAGCTGAGAGCAGTTTTTTGAAAGATGACTCGATACTTTGCAGTTGAAGCAGATGATTGACATTCTTGATCATTCAGATTCAAGAATGAAAAAAGTAGCAAGTTGAACATAACTAGTAATCAAGGTTGAAGCTGATGTCAACGAAGAAACAAAACATTTTTTAGAAGCTGTTATCAATTTGACTGTTCATTGCTCGTCACGTAGCTGATAATTAACTTGTTGCTTGTTATTCATATCTTGAAGAAAGATCTTGAGCTTATCAAGTAAGCTAAACTTTATGAGGCAAACTGACAACATGTTTTAAAGATGATTGTTGATTTTATTCTGAATGTCGTTCATCAGAATGACATCGTCATAGTTCAGAAAGCTGAATATTCTAGTGAATTCTGAATAGAAAGAGCTGAAGAGTTTGTTGAGCTGCTTCAGAGCAACATATTTGCAGCGACACTTTTGAATCAGATTCTGATCTTCGTAAATTTCTTTCAGATGTTTCAGTAGCTCTGATAGTGATTGATAGAATGAGAAAGCATTAACATGATGCTTTGCATAAATTTGCTGATCAGCATCGTCTTCTAGTCTGAAAATTACATAAACAATACGAATCTTTTCAGTAGAATAATGATTCACGTTGACATCGAGCTTGTCAGCTATTTTTAGACTGATCGCGTCAAGTTGAGTACTCGAGTTCGAGTCGAGTATTCGACTCGAAAAGTATTGAGTCGAGTTGAAATTTTTTTGAAAAAGTGTCGAGTCGAGTTGAGAAGTTGAATTCAAGCACTTGAGTCGGGTTGAGAAGCTTGATTTGATAACTCGACCCGAAAACTCGATTCAATCCGACAAGATATTAGATAGGTGTAAATAGCTTGGTCGAACAGCCTTCATGATTCCCTTCATGGCTTTCTACCATGTTTTCTCGTCATGACTCTCTACCAAAGTCAAACGACCTTCATGTTTTCCCTTCATGTTTTTCTTCATGACTCTCTTCATGTTTCTCTTCATGTTCTTCTTCATGTTTCTCTTCATGTTTCCCTTTATGGCTTTCTATCAAACGACCTTCATGTTCCCCTTTATGGCTTTCTACCAAACGACCTTCATGTTCCCCTTTATGGCTTTCTATCAAACGATCTCTATGTTCCCCTTTATGACTTTCTACCAAACGACCTTCATGTTCCCCTTCATGGCTCCCTATTAAAAGGTAATGCAAAAAGGTAATGCAAAAGCCAAAAACCGGAAAATTTTCTATATTTAGCTCTCTTGACGCCAAGCTCGAATTCTTGACGAATCGAGTCGAGTTGACTCAATTTTCAGTCGGGTCGAATCGCGTCGAGTTGAAAATATGAGCAACTCGACTCGACTCGAGTTGAAAATGTGAGCAACTCGACTCAATCTCGATTCGAGTTCAAAATGTCAACTCGAAACTCGACTCGACAATCAGTCTAGCTATTTTGATGTTTCATGTCTCTCAGATAAAGTCATCTGTTTCGATGAAGATGAATGAATTCGAAAGCTTGATGAACTTGTGATGATCATTCTCGTTTTCGTTATCAGATAGAGTAGAAGATTCTCGTTGAAAGTGAGCTTCTTTCTGATTGACTCGTTGCTCAGCTGACTGAGTATCTTAATGAAACATAGATCAATCAGCTTGACGTTGTTTCGCTCTGAAGTTCAATCGCTCGCCTTGTAACTGATTGATCTTTTTCTCTAGCTTATCATTTTTATCGAAAGCGACTTCTAGTTGTTTCGCTCTCTTTCTATGATCATCTTGTACAAGAAGTCAATGTTCATTGAGTTGTAAAGTCAAGTCTCACTGACTTCGAAGCTCATTCAACATATTGATAACTTCATCGAGTTAATTGCTGACTCAATGAAACAGTTGTTCTTCAATGTTTATGTTTCATGAAGTGACAGCTTTCTCAGCTTCAATTGAAGCATTGATGAATAGAAGTGAAACTCTTCTATTGACAGTGCTTTTAAGCAGACGAGTTGTTTGAAACTTAACTGACTTGATGTCACATGTCATGATGAAAGAAGATAGAAGTTGTTGAGATAAAAGTAAATGAAAGATTGATGTTTTTTGATGAGTGAAAATTCAAAGAATCTCTTGTGAATTTCAGATAATAATTGAGTGCTTTATTCAAAGAATTTCTTGCAAATAAAATGATGAAAATGAGTGTAGAATCGAAGAAACTCTTGCAATTTAAAATGATGATGCAAATTTGAAGAATCTCTTGCAAATTTTTCTTACTGAATAGATTGTTTTGTATCATTTATTCATTGATAGCAGAGTAGTTAATAAGCATTTATTTAATGTTAGAGATCAGCATAAAGCGAGTCAATATGAGTGTCATTTAACTAGAAGATAAATGCTAAGAAAGAAAGATAGCTACAGAAAAGAAGCTGATTACATATATGTATTTCTCAGTCAACGCTAGACTTAATAAAGACTAGTCAAGATGATGAAGTGAGAATAAATCTGACAAGACTAGAAGACTGAGTCTGACAAGACTAGAATCATGACATTATTTATGATGAGTCGTGACTCAACATAGATGATCTTAGCTCAATGAGAGAAATAATGATCGTCGTTCATGTTCATGCGCTGTATCAGATTCTGCTTTCAGACATTCAAATGATTTTTGTTCTTCTTATACTCAGATATGTCAAAAAGCTTTTTGAATCTAATGAAGATTGAGACAGCAACAGAGTTTGCAAAGACTTGAACGTTGAAGAAAGATTGATTGCACAGAGTTTGTGCAATGATCTGAGTTATCATTGCAAGAGACTGAGAATTCAATTCTTGATAGATTGAAGAACTAGAAGTGATGAACGAGAATGAAATGATGACATCATGTTGTCAAACTTGATTTTGAAGCTTGCGCATTGCGCGAAAGACTTCAACTGAGTTTTCGATCATACTTTGAGTGAACTGTTCAACAGCACGCTCGTCGTCGATCAAAAGATGATGAGATTGCTTCATTTGAGCAAGAAGATAACTAGACGAGATTTCAATATATGAAAATGTTGCAAGAAGTGTAGATCTTTTGTAATGTCAAAGACTAAACTAGACTAGAGATTCTATTAATATAAAGAATTAATTATTATATTACTTGAACTAGATACAGAACAATACATCAGATAATGTACAAGACGAAAGACAAAGAGTGAAAGAAAAGAATGAAAGCTCAACTTCTATATACATGAATCGAGCAGAATCAAGACTAAACAGTAGTTCTATTGACTTAAGATTGCAGAGCGACTGAGATGATCAAAACAGAATTGCTGAGGCTAAATTAAGATGATGATAACTAGATTGATGACTTGATTTAATGAATCGAGATTATCTAAGATATCGACAATTTATGTTCTAAATTGAATTGATGATCTGACATCATGACACTGAGAAACTATCATAGAACTCATGAACTCAGTATTAAAGAATGAGAAGGCAATAATCAGATATGTCAGACAACTCAAGTCGAAAATCGACGTCAACAAGAATAAAAACACTATCAAAATCATATTTTATCTCAAGAATCTTGACTTTTGAACATCTTTAAAGCAAGCTCGTGATATTCTTGAGTCTATACATCAAATTCAATATCTTTCAGAAGCAGAAAATTATTCGCTATTCAGAGTGCTTCAAAATTGAAACAAAATTCGAGCTCATTTATACTTCAAAGTCAAACAATATCTCGTCATCAAGTGTTTGATACACATAGCGAATCACGTTTGAGAGAATCGAATGCTCAGTCAATCTACATCTCTACATGTAGTGACTGCTTTGCTGCTATCTTGAAATCATGACATCAAGATCATCGACTTAACAGTCAGTTCAACATTCAATTCTATTATGATGAACTTCTTTGAAAAGTACATCAATGATCATAACAATGTCGAATTGACAATGAAGCAATAACTTGCTTTTAAAGATCAAATTGACGAATTTGACTCTACTGCTGATTGCTGAAGATGAACTGAAGATTCGAAGCTTTTTTGACTCTGCGTCGAGTCATTTGCACCTCAGCTCTTCAAGCTTGCTTTACGAGTCAATAGAATATTCGGTAACAGTGTTTTGATCGAAAGGAACTGGTCAATCATGAATCTCATAAAGATGAAGACTAGAAACTCTCTTAGCAACGTTAACGTCGATAAACTAATGTATATTTACATGAACGAACGGACGCTGAATCGGCCGAAGAACCTAAAAAAGAAGCTTCGCTATACACAGAGCATTGAAATTGATGAGGAAGAGCTATGTGAAATGAAGGATAAACTGCTACAGAAGGAATTGGCTGTGGCTAGGCTAAATCCTTCGAACGATGAGGTGCTGGAGCACTTTCTGAATAGCTCCGTCGATGGTCACGTGCTCATGGAACAGTCAATTTAGTTGATACTATAAATATATACCCCCCCTCCGACCCCCCCTGCTACTACCCCTGTGTTTAAAACATGCTTCAATAAACATGTTTAAAACATGTTTTGACTAACCCCATTTGGTTAGTCAATAAACATGTTTTAAACATGTTCGTGCCCTAACCATGATTTTGCTGAGCTTTGGTTTTAACAACTCTCGTCCACGGTACCGTACTTGTTTGTTGAACTACAAGTTTCACCGTTCGTCGCAATCCATCTGAAACTAACCGACAGGCTTTCTGTCAAGCTTGATTTCCAAGCCTACCAACCACTTGAAACAGGTCAGTATCTGGTAGTCCTCAGTTTTGCGATAAGCTGCCCCTCAGTGGCCCCACTCCGGTTGTACTGTAAAAAAGCAAATCCAGACTTATCACCATTATTACTCAACCACCATACAACCGCGAGCTCGTTTGTCACTTACTCCTTTTCGATGCGTTGTGTCCTTCTATGTCTCTCGATACCTAGACTGATCTGATCTCACTGTAGTAAATATGGCGATCCAGAAAATCCACGGTCGTTCCGTATACGATTCCCGCGGAAACCCAACCGTTGAGGTCGATGTGGTGACTGATCGCGGTCTCCATCGTGCAATCGTTCCATCGGGGGCTTCTACCGGTAGCGTGCCTGCAATCTTTGGATTCACACAGCATCTCTAACGAAAATGACTGTATAGGACAGCATGAGGCTTGTGAGCTCCGTGATGGTGACAAGTCGAAATGGGGTGGGAAGGGCGTATCGAAGGCCGTCAAGAACGTCAACGAGGTCATTGGTCCGGCTGTCATTAAGGAGAACCTTGATGTTAAGGACCAGGCCAAAGTCGATGAGTTCCTGAAGAAGCTTGACGGGACCACGAACAAAACCAACCTGGGAGCCAATGCTGTTTTGGGTGTAAGCTTAGCTATCGCGAAAGCTGGTGCTGCGGAGAAGGTGAGTTATCTGGGCCTAAATTTCGGTTTTTGTTTGCTGATAGATTCCTGTTTTAGGGAGTGCCACTCTATGCCCATGTGTCTGATCTCGCTGGCACAAAGAAGCCTTATGTTCTGCCTGTTCCATTCATGAATGTTCTCAACGGAGGATCGCATGCCGGTGGACGTTTAGCTTTCCAAGAATTCATGATCGTACCAGAGTAAGACTCCTACCGTGTTTGCTTCATCATGTTCGTGTAGCTGAATTTGTAGCACTGCCCCATCTTTCACCGAGGCGATGCGTCAAGGCAGCGAGGTTTATCAGCTACTGAAGTCACTCGCCAAGAAGAAGTACGGTCAATCTGCCGGCAACGTTGGAGATGAAGGTGGTGTTGCGCCAGATATCCAGACCGCCGATGAGGCTTTGGAAATGATCTCGGAGGCGATTGAGAAGGCCGGATACACCGGTAAGGTGAAAATCGCTATGGACGTTGCATCAAGCGAATTCTACAAAGAGGATGCCAAGAAATACGACCTGGACTTCAAGAATCCGGACAGCGATAAGAGCAAATGGGTCACCTACGAACAACTTGCAGATATCTACAAGCATTTGGCTAGCAAGTACCCAATCGTGAGTATCGAAGATCCGTTCGCAGAGGACGACTGGGAAGCGTGGAGCTATTTCTACAAGACGTCAGACTTTCAAATAGTCGGGTAAAGTTTTCCGAGTTCTTGAACACATGGCAGAGGACTGATGAGATACAACTTGATCAGAGACGACCTTACAGTTACAAACCCCGAGCGCATCAAGAAAGCTATCGAATTGAAATCTTGTAACGCCCTGTTGCTGAAGGTCAACCAAATCGGTACACTCACGGAATCGATTCAAGCAGCCAAGGATTCCTACGCTGCAGGCTGGGGTGTAATGGTATCACATCGCTCTGGAGAAACCGAGGATGTTACTATTGCCGATATTGTTGTGGGCCTACGGGCTGGGCAAATCAAGACAGGCGCGCCGGCCAGATCAGAGCGTTTGGCTAAGCTGAACCAGATTCTGAGAATCGAGGAGGAGCTTGGCGATAAGGCCGTATATGCAGGCGAGAAGTTCCGGACAGCTGTGAACATGTGAGGTGGTGGTATCCTTGACTGCCATGGCCGCTGCGAGAAGTAAAAGCTCGACAGGTGGTTACCTTAAGGCGCTACTTTCGCGCCAGATGTGAAAAAGCACGATGACACAGGAAAAGTTACACAGATTTAGGAATGTTCATGATAGTGGAATATCAAATATTTCTGCAGCTTTCCGAAGCAAAGAAGGCGGTAAATGTTTACAAGTTGAATAATCAAAGCAGTGTTGTGTTTCGATGAACCTGGAAAGCCATTATTTAAAATGACGCGTTTCGCTTAAATGGCGGCTGAGGAAATCCACACTTTTTGCGCCAACGATTCTCACATGTCTTTGTCATGAACCCCTTGTACTCTTGTTTTATCCCATCAACAACTAACCGCATCATAAGCTTCCCAGTCCGACAGAATAAGTTAAGACACGAACGACGCCCCGTTCGTTCTAGCAGATTCATATCGAACACCATCCAACATGGCGCCGGCGAGAAGACAAGGTCAGTGCTGCCCGCCCCATGAATTACCGTCGCACGGGAGATACCGCACGTCGTTCTTGCGCAAACGTTGCATAAGACCGCCCAGCATCAAAAATCTTGGTACTGACTTCTGTCGTTTGACTAGATGATAGCGATTCCGAGGATAGCAGTTCTGCCTCTTCACCCCAAGTGTCTGCGGCAATTCCGAGACGCTCGAAATTCGAGGACGAAGAAGATGATAGCGATGTATGAGCTCTACAGCTCTATCTAGGATCAAAATAAAACAAGCTAAAGTAAGGTTAGGTCCTCGACTCCTGGGACGCCGGTGAAGACTCAGAGGTCGAGGCTGAGAAAGCCAAGAAAGCTGCAGAAGCCAAGGTCAAAGCAGCCGCCGAGGCTGCCGCGAACAAGAAGTCAAAAACCGAGCGGATAGCAGAAAGGAAAACGGCCAAGAAGTCGGACAAGGGGCTGGTTACGAGTAGCGAAGAGGAAGATGATACATCGAGGCGCGTGCGGCTACAACGCTCAGAGCATGCTGCGGATCTTGTGTATGCAGAGGACCTGTTCGGAAACGCTAGCACCAACAAGGACCGGAACGCTCCAAAAACGGTCGTCACAGTAGATCCAAAGGATCCATCGAACTCAATAGACATTTCTTCGCTGCCGCTCTTCAATCCAAATACCAAAGACCAATTCCTCAAGCTACGAGAAACAATTGTACCATTACTGGCTGCCAATGCAAAGAAGGCGCATTACACCATTTTCATGCAAGAATTTACCAAACAGATCGTCAATGATCTGCCCAGCGAGCAGATCAAGAAGATTGCTAGTGGGCTGACTACCTTATCGAACGAGAAGATGAAGGAGGAGAAAGCAGCCGAGAAGGGCGGTAAAAAGACAAAAGCAGCAAAGAACAAGGCCACCCTAGTTGCCAGTCGAGATATTAGCTCAAGAGCGGACACTCTGAGTTATGGCGACGACGGGATTGAGTAAGTCTAACTTTCACCACTGTTGCACCAGCAGTCTAATTGCAGATAGCGACGAGGATTTCATGTAAGAATGATCGATCAGCAACCTATCAAAGCATTCGAAGGAATCTTGTTGCTCCATCTGTTTCCATCCGCCCTAGTTGGACAGTTCGCAACACGCTTTGGTCAGGGGATGCTATCCAACCCTTTCCTAAATCATTTCACGCATGGCATTTTGAGGTGATTCTCTGTTTACGACATCAGTAATGAACGAAGGTCGGGCGTCGGAGTTCCTTGTGATAGATTTTAGGCTGGCATATTTTCACTGTCCTGATATAATAAGAACCTTGTATTTTTGGAACAGAGATTAGTCGCAGCGAAAAACAAACTCCACATGAAAGCGCTAACTCACAAAATATGGTTGTGGTTTTCGACAGTATTACCTTCCGCTACGAGGGTTTCGAAGGTCTAATAAGATCAAGTGATTCGCTCTAACTGGCTATTGGTTATTGGACGGCACGAATACTCCTCAAGCGACTTGACTTCGTTGCAGTCAAGGCCTATGGGAAACAGCAATGCAAAAACCATAATGTTACCTCAGCGTCAACCACGCTGATTGGCAGACTACCCACAGATCACATATAATCCTTGCACGCCATGCATATCACCCGCGACAGCCTCGTTTCGATGTCTGCCGGGCCACATCTATCTGAAGCTGATCGTCATGCGGTGTGTAGACAGAATATGTTGCTATAGACAGATCTTGTAGGCCGTCTCTCGTTGCTTCGATCACTAGGAGAAGACCGAAATAGGCTACGCAGAAAATGGCGGACCCGGCCAGCTTGACCCTCGGTCTCGTTGCTCTTGCAGGACTTTTCTCTACATGTGTGGAGTGCTTTGACTACGTCAACTCGGCACGATCTCAGTGTCGTGAATATGATTTACTCGCTACGAAGTTGGAAGTAGAAGAGACCCGATTCCTTATTTGGGGAGATGTCGTTGGGATATTGAAAACAGGCGATCGAGAGCACGATCCTATACTCGATTCGCCTTCTGTTAGAAAGGCGGTTGGCCGAATATTGAGCCGTGTTGAGGACATCTTCAAGAATACGGATTCCCTGGTGTGTCGATATGGTCTCAAGCAGACGGTCGTCCTGGAAGATGACTTGGATGATCCAAAGCTGAGCGCGAATCAGATATCTAAGTTTAAGGCATCATATAAAAAGTATGTTCAGCCTTTGTTCAAAGAGGGGCAGCGAAAGACCGGTTTGCTTGGGAAGACTAGATGGGCCATACACGATCGTGTCAAATTTAATATCCTTGTGGATGATCTTCGGCAGTTCATAGATAGTTTGAAGGACCTCACGGCATCGCCAATCAGTAATATGGAGCAGCAACGAATAGTCAATAGAGAAGTCGAGCAGCTTCCACTAACGACAGTAAAACGTGTTCAAGAAGCCAGCGCAGGCTTACACGACGATTGGTCAGATGCGGCCACTGAAGCATTAAATAATTCTGTCATTGATAGACAAGACCAGCTAAACATACTAAACTGGATAGAAAGCGTCTCTATTGAAGACGAACTCATCGTCGAACGTCAAAAAGCAATGCATCTACTTTCAGCAAATGGCCTTGATATTGAGGATTCAGGCTTCAAGAACATACATTGGGCAGCGATTAATGGAAACCCGGATTTAATGCAGCTACTCCTTAACCATGGAGCAGACATAGAGGCAAAAGATGAGCAGGGATTTACGCCTTTGCTTCGAGTGGCGAAGATAGGACGGCCGTCTATAGCGCAGCTATTGCTTGACAAAGGGGCTTCCTCTTCCGCCAAGCAACATAATGGTTTGACGGCGCTGAATGAGGCTGCGCTCAGCGGAAATTTCGAAATTGTTCAAAACCTAATCGAACACCGCGCAGATATTGAAGCAAGAGACGACAAAGGTTTCACACCCCTAATTCGGGCCACTAAAAGCGGCCATATATCAATGACGAAGCTGTTGCTGGACAAAGGAGCTAATACTAGGGCCAAACAGCAAGACGGATCGACTGCGCTAAACCAAGCTGCATTAGAAGGACATTGCGAGATCGTCCAGTGCTTGCTCGAACACGGTGCGGAGATTGAGACAAGAGACCATCAAGGCTTCACGCCCCTGATTTGGGCTGCTAAGAGTGGTCATACAGCGATGGTGCCGCTCTTACTTGAACAAGGAGCTAAGACTGAGGTCAAACAGCAAGATGGACTGACTGCATTGAATGAAGCCGCATTCAACGGGCATATTGACATTGTTCAATATCTCCTACAGCATGGTGCTGATATCGAGGCAAGAGATAAACAAAGATTCACTCCTCTAATTAGAGCAGCGAAGATTGGGCACACTCAGATGTCGCAATTGTTGCTCGATAGAGGAGCTCAGATTGGGGCCAAGCAGGACGATGGATTCACACCCTTGCTTGAGGCAGCATATAACGGACATATAGACATTGTGAACTCATTACTTGAGCGAGGCGCTATGGTTGAAGATATGAATAGATGGGAACGTACGGCACTGATTGAATCGGCATCGCGTGGACACGGTGCTATTGTCAAGTCACTTATAACTGCTGGAGCAAATGTTGAAGCCCGAGATGATCAAAATTTCACCGCTTTAAACCATGCCGCAAATGAGGGCCACTTGGGTGTAGTCCAAAGGCTACTCAAGGCAGCTGCCGTCGTCGAATCGAGATCCGAGACAGGTTACACACCACTCAACAACGCAGTTACATGCGGGCACGTCACCGTGGTACAAAGATTGATCGAGTATGGAGCAGACATAGAAACCAGAAGCTTAAGTGGTGTACCGGCATTGGTAGAGGCGGTGTGGCATAAACGCGGTAGTTGCGTACGACTGCTGCTCTTGAAGGGCGCAGACATTGAGGCTACCGAGAACGGCAGGATCAAACGTACAGCACTAATGCGAGCTGCAACAGAAGGGCACAAGAGTATTGTACAATTGCTGCTCGAGCATGGTGCGAACATTGAGGCACCAACGGAAGGGGGAGAAACTCCATTGCTTAGTGCGGAGAGGCATGGTCACAACGACGTTTTGAAACTGCTTATAAAGTACGGTGCAGATGTTAATGCCAAACTCAGCAAAAGTGGACGAACTGCGCTGCTTCGAGCCGCGCGTCGTGGGCGTGGAGCCACAGTTCAGATCTTGCTGGACAGCGGAGCTGACATTGAGGCAGCTACGGTTCGCGGCAATTCGACGCCGTTGTTGAAGGCAGCATCCGAGGGTCATCTGGAAACGGTAAGAATATTACTCAAATATCATGCCAAGATTGATGCCCGTTCAGTTGAAGGATGGACGCCTCTCCATAATGCAGCGACGAGTGGAAATGAAAGTACTGTACAAATTCTACTTGAGCACGGGGCAAGCACCGAAGTAAGAGATGTGCAAGGAAATACACCTATCATGTGGGCAGTACACTCTGGTCATCGAGGTGTTCTGAGATTGCTTGCCGCTAACGGTGCGGATCTTCGAACCCGAGACGTTTATCAGCGCTCACTCTTGCATACTGCGGCAATTTGGCAAACGTCTGAGGTTGCGCTAGATATCATTCGTCTGGGAGTGGACATCAATGCACGTGGTGCTAAGGGGGAAACAGCACTCTGGAATGCCGTGTGGACGAACAACAGTGAGATGGTCCGCGTTCTTCTTGAGAACGGTGCGTCGGCGCTGATTGCCCACGACAACGGGGACACGCCATTCCTTCATGCACTTCGAAAGGGATATAAACAGATACTGGAGCACTTCTCATGAAAAAGATTAAGAACAACTGCAATGCCGAGTTATAATCTATCGAGACGTGATGCGAAGCGAGGCCAAGCTCAACTATATAACAGCTGTCTAGAACATGGCTTGTTCTTGGCCTACGTTAGTTGTTGCATCATCGCCTTTGGGGGGAAAACCCACACTACTAGAATGAATATCTCGGGGTTGAGTTGCTCAGCTCCCGATCAGTAAAACTACAATCGGATCAAAAAAATCACCTCTATCCCACCAACCCCTTATATAGGCCAACGGTACCCATAGAGAAGGAGTATAGAGTGTGAATAACTCCAGGGCCTCAGAATAGCCCGGAGGCATTGCGATCCCCTCGGACGCTATTGATTGGAACAGGAGGAAATTTTGAGTGTACCAATCTTCGTCCGTTGAACGGTTGACCCGTAACCTGATCAACGAGTCACCTCAGTCTATTAGTATATTTCTGACCTATATAGCTATCATCGTGTTGCGTCATCTGAATGTAAGGGGAGCAATGATTTAAGCTATTCACTTATCTGTCTCTGGCCCTAGATACTTGCTTCTCCTTGCTTCTCAACACAGGATTGGCTCTAGCCTTCTAATATTAACTTGCAAATTCCCATGTATGCATCTGATTATCACCCACCAAGAACGAATGCTTGATCACTTTCATCCTTTTCGGAAATGGCCAGCATGGCCTATAAAAATCTCACTTCCTACAAAACGTCTCCTACGCATCACACTTCTTTATCTCGTGCTCGTCTCGACTCTATTATACAAGTCTTCACACCTCGCCTCAAAGTCAATGTCACTTACATCAAGGACGAGCCACAAACATGTCCCTTCTTCACAGTCGTCACCAGTATTTGACTCACAGCAACTGGAGAAATGTGGACTTGAAACCGGATCTACAAGAAGTATCCTAGCTCATACACATTTTTAAGATGTGCAAAAATCACGACACAGGCCCTTCTTGCTTGCGGAGAGTTCAACTACATTTACCAGCCAAAGATTCCAATCACTACTGTACTCGTCATCATTGGTCTTCGAATTTCAGATTGCTGCATTGAGTCACGCTGTCTCTCCTCTTACATGGACCTACATAATGATAACGTAGGAAACATCACCATACTGTGGGATCCATAAAAATTTTACCAACCTGGCAGAAGCAAGATTTCGACAGTCTCCCATTCATCATCAACGCATCCCAATCTACCCACGAAGGAGATATTCTCGAAGCGACCACGCATGTAACCTGGGCTTTTGCTCTTTCTTAGTTAGGCCTTGAATGGTGAAGCAGTGTTCAGGGCCGCGCGGACTCCCAGCCGCTCTCAAGGAGGCAAGCAGCTCGGCTCTGGTCAACCAATTCGGCAAGCACTTCTGGGGAACACCCGGACCATGCGATGCTAGGAAATTCACCAGCCATGCTAGAATTGCACGAAGCGCTAGACCACAGTGCTAGGGATTCTAAAAAATTTGGCAAATATGTCTTCGTAAGGAGGAGAGTCTGATCCTAGGGTGTCCAAGGGAGAAGAGAGCTTTTCTTGTTGCTGTGCTCATGGTAGCAAACATACATCTGTTAGAGAAAAGAAATCAAGGATGTTCTGGCGAATGGCTTGTTGCTTAAGCAACCGGAAGAAGCAAATGCGCCAGCAGATGCAGAGCTAGCTGTTACTCCTGCAGCATACATTCGCGTCCACCAATCTCCTATAACAACTGAGTTTGCAGAGGAAAGCAAAGCGAGTCCATGTCATTCCTTGTGAGACACATCTTGCATTACAAATGCATGGTTGCTTAGAGACACATGGGACGTATAGCTACAGCTATTTCTCATTCCTCTCTTGCTACTAAAGACTATTGCTTTTTGGGAAGTTGAAGAATTAGATACAGAATCGGGATCTCAGTCACAGATAATTTCACTCGCAAGGCACTAAGGAAGAATGCGACAGAGAAGAAGATACCAGGTTTGTTGGGATGAAAGATCTCAATGGTTTCCGTGACACCGCATCGAAAAGAATAAAGTCTACCGCACAATTCTTACGTGGAAACGATCGTAGGATCTTCTCGGACACTTCCTTGGTCCACAACTCATTCAAACTCGCTTTGCTCAATCACCTCTGGTCGACGTGTGTACAACCAGAAACTATTGTATCGGAGTATGGAGAATACTCACATGAAAATGCAAGAGATGAGCGAAAATTGATTTGTGCACAAGATACACCACACAAGGTGCTGAACATTCGGTTCATCCTCACAATCTAGGTAATTTACTAGAAAAGTGTCTTGAGGCAATACGAAGCAACCATGCGGCCCTCATCTGGAGATTCGTGTGCAGTCAAGAATACATCTTTCTGTCTTCAGCAGCACATTGCACCCATTGACATTAAGCCTCATTTCTATTTCAAATATTCACCAGATATACAATATCATTCGAGCACACTGTCCCCTTTGCCGTTTTCTCTTTCCGTTGTTATGCTATGGCTATAGGTACGAAGGTCTACCTCTTCTACTGCTAAGGCTCCTACCGTTAGGCCCTGACCAGCTCCTGCTAAATCCTACTACCGGTTTCCTACCTAATGAGCTAAGTTGCTGACATGAATACTGCATTTCATGGTCACTAAGGCGACAATGCATGCTTTTAATTATCATAAAATACTGCTGCACTTGCCTGGACATATCGCTCATACCAAGTATACCTATTGCTCGGAAGTTCAGCAGATTGGCCAGAAGATTAGGAGCGAGTTGGAGCCACTGAATGTTCTTCAGGCATAGATTATACTCTCATCAGACTCATCCTGAAGACGCATAAGAACATTGATTATCAACAGAGCTACTCATAAGAGTCATTCGGTTTCCGTGATGGATCGGGGACAATCCTTTACCTTTCCTTGCGATGTGCGGTAATTCAATTGTCAGAATGGTGCACCACCAGCAATTAATTGATGCTGCAATCCCAAGGGTGAGATCTTACCCATCCTCAATATTGTTGTTTTAAGGCTACCCCGGATCTGCCTCCTTTTATTCCTTCCTTCCTTACTGATCTCGGTCTTTCCTTGTTCGCAAAGCGACTTCCTATCAGCATGGAACAAGGACGATCAATAACGTGAAGGAACCGGAGAACTTCTCAATCCGACCGCAGCTCGAATACGGCCCTTTCTAGTCATATTGCTCTGTTGGTGATGTGGCTGCCAATATCACGTCATTATGCTGGCATCAATATTGTCCAGCGGGTGTCTCTTATTAGATGACACGATCATTGCGGCAGGATCTCACAGACCGTGGGCAATACGAGAGGACAGGGCATCATGGAGAGATTCACAGCCCTGGGGCACAACTACCAGTCTACAAGTAAGTCTCTGCGGTGGAAGCGAGATTGAAAAGGGTAGATCCGCGGACCCTGGCCGTAATTCAGACAAGGCTCTTGTATCCGGTTACGTTTCCTTCAGACTTCCAAGAGGGATGGGATAGGAGAAAAGACCTCAGCCAATGCGATTTGTACTAGGGCAGGAAACTCTGTGGCTCACGGCGATGATGCCGCTTTGGATGCCTTCGATCGACACCTAAAAGCGGCACTAAATAACCGCGAATTCGTCACAATTCGATATCATAAATATAACGGGCCAGAACAATCGAGCCGCAATTCGAACATAACGCTTACACGAGGATAGCTAAACCATTCGTAAATTGCGTTAAAACGTAAGGCTTTCGCAAAGACTCTTACAATAACCGCATCTCAAGGGCCATGGCAAGCAGATGCTCGTTTCAGAAGACACTCGCACGAGAAATACAATGCAGCGCTCTCAGCGCCTTCTAATGAAGCACTGTGGTGTATGAATCTTTGGAATTTGAGAAACTTGATAATGTCGACAAACTTAAAAATAAGACCTGAGCAGGGACTTTGGCGCCGTGCAATAACAACATTATATAACGATTCAAGGGAGGGTGTATAAATATTGGCAAAATACCTTTATCAAAGATTAGGTGAGAATTGAGAAAGCTTGCCTGATATGAAAACTTGGTATATATAGCTAAAGTCATGGCCCACTCATGGGCGTTGAAAAGTAGTAAGTGCCATACAGCTCAAATCAATTCTAACTAAATTTATTCTTTGAGTCAAATAAAAAGGAAAGGCGACTTTTGAGGAGTATCAGAATCTGGCCAATGTGGTCAAAGAATTGCGCTTGATACTTTTCAGATGCATCTCGATGCCATCAGCCATGGGAAAGATCAAAACTGGAAATTGCTCCGTCTACACGAAATGACTGGCATTAGCCTATCTGCACACGAGGTCTAAGGGCAATTGCTCACCTATATAAAAAAGGGAGCCTTTTCTTCCATTGTCAAACGAAGTTGGAAAAAGCCAAGTATCGCTGAGAAATCTAGAACTGCAGAATCCACGAGATAGGACATGGGAAATAGAGCTGAACAATTGAAAAGAGACGAGCAAACAGTCAAACAAGCTGCAAACCGAATTGAACCCCCAGTAAGTGAACGCAGAACCGAGAGTCACAACGGTCTTCCCCTATCACGGGTACTTTCATCGAAGCGCTCTCAAAACGAGACTATCGAGCAGTTCGATGAACCTTTCGGCGGATCTTCTACTCACCGAAATGCATATTGAGTACATATTCCCAAGCAGCACAAGCCAGCCACTGAAAGTTAGAATTGGAGTAGATGAGATTAGATGTCTTTGAGCAATACTAGCCTTATAACCAGCATGCTTGCTGCCCGCAATCTGCTATCATCAGCGGTTGATCTTTCCGACTGATAGATACGTAAGATTTTCCATATGGGGTTCACAGATATCAAAGGTCGGGACTGATATGGTTAGGGTTAGGGTCAAAGAAAAACGCAACACAGAGCCGGATCGGAACTCACTGAAAAACATGGAAGATGTGAAAAAGGGCTATGAACGTTACCATTCAAGTAAAAAACAGCCACACCATAAGGGAGATCAGTCCAAGTTGTAGATTCTCGAGTCCAACCAGCTCCATCTGGTAGACTGAGGTGTAGGGTCTCAAGACCTGCTTGATTGATAGAGTGCCCTCGGAATAGAGAATTGTAGTATTCAGACGGGACTTGGGAAAATACAACATTACCGAAAGCTTCAGGAAACCTTTTTCCAGCCGACAAATTGGCAAGCGTCGACACGAAGGACAAATGCCCTAGTGTTCTCTTCCTCTTTCTCACTTTTCGAGCTCTTAATTAACGCTTTCCTCCCCTTTTCAAATGGCTCAGCAAAAAAACTCCTATCATGAGCCGATGCTGGTCCACCCCGCCGCGTAACCCGCCGGAACGCTCCTAATCAAAGCTGGAAGGCCCTTTTTCCAAATCACGGGGCTGAGCTGGGGAGAATACAAAGATCCAATCATTTTCAGTGTTCTTGGAGAATGAAGTTTCTAGACGCCCCTAAAGCTCACACGCTCCAGAATGAGACCACCATCTCAGCTTCCGGGTTGATGATGGTGGATCTGGCATTCAGGCCATGTTGCTTTTGACCGGTGTGAGGAAGAGGTTGCGTATCTTAATCTATTAGGGAAAAAGAGAGGACGAGAAGAAGGAAGGCTGCGGATGCGGAGAGGCGGGAGGAGGGGGGAGAGAGAGAGATATATATATATAGCACTCGCTAGCCCCTTGAAGCCTTAAACAAACCCCCTTTTTCATCCCTGCCATTCTTCGTCCTCACCTACTTGACTAGCAACAATACAGGGTTGTCCTCAGCCGCCGATCTTTTTTCTGGTATAGCAAGGTATGAGACAAACCCCGAAGCTGCGCGACAACGCGAGCGGACTGTTCAAAGTTTCTTTGGTGTTTCCATTTTGCCTAATCAGGCAACACACTTCTCGATTGCTTAACCTATCGATAGAGGAATTTTGCTCGCAGAGGTATGATCATTTACTTTCGGCTCTGAAGGGACAAATCTGTTAAGTGGCCGTCTGCAATCTACGGCATCCGTTTAAGAAATCTACTCTCCTGCAGAGGGATTAGGTTGGTATCATCGTATTCTGTATATTTCGTTCCACAGTAAGTAGAAGGGAAGCCATCAGTTAATTAGGAAAGGAAATAATGTTCGGGACTGCTGGTGAACAGTTGCGAAGCAGAACAGAAACCCGTACACACCAGTGAGAGTATCAGAAGTAAATATAAGAGAAGCTACAAAGATTATAGGGTATCTCAGCACATTATGAGCATAATTTGTACAAACAACCCATGATATCCAATAGAAATCTCGAACGCCAACGGTGCAGCCGCACCTTTCCTTACCCACTTTACCCAGTCTCTCCTCGTCCACCTGCTCGCCCCGCCATATCCTCCTCTGTCTCCCGCCCCTCCCTTTCCCGGTCCCCTTGCGCCCACTCCTCGACTTTGTTCTTCGGCTCCAAGACTGTTTCTTTGACTTTACCTAGTTTCCCCACCGTTTGCTTTTGCTCCCCCTCTCCTCCAGCACCTCGTCTATCCAACTCCTCCTCATCGCTACTTGACATTGAGTCCCCGTCGTCCTGTATGAAGGCTACCCCACCAGCCTCGCTCTTCTTCCGTTCGCGCTGCTCTTCTTTCATCTTATCCATACGCTGTTTGTCGCCGTTGCAATCGAGTGTGACAATCTTCATACCAGGTAGGTTGCGCTGCATGAAGGCTTTGAGTTTGTCAAGGTGCTCGGCGCTGGGACGGTAGGTACCGCTATCGTTGTCGATGACGAGACAGTAGTATGCTGGGTCTTTGGGGGGATCATCTTCCGGGGGTCCACCACTGAGATCAGCAGGCGGATGGGTTTGCTGATCGAGCGGGTCTCCTTTTTTATATGGAGTTTTGAGGCGGCGGATGAAGAACTCGCCAGAGAACGCAATGTAAATACTCACGTCGCTGTGCATGGTGTGTTTTGATAGCAAATCTATACCAAATTCTTTTCCAGTCTCGGTAAATCGCCATCGACCGTCAAGGCTGAGTACGTACGTGTAGATGCGGCCGCCACTATCGTAATGAACTAGGTCGAGAAGTTTGAGGGTCATTTCTTTGCAAGGGTGGGCAAAAGAACCATAGACGGTTGTGCGGTCGTAGTTGTAGACGCGGGCGTGTTGATGATGGAGGGCGCGGTTAAGAATTCGGCCGCGCAGGGAATGGGAGGTGAACATGCCGGCGACGAAGGGTTTGAACTCGACATAGCGGTGATAGAGTTCGGGTGGCACAGGACCCTCGAGCTGGAATTGATTGGCCTGGAAACTACGGTGCTGTCAGCATTGGTCCTGTAAGTTGGATTGGACCTAGAACTTACTTATATTTCTCTGTTTGTCCCCCTTTACTCTGCCCAGGCTCCTTCGTCCCCGCCAGTCGCCCAATCATAGGACTGAGATGCTGAGTCCAATTGCATGGACCGATTGTCCAAGGCCTGCCTTCATTGTCTGTTTCTGTCCTCCCGAGCACTTCTACGCTGATAACCATCTCCCCGGACATATGGAGACCTCGAGAAAACATTGCAGCACAGCCCCTTATCAAATACGCTCTTTTGCTGCCCATCCTTTTCTTGATCTTGTATGTTTGCTCCTTTATACCATTCCAATCTTCGTGAAGACTGTCCACGTTCACATGCACATTGCCTAGCCTGTCGTCATAATCTGCTGGGTCCTCATCGTACAACCTGGCCTTAAGCTCAAACCCACTTGAAGGAACATTAGCAACGATCCATTCGGCGTTCCATTGTGGATTTGTATTTCTCCTGATGGTTGGCGTCCGAAATTGCATGTCTGGATCTTGCTTATGCCTCGTTGGTAATTCAGTTCTTAGGGTTGCCTTTACGTACGGATCCGAGGCCAGGGTGTTAATGTCTGCCATTGGAAGATTAATGGCGCGATGAAAGATAAACTTGACTGTGTAGCCTGGGGGTGCTTTCGGAATTGGCGTTTTGTCTAAACCTCCAGCGGGCGGGGAATCGTCTTTCTTGCCCTTCCCATGTTGCAACGCCTTCTCTTGTATGTCACCTGTTTTGTCAACGAATTTAGTCCCAACAGCATCGCTGCGATGGCCATTAGGCTGCGAAGGCTGAGAGGTCTTCTCGCTGTCCATAATGCTGTTCACGTTAAAGCCGAGATTGGCCGTAACCTCCGGCGGCGTCTAGGAACAGCAGAACTATTAGATATTCTTTATTCTTGGAAAGAGTAGTGGCGAGAAAGAAGATATCAGGAGGCATGGACGTCGTTGACAAGGAGGTCAAAGCAATGTCATCGTATAGTTGTTCGTATATTTAATGCCTCCACTCCAACCCCGTACGAAAATGAGTTGCGCATCAGGTTTTCTTGTTCGCCATGCTCGTCTGATGCAGGGTCCACCTTAAGTAAGCAAGCATTTGCGATTCTCAAGGTTCGGCTAGCTCAATGGAACGCCTTGCCAGATACCGATTGCCCTAACCCTAAGCCTTCTGGTGTAGTATCATCCTACGACAGCACTTTTAAGGATGTGGGATCATAGCCAATCTGCTCATAGCAAGTCCTTCAGTCCAAATTTAAAATAGTTCAAGACGTCAAGGCTGAACTGATCCATAGATCAAGCAAACTTTTTGTTCTACTGCTTCTGGGACTGGTATAAAAAATATCATAAGCTTCTCTTCCTTACGCTTGTCAAATGGTAATGTGACTGCTTGTTCGTCTCTAGGCCTAAGAAGGAAGAAGAGGTAGCTTAGAGTGCATAGCGGTCTAAGCTGTTGAAATATGCTATACATACCTGAATAGGATTGTTCCAAAGTGTGTTCACATTTTGGCCGATTCGTAAACCAACATAAGCACCGGCTGGTCTTTTCTGACTGTAAGAACCGACTGCCTCACAATAAGGCTTCAGCACCTCCCATGCACTCCTATCTTTGTCTATGATTGTTCTTTTATTGCTCAGCTCAATAGTCGCCATAGAGCTGCATAAGAAATGCTATCATTGAGATACATTCGTTCTTCTTTTAAGATCACTATTCTGATCTCACTACCTCTTTTGACTAGCCTCTCTGGATTCTTTTTTTGATAACCGAGGGTCAACTCTGTTAGATGAGTGGACATGTTCTTCGCAGAGGTTGCCTGACAGGATCTGCTTTCTATGTCGGAAGAACCTTCAGTAAGATTCCCTATGTAAGATCGGATGGGGGGATAAGTGAAAATCACGTATAATAGCCACCTGATTCGGATAGCTCAAGCCTCAATTTATTGAACCGGGAGAATGTCGCAAAGAGCTGCCGAGCTCTTAGATATCGCGAAGCTAACAATGCTCTGCCAATCAGTATCCGACTTCTTCGTCTCCTACTTCTTCGACGTCTTCTTCTTCTCCTCCTAAGTCAAGCGAATCAAAGAAATTATCAGATTGAGCATCGACCCTAGAGTTTATCTTATCAAATACCGACGATACTTGTTGCACAGGTCTTTTCGGTAGTTTAGCTAGTTTGTCACCTGATTCCATCATGTTCCACTCAACGCAAGAGGGCACCCTGTCTGGTTCAACCTCCAAAGCTTCTTTCCAAGAGATCCGGCCCTCTGGAATGTTGGATGATGGATCTGCTAGACTTGGCGCTCGTTTCCTCTTCCTACTTAAGGCAATAGTTTCCGGGTCGAAAACAGTATCCCAGCGAAATCGACCGTCCTGATTCTTCTCAACAACACCATTTTCAGTTACAATGCCATCGATCAGTGCTGCAGGTGTCACGTCGAAGGCTGGATTCCAGGCGTGAGTTCGGTTAGCTGCAATGCTAATTTCCTCAGTGTAGTGCGCTGCAAGCAGCTCTTGACCTTTGAGCGACCTGTCGAAAGCAAGGCCTTTCATCCTCGTCATTTCATTGGACGGACGCTCCTCGATTTTAATGTCCGCGCCTGTGTCCGTACCCTGATCGATCGTTGTCCGAGGTGCTGCGACAAGGAACTTTATGTTATGGAAACGAGCTAATATCGCCAACGCGTAGGTGCCAATTTTGTTCGCAGTATCTCCGTTGGCAGCTACTCTGTCTGCCCCCACGACTACTGCCACAATATTCTCTGACTCGCCCTTCTGCCGAAGAAGAGCTGCGGCCATCGAGTCTGTTATCAGCGTGGCGGGGATATTGTCGTGTATGAGCTCATACCCTGTCAGGCGGGATCCTTGGTTATATGGCCTTGTCTCCGTATAGAAACAACGCCGCAGCGAGTTGCGAGCACGGAGTGTTCGAACAACCCCCAGTGCGGTCCCATGACCAGCCGTTGCCAAGGAACTATGGATGTGATCAGCCAGTTGCCAATGCTCAATACATGCCAAGTGTACCCTTACCCAGTATTGCAGTGCGTAAGTACACTGACTGGTTTTTCAGCGCTGGTATTCTTCAAGATCCAGTTTGCGCCATGTTCTCCTATGTTCTCGTTATCCTGCACATCATCAACAAGCATCTGCTCCGCGGCCTCAATATATGCTTCGATCACGGTCGAGCGAGTTGCACCAGGCTCTTCAAACGCAGCCCAAACCACCCTTTCTAGTTTTCTGGCGGCGTCGGCAAGATTCACAGCAGTCGGCCTGCTGGTGACGAGATATTTTAGGTTGTGGGAAAACCATGACGGAGTGAATGTATCTCGCCCAAGGGCTCGCTCAAGGGTGCGATGATCTCGCCTTGTTTGTTTGTAATGATCGCCCCACACTGCTAGACTCAGAGCAGCTACAATGGCTATCGCAGGAGCACCTCGAACCTGCATCGATCTGATAGCATTGCGGGCATCTTCAGGCCCTCCAATATTAATGTACACCTCTTGATGAGGGAGTTTTAGCTGATCAAGGATCGCGAGCTCGCCCCGCTTGTATCTAATGGCTTGCAGAACCATAGCTGAAGAAGCTTACGATGACAGGATTAAAGGATTCTGCAATGACCGGTCAGCCTGTCCGCAACCTCAAGCAGTCACCTA
>JAABUR0100002941.1_pt1 | contig 24808 bp, 24 predicted proteins | sample 5560091 | NCBI WGS metagenome assembly JAABUR01 (sample SAMN10711879, study PRJNA513375) | rock metagenome | isolation source: Antarctica rocks | place: Antarctica: Victoria Land, University Valley sud
TCCTCGTCGTCGACGGCCTCATCCAGGAGGTCGGCTCGCTCTCCGCGGGCGCCGACCAGGTGGTGGTCGACGCCGACGGGCTCGTCGCGCTGCCGGGCCTCGTCGACCTGCACGTCCACCTGCGCGAGCCCGGCCGGGAGGATGCCGAGACGATCGCCACCGGCTCGGGCGCCGCTGCGGCCGGCGGCTTCACGGCCGTCCTCGCCATGCCCAACACCGACCCCGTCACCGACACCGGCGAGGCTGCCGAGCGCATCCTCGACCTGGGCCGTGCGGCCCGCCTCGTCGACGTCCAGCCGGTCGGCGCCGTCACCAAGGGGCTCGCCGGGGAGGAGCTCGCCGAGCTCGGCCTCATGGCCCGCTCCCGGGCCCGGGTCCGGGTGTTCTCCGACGACGGTCACTGCGTCCATGACGCCCGGGTGATGCGACGAGCCCTCGAGTACGTCAAGGCCTTCGGTGGCGTGATCTCCCAGCACGCCCAGGACCCGCGCCTGGCCGACTCCGACGCCTGCTGCCACGAGAGCGAGCTCTCCGGCCGGCTCGGGCTGCCCGGCTGGCCCGGGATCGCCGAGGAGTCGATCGTCGCGCGCGACATCATGCTCGCCCGGCACACCGGCAGCCGGGTCCACATCGCCCACGTCTCCACGGCGGGGTCCGTCGAGGTGCTCCGCTGGGCCAAGCAGCACGGCATCGAGGTCACCGCCGAGGTCACGCCGCACCACCTCCTCCTGACCCACGACCTGCTGACCGGCTACGACCCGGTCTTCAAGGTCAACCCGCCGCTGCGGCCCGAGGAGGACGTCCGGGCGCTGCGGGACGCCCTCGCCGACGGGACGATCGACGCGGTCGCTACGGACCACGCCCCGCACGCCCGGCACGACAAGGAGCACGCCTTCGTCGACGCGGCCTTCGGGATGCTCGGCCTCGAGACCGCGCTCGCCGTCGTCAGCGACGTCATGGTCCAGCCCGGCCGGCTCGACTGGGCCGGGGTCGCCAGGGCCATGTCCGTCAACCCCGCGCGCATCGCCCGCCTCGACGGGCACGGCCAGCCGCTCGCTGCCGGTTCCCCCGCCAACATCACCCTCGTCGACCCCGACGCCGTGACGACCGTCGACCGCAGCACCTCGTTGTCGCTCTCGCGCAACAACCCGTGGCACGGGCGTACCCTGACCGGCGCGGTCGTCGCGACCTACCTCCGCGGCGCCCTCACCGCCCGCGAGGGGCGGCTCGCATGACCAGGACCCAGGCGGCCGGCATACCCGTTGCCGGCGAGAGCACGCAACCGGACGGGACCCGCACCACCGAGATGGAGACGCTGTGAGCGCACCGCCCCTGATGGTCGACCGCGAGCCGGCGGTGCTCGTCCTCGAGGACGGCCGCAGCTTCCGGGGCGAGGCGTACGGGGCGGTCGGTGAGACGGTGGGCGAGGCGGTCTTCTCGACCGGCATGACCGGCTACCAGGAGACGCTGACCGACCCGAGCTACCACCGCCAGGTCGTCGTCATGACGGCGCCGCACGTCGGCAACACGGGGGTCAACACCGAGGACGACGAGTCCGGGCGGATCTGGGTCGCCGGGTACGTCGTCCGTGACCCCGCGCTGCGTCCCTCGAGCTGGCGCGCCACCGGGTCGCTCGAGGACGCGCTGGCGACGCAGGGGGTGGTCGGGATCAGCGCGGTCGACACCCGGGCGCTGACCCGGCACCTGCGCGAGCGGGGCGCGATGCGGGCGGGCATCTTCAGCGGCGACGCCGCCCGACGGGACCCGGGCGTCCTGCTGACCGCGGTCGTCGCCGCTCCCCGGATGGAGGGCGCGGCGCTCGCTGCCGAGGTGAGCACCGTCGACGGCTACGTCGTCGCGGCGGTGGGGGACAGGCGGTTCACCGTCGTCGCCCTCGACCTGGGGATCAAGGCGATGACCCCGACCCTGATGGCCAGGCAGGGCATCGAGGTCCACGTCCTGCCCGCCACCGCGACGGTGGAGGACGTGATGGCCGTCCCGGGTCGCGGCGACGGTCCCGACGGGGTGTTCTTCTCCAACGGTCCCGGGGACCCCGCCAGCGCGGAGCACGAGACCCGGTTGCTGCGCGAGGTGCTCGAGCGCCGGATCCCCTTCTTCGGCATCTGCTTCGGCAACCAGCTGCTCGGACGCGCGCTCGGGTTCGGCACGTACAAGCTCACCTACGGCCACCACGGGATGAACCAGCCGGTCATGGACCGCGCCACCGGCAGGGTCGAGGTGACCGCGCACAACCACGGGTTCGCGGTCCAGTGGCCGGGCGGGACGGCGTCCGAGCCCGTCGACACCCCCTACGGGCGGGTCCGGGTATCCCACGTGTGCCTCAACGACGACGTCGTCGAGGGGCTGGAGTGCCTCGACCTGCCGGCGTACTCGGTCCAGTACCACCCGGAGGCGGCGGCCGGGCCGCACGACGCGGCATACCTGTTCGGCCGTTTCGTCGAGCTGATGCAGGCGCGGGCCGACGGGCGCGAGGCGACCCGCTGATGCCGCGTCGCGACGACATCACCAGCGTCCTCGTCATCGGCTCGGGCCCGATCGTCATCGGCCAGGCCTGCGAGTTCGACTACTCCGGCACCCAGGCCTGCCGGGTGCTGCGCGAGGAGGGCATCCGGGTCATCCTCGTCAACTCCAACCCGGCGACGATCATGACCGACCCCGAGTTCGCCGACGCCACCTACATCGAGCCGATCGTCCCGGAGGTCGTCGAGGCGATCATCGCCAAGGAGCGCCCCGACGCGGTCCTCGCGACCCTGGGGGGGCAGACGGCCCTCAACACGGCGATCGCCCTGCACGAGCGGGGGGTGCTGGAGAAGTACTCCTGCCCCCTCATCGGCGCCAGCGTCGAGGCGATACGCCTCGGTGAGGACCGCCAGGCGTTCAAGGGTGTCGTCGAGCGGTGCGGTGCGCAGGTGGCGCGGTCGGTGACCGCCCACACCATCGACGGGTGCCTCGCCGCCGCCTCCGAGCTCGGCTACCCGGTCGTCGTCCGGCCCTCGTTCACCATGGGCGGGCTCGGGTCCGGCTTCGCGCACGACGAGGCCGACCTGCGCCGGATGGCCGGCGCCGGCCTCCAGGCGAGCCCGACCACGGAGGTGCTCCTCGAGGAGTCCATCCTCGGGTGGAAGGAGTACGAGCTCGAGATCATGCGAGACCACGCCGACAACGTCGTCGTCGTCTGCTCGATCGAGAACCTCGACCCGATGGGCGTGCACACCGGTGACTCCATCACCGTCGCGCCGGCGATGACCCTCACCGACCGCGAGTACCAGCACCTGCGCGACCTCGGCATCGCCATCATCCGCGAGGTGGGCGTCGAGACCGGCGGCTGCAACATCCAGTTCGCCGTCGACCCTCGGGACGGCCGGGTCATCGTCGTCGAGATGAACCCGCGGGTCTCGCGGTCCTCGGCGCTGGCGTCGAAGGCGACCGGCTTCCCGATCGCGAAGATCGCCGCGAAGATGGCGATCGGCTACACCCTCGACGAGGTCCCCAACGACATCACCCGGGTGACACCCGCGAGCTTCGAGCCGGCCCTGGACTACGTCGTGGTGAAGGTGCCCCGGTTCGCCTTTGAGAAGTTCCCGGCCGCCGACCCCACGCTCACGACGACGATGAAGAGCGTCGGGGAGGCGATGGCGATCGGGCGCAGCTTCACCGAGGCGCTGCAGAAGGCGCTGCGCTCGATGGAGCGCAGCGGCGCGACCTTCCACTGGGAGGGGGACGACCCCACCCGCGAGCGGGCGCGCGCGCTGCTCGAGGACGCCGCCACCCCCACGGACGGCCGGATCGTCACCGTGCAGCAGGCGCTGCGCGGCGGCGCGAGCGTCGAGGAGGCGCACCGGGCCACCGGCATCGACCCGTGGTTCCTCGACCAGATCGCGCTCGTCAACGTCGTGGCGGCCAGGGTGGGAGCGGCCGCGCAGCTCACCCCGGAGGTGCTCCGGCTGGCGAAGCGGCACGGCTTCGCCGACGCGCAGGTCGCCCAGCTGCGGGGTATGCCGGAGGCGGTCGTCCGGGGGGTCCGGCACGCGCTCGGGGTGCGCCCCGTCTACAAGACCGTCGACACCTGCGCTGCGGAGTTCGCGGCGACGACGCCGTACCACTACTCGTCCTACGACGAGGAGACGGAGGTGCTGCCCCGGGACCGGCCGGCTGTCATCATCCTCGGCTCGGGACCCAACCGCATCGGCCAGGGCGTCGAGTTCGACTACTCCTGCGTACACGCCTCGTTCGCGCTGCGCGACAAGGGTTTCGACACGGTGATGGTCAACTGCAACCCGGAGACGGTGTCGACGGACTACGACACCTCGAGCCGGCTCTACTTCGAGCCACTCACCCTCGAGGACGTCCTCGAGGTGGTCCACGCGGAGCGGCAGGGCGGACCGCTCGCCGGCGTGATCGTCCAGCTCGGGGGCCAGACCCCGCTCGGCCTCGCCCAGGCGCTCAAGGACGAGGGGGTCCCGATCGTCGGCACGCCGCCGGAGGCGATCCACCTCGCCGAGGACCGCGGGGCGTTCGGCCGGGTGCTCGCCGAGGCGAACCTGCCCGCGCCCCGGCACGGCACGGCATACAGCGCGGAGGAGGCCGTCCTCGTCGCCGCGGAGATCGGCTACCCCGTCCTCGTCCGGCCCTCCTACGTGCTCGGCGGGCGCGGCATGGAGATCGTCTACGACGACGAGACGCTGGCGACCTACGTCACCCGCGCCACGGTCGTGTCGCCCCTGCACCCGGTCCTCGTCGACAGGTTCCTCGACGACGCCATCGAGATCGACGTCGACGCCCTCTTCGACGGTGAGGACATGTATCTCGGCGGGATCATGGAGCACATCGAGGAGGCCGGCATCCACTCGGGTGACAGCTCGTGCACGCTGCCGCCGGTGACCCTCGGGCCCTCCGAGCTGCTGCGGGTCCGCGAGTCGACCCGCAAGCTGGCGGAGGGCATCGGCGTGCGAGGCCTGATGAACGTGCAGTTCGCCCTCGCCCAGGACATCCTCTACGTCCTCGAGGCCAACCCACGGGCCTCGCGCACGGTGCCGTTCGTCGCCAAGGCGACCGGGGTGCCCCTGGCCAAGGCGGCCGCCCGCGTCATGCTCGGCGCGACCATCAAGGAGCTGCGCGAGGAGGGCCTGCTGCCGCCGGTGGGCGACGGCGGGTCGCTGCCCGCCCACGCGCCGATGTCGGTGAAGGAGGCGGTGCTGCCGTTCAAGCGGTTCCGCACCAGGGACGGGACGGTCGTCGACTCCCTCCTCGGCCCGGAGATGCGCTCGACCGGTGAGGTGATGGGCATCGACGAGGACTTCGGGTCGGCCTTCGCCAAGAGCCAGCTCGGCTCGTTCGGGGGACTGCCGACGGAGGGGGCGGTCTTCGTGTCCGTCGCCAACCGGGACAAGCGGGCCATGATCTTCCCCGTCAAGCGGCTCGCCGACCTCGGCTTCACCCTGCTGGCGACGAGCGGCACCGCCGAGGTGCTGCGGCGCAACGGGATCGAGGCGACGGTCGTGCGCAAGCTGAGTGAGCGCGGTATGCCGGGTGGGCCCGGCGAGCGCGGCACGCCGGGTGAGCCCGGCGGGACCGGCGGGACCGGGGGGGAGGGTCCGTCGGGGGAGCGGACCATCGTCGACCTCATCAACGACGGCATGGTGCAGATGGTCGTCAACACCCCGACCGGCCAGTCGGCCCGGGCCGACGGGTACGCGATCCGGGCCGCGACGACCAGCGCCGACAAGCCCATCATCACGACCGTGCAGCAGCTCGCTGCGGCCGTGCAGGGCATCGAGGCCCAGCGGCGCGGTCAGCTGCGGGTCAAGTCACTGCAGGAACACGTGCGCGACCTCGACCTCTACGGCGTGAGGAGGGCGACGTGAGCGCACCCGGTCCGAGCGGGGTGACCCAGGTGACGGCGGAGCTGATCGCCACCCGCCGTGCCGGCGCCTACCAGCACCTCACCCTCGTCGCCCCGGGGGTGGCGGAGAGCGCCCGACCCGGCCAGTTCGTCGCCCTCTCCGTCTGCGGGCCGGCGTCCGCGAACCTGCTCCGCAGGTGCTTCTCCATCCACCGGATCAGCCCCAGCGGCACGTACGGCGGCACCGTCGACGTGGTCGTCGCCCCGGTCGGCCCGGGGACGCAGTGGATCACGCGGATGCGCGTCCACGACGAGGTCGACATCGTGGGCCCCCTCGGGAGGCCCTTCCCGCTGCCCAGGGAGCCGGTGGCGTGCGTGCTCGTCGGGGGCGGCTACGGGAGCGCGCCGCTGTTCTGGCTGGCACACCAGCTGCGGGAGCGGGGCTGCCGGGTCGAGATGGTCCTCGGGGCGGCGAGCGAGGACCGGCTGTTCGGGCTGGTCGAGGCGCGTCGCTCGGCCGACGGCGTCACCGTGACGACCGACGACGGGTCGGTGGGCGCCAAGGGCTGGGTCAGCGACGTGCTGCCGGACATCATCCGCCTCACGGGGGCGCGGGTGGTCTACGGCTGCGGCCCGATGGGCATGCTGCGCGCGGTCACCGAGGTCGCCACCCGCGAGGGCGCCGTCGCCCAGGTCGCGGTCGAGGAGTCGATGGCCTGCGGCGTCGGGGTGTGCATGACCTGCGTCATGCCGGTCGTCGGCAACGACGGCACCACCCGGATGCTCCGGTCCTGCGTCGAGGGCCCGGTCTTCCGCGGCGACCGGGTGCGGTGGGACGCCTTCGGCGAGGGCCGGTGCCAGGTGCCGGCCGACGCGCTGGGAGCGCCGCCGCAGGGCGGGCACTGATGGTGGACATGGGCGTCGACCTCGGCCCGGCCCACCTTCCCAACCCGGTCATGACGGCGTCCGGCTGCGCGGCGAACGGCAAGGAGCTGCACCAGTTCTTCGACATCGCCGCGCTGGGGGCCTTCGTCACCAAGTCCGTCATGGCCGAGCCCCGATCGGGGCGGGGCACGCCGCGCATGGCGGAGACGCCGTCGGGGATGCTCAACTCGATCGGCCTGCAGGGACCCGGGATCGCGGCGTTCGTCACGCACGACCTCGCCTGGCTGAAGTCGGTCGGCGCCCGGGCGCTGGTGTCCGTCGCCGGGTCCTCGAGCGGCGAGTTCGCCGACGTCGCCGCGGTGCTGCGGGCCAGCGCGGCGTTCGACGCGGTGGTCGGGGTCGAGGTCAACATCTCGTGCCCCAACGTGGCCAACCGGGGCCTGGTCTTCGCCTGCGACCCCCTTGCGTCGGCGAAGGTCGTCGCGCTCGTCCGGGAACAGCTGCCACGCGATGTCCCCGTTCTCGCCAAGCTCAGCCCGGACGTCACCGACATCGTCGGCGTCGCCGCCGCCTGCGTGCGGGCGGGTGCGTCGGGGCTGACGATGATCAACACGCTCCTCGGGATGGCCATCGACACCGAGCGGATGCGGCCGCTGCTCGGCGGCGTCACCGGCGGGTTGTCCGGGCCGGGCATCCGGCCGGTCGCGGTGCGCGCGGTCTGGCAGGTGCGCAGCGCGATGTTCCAGGGCCGGCTGCCCACCGTGCCGATCGTGGGCGTCGGAGGGGTGCGCACCGGACGGGACGCCCTCGAGCTGGTGGCGGCCGGTGCGAGCGCCGTCCAGGTCGGCACCGCGACCTTCAACGACCCCCGGGCACCCGTCCGTGTCCTCGCCGAGCTCGAGTCGCTGCTCGAGGCCAAGGGGTATGCCGCCTTCGCCCAGGCGGTCGCCGCCGCCCACCGACCCTAGGAGCCCCCATGCCGGATACGTCCAGCCCCCCGACCGTCGCCGCGTTCGGGCCGCGGCTGCGCTCCGCCATGGATGCGCACGGCCCACTCTGTGCCGGCATCGACCCCCACCGGGGGCTGCTGGAGGCGTGGGGGCTGCCGTTCACGGCGGCCGGGCTGGAGCGGTTCGCGATGACCTGCGTGGAGGCCTTTGCGGGGCGGGTCGCCTGCGTCAAGCCGCAGTCGGCGTTCTTCGAGGTCTTCGGGTCGGCGGGTGTCGCGGTGCTCGAGCGCGTCCTCGCCGCCCTGCGGGACGCGGGCACGGTGACGATCCTCGACGTGAAGCGAGGGGACATGCGCTCGACGATGGAGGCCTACGCCGGCGCATACCTCGGTGCGGACAGCGCGCTGCGGGCGGACGCCGTCACCCTCAGCCCGTTCCTCGGCTACGAGTCACTGCGCCCAGCGCTCGACCTCGCCGCAAGGACCGGCCGTGGGGTCTTCGTCCTCGCCCTGACGTCGAACCCGGAGGGGCCGCAGGTGCAGCACGCGCTGCTCGAGGGCCGCAGCGTGGCCGCCTCGGTGGTGGAGGGAGCCGCGCGCGACAACGCCCCGGCCCGCGAGCGGGGCGAGCTCGGCAGCGTCGGCCTCGTCGTCGGCGCCACGGTCGGCGACGCCCCGCAGCGGCTGGGCCTGGACCTCGTGGCTGCGAACGCGCCCATCCTCGCCCCCGGCGTCGGAGCCCAGGGCGGGACCCCCGCAGACCTCAGGCGCACCACCGGCGCCGCGCTGGCGAACGTGCTGGCCAGCAGCAGCCGCGAGCTGCTCTGCGCCGGTCCCGCCGTGGGCGCCCTCGCCGGTGCGGCGACCGAGGCCGCGGACCGGCTCCGGGAGCAGCTGCGCCCTGAGCGCCGCTCGGTGGGCGCTCGTTGCACCGGCCCGACCGCTTGAGTAGGTTCGCTCCGTAGAATCCGTCGCTGCCCCCTCGAGGAGCTCTCACCGTGGCCCTACCCCCGCTGTCCCCGGAGCAGCGGGCTGCTGCCCTCGTCAAGGCCGCACTGGCGCGCCGGGAGCGGGCGGCGGTCAAGAACCGGCTCAAGTACTCCCAGGGCTCCCTCGCCCAGGTCATCGAGGAGGGGCGGGTCAACGTCGTCGTCGGCAAGATGAAGGTCTCCGCGCTGCTCGAGTCGATGCCGGGAGTCGGCCGGGTCCGCTCGAGGCAGATCATGGACGAGATCGGCATCTCGGACAGCCGACGGGTTCGTGGGCTCGGCTCCAACCAGGCCGCGGCTCTCATCGCCCGCTTCGACCGGGCGTGACCGACCTCCTCTCGAAGGACCAGGCCCAGCGCAGGCTGGTGGTGCTCGCGGGCCCCACCGCCGTCGGGAAGGGCACAGTCGCGGCCCACGTCCGGACCCACTTCCCGCACGTGTGGCTCTCGGTCTCGATGACCACCCGCCCGCCACGCCCCGGGGAGGTCGACGGGGTCCACTACCACTTCGTCGGCGAGCCGGAGTTCGACCGCCTCGCCGCCGCCGGCGAGCTCCTCGAGTATGCCGTCGTGCACGGCAGGGCCAGGTACGGCACCCCCCGCGGACCGGTCGAGCAGGCCCTCCGGGCCGGTCGGATGGCGCTGCTCGAGATCGACCTGCAGGGAGCACGTCAGCTGCGGGCAGCCATGCCGCAGGCGCTGTTCGTCTTCCTCGCCCCGCCCAGCTGGGACGAGCTGACCCGGCGGCTCGTCGGGCGGGGCACCGAGACGGAGCCGGAACGGGAGGTCCGCCTGGCCACCGCCCGCCGGGAGATGGCGGCAGCCAACGAGTTCGACGTCACCGTGGTCAACGACGATGTCCACCGGGCCAGCGAAGAACTCGTATCATTAATGGCAGAGCGTCAGCGCGGCCTCGAGCACGGTGTGTGACCGAGGACGCCGGGAGGCCGGGCCGGCGCAGGCAACCAGCGACCGACGAACACCAGACGAACACCAGACGAGATGAGACCGACCGTGTCCGGAACCGTGGCCAACCCCATCGGCATCACCAACCCCCCGATCGACGACCTGCTCAAGGTCGCCGACTCGAAGTACTCCCTCGTGCTCTACTCGGCCACCCGGGCCCGGCAGATCAACGCCTACTACTCGCAGCTGCAGGAGGGCCTGCTCGACTACGTCGGCCCGCTCGTCGAGACCGGGGTCCACGAGAAGCCGATGTCGATCGCCCTGCGCGAGATCAACCAGGGGCTGCTCACCTCCGAGCCCACCGACGGCTGAGCCCGGTGCGGGTCGTCCTCGGCGTCAGCGGCGGGATCGCGGCCTACAAGGCGTGCTCCCTGCTACGGCTGTTCACCGAGAACGGCCACGACGTCACGGTCGTGCCGACCGCCGCTGCCCTGAACTTCGTCGGGGCAGCGACCTGGTCCGCGCTGTCCGGCAAGCCGGTCACGACCGACGTCTGGAGCGACCCGGGCCGGGTCCGCCACGTGCTGATCGGGCAGCAGGCCGACCTCGTCGTCGTGGCCCCGGCGACGGCCGACCTGCTCGCCAGGGCCGCCCACGGGCTGGCCGACGACCTGCTGACCAACACCCTGCTCACCGCACGCTGCCCGGTCGTCTACGCGCCGGCGATGCACACCGAGATGTGGGAGCACCCGGCCACCCAGGCCAATGTCGAGACCCTGCTCGGCCGGGGCGCGAGCATCATCCCCCCGGCCTCGGGGCGTCTCACCGGAGCCGACAGCGGTCCGGGGCGTCTGCCCGACGCGGAGGAGCTGTATGCCGCCTGCGTTCGCCTGATGGGCCGCCAGGACCGCCAGGACGGCCAGGACCGCCAGGACGGCGAGGAGCATGAGCATCGGGCCAGGCCGCTGTCCGGGCGGCGGGTGGTCGTCTCGGCCGGCGGCACGAGGGAGCCGCTCGACCCGGTCCGCTTCCTCGGTAACCGGTCCTCGGGCAGACAGGGCTACGCGCTCGCCGCCGTCGCCGCCGAGCGAGGTGCCGAGGTGACCCTCGTCAGCGCCAACGCGGCGCTGCCCGCCCCTGCCGGGGTCGAGCTCGTCACGGTCGGGACCGCGCTGGAGCTGCGGGAGGCGGTGACAGCCGCAGCGAGGGACGCCGACGTGGTCGTCATGGCGGCAGCCGTGGCCGACTTCCGGCCCCGGCGCTACGCCGAGACCAAGATCAAGAAGACCCATGACGGGACGGGCGGGGAGTCGGGGACCACCCTCGAGCTCGTCCGGAACCCGGATGTCCTCGCCGAGCTGGTCCAGGCGCGCGGGGGAGCGCGCCGGCCGGTCATCGTCGGGTTCGCCGCCGAGACGGGGGACTCGAACGGGTCCGTCCTCGAGCTGGCCCGGGCCAAGCTGGAGCGCAAGGGATGTGACCTGCTCGTCGCGAACGAGGTGGGCGTGGACAAGGGTTTCGGGCAGGAGACCAACACCGTGCACCTGCTGCGACGAGGCAGCGAGGTCGTGACCACCGCCGGCCCGGCAGCCAAGGAGGCCGTCGCGGCCGCCGTGTGGGACGGCATACAGGCACTGCTCTGAGGCGGCTTGTAGACTCGCCCCCGGTCCCGCCGCACCCGCCCGCCGGCACCCGCTGCCAGCAAGGAGAAGAAGTTGTCCGCTCGTCTGTTCACGTCCGAGTCCGTCACCGAGGGGCACCCGGACAAGATCTGTGACCAGATCAGCGACTCGATCCTCGACGCGCTGCTCGAGCAGGACAGCGGCAGCCGCGTCGCCGTCGAGACGATGGTGACGACCGGTCTCGTGCACGTCGCCGGCGAGGTGAGCACCGAGGCCTACGTCGAGATCCCCCGGATCGTGCGCGAGACGGTGCTGCGGATCGGCTACGACTCCTCCACCAAGGGCTTCGACGGGACCTCGTGCGGGGTCGAGGTCTCCATCGGCCAGCAGTCGCCCGACATCGCCCAGGGTGTCGACACCGCGGTGGAGAGCCGCACCGGCGGCGTGGACCCGCTCGACAAGCAGGGGGCCGGTGACCAGGGCCTGATGTTCGGCTACGCGAGTGACGACACCCCCGAGCTCATGCCGCTCCCGATCTTCCTCGCCCACCGGCTCGCCGAACGGCTCGCGGCCGTCCGCAAGAGCAACGAGGTCGCCTACCTGCGCCCGGACGGCAAGACACAGGTGACGATCGCGTACGAGGGCGACCGGGCGGTCCGGCTCGACACCGTCGTCCTGTCCACCCAGCACGCCGCCGACGTCTCGCTCGAGGGGCTGCTGGCACCGGACATCGTCCATCACGTCATCAGGCCCGTCCTCGCGGAGCTCACCGATGCGGGCTCGGACCTCGACGTGTCGGACTACCGCACCCTCATCAACCCCACCGGCCGTTTCGAGGTCGGAGGCCCGATGGGCGACGCCGGGCTGACCGGACGCAAGATCATCGTCGACACCTATGGGGGCATGGCCCGGCACGGGGGCGGCGCGTTCTCCGGCAAGGACCCGAGCAAGGTGGACCGCTCAGGCGCCTACGCGATGCGCTGGGTCGCCAAGAACGTGGTCGCCGCGGGCCTGGCCAGGCGCTGCGAGGCGCAGGTGGCGTACGCGATCGGCAAGGCGCAGCCGGTCGGCCTCTACGTCGAGACCTTCGGCACCGAGACGGTGCCCGCCGAGCGGATCCAGGCGGCGATCACGGCCGTGTTCGACCTCCGGCCCGCGGCGATCGTGGAGCAGCTGGACCTGCTGCGGCCCATCTACACCCCGACCGCCGCCTACGGCCACTTCGGACGCACCTCGGCGGACGGCGTGCGCAACCCCTTCACCTGGGAGCAGACGAACAGGGTGGACGCGCTGAGGGCGGCTGTCCGCGGCTGAGACGAGACTTCGTCCCATGGGCGACGTGGTGACGGACCGGCACCCGCCGGAGGCGAGGCCGGTCGCTGCCGTCGTCGTCGACACCAGCCTCGCGCACCTCGACCGGACCTTCGAGTACTCCGTGCCACCGCAGATGGCCGAGACCGCGGTGCCGGGTGCCCGGGTCCGGGTCCGCTTCGCCGGGCGGGACCTCGACGGCTTCGTCGTCGAGCGCCGGACCCGCTCCGAGCACGAGGGCCGGCTCGCCCCGTTGCGACGGGTCGTCAGCCCCGAACCGGTGCTCACCGCCGAGGTCCTGGCCCTCGCGAGGGCGGTCGCCGACCGGTATGCCGGTGCGCTGGGTGACGTGCTGCGCCTCGCGGTCCCGAGACGGCACGCCGCTGCCGAGAAGGCGCTCGCACTCCGGGCGCCGGGCGAGCCTGCGCCGCTGGGCACGCCCGACCCCGCGCCCTGGACGGCATACCCCGCCGGTGTCGCCATGCTGCGGCGGATCAGCGCCGGGGAAGCGCCCGCGGCGTCGTGGCTGGCGCTGCCCGGCCGGCCCCCGGAGCTGGACTGGCCGCGGGCGCTCGCCGTCGCCGCCGGGAGCGCGCTCGTGGCGGGACGGGGCGCGCTCGTCGTCGTCCCCGACCACCGCGACGTGGACCGGGTCGACGCCGAGCTCTCGGCGGTGCTCGGACGGGGACGGCACGTCCGGCTCACGTCCGGCCAGGCGCCTCAGGCGCGCTACACCGCGTGGCTCCGGGTGCTGCGGGGGCAGGTGAGGTGCGTCGTGGGGACGAGGGCGGCGATGTTCGCCCCGGTGCACGACCTTGGCCTGGTGGCCTGGTGGGACGACGGCGACGACCTGCTCTCGGAACCGCGGGCGCCCTACCCCCACGTCCGTGAGGTCCTCGCGCTGCGGGCCCGGCTGGCCCACGCAGCCCTCCTCAGCGCCGGCTTCGGGCGCAGCGTCGAGATGCAGCAGGCCGTCGCGCAGGGGGTGCTCGCCTCCGTGACGGCCGCCGCGGGGACGGTGCGGCAGGCGGCCCCGCGGGCCCTCGTCGCCGGGGAGGGCACCGACCCGGAGCGGGACGGTCCCGCTGCCCGTGCCCACCTGCCGTCGCTGGCGTGGCGCAGCGCCAAGGCCGCCCTCGAGTCCGGCCCGGTCCTCGTCCAGGTGCCGCGTCGCGGCTACCTCCCGTCGCTGTCCTGCCAGGACTGCCGGGCGCCGGCCCGGTGCCCGCGCTGTCACGGGCCGCTCGGTCTCGCCGGCGGCGGGGCGGCCCCGTCCTGCCGGTGGTGCGGGTCACCGCTCGGCCCCGCCGGCTTCGACTGCCCGCACTGCGGCGGCGTGCGGATCCGGTCCGGGGCCGTCGGTTCCCGCCGGACTGCCGAGGAGCTCGGACGTGCCTTCCCCGGGGTCCCGGTCCACACCTCCAGCTCGGGCGAGGTCCTTGCGCGGGTCGCTGCCGCCCCGAGCCTCGTCATCGCCACGCCCGGCGCCGAGCCGGTCGCCGACGACGGCTACGCCGCCGTCCTGCTGCTCGACGCGTGGGCCCTGCTGGACCGTCCCTTCCTCGACGCGTCCGTCGAGGCGCTGCGGCGCTGGCTCGGCGCCGCGGCACTGGCGCGCGGCGCCGCGCGCGGGGGGGTGGTCGTGCTGGCGGGGGTGCCGCTGCACACCACGCTGCCGCCCGTGGAGGCGCTCGTGCGCTGGGACCCGGCCTGGCTGGCCGAGCGGGAGCTGGCCGAGCGGGCCGGGCTGGGCCTGCCGCCCGCTGTCCGGATGGCCGAGGTCATCGGTCCGCGAGCCGCCGTCCAGCGGGCCCTCGCCCACACCGAGCTGGGCCCGGCGGTGGACCGCCTCGGACCGCTGCCCCACCGCCCGGCACGGCACGAGCGGGGCCAACCGACGGACAGCCCGGCGGACAGCCCGGCGGCGGGCTGGACGGGCGGCGTGCCGGACGGTCCCGCGGCGGCCCGGGCGGACAACGCCGTTCCGGGACGGGACGCGCTGGTGCAGGTGCTGCTCCGGGCACCGCTCGACGAGGGTCCCCGGCTGGCCGCCGCCCTCGCTGCCATGCGGGCCTGGCGCAGCGCCAGCAAGGAGAAGGAGTCCGTGACGGTGCGGGTCGACCCGACGACGGGCATCGGCTGAGCGGCTCCGGGGCCGGCCGGCAGGCTCCTGGGCGCCGGCCGCCCCCTCTAGAATGGGGGCCCCTCAGCACCCCACCGCCAAGGACTGCCACCGATGTCGATCAAGGAGATCCGCCTGTTCGGCGACCCGATCCTGCGGACCCCCGCCGCCGAGGTCGTCGACTTCGACAAGGAGCTGCGCCAGCTCGTCAGGGACCTCACCGACACGATGGTCGACGCACCTGGCTCGGGTCTTGCCGCCCCGCAGATCGGGGTGGCCCTGCGGGTGTTCACCTACCGCGTGGACCAGCAGACCGGGCACCTCGTCAACCCGAGTCTCGAGCTCTCCGACGAGATGCAGGACGGCCCGGAGGGCTGCCTGTCGATCCCCGGCCTGACGGTCGACACGCCCCGGTCGATGCGGGTGGTCGCCAAGGGGCACAACGAGTTCGGGGAACCGGTGCTCGTCGAGGGCTCGGAGCTGCTCGCCCGGTGCGTCCAGCACGAGACCGACCACCTCGACGGCATCCTCTTCATCGACCGGATGGACCCGGCGCAGCGCCGGGCGGCGATGCGGGCCATCCGCGCGGCCCAGCGCGACGGCGTGCCGGCGCCGGAGGTCCGGCCCAGCCCGCACTCGACCTTCGGCCGGGGGACGTAGTGCGGCTCGTCCTCGCAGGGACCCCCGAGGCGGCCCTGCCGAGCCTCGACGCCCTCGCCGCCTCCGGGCACGAGGTGCTCGCCGTCGTCACCCGCCCGGACGCCCCGTCGGGGCGTGGTCGCTCGCTGCGTCCCTCACCGGTGCGGCAGCGCGCCGAGGAGCTCGGTATGCCGGTGCTCACGCCTCCCAGCCCCGGTGACCCCGGGTTCCAGGCGGCGCTGCGTGCACTGGCGCCCGACGTCTGCCCGGTGGTCGCCTACGGCGCCCTCCTGCCGCGCAGCGCCCTCGACATCCCGCGCCACGGCTGGGTCAACCTCCACTTCTCGCTGCTGCCGCGGTGGCGTGGCGCGGCGCCGGTCCAGCACGCCCTGATGGCCGGCGACGAGGTCACCGGCGCCACCACGTTCCGCATCGAGGAGGGACTCGACACCGGGCCGGTCCTCGGTGTGGTGACCGAGGAGATCGCGCCGGGCGACACGAGCGGGACGCTGCTCGCCCGACTGGCCCGGTCCGGTGCCGGGCTGCTCGTCGCGACGATGGACGGGATCGAGTCGGGGGCGCTGGTACCGCGGGCCCAGCCGGTTGAGGGGGTCTCGCTCGCGCCCAAGGTGGCGGTGGACGAGGCGAGGGTCAGCTGGGACCGGCCGGCCCGCGTGGTGGACCGGCTGGTGCGCGCCTGCACGCCGGCCCCCGGGGCGTGGACGGTCTTTCGCGGCGAGCGGCTCAAGCTTGCTCCGGTTCGGCCGGAGCCGGGCGGCGACGCTTCGGTGGGCCCCGGGGTGCTGGTCGTCACGAAGGACGCTGTCCTCGCCGGCACCGGCGAGGGGCTCGTCCGGCTCGGACCGGTCCAGCCACACGGGCGCCGGGCCATGGCGGCGGCGGACTGGGCCCGGGGCACTCGCATCCGCTCCGGCGAACGGCTGGGCGGTGCCTGAGTCCGGGTCCCGGGACGGCGCCGACCGCGACGCCCGCGGGGGTACCGACCGCGACGCCGGCGCCGGCGCGGGCCGCGGCATCCGGGGGGGTGGCGGACGCGCTACCGGCGGCAGCGCCCAGCCCGGGCGTGGGCCGCGGCCGCGCTCGGTGCAGCGTCCCGCCGAGCGGGCTCGCACGGCCGACCCGGCGAGGCTTGCGGCATACACCGTCATGCGGGCGGTGGCCGCCGGCGCCTACGCCAACCTCGAGCTGCCGAAGGTGCTGCGGGAGCAGGGAGTCGGCGGCCGGGACGCCCGGTTCGCCACCGAGCTGACCTATGGCGCGACGCGGATGCGCGGGCTCTACGACCCGGTCATCGCGGTTGCGGCGGCACGGGACACGGCGGCGGTCGACGGCAACGTCCTCGACACGCTCCGCCTCGGTGTCCACCAGCTGCTGCACATGCGGGTCCCGACCCACGCTGCTGTCGACGCGACGGTCGCGCTGTCCCGGCAGGTGAACGGAGCCGGGGCCGCCGGGTTCGTCAACGCGGTGCTGCGCCGGGTCAGCGAGCGCAGTCCGGAGGAGTGGCTGCGCGAGGTCGCACCGGCGCGGATGAACCCGCTCGCCCGTCAGGCCGTTCGCCACTCCCACCCCGAGTGGGTCGTCCGGGCGCTGCGCGCCGCCCTCATCGGCCACGGCACGGCGACCCGGGACACCGCGGACGCGCACCTGGAGCGCCTGCTCGAGTGCGACAACGTGCCGGCCAGGGTCACCCTGGTCGCGCGGCCGGGGCTCGCGACGGTCGCCGAGCTGGTGGCCGCGGGAGCGGCGAGGGGCGCCCTGGCGCCGACGGCGGCGGTGCTCGAGAGGGGGGACCCCGGCGGGATCGCCGCGGTCCGCGAGGGACGCGCCGCAGTCCAGGACGAGGGTTCGCAGCTGGTCGCCATCGCCCTGGCAGCCGTCCCCGTCGGCTCCCCCGACCCGGAGCGCTGGCTGGACCTCTGCGCCGGTCCGGGCGGCAAGGCCGGTCTGCTGGCCGCGCTGGCCGTCGAGCGGGGTGCCCGGCTGACGGCCAACGACGTCAGCGAGCACCGGACCGCCCTGGTGCGAGCGACGCTGCGGAGGGCAGTGGCGCGGGCAGGCGCCGGGCAGGTCCTCGTGCGTACCGGGGACGGCCGCACGGTCGGACGGGACGAACCGGGCGCCTACGACCGGGTGCTGGTCGACGCGCCGTGCACCGGTCTCGGCGCGCTGCGCCGCCGGGCGGAGGCGAGGTGGCGCCGCACCCCGGCCGACCTGGCCCAGCTTTCGACCCTCCAGCGCGAGCTCCTCGCCAGCGCTCTCGACGCCATCCGCCCCGGGGGGGTGGTCGGGTACGCCACCTGCAGCCCGCACCTGACCGAGACCCGGTTCGCCGTGGCCGACGTGCTGAGCGCCCGGGACGACGTCGAGGTCCTCGACGCGAGGGAGCCGCTCACCCGGGTGGCGCCGGTCCTGGCCGGCACCCTGGGCGACGGCCCGTTCGTCCAGCTCTGGCCACACGTGCACAACACCGACGCGATGTTCCTCGCCCTGTTGCGCCGCGTCTGACCACCCTGCGGCGCCGGCCCTGCTGCGCCGGCCCGGGGCCCCGTCGGCGCGCAGCCCCGTCGGCGCCGGGGCGGGCGGCGCCCGGCGGTTACGCTGCCAGCGTGCAGATCTCGCCGAGCATCCTCTCCGCGGACTTCGCCAACCTCGAGGCCGCGCTGCAGGCGGTCAGTGGCGCCGACTGGGCGCACGTCGACGTCATGGACAACCACTTCGTGCCCAACCTGACCTTCGGCCTGCCCGTCGTCGAGGCACTGCTGACGGTGAGCCCGATCCCGCTCGACTGCCACCTGATGATCGAGGACCCGGACCGCTGGGCGCCGTCCTACGCCGAGGCCGGGGCCGGCTCCGTCACCTTCCACGTGGAGGCAGCGAGGGACCCGGTGCGTCTGGCTCGCACGCTGCGCACGGCCGGCGCCCGGGCGGGCATGGCGCTCAAGCCCGCTACCCCGTGGGCCCCCTACGAGCAGCTGCTCCCGGAGGTCGACATGGTGCTCGTCATGACGGTGGAACCGGGTTTCGGCGGCCAGGGGTTCATGGCCGACCAGCTGCCGAAGGTTGCGCAGGTCCGGGAGGCGGTCCGGCGCCACGGCGGCGAGATCTGGGTCCAGGTCGACGGGGGCGTGAGCGCGCGGACGATCGAGCAATGCGCCGAGGCCGGGGCGGACGTGTTCGTCGCGGGCTCGGCGGTCTACGGGGCGCAGGACGCCGCGGCGGCGGTGCGCGAGCTGCGGGAGCTCGCTGCCCGGCATACCCACCGGTGAGGTGGACGTCACGCGGCCCGGCTGTCCCGCGGGTGGCATCGGGTGGCATACTTCTCGCACGTGCTCCGGGGTCGGTGCAACTCCGAACCGGCGGTGACAGTCCGCGACCCGGCCGCAGCCAGCGGCCGGTTGACCTGGTGTAATTCCAGGACCGACGGTGAAAGTCCGGATGGTAGGCAGCACGCGACAGGCGACAGACCGGTATGCCGTTGACGGCACCCGGTTCTCGTCGGCTCGGTTCTCCCCGGAGTTCGTCCGTGTACCAACGAGCTCCAAGGACGAACACCATGAACTTCCTCAAGTGGATCTACGAGTCCCACATCACGATCGGGCCGTACCAGCTGCCCTGGATCGAGATCTTCGGCAACATCTTCGGCTTCGCCTCCGCGATCGGTGGCCTGCGGCGCCGGGTCTGGGCGTGGCCGGTCGGCATCGTCGGCAACATCTCGCTCTTCTTCGTCTTCATCACCGCGACGTTCGAGGCCGGGGCCCGCACGCCGCTGTTCGGGCAGTCCGGGCGGCAGGTCTTCTTCATCGTCACCAGCGTCTACGGCTGGTGGCGCTGGCGCGAGCACCAGAAGTCGCACGGCCACGGCCGCCCGGCGATCACGCCGAGGTGGGCCACGGGGCGCGAGCGGCTCGGCTTCCTCCTCGCGTGGGCCGGCGGGGTGCTGGTCTTCCAGTACCTCCTGTCGGTGGTCGGCGCGGTCTGGCCGGCTCCGCGGTGGTACTTCTGGTTCGACGCCTGGATCCTCGTCGGCTCCGTCATCGCGACCTACGCGATGGCCCGCGGCTGGAACGACTTCTGGCTCTGCTGGATCGGTGTCGACCTCGTCGGCGTCCCGCTGCTGCTGCACTCGGGCTACGTGCCGACCGCCATCCTCTATGCCGTCTACGGCGGGCTCGTGCTCTACGGCTTCACCGTGTGGCTCCGGGCCAGCCGGGTCGAGCGGGAGCCCAGCCCCGGGGGCGCGCAGCTGAGCGGGGCCAGCCTCTGAGTACGCTCTCTCCTCGTGAAGAGCTTCGAGCAGCTGTACGCCGAGCTGGCCGTCCGGGCCGCCACCCGCCCCGAGGGTTCGGGGACGGTGGCGGCCCTCGACGCCGGCGTGCACGCCATCGGCAAGAAGATCGTCGAGGAGGCCGCGGAGGTGTGGATGGCTGCCGAGCACGAGAGCGACGAGCGCACCGCGGAGGAGATCAGCCAGCTCCTCTACCACCTTCAGGTCCTCATGCACGCCAAGGGCCTGAGCCTCGACGACGTCTACGCCCACCTCTGAGCCCGCCGGAGAGCCCGCCGCCCGAGAACCGGCGGGAGAACCAGCCCGAGAAGGAACCCCACTGATGCTGCGAATCGCGGTACCCAACAAGGGTTCGCTGTCCGAGTCGGCCGCCGAGATGCTCCGGGAGGCGGGCTACAAGGGACGCCGGGACACCAGGGAGCTCGTGCTCACGGACGTCGACAACGACGTCGAGTTCTTCTACCTGCGCCCGCGCGACATCGCGATCTACGTCGGCTCGGGCACGGTCGACGCCGGCATCACCGGCCGCGACCTGCTCCTCGACTCGGGCAGCAGCGCGAGCGAGGTGCTGGCGCTCGGCTTCGGCTCGTCCACCTTCCGGTATGCCGCTCGCACCGGTGAGGTCTCGAGCGTGGCCGGCATCGCGGGCAAGCGGGTGGCGACGAGCTACCCGGGCCTGGTCGAGAAGGACCTCGCCGACCGCGGGGTGTCCGCACGGGTGGTCCGCCTCGACGGCGCCGTGGAGACGGCCATCACGCTGGGGGTGGCCGACGTCATCGCCGACGTCGTCGAGACCGGCGCCACCCTGCGCAGCCAGGGCCTCGAGGTGTTCGGGGACCCCATCCTGCGCTCGGAGGGAGTGCTCATCCGCCGTGCTGAGCACGCTGACGACCAGGGGGTCGAGGTGCTGCGCCGCCGCCTGCTCGGGGTCGTCACCGCCCGCAGCTACGTGATGATGGACTACGACGTGCCGGCCGGTCTCGCCGACCGGGCGTGCATGATCACCCCCGGGCTCGAGTCGCCGACCCTCTCGCCGCTGCAGGATCCGGCGTGGGTCGCGGTGCGGGCGCTGGTCCCCCGGGCGACGACCAACCGGGTCATGGACGAGCTCTACGACCTCGGCGCCCGCGCCATCCTCGTGACCGACATCGCCGCCTGCCGGCTGTGAGTGTTCGGCGGCCATCCGCCGGCCGGGACCCGTTCGCGGTCTTCCGGCCCCGGCGCGCCCGGGTCGTCGCCGTCGTCGTGGGCATCCTCTCCGTGGTGGTCTTCGGCGGCATGGCAGTGCTCCTCCCGACGGATGCCGGGCTGACGACGTGGCACCTGGGGGACCGGCTGCTCCTCGTGGGCCTGGGTCTGACGATGGCCGCCCTGTTCTACCGGTACGCGACCATCCGGGCCGTGCCGACCCCCGAGCGGCTCGTCGTGCGCAACCTCATGACGACGCGGGAGCTCGCCTGGCCCCAGGTGCTCGGCCTGCAGTTCGGCGGCGGAGCGCCGTGGGTCACCCTCGACCTGGACGACACCGACACGCTGGCCGTCATGGCGATCCAGCGCTCGGACGGACCGTTCGCCGACGCCGAGGCGTCCCGCCTCGCCGCCCTGGTGCAGGCTCTCGGCGAGGCCCGCTGAGCGGGGCCGGCGCCCGTGCCGGGGGCCGCGTCCGGCGAGGCGGGCGAGTCGCCGGTGGATGTGCCCGGTCCGGACGGATGGGATCACGGCGTCCTGGGCAGCCCGGGTCGCAGCAGCAGCACGACGGCGCACTGGACGAGCATGAGCAGGCTGAGGACGAGCCACACGCCGCGGAAGCCGTGCGACCAGTCGAGGACCGCCCCCATGGTCAGCGGTCCCACCGAGGCAACGCTGTAGCTGAAGAAGAAGGACATCGCCGTCAGCCGGCCGCTCGCCTCCGGCGTCGCTGCGTAGTCGACGAGCAGGACGAGGGCCAGCGAGAACGCGGCCCCCTGGCCGAGCCCCGTGACGACGACCCAGAGCCAGGGGGCCGCCGTCGGCGCGAGGAGGAGCCCGAGCATCCCCACCAGCCCCATTAGCCCGGCGGGCATGAGCAGCAGACGGTGCTCGTGCACCCGGTCGGTGAGCACCGGTGCGAGCAGGCCGGAGACGAGCTGCGCCGCGGTGAACGCCGCCAGCAGGTAGCCCGCCCGCGTCGGGTCCCAGCCCAGACGGACGTACGACGGCGCGATCCACGCCAGGGCGGAGTAGAACTCCCAGGACTGCACCGCGAGGTATGCCGCGACGAGCAGCGCGGTGGGGTGCCGGAACGGCAGACCGACGCCGGGGGAGGGGATCGACGGCTCGTGCCGCCGGTGCACGACCACCGTGAACGGCGTCCACGCGAGCAGTCCCAGGAGCGCCAGCAGCGCCCAGGAGGCGAGCGAGGCCTGCCACGACCCGAGGCGGTCCGCCAGCGGGACGGACACGGCGGAGGACACCGCCGCGCCCCCCATCATCGCCAGCATGTACAGCCCGGTGACGAGCCCGGTCCGCTCCGGCGCGAAGAGCGCCTTGACGAGCCGCGGGAGCAGGGTGCCGGCGATGGCGACGCCGACCCCCGCGAGGAACGTGCCCCCGTACAGCGCGAGCAGGTGCCCCCCGCCCAGCCGGGTGAGCGACCCCAGCGCCAGGCACCCGGTGGCCACGAGAACCGAGGCCGTGGCCCCGATGCGCGCGCTCAGCCACTGCGCGCCCGGGGCGAACAGCCCCATGCACAGCACCGGCAGGGTGGTCAGCCCGCCGATCGCGGCGTTCGACAGGTGCAGGTCCAGGGCGATGGTCTCCACGAGGGGCGGCACGCTCGCCAGCGCGACGCGCAGGTTCGCGGCGACGGCGACGAGCGCCGCCGCCATGACCCACGCCGGGGGCAGGCCGGCGGGCGGCCGGTGGGCCGGTGCGCCCGGGTGGTCGGCGGTGGGCAGCTCGGACATCCCGGCCAAGTCTGGCAGGGGGACGACGTCGGCTGGCGTGGGGCGGTGGCTCACATCGCCGAGGTCTCGATGACGAGGTCGGCCCGCGCGCGTGTCCCGTCCGCGGCGAACAGGGCATCCTCCTGGGCGGCCCAGCGCTCCCAGTGCGGCCGGTAGGACTCCCCGTCCCGCGCGATGCTGCGCGCCAGGCGCACGTCCCGCGCTGCGTCGACCCAGACCGACACCGCGACCCGGTGGCCGGCGGGCAGGACGCTCGACCCGGCACCCTCGAGGATGAGCGTAGCGGCGGTCGGCACCGGAACCGTTGCGCCCCAGCGCTCCTCGTCCCACTTCCACCTCCGGTATGCCGCGTGCTCCCCCCGGGCGAGCGGGTCGAGCACCTCGGTGGTCACCAGCCCGACGGCGACTGCCAGGCCGTCCCAGCCGGGGTAGATGTCGTCCATGTGGAGGACGGGTGCGCCGGTCCGCGCGGCGAGAGCCCCGGCCAGCGTCGTCTTGCCGGACCCGCTCGGCCCGTCGAGCGCGACCACGGTGACGGCGCCGCAGGCGGGTCTGGCACCGGCGAGCATCGCGACGAGCCGGTCGAGCGGCTCGGGGGTGACGGGGCTCACCCGCCGAGGCTATGTCACCGGTACGGTTGGGCGGTGAGCGTCGCGACCCGGGTCATCGCCTGCCTCGACGTCGACGCCGGACGGGTCGTCAAGGGGGTCAACTTCGCCAACCTGCGGGACGCGGGGGACCCCGTGGAGCTGGCCAGGGCGTACGACGGACAGGGCGTCGACGAGCTGACCTTCCTCGACGTGACAGCGAGCAGCGGCGACCGGGAGACGACCTACGACGTCGTGCGCCGCACCGCGGAGCAGGTGTTCATCCCGCTCACCGTCGGCGGCGGCGTCCGTTCCGAGGCTGACGTCGACCGGCTGCTGCGGGCCGGGGCGGACAAGGTCGGGGTCAACACCGCGGCCATCACGCGCCCGGGGCTCATCGCCGAGATCGCCGACCGGTTCGGCTCGCAGGTGCTCGTCCTGTCAGCCGACGTCCGCCGCCGGCGCGACGACCAGGGCAGGCCCACAGCGGACTTCGTCATGACGACGCACGGCGGCCGGACACCGGTCGACCTCGACGCCGTCGAGTGGTGCGCCAGGGCGGCGGAGCTCGGTGCGGGGGAGATCCTGCTCAACTCGATGGACGCCGACGGCACGAGGGACGGGTTCGACCTCGAGCTCATCGAGCAGGTCCGCGCCGCCGTCGCGGTGCCGCTCGTCGCCAGCGGGGGAGCGGGCCGGGTCGAGCACTTCGCGCCGGCGGTCCGTGCGGGCGCCGACGCCGTCCTCGCCGCGAGCGTCTTCCACTTCGCCGAGCTCAGCGTCCGGGACGTCAAGGACGCGCTGCGTGCCGAGGGCATCACCGTCCGCTGAGCCGCCCCCGGCGCCGACGCGCCGACGGCCTACGCTCGGCGGCATGATCCGGCTCGTGCGGCCCGACCCGGCATACCACCGGTCCTGGCTCGAGATGGTGCGCGAGTTCGGCGGTGCGCACCTCGACGGAGCGGCCATCCGCCCGGAGGCGGTCGCGTCGATGGCCGACCCGGAGACCTTCGCCGCCTGGGTCGCCACGAAGAACGCGGAGGAGCGCGCCGACACCCCCGTCCCGGACGGGTGGGTGCACAGCACGGCGCGCTGGGTGCTCGACGGCGACGAGGTGGTCGGCTCGATCCACCTGCGGCACGAGCTAACCGACTTCCTCCGCGAGGAGGGCGGGCACATCGGCTACAGCGTGCGCCCCTCGGCGAGACGACGCGGCATCGCGACCCGCGCCCTGGCGATGGTGCTCGAGGAGTGCCGCGCGCGGGGCATCGACCCGGTGCTGCTCACCTGCGACGACGCCAACGTCGCGTCCGCGCGGGTGATCGAGGCCAACGGCGGGGTCCTGGAGGACGTCCGCGCCGGCACCCGCCGCTACTGGGTCACGTTGGGCGACAAGGCAGCTCGCACATGAGGTATGCCGGGCTGCACCTTCCCGAGGGCCCGCTCGAGGGGCGCCTGACAAGGCTCCTCCTCATCACCCCGGCCGAGGCGGGGCTGATGGCTATCGGCCGCCGGCTGCCGTGGTGGGCGGAGGGGTACCCGCGCCGGGACGACATCGACGCCGCCGCGATGGCGCAGGAGCGCTGGGCGCCCGGCACCGCGGGGTGGGGTCCGCGGCACGTCGTCCGCCGCTCGGACGGGCTGGCCGTCGGGTCGCTGGGGTTCTTCGGCCCCCCGGACGC
>JAABUR0100002943.1_pt1 | contig 24796 bp, 23 predicted proteins | sample 5560091 | NCBI WGS metagenome assembly JAABUR01 (sample SAMN10711879, study PRJNA513375) | rock metagenome | isolation source: Antarctica rocks | place: Antarctica: Victoria Land, University Valley sud
CGAGCTCGCTGTTCGGCCAGGGCAGCCGTGGGTGGACCGCGACGGCGAAGAGGACGGCGAACACGATTCCGTCGAGGTAGTGCATCGCGCCGCCGACGAGGAACTGGACCAAGGGCGACTCCGTGGGGACGTAGACCTTCCCGTTCGCGGTGTTCCAGTCGAGGCGGACCAGCCCGAATCCGCCCATCCAGAAACCGAGCACCGTCGCGATGTGCGTCGCCACGAGGCCTGCCAGCAGCGCAGCAGGCACCCGGTGCCGGGTCGCCCAACGGCGCCACGCCGGGGAGCCGCGGTGTCCGGCCGTCGTCTCCGCCAGACCGGCCTGGTGCGTCCTGAGAACCATCGCGTCACCTCTCGAGCTCGCCCGCGTCCTGGTCCGGCGTCCTGGTCCGGCGTCCCCGTCCGGCGTCCCCGTCCCTGAACCCGTCCCGGACCTGTCCCGAACCTACGGAGGGAGGTCCGTCGCGGTCAAGGGGGCACCCGCGCCGATCCGGTCACAGGCCGAGGTCGCGGCCGATCAGCTCCTTCATGATCTCGTTCGAGCCGGCCCAGATCTTGGTGACCCGCGCGTCGCGCCATGCCCGCGCCACCCGGTACTCGGTCATGAAGCCGTACCCGCCGTAGAGCTGGACGCACTCGTCGAGGACGTCGTTCTGGACCTGGGCGGACCACCACTTCGCCTTCGCGGCGTCCACGGCGGTCAGGGTGCCGGCGGCGTGGGCCGCGACGCAGTCGTCGACGTACGCCTGGGTCACCTCGAGCGAGGTCACCAGCTCGGCGATCTTGAACTTGTTGTGCTGGAACGAGCCGATCGGCTGACCGAAGGCCTTGCGCTCCTTGGTGTAGGCGATGGTCTCCCGCAGGATCTGCATCGCGTGCGCGGTGTTGGACACTGCGGCGCCGACCCGCTCCTGGGGCAGCCTCTCCATCATCGCGATGAACCCCTGCCCCTGCTCCCCGAGGCGGTTGGCGTCGGGCACCCGCACGTCGTCGAAGAACAGCTCAGCGGTGTCGGCCTCCGGCTGCCCCACCTTGTCCAGCTTGCGGCCCCGGCTGAAGCCCGCCATGCCCGACTCGAGCATGAACAGCGTGATGCCCCTCGCGCCCTTGGCCGGGTCGGTGCGGGCCGCGACGATGACGAGGTCGCACTGGTAGCCGTTGGTGATGAAGGTCTTGGACCCGTTGACGACCCAGTCGTGGCCGCTCCGGACCGCTGTGGTCCGCAGGGCAGCGAGGTCCGACCCCCCGGACGGCTCCGTCATCGCCAGCGCGCAGATGAGGTCGCCGGCCGCCATGCCGGGAAGCCAGCGCTGCTTCTGCTCCTCGGTGCCGAGCTGGACGACGTATGGCGGGCAGACGTCGGAGTGGATCCCGAAGGACGAGGAGACCGCGGCGTTGAACTTGGCCAGCTCCTCCGCGACCACGGCGTTGAACCGGAAGTCCCCCGCTCCCCCGCCGCCGTACTCCTCCGGGATGTCGAGACCGAGCAGGCCCTGCTTGCCCGCCTCCTGCCACACTGCGCGGTCGATCGACCTGGCCTCGATGAAGTCCTCCGCGCGCGGACGCAGCGTCCGCTCGACGAACTCGCGCGCGGAGGCGCGGTACGCCTCGTGGTCGGGGCCGTACACGTGGCGGGGCAAGCGGTCACCTCCAGTAAGTAAGCGCTTGCTTAGTCTCCCCCACCTGCGCCATGCTGTCAACGTGTCGGCCAACAGCACCATGGGTACCCCGACGGTAGACCGGCTCGTCCGGGCTGCCGCGGACGCGTTCGCCGACAAGGGGTTCCACGCGACGACGACCCGGGACATCGCCTCCCGGGCTGGGCTGAGCCCCGCCGGTGTCTATGTCTACTTCCTGTCCAAGGAGGACCTGCTCTTCCACCTGAGCAGGACCGGACACATGCTCGCCCACCGGATCGTCCAGGACGCGGTGGCTGCGTCGCCCCGCCCCCCGGAGCAGCTTGCCGCGGTGATGTCCCGCTTCGCCCGGTGGCACGCGGAGCACTACCAGCTCGCGCGGGTCGTCCAGTACGAGTTCCCCCACCTCACCGCCGAGCACCGGGCGAGCGTCCTCGCCCTGCGCAAGCGCATCGACTCCAGCGTCCGGGCGGTCCTCGAGGACGGGGTCCAGACCGGTGACTTCACCGTCGACGACGTGCCCGACACCGCACTGGCCCTGCTGTCGATGATCGTCGACGTCGCCCGGTGGTACTCACCCTCGATCAGCCGCACCCCGGCCGACATCGGCAGGACGTATGCCGCGCTCGGGCTTCGTCTCGTGGCTTCCTCGGGGTGAGCCCGGGCGCGGCAGCACGACAACAGGACCACGACGGCACGACGACAGCACGCGGACGAGCCGGGAGCGGGGCGCCCGGTGGCTATGCCTGGTCGAGGCCGACCGCCACGGCCCCGAGCGAGCGGTCCCGGGTCCACCGGAAGACCAGCTGAGTGCCCGTCTCGTCGCGTTGGCAGGACTCGAGCCGGACCGCGTGCGAGCGCAGCACGAAGGCGAGCATGCCGAGGTCCCCCGGCGTGTGCCCCCTGGCGAGCACGACAGTGCCATCGGCGAAGCAGATGCGGACGGCGTGGGGCCCCGGTGCCGGACGGATCGCCCGCACCGGCACGGATCGGCGCACCAGTGGCTCCAGCCGTGCGGCCAGGAGGACGTCGACCTCGTGGGAGTGCTCCGCGTGCGCCCGCGCAAAGAGCTCGTCGAGCTCGACGACGTCACCCGGACTGAGGACCGGCTCGTCGGGACCCCGGCCCGAACGGCGAGCGGGCGCTCCGGAGGCACGGCGCGCCCACCGTGGCAGCCACCCGACGGGACGGGCCGGGACCGCGCCGACGATGACCGCACGCAGGACCGCAGTGCCGACGACGGCCGCGAACAGCACCAGGACGATGACCTCCACCAGCCCATTGTGCGGGCGAGGGGGGCTCCCCGTCATCTCCGGGCGCGATCCGGGCCGGACTCCGGCCGGACTCCGGCCGGACTCGGGCCGGCGCGATCAGTCGCGGGTGAGCTTGCGGTAGGTAACCCGGTGCGGGCGGGCGGCGTCCTCGCCGAGCCGATCGACCTTGTTCTTCTCGTAGGAGTCGAAGTTGCCCTCGAACCAGTACCACGCCGCCGGGTCCTGCTCGGTCCCCTCGTAGGCGAGGATGTGCGTGACCACCCGGTCGAGGAACCACCGGTCGTGGCTGATGACCACCGCGCAGCCGGGGAAGTCGAGCAGCGCGTTCTCGAGCGAGCCGAGCGTCTCCACGTCGAGGTCGTTGGTCGGCTCGTCGAGCAGCAGGAGGTTGCCCCCCTGTTTCAGCGTCAGCGCGAGGTTGAGCCGGTTGCGTTCCCCGCCGGAGAGGACACCGGTGGGCTTCTGCTGGTCGGGACCCTTGAAGCCGAACTGCGACACGTAGGCGCGGGACGGGATCTCGACGTTCCCGACCTTGATGAAGTCCAAGCCGTCGGACACCGTCTCCCAGAGGTTCTTGCGCGGGTCGAGTCCGGACCGGGCCTGGTCGACATAGGAGATGCTGACTGTCTCCCCGACCTTGACCACCCCCGCGTCGGGGTCCTCGAGGCCGACGATGGTCTTGAACAGCGTGGTCTTGCCGACCCCGTTGGGACCGATGACGCCGACGATCCCGTTGCGGGGCAACGTGAAGGACAGGCCGTCGATGAGCAGCCGCTCGCCGTAGCCCTTCCGGAGCTCCCTCACCTCGATGACCGCCGAGCCCAGGCGTGGGCCGGGGGGGATCTGCAGCTCCTCGAAGTCGAGCTTGCGGGTCCGGTCCGCCTCGGCTGCCATCTCCTCGTACCGGCCCAGACGCGCCTTGGACTTGACCTGCCGTCCCTTGGCATTGGACCGCACCCACTCGAGCTCGTCCCTGAGTCGTCTGGCGAGCTTGGCGTCCTTCTTGCCCTGCACCTGCAGCCGCTGGCTCTTCTTCTCCAGGTAGGTGGAGTAGTTGCCCTCGTAGGGGTACAGGCGGCCGCGGTCGACCTCCGCGATCCACTGTGCGACGTTGTCGAGGAAGTACCGGTCGTGGGTGACGGCGAGCACCGCGCCGGGGTAGGACGCGAGGTGCTGCTCGAGCCAGAGCACGGACTCGGCGTCGAGGTGGTTCGTCGGTTCGTCGAGCAACAGCAGGTCGGGCTTCTGCAGCAGCAGCTTGCAGAGGGCGACCCGGCGGCGCTCCCCCCCGGACAGCAGCCTGACGTCAGCGTCCGGCGGCGGGCACCGCAAGGCGTCCATGGCCTGCTCGAGCTGGCCGTCGAGGTCCCAGGCGTCGGCGTGGTCGATCTCCTCCTGCAGCCTGCCCAGCTCCTCGAGCAGCGAGTCGTAGTCGGCGTCCGGCTCCGCCATCTCGAGGGAGATCTCGTGGTACCGGTCGAGCTTTGCCTTGATCTGCCCGGCGCCCTCCTCGACGTTGCCGAGGACGGTCTTGTCCTCGTTCAGCGGCGGCTCCTGCAGGAGGATCCCCACGGACGCGCCGGCAGCGAGGCGAGCCTCCCCGTTGGAGGGCTGGTCGAGACCGGCCATGATCCTGAGGATCGTCGACTTCCCGGCGCCATTGGGACCCACCACCCCGATCTTGGCGCCCGGCAGGAACGACATCGTCACGTCGTCGAGGATGACCTTCTCGTTGTGCGCCTTGCGCGCCTTGGTCATGGTGTAGATGAACTCGGGCATGGGATGAACGATATCCGCCGTCCCGTGGCGCACCGAATCCGTTCACCGCGCCGACCCCCAGCCCCCCGGCCCCCCGGCCGGCCCGCGGCAGGGACCGCCGAGCGCGGGGCGCGGGCCTGCCGACGTGCGGACCGGGTCGTGTGGTCCCGGTTCAGACGGCGGAGCCGACCACGTAGGGGTCGGTCTCGGCGTCCTCGACGGCGCGCCCGAAGCCACCCGGGACCAGCGGGCCGACGCGCTCCGACTCCCGAGGCCCGGCCGATGCGCCGGGCGCTACGTCGTCCGGACCCTCGGGCGCTCCGTCGTGGAGCGCGGACTGGATGTCGCCGTCGGCGAGGCGGTCATTCTGCTCGAACTGGGCCCGGGCCACCTCTGGAACGCCGCCTGCCCGCGGGTCAGGTCGTGGCCGACGTTGTAGGCGTCCACCTCGACCGAGGTCATGTTCTGCCCGCCCTCGGTCGCCCACTGGTTGACGCGCAGCCGGCCGTAGACGATGGCCGGCTCGCCCTTGTGCAGGCTCGCAGCGACGTTGGCGCCGAGCGCGTTGAACGCGACGACGTTGACGTAGTTGGTGTTGCCGTCGACGAACTCCCCGTTGCCCTGGCGACGCCTGGTCGTCGAGGCCAGCCGGAACGTCGTGAACGGCTTGCCAGCCTTGGTCGAGCGCGCCTGCGGGTCGGCCACGAGGTTGCCCACCACGGTCACGAAGCTCTCGTTCATGGTTGATCTCCCACTCTCTCCGGTCCTCCCGCCCGTGCGGCGGGACCAGCCAAGCGTGGGCATGCCGGTCGGTCGCCGGCCACCCCCGCTCGCCGCCTGTGGACGGCGAGCACTCAGCGGTCGGGGCTGTTGAGTGCAGCCTCCAGCCGCTCGCGGGTGGTGCGGTGCCGGTCCAGCACCTCGCGGACCGGTGTGACGATCCGCTCCTCGGCGACCCCGCCGATCGAGTCCGTCAGCCGCCGCGCGACGAGTGCCCTGCGACGCCGGGCACCAACCCGGCCGATCACCCTGGACAGCCACGCCCCGAGGATGCCGACCACCAACCCGCCGGCCAGCAGCAGGAAGGGGTACGGCAACGGTCCCCAGCGGGGCGTGTCGATCTGCGGGAGCTGCAACCAACCGATCACGCCCAGCACGACGAGCCAGCCGAGGCCAGCGAGCGCCGCGGCACCCGTGACCCACTGCAGCAGTCCCATCACCCGCCACCACACCGGGTTGCGGGCGCGTAGCGGGGTGCGCAGCACCGCCCGGTCGAGCGCATCGGCCAGGTCGGCGGTCTCGGGTGACGCCGCGGCGGCGACCGCCTCGGACCAGCGCAGGGGAAGCCCCGCTCCCGCCCCGTCCGCCAGGTCCCGGGTCGCCAGGGTGACCGCCGAGCGCGCCGCGGGCGACGGGGCCGGGATCGACGAGCGCCCGAGCACGGCGCGCACGTCCTTGTCCAGGACCCCGGCGGCACTCGCACCCGGGGTCTCCAGCCGGAGCCTTCTCAGCGGGTCGGGCCGGAAGGCCCGCGCCCAGCGCGTGAACAGCCAGCCGCTGCGCCCGTTCGCCTCCCGTCGGTAGTCCTTCTCGACCGCCGTCAGGACGACGGGCACACCTGCGGCGCGGGACAGGGCGGCGACCAGGCGGTCCCCGGCCTCCGTGCCGACTGCTGGCTCCGCGTCGGCCACACCGGCCCGCAGGACCAGGGCCGCCGCGGTCACGTCCGCGGACAGCCGCTGGCGGGCCGCGCCCTGCCCGACCACCACGTTGCGGATGCGCTGCCGAAGCTCGCCCACCCCCACGCCCGTGCACGCCGACGTCGTCAGCACCTGGGCACCCGGGACGCCGTCGGCCAGCAGGAGGCTGACGAGGTCCGCGCGGCACTGTTCCAGCGCCTGCGGGGTGAGCCGGTCGCTCTGGTTGAGGACGACCATCGTCACCGCAGCGTGCCCCGCGAACTGCTGGACGTACTCGTCGTGCAGCAGCGCATCGGCATACTTCTGGGGGTCGGTCACCCAGACGAAGACGTCACACAGCCCCAGGATTCGCTGCGCCTCCGCTCGGTGCGTCAGTTCGCGCGAGTCGAAGTCCGGCAGGTCCAGCAGCACGAGACCGTCCAGACCGTCGAGACCGTCGGCACCGCCGGGACCGCCGGGACCGTCGGCACCGCCGAGCGCCGCGGGTGGCTCCCGGCGGTCCGCTGCCTCGTGCGACGGCGGCACGCGGACGTGGTGGCGCGCCGTGACCGACAGCCAGTCGAGCAGCTCGGTTGCCGGCTCCTCGCCCCACACGGCGGCGGTGGGGACGGACGTGGTCGGCCTGCGCGGCCCCACCTCCGCGACGTCGGCGCCGACCAGCGCGTTGAAGAGCGACGACTTCCCGCTGCCGGTCGCGCCGGCCAGCGCGACGACCGTGTGGCTGCCGGCGATCGAGACCCGTTCCGCCACCTTGTCGACCACCGCCCGCGCCCGGGCCGAGGCCTGCGGGTCGAGCTGCCGGCCCCCCGTCGCGACCGCCTCGCCGAGCGCGGCGGCCTGCGCCGACAGCGCCTCGGCCGAGAACCCCGTGATCCTTCTCGACCCCATACGGAGCGGGCTCACCGAGCCGCCCGGACGGCAAGCACGGCGGCCGCCAGGCGCCTGCCCTGGTCGGGTCGTACCTCGACGGACTCCACCACCGACCGGTACCGGGCCTGCTCCTCGTAGTAGAGCTGCTGGACGCGCTCGAGCAGCGCCCGGCGCGCCTTGACGGCCAGCTCGCGAACCGCCTGGTCACCGAAGATGGCCTCGAGGATCTTCTGCCCGAGCAGCGCCGTCCCACCGGCGATCCCGGCCTCGGCACCGGTCAGGCCGCCGGTGTGCGCGAAGGCGACGAGCATGAGGACCACCCCCACCCCGTTCACGCCGTAGGCCATGACCCGAGCGGTGGTGCGCCGGTCGCGGCCCTCCTCCCGGACGAGGCTCATCACGTCGCCCTGCCAGTCGCGCACCAGCGCCTCGACCTTGCCGTCGAAGCCGGGCGAGACCCTGCCCAGGGCCGGCGCGCGCTCGAGCAGCCGGTGCCCGCCAGCGAGGTTGCGCCAGGCACGGGTCGCCACGGACGCCGCGCCCTGCGCCTCCGCGGCGATCAGCGCGGCGACACCGCTCTGGAGTGCCTCGCCGAGATCCTGGATCGGGACCGGCTGGCTCCTGAACGCCGCCACCACCCGGTCACGCACCCGCGACACCGTCGTCTCCACCTGCTTGAAGAACTCCCCCGTCCCGACGAACTCCTGCCACCGGGCGAGCACCTCCCCGCGCAGCAGCGTCCCGTCGCTCATCCCCTGGGTCACTCCGTCGCAGGCTTGGGCGTATGCCGTCTCGGCGGCGGCTCCCAGCGCGGTGGTGGCCGCGAGCTGGGCCTGGGAGGCGGCCCGCAGCGTCTCGGTGCGCGCCTCGAGGGAGTCGAGGGCGCCGGTCAGGGTCTGGCGGATGATGATGGACCGGGCCCGGGCGTCCCTGGCGAGCGCGGTCAGCCACGAGTGCAGCCGCGCCACGTGCTCGCGCGGCAGAAACCCCTCCGGGCTGAGCGTCGTCTCCACGACGGTGAAGATCGGGGCGCCGGCAAGGCCCTGGGCGCTGAGCATTGAGCCCAGATGGTCCCGGATCTCACCGACTGCCGGGGCCGGCACCCGGTCGAGGACGATGGCCACCGACGTGCCGCGCTCGGCGGCCTGCCGCAGCAGGTCCCAGGGGACGGCGTCGGCATACCGGGCCGCGGTGGTGACGAAGAGCCAGAGGTCGGCCGCGGCGAGCAGCTGGTTGGCGAGGTCGCGGTTGCTCGTCACGACCGAGTCGATGTCCGGGGCGTCGAGCAGGGCCAGGCCCGCCGGCAGGGAGTCCGAGGCGACCAGGCGCACGGCCGAGGGGTCCTCGCCCGGCCCCTCACCGCTCACCCGCGCCAGCGCCGCGAGGATGCGGGAGCCGGTGAACCACGTCGCGTCGGACGGGTGGTGGACGAGGACCGGGGAGCGCGTCGTCGGCCGCAGGACCCCTGGGCGGCTGACCGTGGCGCCGACCATCGAGTTGACGAGTGTCGACTTGCCGGCACCGGTCGACCCGCCGATGACGGCGAGGAGGGGTGCGTCCACGGACGCCAGCCGGGGGATGACGTAGTCGTCGAGCTGCCGGAGCAGCTGGACCCGGACCGCCTGTGATTCGGGCACGTCCGGCAGGTCCAGAGGCAGCGTCGACTCCTCCACCACGTCCCGCAGAGCGGTCACGGCGGAGAGGAGGTTGGTCAGGTCCGCGCCGGCGGCGACGCCTTGGGTCACCCGGGCATCCTGTCAAGTCCCGGACCACGGCTCAACTCGGGCACCGCTCGCCGGAACCCTCGCCGGCACCACCGGGTATGCCGTCCCCCTCCCGTCGGTCGGGTGCCGGCTCAGGCGAGCACGAAGTACCGCAGCCACAGGTAGGGGCCGGCCAGCAGGAGCGAGACCGCCGCCACCAGGGTCCCGTAGCGGGTGAACTCCCAAAAACTGATCGGGGTGCCGTTCCGGGCCGCCAGGCCGAGCGCCACGACGTTGGCGCTCGCCCCGACGGCGGTCGCGTTTCCGCCGAGGTCGGCACCGAGGGCGAGCGACCACCACAGCGCGCTGGTCTGCGGCCCAGGCGCCTCGGACTGGACGAGGTCGGACACGATGGGCGCCATCGTCGCCACGTAGGGGATGTTGTCGACGATCGCCGAGAGCACGCCCGAGACGACGAGCAGGGCCAGCACGGCCACCAACGGCTTGCCGGCCGTCGCGTCGGCGAGGGCCCGCGAGACCTGTCCGATGACGCCGGTCTTGACGAGGGCGCCGACCATCACGAACAGGCCCATGAAGAAGACCAGCGTCTCCCACTCGACGTCGGCGAGCGCCTCCTCCGTGGTGACCCTCGAGACCAGCACGAGCAGCCCCGCACCGAGCAACGCGACCACCGAGGGCTTGACGTGCAGCGCGCTGTGCAGGACGAAACCGACGAGAACCAGGGCGAGCACCACCATGCTCTGGACGAGCAGTGTCGTGTTCCGGATGGCCCTGCGCTCCGAGAGCGCCATCACCTCGGCGACCCGCGCCTCGTCGTAGCGGAAGGCGTCGCGGAACAGCAGGCGGCACATCCCGACGAATACCACCAGCAGCACCACGACGAAGGGGGCGAGGTTGACCAGGAAGTCGTTGAACGTCAGACCAGAGCGGCTGGCGATGATGATGTTCGGAGGGTCCCCGATCAGGGTGGCCGTGCCCCCGATGTTGGACGCCAGCACCTCGGCGATGAGGAACGGGACGGGTGGGAGCCCGAGCCGGTCGCACACGAGGAAGGTGACCGGGGCGGTCAGCAACACGGCGGTGACGTTGTCCAGCGCGGCGGAAGCGAGCGCGGTGATGACGACGAAGAGCACCAGCATACGGAACGGCCTGCCCCGGGCCCGTTTGGCCGCGGAGATCGCCAGGAACTCGAAAAGCCCGGTCTGCTTGATCACCCCGACGATGATCATCATGCCCAGCAGCAGGAACACGACGTTCCAGTCGATGCCGGCGTCCACGGAGTGGAAGGCGGTCTCGCCGTCGGTGAGGCCGAGCGCGAGCATCAGTGCCGCGCCGCCGAGTGCGGCGGCGACCCGATGCACCCGCTCGGTCGCGATGAGTACGTAGGCACCGACGAACACGAGCACCGACAGCACCTGGGTCAGGGTCATCCCGGTGGCCCCGGTGCCCCGAGGAGCATGTGCAGCAGGCGGGAGCTGGTGATGACGCCATGGACCACGTCGCCGTCGCTGACGACCAGCAGCGGGCTGTGCAGCCGGGCCATCGTCGCGGCGCACTCCATGACGGTCGCGTCCCCGGGGACCTGGGCGAGCTCGGAGCGGCGCTCCTTGGGCGCCAGGAGCTCCCGGACCGGACGGCGACGCAGCTTGTCCACGCACGCCTCGGCAGCGGACTGCTCTCCGAAGACCCGAGCCAGGGACGGGTCGTCCTGGACGTAGCCGGGGACGAGGAAGCGCAGCACCTGCGACCCCGGCAGGACGGTCACCGGATGGCCGGCCTCGTCGACGATCACCACGCCCGGGCGACGCTCCTCGGCCATCAGCCGCGCGACGTCGAGCGCGTCGTCGCTGAGCTGCACCAGTGGATAGTCCTCCGCCATGTCACGGGCCCGCATGACGACAGAGCGTACTTGCGCGCCCGGCACTTGAGCGCACCCGGCAGTGTGTGGTTCAGGACGTCGAAACGGTGTCCCTGGACATCACACGGTGCCCCCGGCAGGACTCGAACCTGCAACCTGCGGATTAGAAGGCCGCTGCACTATCCGTTGTGCTACGAGGGCAGTCGACGGCGGGACCCGCGCCCACCCGTCAGTCTAGGCCCGCGGGTCACGCGACGGGTCTGCCCAGGAACGCCTGCCGGGTGGCCACCATCGAGTCGAGGAGCACCCGCTCGTGCTCGTGGGCACCGGGCTCCGACATGCCGCGCGCCATGCGCGAGCGCAGCAGGGCGAGGTCGCTGGCCCCGTCCTGGAAGGAGCGCATCGCGTCGAGCGCAGCCTTGCCGCCCTGGGCCCGGGCCCAGGCCCGCGCCGTCCGCCGCCCACCCAGTGAGGCGAGCATCCCGACGTCGGCCGGCGTGAGCCACCCCGCGTCGGCGTAGGGGCTCAGGTGCTGGCGGATGAGCCTGCCCTCGCGGCTGCGGAGGAAGACGATCATCCCGACGAACGCGAGGAACAGCGGCACCTGGAAGAAGAAGTAGACCGCGAGGTGCACGTTGAGGGATGCGCTGAGGTTCCAGATCCCGTGCAGCAGCATCGCGCAGACGAACCCCCCCAGCCCGGCCAGGATTCTGGTCAGGGGCGTGCGCAGCACCGCCACGGCGAGACCGAGGCCGACCCCGGTACACGCGGTGAACAGCGGGTGCGCGAACGGCCCCATGACCCCGCGGAGGATGAACACGTGGTTGAGTGCGTCCTGGCCCCCGAGCAGGTAGGACCGGCCGAGGTAGAGGATGTTCTCGCTGAACGCGAACCCGGTGGCTGACAGACCGGCATACACGATGCCGTCGATGACCCCGTCGAACTCCCTGCGTCGCAGCAGCACGATGAGCAGGATGGCCAGGCCCTTCAGGCCCTCCTCCACCGGCGGCGCGACGAGCACCGCGCCGATGACGCTGGCGCCGTCGGCCCCCGCCGACGCAGCGAGCACCCGTTGGATGCCGGTGTTGAGGAACAGGGCGCCGACCGGCGCGCAGAGCGCGCCCCAGAAGAAGGCGAACAGCTTGAAGCGCAGCGGCTCGGCCTCGTAGCGGTCGAGCCACAGGTAGGTCGGCACGACGACGAGCATCGGGATGGCGGCGAACACCGCTGCGAGCAGGACCACCGTCAGCTTGAAGGATGCGCCGTAGAAGAAGGAGAGCACCGCCCAGGACAGGAAGAACCCGGTGAACATGATCCCGTAGGTGAGCCACCTGCGCTGCAGGGGCCGCCGGGTGGGGTTGACGGGCGCGGACGGCTGCGGCGGGAACCCTCCCGCAGGCTGGTGTGCCGGGTGCGCCTGGCGTGCGGTCGTGGTGCCCGGACCGTCCCCTGTCGACATGCGCAGCAGACTAGTGCAGTCGGGCCCTATCGTGGTCCGCGTGGCCGTACCGACTGAACGCTCGACCTCCGACCGTATCGTCTGGATCGACTGCGAGATGACGGGACTGTCGCTGCAGTCGGACGCCCTCATCGAGGTGGCGGCCCTCGTCACCGACTTCGAGCTCAACCAGCTCGGCGAGGGGGTCGACCTGGTGATCCGGCCACCGGAGGAGACCCTGGCCCAGATGGAGCCGTTCGTCCGGAACATGCACACCGTCTCCGGTCTGCTGGCCGCACTCGAGGACGGGACCACCCTCGCCGGCGCGCAGGCGCAGGTGATGACCTACGTCCAGGAGTGGGTGGCCGAGCCCCGGAGGGCCCCCCTCGGGGGCAACACCGTCGGCACCGACCGCGGGTTCCTCGCCCGCGACATGCCGGAGCTGGAGGCCTACCTGCACTACCGCATCGTCGACGTCTCCTCGATCAAGGAGCTGTCCCGTCGCTGGTACCCGAGGGTGTACTTCAACTCCCCCGCCAAGTCCGGTGGCCACCGGGCGCTGGCCGACATCCGCGAGTCGATCGCCGAGCTGCGCTACTACCGCGAGGCGGTCTTCGTCGCGCCACCCGGCCCGGACTCGGCGACAGCCAGGGCGCTGGCGACCAAGCACGTCCTCGGGCACTGACCGGCATACCCCGCCCGAGGGATGGTCACGGTGCCCGGCGGGGAACGGGTACGATGGGCGCCGCTGATTCCACGGCCGGTGTATGCCGACCGTGCGGCATGGTGGGTGTAGCTCAGCTGGTAGAGCACCTGGTTGTGGTCCAGGGGGCCGCGGGTTCAAGTCCCGTCACTCACCCCACCGTCGACTCACCCCACGGCGACGGACCCGTCACCAGTCCCCGCGTGGGCTCGCGGGTCGCTCGTCACCACAGCGACACCCTGACCGCCTGGTGCCGTACCGCGATGCCGAAGGCGAACATCAACGGCAGCGCGGCGTTGCCAATCGACGTCACCGTCCGCCCGGGCAGCACCCTCAGCCCTGACCGTCCGCCCCGACGCCGCGGCACGCCGGGGTGAGCCGCCCGCCGCAGTAGGCGAGAATGCACACCGTGTACTCGGGAAAGGACCGGCGCAACCGGTTCACGGTGGCCATCCTCATCGCCGCACTGGCCCTGACGCTCGGCCTGTCGCTGGTCAGCGCGGTCCGGGCCGCGGCCCAGGGTGCCGTGCCGGTCCCGGTGCACACCGTGCTGCGTTCGGTCACCCCGGCCGCGGGGGCCCGGCTCGATCGGGCGCCAGCGGAGATCGTCCTCGTCTTCAGCGAGCCGGTCTCCCCGACGTTCGCGCAGGTGTCACTCAGTCACGACGGAGCCGACGTGCCCCCGGGCGCCACGACAGTCGCGGACCTCACGGTGCGCACGCAGGTCACGGGGACGCTCGCCGCGGGGGGGTACCAGATCGCCTTCCGCGTGGTGAGCCAGGACGGGCACCCGGTGTCAGGCACCTCGACGTTCGCCGTGCTGGGCTCCGGAGCACCGGCCTCCGCCTCCCCTGCGCCGGCTCCTGCGCCGGCTCCTGCGCCGGCTCCTGCGCCGCCCGGCACGCCGTCCGGGTCAGCAGCACCCGCGCCGGCCACGTCCCCGGCCACCGCGGCGTCTGCGCCGACCGGCCGGGCCGGCCGTAGTGAGCCGACCCCGACGTACAAGACGCCACAGCGCCAGCGGACGTCCTTCGCCCACCCGGACCACCGGCCCGGGCTGCTCGTCGCCGGCGCCCTCCTCCTCGGGGGCCTCGGGCTGCTCTTTCGCGAACACCGCCGAGGACACCGCTGAGGATTTCCCGGTGCGGCGACGCGGTGCTAGCCTCTCCCCCGCTGCGCCGCTAGCTCAATGGCAGAGCAAGTGACTCTTAATCACTGGGTTCGGGGTTCGAATCCCTGGCGGCGCACCCCGAGGACCAGGATGGGTTCCGACCACAACGTCGGAGCCCATCCCGCATTTGTGCGGGACTCCGGCGGCGTCCGGCCTAATCGGGCATAGTGGACATAGTCAAATCTGCCGGGAGGCTTGGTTCGGCCGGTCCTGAGGGCCGGTGTCGCGGGGCGGTGCGCAGCAGTCACGCTGGCCGTCCTGGGGATGCGCCGGGACTGCGGCCCCGGCCCGCCCCGACCGGCGGCGGTGAAGGACGTAGAGGACCGCGCCGACCAGGGTCAGGGCGGCAGTGGCGAGGACGGCCGGGCTTCGCAGTATGCCGCCGGCCACGCCGAGCGCGCCGGCGGCGATCAGCACCGGCCCGGCGCAGCACGCGACGGCGAGCAGGACCGCCCCGACGGCGAGGCCGCCGAGTCCCGAACCGGGGTCCTTCTGAGAGTGGGGCATGCGCGTTCTCCTTTGGGTGTGGTCGGGCCTCGGCGGTCAGGAGTCGATGCGGACACACGCGGCCAGCGCGGCGGCGTTGTCGGCCGTCAGCGCGCGGGCCACGCCGATCAGCTGCACCACGCGGGGGTCGGCGACCTGGTAGCGGGTGTACCGGCCGTCGCGGCGGGCGGCGACGAAGCCGCAGTCGGCCAGGCAGGCCAGGTGCGAGGAGACCCGCGACTGGGACAGCCCCACGTGCTCGATGCACTCCGTCACCGTGCGTTCGCCACTGAGCAGGAACTCCAGCAGCAACAGCCGGGTCGGGTCGCCGATGGCACGGAAGAACTTGGCCATGATCCGACGGCCGGCGTGCTCGGCCGGGACAAGGGGGCTGCCGGCGGGCAGCCCGAGCCGTGCGACCTCACGTGCGGCGGTCAGTGCGGGCATGTGGGCAACTCCTTCGATAGTGTGACAGTCTGACAATACATCCGAGTATGCGGATCCGACCCACGCCGCTGCAGTGGTCGAGGAGATGTCCATGACGGGGTACGACCTGGCCATCATCGGTTCCGGTGGGGGCGCGTTCGCCGCAGCCATCCACGCCACGGGGCTCGGTAAGACGGTGGTGATGGTGGAGCGCGGTACCGTCGGGGGGACCTGCGTGAACACCGGCTGTGTCCCGTCCAAGGCGCTGCTCGCGGCGGCCGACGCCCACCATGTCGCCTCCGATGACCGGTTCCCGGGGATCTCCACCTCGGCCGGCCCGGTGGACATGGCCGCCCTCGTCGGCGGCAAGGACGACTTGGTGGAGTCGATGCGGTCGGAGAAGTACGCGGACCTGGTCACCGAGTACGGCTGGGACCTGCGCGCCGGGCCCGCCACCTTCACCGGCACGGCCGCACGGCCCGTGCTGCAGGTCACCGGCCCCGACGGCCAGCAAGTACACCTCGAGGCCGATCACTTCCTGGTCGCGACCGGCTCGGCCCCGTGGGCGCCGCCGATCGAGGGGCTGGACGGGGTGGGGTACCTGACCTCGACGACGGCGATGGAGCTGGAGCAGGTCCCGGCGTCGCTGCTCGTTCTCGGCGGCGGCTACGTGGCGCTGGAGCAGGCGCAGCTGTTCGCCCGTCTCGGCAGCAGGGTCACCGTCCTGGCCCGGTCCCGGCTGGCCTCGGCCGAGGAACCTGAGGTCGGCGAGGTCATCGAGTCGGTGTTCGCCGACGAGGGCATCACCGTCGTCACCGACGTCGCGGTGTCCTCGGTCCGCCGGGACGGGGCCACCGGTGAGGTGGTTGCCGCCGTCGTGGCCGGTGATCTCCGGGAGTACCGCGCCACCCAGCTGCTGGTCGCGACCGGCCGCCGTCCGGTGACCGACGGACTGGGACTGGACGGGGTCGGGGTCAAGGTCGGCGACCGCGGCCAGGTCGTCGTCAGCGACAGCTTGGGCACCAGCAACCCCCGGATCTGGGCCGCCGGCGACGTCACCGGCCACCCCCAGTTCGTCTACGTCGCCGGCGCGCACGGCTCGCTCGCCGTGGACAACGCCTTCACCGGCGCCGACCGGACCCTGGACTACACCCACCTGCCCCGGGTCACCTTCACCACCCCCAACATCGCCGCGGTCGGGCTAACGGACGAACAGGCCAGCGCTGCCGGGATCCGCTGCGACTGCCGAGTCCTGCCCCTGCAGTACGTGCCACGGGCGCTTGTCAACCGGGACACCCGCGGCTTCGTCAAGATCGTCGCCGACGCCGACACCGGACTGATCCTCGGCGTCACCGCCGTCGCCGCGGCCGCAGGGGAGCTGGCCGCCGCAGCCGTCTACATCCTCAACGCGGGGATGACCGTCGAGCAGGTTGCGAACCTGTGGTGCCCCTACCTGACCATGACCGAAGGCATCAAGATCGCCGCCCAGTCCTTCACCACCGACGTGTCCAAGCTGTCCTGCTGCGCCTCCTGACACCTGCAGTCCCGGGAAGAAAAGGAACCTCATGACCGCCGACCTGCAGCACCTCACGGACCGTCTGACCGACCCCGAGGCTGGCGCGGTGCCGTGGCTGCGGCAACCCCGTCACCGTCCAGGACCTCTCGGCCGCCACCGGCCGCAGCATCCCCCACGTGCGCCAGGGACTGGCCGCGATGCCCGACACCGAGTGCGACAGTCACGGCCGGATCCTCGGGCGCGGCCTGACCTGGTCCCGACCCCGCACCGCTTCGAGCTGGCCGGGCAGACGCTGTACACCTGGTGCGCCTTGGACACCCTGATCTTCCCCACCATCCTGCGCCCAACCGGGCCTATCCGCTGGCCACCCACGCTCGGGGGGGTCGCGGCCCACCTGGTCTTCGGGATGGCCGTCGCGGCGATCACTGAGACCGCCTGGGCGCTGCTTCGGCGACCCCCGCCCACGCCACCGCTGAGCCCCCGGGTCACCATTCGACCCATGCGCCCAGCCATCGGTAGCGGTCAAGACCTGCACGATTCACCACCAACGAACGGAGAACGCTGTGAGCGATGACGTCGATGTGATCGTCCTCGGCATGGGCCCCGGCGGAGAGGTCGCCGCTTCCCGGCTGCTCGCCGCCGGGCGGAAGGTCGCCGTCGTGGAGCGCGAGCTGATCGGCGGAGAGTGCGCCTACTGGGGCTGCATCCCGTCCAAGACCCTGCTACGACCCCCGGACGCCCGCGCCGAGGCCGCACGCGCCGCCGGACTTAGCACACCCGCGCTGCAGTGGCCGGATCTGCGGGACTACCGCGACTACATGATCCGCCACCTCGACGACACCAAGCAGGTCCAGGGGTACGCCGACCAGGGCGCCACGGTCATCAAGGCCACCGGACGGATCACCGGCCGCACCAGCCAAGGACGCCTGAAGGTCGAGGCCGACGGCCGCCAGCTGAGCGCTCGGCACGTCATCCTGGCCACCGGCTCGCAGGCGATCCACCCCGACATTCCCGGCCTGGGGGAGGGCTCCGACGTGCCGGTCTGGACCAACCGGGAAGCCACCAACCTCGTAGACATCCCCGACCGGGTGCTGATGATCGGTGGCAGCGCCGTCGCTGTGGAGCTCGGACAGTTCCTGGCCCGGATGGGATCGCAGGTCACCCTCGTCCAGCGCGGTGACCGGCTAATGACCCGCGAGGAACCCCGCGTCGGCGAGCTCGCCCAGGCCGCCCTGGAAGCGGACGGCATACACGTGCGCCTGAACAGCCAGGTGACCCGCGCAACCGCCGCCAAGGACGGCGGCAAGGTGGTGGCGAGTGTGGAGCTCGACGACGGCACGACATCCCAGTTCGACGTCATCGTCCTGGGCACCGGCCGCGCCCCGCGCACCGCCGGCCTCGGCCTCGACGCCGTCGGGGTGGACGCGGCCGGTGGTCTCACGCTGGACCAAAGCTGCCGCCTGGCCGACGGGGTGTGGGCGATCGGCGACGTCACCGGACAGGCGATGTTCACCCACGTCGCGAAGTACCAGGCCCGTGTGGTCGCCGACACGATCCTCGGCATCCCGCGCGCCGCCCACTACGAAGGCATCCCCCGCGTCGTCTTCGCCGACCCGGAGATCGCCGCCGTGGGCATGACCAGCGCCCAAGCCCACGACGCCGGGCTCGAGGTGACCAACACCGAGATTGACCTGCCCGAGGCCATCGCCCGACCCTGGACCTACGAAACCGACCCCCGCGGCACCCTCGGGCTGCTCGCCGACCGACGCGCCAAGGTCCTCATCGGCGCCTACGCCGTCGCGCCGATGGCAGGCGAGTGGATCCACCAAGCAGCACTCGCAATCCGCGCCCAGATCCCACTCGACATCCTGCGCGACCAGGTCGCGCAGTTCCCCACCTACAGCGAGGCCTACCTCGTCGGCCTCGACCAACTCGACGCGTAGCTCAACCCGAACGTGACACACCGCCCAGGGCCAACCACTGCCTGAAGGCGCAGGGTTGACCGACGCGTTGAAAGTCGACCCGAGCGCCGCCTCGGCAGGTGGCGGATGAAACAGTCCCCCGGAACCCATGCCAAACGATGGAAGTTGTCCGCAATCCAAAGCGGCGAGATCACCTGTGCCACAGCGGAATCGGATCTCCTCACGCGTGCGGCTCAGCCGGAACCCCAGATCACTGGGTTCGGGGTTCGAATCCCTGGCGGCGCACCCCGAGGACCAGGACGGGTTCCGACCACAACGTCGGAGCCCGTCCCCCGCGTCGCCGTCACGTGGGCGCCCTCTCACCAGGACCCAACGGGGCACCGAGACAGTTGACAACTGTGGTGCTGCGCACCGGGGTTCCGGCCGCGTTCCGCGGGTAGAGTCGCTCCAGCGCCGGGCGGAGCCAACCGGGGCCAGTGGCTGAAAATCGGACGGACGCCGGTCGCTGAGTCGGACGGACCTGACGTCGGCTTGACGCCCGGCCCCAGGGAGGTGAGGGTGCCCGCTCGACTGCCCGCCGAGGTCGCCGCCCAGGCTCGGAGTACCGGGCTGGGCGGCTATCTGGGCAGCCTGAAACCCGACCGCTCGGCCTCTCTGCGCACGCTGGCGGTCGGCGCCGTGTTCGTCGTCGCCGCGCTCGCCATCCTGGCGGGGTCCTCGGACCCTGGCTGGCCGGTGCAGGCCGGCGCGGCCCTCGGCGGTCTGGCGGGACTCGGGATGTTCTGCTTCGGACTCATCGAGCTGCTGCCGAGCTCCAGCCAGCTCTACCTCTTCGAGGACGGCTTCGTCCACCAGCTCCGGGACGGGCAGACGGATGCGATGCGCTACGGCGCCTCGGAGCGCGGGGAGCAGCTGCGGCAGACGGCCGCAGCCATGCGCGCCGCCGGCGTGGACGAGGACTGAGCCGCACCGGCGCGGCGCCCCGGACGGCATACCCACGGCTGCCGCGCAGCGCGGCGACGGCCGGGTGCCGCCGAACGTCTCACCGTCGGGGTGCCCGACGAACCGCTCAGAGGTAGAGCCCGGTCTGGCCGTCCTCGACCCGCGGGGCCGCCACGGCGTGGATGTCCTTCTCCCGCAACAGGATGTAGTCCTTGGAGTGCAGCTCGACCTCGGCGCGCTCCTCCGGGTCGAACAGCACCCGGTCGCCGACCTCAACCTGGCGGACGTTGCCGCCGGTCGCGACGACCCGGGCCCAGGCGAGGCGTTTGCCCACAGACGCGGTGGCCGGGATGAGGATTCCACCACCGGAGCGCCGGTCCCCGGAGTCACTCTCCTGAGCGACGAGCACCCGGTCCTGCAGCATGCGGATGGGCAGCTTCTCCTCCGCCGCTGCCCGCTCTCGCGACGGCCCCACTGCTCAGCCGCGACGGCGGCGCAGCAGACCCAGGACGACCAGCAGCACGCTGACCGCAGCGACGACGCCGGCGACGCGCTCGATGCGCAGCTCACCGTCTGGGGTTCGCGTCGCCTCGTCGAACTTTGCCTTCGCACTCTCGACCTGGCGGCGGGCGATCTCCTTCGGCTGCGCCCGGACGGCGAGCACGTCGAGCGTCTCCGCCAGGCGCTGGCGCGTCACCCCGATTTCCGCCTCGATCCGGTCCATCGTGGCGGCCTGTTGGTCGCTCATCTGCGGTCTCCCTTCGTCCTCTAACCCCGAACCTTACAGACCCGGTCCTGCCTCGACGACGTCGAGTTCGGGCGGCCACGTCGCCCGGCGCCGGGGGAACGTCGCCGGCCGCGGCGGTGCGGTCACGCTCGGCTGCCTCGGGCGGGCGGCTCCACCCTGCCGCCTGCACCGACAGGTGGTGGACAAACCCATTCCGGTCGGCGGCCAGGGAGTCGATAAGGTGGTCCCCGTCCCGCGGGAGTGGTGGAACAGGTAGACACGCAGGACTTAGGTTCCTGTGCCCGATGGGCATGCGGGTTCGAGTCCCGCCTTCCGCACCCTCACCGCGGACCGTCACCGCTGGCCGTCACCGCGGACCGTCAGTCGACGTTGACGACGATCTGGTGGTAGCCGGTCGCACCGTCGGGCGCGGGAGGCGCCTCGGCCGCGACCTGGAACTGGCCCGTGCTGTCCTTGGCCCGGACCCGCAGGTTGTGGCTGCCGGGGGTGGCCGTCCACTCGAGGACCCACTGCCGCCACGCGTCGGTCGTCGGCTCCGCTGCGAGCCGGGCGCCCTGCCAGGGACCCTCGTCCACCTGGACCTCCACCCCGGTGATGCCGCGGTGCTGGGCCCACGCCACCCCGGCGACGGCCACCGTCCCGGCCTTGACGTGGTCGCCGATCCGCGGCACGTCGATCCGCGACTGGGTCTTGACCGGGCCGCGCGCCGACCAGCCGCGCGGCGTCCAGTAGCCCTGGTCCGCCGCGAACGTCGTCACCTTCAGCTCGGTCAGCCACTTGGTCGCAGAGACGTACCCGTAGAGTCCCGGGACGACGAGCCGCACCGGGAAGCCGTGCTCGAAGGGCAGCGGCTCACCGTTCATCGCCACCGCCAGGAGGGCGTCGCGGTCATCGGTGAGCGCCCCGATCGGCGTCCCCGCGGTGAACCCGTCGGAGCTGCGCGACAGGACCATGTCCGCGCCCGCCCTGGGACGGGCCATGGCGAGCAGCTCCCGCACCGGCCAGCCGGTCCACAGCGCGTTGCCGACCAGGTCTCCACCGACCTCGTTCGACACGCAGGTGAGCGTGACGAGCTTGCGCTGCATCGGCTTGCCCAGCAGGGTCGCCCAGTCCAGGGTGAGCTCCTGCTCGACCAGTCCGTGCACCCTCAGCTTCCAGGAGGCGACGTCCAGCCGCGGCACGACCAGGGCGGTGTCGATCCGGTAGAAGTCCTTGTTCGGCACGACGAAGGGCGAGATCCCCGGCACCGGCAGCTGCGCGGCGCTCACGTCGGGAGGGGGCGTTCCCGGCGTGGGCAGCGCGATGTCGGCTCGTGCCTCGTTGGCCGTGCCGGTCCCCTGTCCGAGCCGCGTCCCGACGACGGCTCCCACCGCCGCACCGAGGAAGACCAGGGCCCGGCGTCGCGTGAGGTTGCCGTCACGCCGCTCCGCTGCGTCCCAGTGCCTGCGCAGGACCTGCAGCCCGACCCCGGTCCCGACCAGGGTCGGCAGGACGTCGAAGGGGGCGGAGTTCGGCCGCGACAGCACCGCAAGCGCGCCCACGGCGCCGACGAGGGCAAAGACGACCAGCCCCGCGGTATGCCGGGTGAGCCCCCGCCAGCCGATGGCGGCACAGACGAGCAACAGGACCAGCCCCATGCCGGCGAAGAGCGCGAGCTTGTCGTTGGTGCCGAAGGCGGAGACGGCAAAGTTCTTGAGCCACAACGGGGTGCGGTCCACGAACGCGCCGCCGACCGCTGGCACCGGTGACGGGGTCCCGCCCGCGAATCCGGTCCACGTCATGACCGCGGCGAGCAGGGTGGCCACAGTGAGCGTCAGCCCGCCCGCAAGCACCCCGTCCAGCGCGGCACCGACCTCGTGCGCCGGGGCGGCGGGGGGCGGGGCCCCAGCGGCGACGGTGCGGTCCTCAGTTGTGGTCATCGGCTCAGGTGCCTCCTCAGGTGGGGCACCATGGCGCGAAAGGCCCTGCCCCGGTGCGAGAGTGCGTTCTTCTCCTCGTCGGTGTACTCCGCCAGTGTCCGCTGGCCGCCGTCGACCCGGAACACGGGGTCGTAGCCGAACCCGTGGCCCCCACGGGCCTGCCTCGTGATCGACCCGGCCACCCGGCCCTCGGTCACCACGGTCGTGCCGTCGGGCAGCTCCAGGACCGCGGCGCAGACGAACGCCGCCGCCCGGTGCTCGTCAGGCACGTCCTCCAGCTGCGCGAGGAGCAGCTCGAGATTGGCGCGGTCCCTCGCCTGACGCGGGAGGTCATGACGGCCGGACCACCGTGCGCTGAAGACTCCTGGCGAACCGCCGAGGACGTCGACGGCCAGGCCGGAGTCGTCGGCGAGCGCGGGCTGGCCCGTCGCTGCGGCAAGTGCGTGGGCCTTGAGGCGGGCGTTGCCCTCGAAGGTCACCTCAGTCTCGGGGACGTCGGGCACCCCGGGGTAGTCGGCCGCAGTCGCCAGCTCGAGGGAGTGCTCCCGCACCACGTCGGCGAGGATCGCGCGCAGCTCGTGGACCTTGTGCTCGTTCAGGGTTGCCAGAACAAGGCGCCGGGCACCACCCGTGCCGCCGCGGATGCCGGCCGGCGGCGTCCTGCCCGCGGTGGGAGCCGCGCTCTCCGCGGTGGGAGCCGCGCTCTCCGCGAGGGCCGCGCTCTCCGCGAGGGCCGCGCTCTCCGCACGAGCGGCGGTGCTCACCCGCGCACCCGCGGCGTCTCGGCGAGGGCGGCCTGCTGCTTCTCGGCGAGCTCGGCGCACCCCGCGACGGCCAGGTCGAGGAGCTGGTTGAGCAGGTCCCGGTCGAACGGCGCCGCCTCAGCCGTCCCTTGGACCTCGACGAAGGTCCCCTCCCCGGTCATGACGACGTTCATGTCCGTCTCCGCGGTCGAGTCCTCGGGGTAGTCAAGGTCGAGCACGGCCTGACCCTTGACGACGCCAACGCTGACGGCGGCCACCGAGCCGGTCAGCGGGCGCGCCTGCCCCCCGATCAGCCCCCTGGCTCGGGCGTCCTCGATGGCGTCGACGAGCGCGACATAGGCGCCGGTGATGGCCGCGGTCCGCGTCCCTCCGTCGGCCTGCAGGACGTCGCAGTCGAGCACGATGGTGTTCTCCCCGAGCGCACTGGTGTCGATGACCGCGCGCAGGCTGCGACCGACCAGCCGGGAGATCTCGTGGGTGCGCCCGCCGATCCGGCCTTTGACCGACTCCCGGTCCGATCGCGTGTTGGTCGATCGCGGCAGCATTGCGTACTCCGCCGTCACCCACCCGGTCCCCTTGCCCTTGAGCCAACGGGGGACGCCGGGGGTGAACGACGCCGCGCACAGCACCCGGGTGCGCCCGAACTCCACGAGCACGCTGCCCTCGGCGTGGTCGAGCCAGTTGCGGGTGATCCGCACCTCACGGGTCTGGTCGGGGGATCGTCCGTCGTGCCGTCGCGATGTCATGCCGGAGAGGCTATCCAGCGCCCGAGCGACCCCATCAGGCAGCGGGGACTCGCCGGCGGTCGAGCGTGCCGCGAGAACACCCATGCACCAAGGCTAAGCGCCGCGCGGCGGACTCCCGTCCAACAGGTGGTTACGGAACCTCGACGTCAGAGGACGTAGGTGGACCCGTGCTCGGCGACCTCGACGTCGCCGGGCCAGACCGCGGCGGCCTGGTCACGGCATACCTGGGGGTCGTTCCAGGGCGGCAGGTGGGTGAGCACCAGCCGGTCCACCCCGCCCGCCTCCACCGCCGCCTTGGCCGCCCGCGAGCCCGACAGGTGGACGCCCTCCGCGCCGTCGCGCCCGTCCACGAACGCACAGTCGGCCAGCACGAGTGCCGCACCGGTCATCAGCGGCGAGAGGGCGGGGCACGAGTCGGTGTCACCCGTGTACGCGAGCACCCGGCCGCCTGCCTCGACGCGCAAGCCGTAGGCCTCGACGGGGTGGTTGACGAGCAGCGGCGTCACCCGGAACGGCCCGATCTGGAAGCTCTGCCCGTCCTGCAGCGCCAGGAACTCGAACTCGCTGCTCATGCCGTCGGGTTCGAGGCCGCCGTAGGCGCGGCCGATCCGTCGGGCCGTCCCGCCGGGACCGTGGACCGCGATCCGGCGCCCGGTGCGCCCGGTGGGCAGGTAGTGCAGCATGACGTAGAGCCCGCAGAGGTCGGCACAGTGGTCGGGGTGCAGGTGGCTGAGGAGGACCGCGTCGACGGAGGTCGGGTCGGCGAATCGCTGCAGCTGGCCGAGCGCGCCGTTGCCGAGGTCGAGGACCAGTCGCCAGGTGCGTCCCTCGTGCTCGGCCTCCACGAGGTAGCTCGAGGCGGGTGACGACGGGCCGGGAAAGGAGCCCGAGCAGCCGACGACGGTCAGCCTCATCCGGCGGCCACCTCCTCGCGGCTGGCGCTGACCGCGGCCTCCGGGCCGAGGAACCGCCGGGCGAGACGGGCGAAGACGAGCGGGTCTCCCGTGGTGACGAACTCGTGGGTCGGCTCCGGCGGGGCGTCGGGCCGCAGCCGCCCTGCGTCGGCCAGCACCCGGAAGAGGTCCTTGGCCGTCTCCTCAGCGGAGGAGACGAGGGTGACCTTCTCGCCCATGACGTAGGCGATGACGCCGGTCAGCAGCGGGTAGTGGGTGCAGCCGAGGATCAGCGTGTCGA
>JAABUR0100002944.1_pt1 | contig 24791 bp, 25 predicted proteins | sample 5560091 | NCBI WGS metagenome assembly JAABUR01 (sample SAMN10711879, study PRJNA513375) | rock metagenome | isolation source: Antarctica rocks | place: Antarctica: Victoria Land, University Valley sud
CCCGCGAGCCCATCGGCACCGGCAAGGCGCTGAGCCCCACGCCGCTGGGGCGCTACTACGTCACCGACCTGGTCAAGCCGCCGAACCCGAACGGCTTCTACGGCCCCTTCGCGCTCGGCCTCTCGGCCTTCTCGCCGGTCTACACGACCTTCGAGGGCGGCGACGGACAGGTCGGCATCCACGGGACGAACAATCCCTCGCTGCTCGGCCGGGACGTCTCGCACGGGTGCATCCGGGTGGCCAACCGCATCATCACGCGATTGGCCAAGCTCGTGCCGCTCGGCACGCCGGTGGACATCGCGCGTTGAGCGGCGTTGCCATCCGGTGAACGCTCACTTGGCGTTCGGGCCGCGGCACCTAACGTAGGCGGAGTCAAGCGATCGACCGGTGGGCACCGACGACCCGCCAGAAGGGAAGTTCTCCATGTCCTACGTGGATCTTCACTGCCACCTCCTGCCCGGGGTGGACGACGGGGCGCCGAGCCTCGAGCACGCCGTGCTCCACGCGCGCCGGCTCGCGCAGGAGGGGGTGCGCGACGTCGTGGTGACCCCGCACGTCAACTCGATCTGGACGCTCGAGGTGTCCTCGATCCCCGCGCGCGTCGAGGAGCTCGCCCGGACGCTGCGCGCCCAGGACATCGGCCTGCGCCTCCACGCCGGCGGCGAGCTCGCGCACGAGCGGGCGGCCGGGCTCGGCGAGGAGGAGCTCGGGCTCATCTCTCAGGGCCCGCCCGCCGCCCGCTGGCTTCTGCTCGAGGCGCCCTTCGGAGGGATCTCGAGCGACTTCGTGACGGTGGTGGAGGAGCTGCGGCTCCGGGGCTTCGGCGCGCTCCTCGCCCACCCCGAGCGGGCCCCCGACCTGGGCGAGGGCGGCCTCGAGCGCCTGCGCCCGCTGCTTCTCGGAGGCGCTCTGCTCCAGGTCAACGTCTGCTCGCTGCTCGGAAACCACGGCCTGGCGGTGCAGGAGCAGGCCGTGAGCCTCCTGCGCGCCGGCCTCGCCCACGTCCTCGCCTCCGACGGGCATCCGGGCAGTCGCGAGCACTCGCTCCAGCTCGGCTTCCACCTCGCCCTGCGGGCGGGCGCGAGCTCCGTGCAGGCGTGGCGCCTGACCCAGGACAACCCGCGCTTCCTGCTGCGCGAGGGGATTCCGTCGGGAGCCCCGACGGTGGAGCGCGAAGGTGAGCGGGTGCGCCTCTAGGTTCGCCGGCCGGGCTTCTTGGCGCGCGGCATCGGCTTGCCCTCCCGGGCGAGGCGCCCGCGCTCCTCCCAGTCGGCGAGCCAGCGGCCGACCCGCTTGGAGGCCTCGACGCCGCGACGCCACTGCGCCTCGCTCACCGCCGGTTCGCGCCGCTGCATCGCGCGGACTCTAGATGCTTGCCGACGAACAGGTCGGCGAGAGACGCGGACCTACCTACGTGGACGAACGCTCAGCATGCCCGTTTTGCGGGTGTTTCACACCGCCCGGGGCTCGACAGTGACGCGGCCCGACGCGTCGACCCCCAGCCGACGGCCGCCCTCGAGGAGCGCGAGCAGCTCGGCGCCGACCACCTCGCGGCGCCAGCCGCGGATGGTCCTCACCTCAGGCTCGGGCTCACCGCGGCGGGCGGCGGAGACGATGCGGGTGAGATCGGCGCGCGCGGCGAGCACCTCGTAGGCGACGCCGGCCTCGAGCGCGCGCTGGCGCAGGAGCGCCTCGCCCAGCGCGATCACCGGGGCGTCGGCGGGGTCGGACGGCGGGGGCCGATCGCCGTCGAGCGGCGGAGGCGCGCCCTCGCGGCCGCGAGCCACCGCCTCGAGCAACGCGGGGCCGCGCCGGCGCAGGCCCCGGGGGTGCAGGCCGCGGACCTGCTCGAGCTCGCGAAGGTCGCTCGGCTGGCGGCGGGCGAGCTCGACGAGCGGGGCGTCGGCGACGATGGAGCCCACGGGCTTGTCCTCGGCCAGCGCGGTGCGCTCACGCCACGCGGCGAGCTCTCGGGCCACGGCGCGCGCGCGGCCCGAGAGCTGATGCACCCGCGGCAGGCGCCGCCACGCCTCCTCGGGATCGCGCTGGAGGTTCGAGCTCTCGAGCGCCCGGCACTCGTCGCGCACCCATTCGAGGCGCCCGCGCGCGCGCAGGCGCTCCTGCAGGAAGCTCGCAAGCTGCAGCAGGTGCTCGACGTCGCCGCGGGCGTAGGAGAGCTGCTCCTCGGTGAGCGGGCGCACGTCCCAGCGCGTGAACCCGGCGGACTTCGAGCCCTTGATCCCCAGCGCGTCCGCGAGCAGGTTGCCGTAGCCCGCCTGCGCGCTGAACCCGGCGAACCCCGCCGCGACCTGGGTGTCGAAGACCCGCGTGACCTCCGTGCGCCACTCGCGCCGCAGGATGCCGACGTCCTGGCGCGCGGCGTGGAGCACGATCTCGACCTCCGGATCGGCGAGCACGCCGGCGAGCGGAGCGGGATCGAAGCCCCCGAGGGGATCGAGGAGCTCGGTGCGCACACCGCCCTCGGGCGCGTCGACCGCGACCTGCACGAGGCAGAGCAGCGGCACGTAGCGGCCCTCGGTCATGAACTCCGTGTCGATGGCGAGCCGGCCACCGCGGCGAGCCTCCGCGGCCAGCGCGGCCGTGTCGGGGCCGGCCACGCCGAGCGCCTAGGCCGCGGCCGGACGCGGACGCAGGCTCGGCTTGGGGAGCTGGCCCTCCACCCACATGGCCGCCAGGCCGACGCGGGGCAACCCGACCGCGCCCGTGTAGAGGAGGTAGCGCGGCTCCCAGCGCGGGAAGAACTTCGCGTTGAAGCGGTAGAGGCTCTCGATCTGGAAGAACGGGTTGGCCAGCGCGATCACCCGTCCGAGCACGCGCTCGAGCAGGCTTCCGGGGGAGTGCAGCCAGCGCGCGAAGGCCGCGAAGTTGAGCGAGATCTCCTCCACCTCGCGCTCGCGCAGGAGCTCGATGGCCCTGACCACGAGGAACTCCGTGAGCCCGTTGGGAGTGTCGGGATCGCGGCGCATGAACGAGAGCGACATCGCCGGGCGCCGATAGCAGGGGACGAAGTGCAGGACGCCGCGCACCTCCCCGTCGGCGTCGCGCGCGAGCACGACCAGCGACTCGGCCAGGTGCTCGCCGCGCAGGGAGTCCATCGCCATCGAGAACCCGCGCTCGGGGGCGCCCTCGCGGCCGCGCTCGAGCACTTCCTCGAGCCGGTCGAGCGCGTCGTCGTCGAGCGCGGAGAGCGCGTGCACCTCCGCCGTGTAGCCGCCCTTGGCGAGGCGGGAGACCGACTGACGCACCTTGCGTATCGGCCGCCCGTCGAGCGAGAAGCCGCGCACGTCGACCATCGCCTCGTCGCCCATGTAGAGCGAGCGCAGGCCGGCGAGCTCCCACAGCGGCAATGATCGCTCGCTCGCGCCCACCACCCCGAGCTTGAGCCCGCGCTCCTCGGCGAAGGCGCTCACGTCGCGCACGAGCGCGGGCAACGCCGCGGGCGGGCCCACCGGGTCGCCGGAGACGAGCAGGCAGCCGCCCTCGGTCCGGTAGCCGACGAACGCCTCTCCGTCGGGCGAGAAGAGGTACTGCTTGTCCTCGCGCAGCTTGAAGAACGAGAGGGTGTCCTCCCCGTGGGCGCGGACGAGGTCGCACGCGAGGCGCCGCGCGCTGGGCTCGGGCCGTCCGTGCGGCGCGGCGATGGGTCGAAAGACGAGGTAGGCCGCGGTGAGCAGGGTCCACGCCGACATGAGACCGACGCCGAGCGGCAGCCAGGCGAAGACGCCGTGGAAGGCCTCCGGTCCCGCCTGCCACACGAGCAGGTCGCCGATCTGCCGGAGGGCCGCGGCGATGCCGAGGCGCGGAGCGGAGGCGTAGACGGCGATGGCGGCCACCACGATCGCGGTGAGCCCGAGCAGCGGCAGGCGCCAGAACGCTCCGCGCAAGGTGAGCCGCTCGTGGCGCACGGTGAACGCCTCGCGCCTCCACCACAGCACGCCGGCCACCGCCCAGGAGGCGGCCGCTTCCTCGAAGTCGAGCCCCTTGAGGAGGTTCAGGAGACCGAGGAGGACCAGCAGCCCCATCGCCGCCTGCCACGCGCGCCAGCGACGACGGGCGAGGTAGAACGACGCGAGGCAGAGCCCCGCGCCGGCCGGCAGCGCCAGCGCGTGGAAGATCGGAACGGCGTCGACTCCCTCGAGCGCGAGCAGGACATGGCCGCGCCAGCTCAGGTTGGGGGTGAGCGTCGAGACGAGGTTGACCAGCCCGACGAGGAGCGCGGCGAACGACGCGAGGCGAGGCGGCCAAGCGCGGCGGCGCGCGAGCGGGGCAACGCGCGGCGGAGGCGCAGCGGCGGGTGGCGCCTCGGCGGCCGCCGGGGAGAGACTCGGCATCGAGCACAGAGGATAGGCGGGCGAGCGGCTCACACCAAGGAGGCGGGGCGTCGTCCCGCTTCAAGCCCCCGAGCTGCGCCCGTAGGCGCGTCCGAGGCCGCGAGCGCCCTCCCCGGCCGGCGGGGCGCCCGCCCTCTTAGGGCGCGGCAGCGCGAGCGCGAGCACCAGGGCGGGCACGGGCAGTGCCGCGATCACCGCGATCGTGGTGGGCAGGCCGTGCGCGTCGGCGATGAGCCCGAGCAGCGGAGCGCCCGCTCCGCCCAGCCCGATCGAGAGCCCGATGGTGACGCCCGAGGCGACTCCGAGGCGCCGGGGCAGGAGCTCCTGCCCCATCACGATCGTCACGCTGAAGGTCGCGATCGTCACCGCGCCGACGACGCCGAGGAGCAGCGTCGCCGCCACGCCTCCCACGCTCAGAAAGGCGCCGATGAGCCCGGGAAGCAGGGCCATCGAGCCGACGATCACGTTGGAGCGTCCGAACCGGTCGGCCAGCGGGCCGCCGAGCAGCGTCCCGACGGCGCCCCCGATGAGCATGACCGCCAGAGCGCCGTTGCCCGCCGCCTTGGAGGCGTGCAGCACGCCGACGTAGTAGAGCGGAACGAAGGTCACGAGGCCGAAGTAGACGAACGAGCGCAGTGCGACCACCCCGGCGAGGAGCACGAACGCACCGAGGCGGTCGCGCTCCGGGCCGTCGGATCGCCTCGCCGCTGGCGCCGGCGTGAAGCTCCGGAGGCGCCCGAGCTCTCGCGCGAGAAGAAGCGCCATAAGGCCCAGCGGCACGATCAGGAACAGCGTGCCCCGCAGCCCGAATACGAGCACGAGTGGAGTGGTGAGCAGCGGACCGAGCGCGAAGCCCGCGTTCCCCCCCACCGAGAAGAGGCTCATCCCGCTCGCGCGCCGGGCCCCCGAGACGTGATGGGCGAAGCGGGAGGCCTCGGGATGGAAGGCCGCGACGCCCACGCCGCTGAGCGCGATCGCCGCGAACAGCGCCCCGTAGGTCGGCGCGACGCCGACGAGCGCGATGCCGACGGCACCGCAGGCCAGGCCCGCGGGCATGAGCACGGGGAGCGAGCGGCGGTCGGAGAGGTGGCCGAAGACCGGCTGGATCACCGAGGAGGCGACGGTCGCCGCGAGCACGAGCGCGGAGGCGGCCGCGTAGCTCAGGTGGCGCTCGGCGATCAGGAACGGCAGCAGCGCCGGTACCGATCCCTGGCAGACGTCGGTGAACATGTGCGCGAGGGAGAGCACCGCCATCCCCCGACGGTCGACCCCGGCGGCGGTCACGGCGCCCACCCGTCTACTCGTAGAAGGCGACGGTCGCCAGGATCACGAACGTGCCCACGAGCGCCCAACCCTCGAAGGCCGTCGCCTCGCCGTCGGTCGTGATCTGCCAGATGAGCAGCGCGGTGGCGATGAGCGCGCCGATGTAGACCGGCGCGAGCGCGAAGGTCAGCGAGGTCGAGAAGAGCAGCGAGACGAGCACGAGGAGGGGGAAGAGGAAGGCGGCGATCTGGGCGACGGAGTTCTTCACCACGGAGATCGCGAGGTCGGCCTGGCCCTTGGCGGCGAGCACGATCCCCGTGACGTTCTCCACCGCGTTGCCCGCGATCGCCACGATCACGAGCCCGGCGAAGGACTGCGAGAGGTGCAGCTGGGTGATGGTGGGCTCGAGCGCGTGGACGAACCAGTCCGAGACGAAGGCGGAGGCCAGCCCACCCACGGCGAGCAGTCCGACGCTCACCGCGAGCGGCACCCGCGGCTCTTCCCGTGCCTCGCCTCCCCCATCCGTCTGCTCCGCCGCGCGGTCGGCGCGCAGGTAGGGAATGACCCACGCGGCGTAGACCGCGAGGAGCACGGCGGCGCCGATGGTGGAGATCGCCTGGAAGTGATGGCTCGCGGCGTCGCTCGCCGAGCGCGAGAGCCCGATGAGGACGATGATGAACGTGGCCACGAGCAGCAGCGTGGCGGTGTCGTTGGGGAGACGGACCCCGAAGCGCATCGTGCCGTCCTTCGAGGCGCGGGCGCCGACGACGAGCACGAGGCCGAGCACGAGCAGCGCGTTGACGAGGATCGAGCCGAGGATCGAGGTCTGGGCCACCACGAGCTGGCCCGAGCCGAGCGCGAAGAGGACGACGAAGAACTCGGGCAGGTTGCCGAGCGTCGACTGCATGAAGCCGGTGACCGCCGGGCCAAAGCGCTGGCCGACCTGCTCGGTGGAGAACGAGACGATCCATGCCATGCCCGCGAGCGCGAGCGTGGCGAGGGCGAAGGCCACGAGCGTGGGTACTCCCGCCACGTAGCGCGCCACCCCGGAGAGCACCGTGACGAGGAGGATGGCGCCGAGGGCGACGAGCTGGAGGCGAGAGAGGCCGGCGAGCACGCCGCGAGTATTCCAGGCGGACCGTTAGGCGCCCTCAGGCGTCGGTCGTGCGCTCCCCCGAGGAATGGAACTCGGGCGGGCGCTCGAGTGCCTCGCCCTCGCCCCACCCGGGATCCTTCGCGTCGGTCTCCTTCGCCGGCTCGCGGGGCTCGAGCTGGATCTCCTCCTCGGCGGGAAGGCCGGCGGAGAGCTCACGCGAGCGCTCGAGCTCGGCGTCGAACTCGATCCCGAGCAGCAGCGCGAGGTTCGTGATCCAGAGCCACACGAGCAGCGAGATGAGCGCTCCGAGCGTGCCGTAGGTCTTTGTAGGAGCCGAAGTTCGCCACTCGGGAGCTCTGCCACCGACCCCCTTGGCCACGCTGCTCGTGCTGCTCATGGCGCGGCTCATACCCGCGGCCGGAGCGGGAAAACGCCGGCCGCGGGCGGTCTCCCCCCGCTCTAGGCCTGGACCGGGGCGCCCAGCTCGATCCCGATCACCTTGAGGCGGCGCGAGAGCGCGGTGAACGCGAACTCGTTGACCTCGGTGCTCGAATAGCCAAGCAGGGTCCACTCCGAGAACGGGTCCTTGCCCTTGGGGACGAGGACACCCGCGGCGATCGGCAGGAGCTCGGCGAGCTGGTCCTGGACGCGACGCGCGAGCGCGGGATCGGAGGCCTTCTGCTGCAGGAACCAGGTGCCGTAGGCGACGTGACGATGCTCGTCCTGGGAGATGAGCTTGAACCCCTCGATGAACCCGGGCAGGATCCCCTGCTTCTCGAGGTAGTTCGTGATGAAGTTCTGGCCCGTCAGCGCGAGCGTGCCCTCGATCACCATGTGGTAGGTGGTCACGAAGTCGACCTTGGCCTCGAGGTCCCGGGGGTTCTCGATCAGCCGCTGGCCGGCCTGCACCAGGTGCTCGTCGAAGAGGGTCACGAAGGCGTCGTTCAGGTCGTCGCGGACGCGCTGCAGGCGGGCGTCCATGTCGCCCGCGTAGCCGATCACCTCGCGGTAGAAGCGATCGAAGTGCTGGGCGTGGCGTGCCTCGTCGACCTGCTGGGTGGTGAGGTAGGCCTCCTCGCTCTGGTCCTCGTAGGCCATGACGAGGCCTGAGAACTGGGTGGTCACCCGCTCCTCGCCGACGAAGAAGGAGGAGAGACCCCAGACGATGTCGTCGCGATGCTCGTCGTCCAGGTTGGCCCAGTCCTCGCGGTCGCGGCTCAGGTCGATCTGGTGCGCCTGCCAGTTCTGGCGCTCCCAGAGCTCGTAGAGCTGTTGCGGGGTCTGCAGCTTGTACTTGCGCGAGAGCGCGCGGTCGTCGGCGATCGTGGCGACATCGCCCTGGCTGGTGAGGTCGAGCAGGCTTGACATGGGTCTCTCCCGGAGAGTGGGCGCCGGTGGGGTGACCTCGCAGGGAACCACGCGCTTGACACCGTGTCAAGGTCGCGGCGCGGCGCTCGGGTAGCCTCGGGCGCCATGGTCCCCACCTCCCAGCGCACCGGGGAGCCCGGCGGGCGGCGCGCGGTGGTCGAAGCCGACGTCCTCGCGGCGACGGAGAGACTGCTGGGCGAGGGCGCCTCCTTCGCCGAGCTCGGCGTGGAGAGGATCGCCACGGCGGCGGGCATCTCGCGTACCGCCTTCTACTTCTACTTTCGCGACAAGCGCGAGCTGCTCGTGCGCCTCACCGAGGAGGTCGTCGGCCTCCTCTACGCCGAGGCGGAGCGGTGGTGGCAGGGAGAGGGCGACGGGCGCGACGAGCTCCGCGCCGCGCTTCCGCGGATCCTCGGCCTGTACGGCGAGCATCGCGCGGTCCTGCGGGCGGTGGTCGGCATGGCTGCGGTCGACGAGGCGGTCGCCTCGGCGTGGCGCGCGCTCGTCGGGCGCTTCGTCGCGGCGACCCGCGCGCGGATCGAGCTCGAGCAGGCGGCCGGTCGCGTGGACTCCTCCCTGGCCGCCGAGCCGGTCGCCTTCGCACTCTGCTGGATGACCGAGCGCACGTGCTACGAGCATCTCGAGCGCGACGGCGACCTCGCCGACGAGGAGATGCTGCGGGGGCTCACCGCGGTCTGGCTGAACTCGGTCTACGGCCGCGAGCCGGCGTCCTGAGCCTCCCCGCGCTGCGCCGCTGCACCGTCGGACTCGCGCGGATCCGTGCGCGTCTCCCGACCGACCGCCCCAAACTCGCCGGTCTCGAGCTCGCGCTCGACGCGCTGGGCGATCAGGTGCTCGCTGGTGTCGGGGCCGAGGCGACGCAGCTGCCACACGCGCAGCCGTCGGAACTTGAGGATCTCGAGTGTGTAGATGACGTAAACGCTGGCCGCCGAGGCCAGCAGGCCCAGTCCGGCCATGACCAGCGACCACCCCGTGTGAAAGTGCCCGTGGTGGTCGGAGTAGGGCACGAACCGCAGCGCCACCGCGAGCGCGGCCAGGCTCGCCGTCCACGCGTAGAGGTAGAGCACCGTCCGCCGCTGGCTGAAGCCGATGCGCGCCATCCGGTGGTGAAAGTGGTTGGCGTCTGCCGACCAGACCTTCCGCCGGTACTTGAGCCGCTTGGCCACCACGAACCCCGTGTCGAGGAAGGGGACCGCGAGGATCGTCATCGGCAGGATCAGGGCGATGACCGCGTTGGTCTTCAACGTGCCCTGAACCGTCACGCACCCGAGCAGGTAGCCGAGGAGGTTCGAGCCGCAGTCGCCCATGAAGACCGACGCGGGATGGAAATTGTGGAGGAGGAAGCCCAGCGCGGCGCCCGCGGTGAGGGCGGCGAGCACGCCGGCCCGGTTGACCCCCAGGTCGAAGGCGATGATCGCAAACGCGACGCCGGCGATCGTGCACACGCCCGCGGCGAGGCCGTCGAGCCCGTCGCTGAGGTTGACCACGTTCATGATCGCGACGAGGCCGATGACCGTCACCACGCCCCCGATGCCGTGCAGCGACGTCGCGCCCAGGAACGGGAGCGTGAAGCTCGTGACCTGCACGCCGGCGGCCACCGGGATCGCCGCGGCGGCGAGCTGGCCAATCAACTTCCAGTGAGGCGCGAGGTCAACCACGTCGTCGATCGCCCCGATGACGGTGATCACCGCCGCGCCGGCGAGGATGCCCCACGTCTGGTCTCGCATCGGCAGCCAGATCAGCCCGGCGAGCAGGGCGCTGGCGAAGATCGCGACGCCCCCGAGCCGTGGCGCGGGGCGCGTCGAGAGGCCGCGCTCACGCGGCTCGTCGACGGCTCCGAGCCTGACCGCGAGGCGCTTGGAGGGTGGCGTGAGCACCGCGGACGCCGCCAGAGCGGTCACGAAGGCCAGGATCGCGTCGAGCGTCGTCACGAGACTCGAGGATTGCAGCCAGGGCTCGGGACGCGGCCGGCGCGGCGCCGCTTTCAGGCGACGGCGGCCGGGGCGCTCAGGTGCTCATAGAGCGGGTGGCGCTCGACGACCGCGGTCACCCGCTCGGCCAGCTCCTCCTGGTGCGCTGCGAAGTTCGGGCGCAGCGCCGCGGCGATGATCCGTCCGACCTCGACGAAGTCCTCTTCGCCGAGCCCGCGCGTGGCCAGGGCGGGCGTTCCGATCCGGAGGCCGCTCGAGATCGCCGGCGGCCGGGGGTCGAACGGCACCGCGTTGCGGTTCACGGTGATCCCGATGTCGTGCAAGCGGTCCTCGGCCTGCCTGCCGTCGAGCTCTGAGTTCCGGAGGTCGCAGAGCACGAGGTGCACGTCGGTGCCCCCGGTCAGCACGCTGACGCCCGCGCCCGCGTCTAGCAGCTCGCGCGCTACCGCGCGCGCGCCGGCCACGGTGCGCTCCTGGCGCTCGCGGAAGGCCTCGGTGGAGGCGATCTTGAGCGCCACCGCCTTGCCCGCGATCACATGCTCGAGCGGGCCGCCCTGCTGGCCGGGAAAGACGGCGGAGTCGATCGCCTTGCGATGCTCCTCGCGGCACAGGATGAACCCCGAGCGGGGACCGCCGAGGGTCTTGTGCACGGTGGTGGTCACCACGTCGGCGTGCGGCACGGGGTTCGGGTGCAGCCCGGCGGCCACGAGCCCGGCGAAGTGAGCCATGTCGACCATCAGCCGGGCGCCGACCGCGTCGGCGATCTCGCGGAATCTGGGAAAGTCGAGCTGGCGCGGGTAGGCCGACCAACCGGCGATGATCAGCGTGGGACGGTGCTCGTGCGCAAGGCACTCGACCTCGTCCATGTCGACGAGGCTGCTCTCGCGCTCGACGTGGTAGGGAACCACCTCGTAGAGCCGCCCGGAGACGTTGATGCGCATGCCGTGCGTCAGATGACCGCCGTGGGAGAGCTCGAGGCCCATGATCTTCTGGCCCGGCTCGAGCAGCGCGTGGAACACGGCGGCGTTGGCCTGCGCGCCGGAGTGCGGCTGGACGTTCGCGTGCTCGGCTCCGAACAGGTCCTTGGCGCGGTCGATCGCCAGCTGCTCGGAAACGTCGACGTGCTCGCAGCCGCCGTAGTAGCGGCGACCCGGGTAGCCCTCGGCGTACTTGTTGGTCAGCACGGAGCCCTGGCAGTCGAGCACGGCCTGGGGCACGAAGTTCTCCGAGGCGATCATCTCGAGCGTGCGCTGCTGGCGCTCGAGCTCGGCGGCGAGCACCTCGGCGATCTCAGGGTCGACCTCGGCGAGCGGACGGGAGAGGAGATCGCTCATCGAACGGCCGCCTCGACGTCGCGGATCTGCTCGACGCGGCGCTCGTGGCGTCCACCTTCAAAGGTCGTGGAGAGAAACGCGCGTACGATGCGATCGGCGGCCGCGGACTCGATTCGCCGCCCGGATAGCGCGAGCACGTTGGCGTCGTTGTGGCGACGCGAGAGCGCGGCCTCTTCGGGGTCGTGCGCGTTGACGGCGCGCACGCCGCCGACCTTGTTGGCCACGATCGACACGCCGACGCCCGAGCCGCAGACGAGGACGCCGGCCTCGGCCTCGCCGACGGCGACGAGCCGGGCGGCGGGCGCGGCGTAGGCCGGATAGTCGACGGAGTGCTCGTTCTGCGGACCCACGTCAACGACATCGTGGCCCTCCCCGGCCAGCGTCGTCTTCACATGCTCCTTGAGCGCGTAGCCGGCGTGATCCGAGCCCAGGACGATCCTCTTGCGCATCGGCCGAGCGTAGCAGCGGGTCAGGCGGCAGAGAGCGCCCCCCGAGAGGGCTCGGCAGGGGATGGCCAAGCGCAGTCGGGATCAGTCGGCCACCTCGAGCGCAGCGTCGACCAAGAGCTGCGGATCGCGGCGCACGCGCTGCGGCGAGGAGCCGGCCTTGCGCTCCAGGGCCAGCGCGCGAGGATCGGTGAGCGGGCGCAGGCGACCTTCTCGCATCAGGGTCTCGTCGACGCCGCCCAAGCGCCCGCCGTACGTGGTGTAGACCGGAGTCCCGAGCGCGACCGCCTCACGATTCATGGTGCCCCCGGCCGAGACGACGAGGTCGGCCAGGGCGATGAGGCTTTGGGCCTCGACGGCGTCGTCGGGCACCAACAGCGACGGCAGGGCGAGTCCGCGGACGTAGGCTCGCTGCTCCTCCGTGCGCGGGACCACCACCGCGATCACGTGCTCCTGCACGCCGAGGTGAGTCAGCACCTGGCGAAAGAGCGGATTGGACTTGCGGTGGTATAGCGAGACGTCGGGCGGCGGCCGGATGACCACGAGCACCCGCTCACGGTCGATGGCGAGCTCGTCGAGCACGCCGGGATCGGGCTCGAAGTCGGCCAGGTAATACTCCTCCTTGAGGCCCGGGTACTGGAAGAGCTTCTCGGGCCCCACGCCGTAGCGGCGCAGGCGCCCGGCCGGAATCATGTCCGGAGTCATCACCCGACGGGCGCGCCGGCAGCCGATGTTGTGCTGCTGGACCGCCCACTCGTAGTCGAAGGTGTTGACGGCGGCCACGCCGAGCCAGCGCGCCGCGAGAGCCAGGTCGTTCGAGCCGTGGCCGAACGCCAGGTCGAACGTTCCGCGGCGGCCGAAGCGCCGCATCGAGAGGCTCCGCGACATGAGCGAGGCGAGCTTGCGCGCGCGCGAGGCGCCCCCGTGACGGCCGAATGGAGTGTGCTCGATGCCGTGCAGGCGCGCGAGCTGGAGCGTCTGGGCGTAGTCGCGCGCGGTCACGAGGACCTCGTGATCCTGGTCTCGCAAGCGCTCGATGATCGGTCGGAACACCAGCACGTGGGCCGGTGCGCTCATGTCGATCCAGATGCGCATCAAGCGGCCAGCGGCGAGGCGGTCGGCACCGAAGTCTCCAGCCACAGCCCGAAGGCCATGAGCCCCCATAGGCCGCGGGAGTGGTCTTGGCGCCCCGTGACGTGCTCGTCGAGCACACGGGTGACGGCCACCGGGTCTAGGTAGCCCTGCCGTCGCACGGTGGCCGGCGAGAGTACCTCCCGCGCGAAGGGCTCGAGCTCCCCCCGCAGCCAGGCGGCGGCGGGGATCGAGAAACCCTTCTTGGGCCCGTAGGCGATCGAGCGGCCGACCAGCGGGGCCACCGCGCGGCGCAGCAGCCGCTTCTTGGCCATCCCCCGCACCTTGAACGCGCGGGGCAGCGCGAGGGCGAGCTCGGTCACGGCCGAGTCGAGGAAGGGAACGCGCGCCTCGAGCGAGTGCGCCATGCTCGCCCGGTCGGTCTTCACGAGCAGGTCGTCGACGAGGTAGACCCCGAGGTCGACGTCCTGCAGGCGCGCGAGCGGCTCGGCGCCCTCCGTTTCCGCGTAGCGCTCGCGCAGCACGTCGACCGGATCGCCCTGCGCTCCGACGCGGCCGTCGAGCAGCGCCGTGCGCGCCGCCGGCGAGAAGATCTCCTTCCAGGCATGGTGGCGCTCGAGCGGCGGCAGGTGGGCCGCGCGCGCGAAGCGCTTGGCCTTGTAGTCGAAGGAGACCCGCGCCGAGGAGCTCGGCAGCCGCTCGAGGAGCGGCGCCGCCCCGGCGGCCGCGGGCCCGAGGCGCCGCGCCAGCACGTCGGCCACGTAGGTGTAGTAGCCGCCGAAGAGCTCGTCGGCTCCCTCTCCGGAGAGCACTACCTTCACGTGGCGCGCGGCGAGCTCGGAGACGAGAAACGTCGGCAGGGCCGAGGAGTCTCCGAAGGGCTCGTCGAACGCCCGTGCCAGCGCGGGAAACAGCAGCGCGGCATCCGGACGCACGACGAGCTCGTGGTGATCGGTGCCGTAGCGCCGGGCCACGCGGCGCGCGCGCTCGAGCTCGTCGAACGATCGCTCGGCGAACCCGATCGAGAACGTGCTCACGCGCCCGGCGCTCTCCTCGGCGGCGAGCGCCGCGAGCGCCGAGGAGTCAACGCCGCCCGAGAGCAGCACGCCGACCGGGACGTCGGCGACGAGCTGCGCGCGAACGGAGGCGCGCAGGCGCGAGCGCAGCTCGGCGGCGAGCTCGCGGGCGGGCTCTGCGCGCAGAGCGCCGGCGGGGGCCGGGCGGGGCCGGGCGTAGCGCTCGAGGGTCGGCCGGCCGCCCTCCTCCCATACGAGCACGTGTCCGGGCGGGAGCTTGCGTGCCTCACGATGGATGGATAGCGGCGCGGGTATCGAGTTGAAGGCCAGGAACGCCTCGAGCGCCCGGAGGTCGACCTCGCGGGAGAATCCGGGCTGGCGGGCGAGGGCGTGCAGCTCCGAGGCGAAGGACAGCGTGCCCGCCGCCAGGCGGTAGTACAGCGGCTTGATGCCGTGGGGATCGCGGGCGAGAACGAGGCGGCGATGGTTCGCATCCCACAGCGCGAGGGCGAACATGCCGCTCAGCTGCTCGACGAAGCGCGGCCCGCGCTCCTCGTAGAGGTGCACGAGCACCTCGGTGTCGCAGCGCGTCGCGAACCGATGGCCGCGGGAGATCAGCTCGGCGCGGAGCTCCCGGTAGTTGTAGATCTCGCCGTTCTGTACGACATGGACCCTCCCGTCCTCGGAGGAGATGGGCTGATCCCCGTCGGCCAGGTCGATGATCGCGAGCCGGCGGGCGGCGAGCCCCACGGCGCCGTCGAGCAGGACGCCGCCGCTGTCGGGCCCCCGGTGCACCAGCGCCTCGCTCATCCACGCGAGCTCCTCGCGCTCGATCGGCCGTCCCCCGCCGAGCGACGCCAGACCGCAGATTCCGCACATTCAGGAGCGCGACTGCAGCGGCGAGGAGAGGATCCGCCACGCCGTCGCCGCCGCCACGCGAGCGTACAGCCGCACGGAGCGGTCGGCGATGTACTCGAGGTCATGGGCGAGCTTCTCGGCCCAGGACATCTCGCGCGAGATGCGCGTCTGGGCGAAGCCCGTCAGGCCGGGACGTACGACCAGCCGCTGCCAGTACTGCGGAATCTCCTCGCACAGCGAGGCGTAGAAGGTCGGCCGGATCGGCCGCGGGCCGACCACGCTCATGTCGCCTCGAAGCACGTTCCAAAGCTGCGGGAGCTCGTCGAGGTGGGAGGCGCGCAGAGCCGCTCCGAGCCGCGCGGTCTCACCGGCGGTCAGCTGGGTGAGCTCGACCCCGAGGAACGGTCCGAGCCGCTGCTCGGCATCGGGTCGCAGCGTCCGGAACTTGTACATCGTGAAGACCTGCCCCGCCCGACCCACCCGCCGTCCGCGGTAGAGCACCGGACGCCCGGAGGTGCAGCGGATGACGAGCGCGGTCAGGGCGATGACCGGCGAGAGGCTCACCAGCGCACCGCCGGCTAGAGCGACATCGATGCCGCGCAGCACCATGTCGACCCGGCGGTGCTCATGGCCCACCTCGGCCATGCGCGCGTAGCGCTCGGACAGCGTCTCGGACGGCTCGGCCAGCGCGGGGGGAGCCGGACGAGAGGGTGCCTCGCGCGCAGCGCGCTCAAAGGGGGGCTCGAACGTCTGCACCGCGGCCCCGGGGTCTCGTCGAGCGAAGCCCGCACGGCGTGGTGCGTCCGAGGGGTCGGATCCGTCTAGCACCAGGGTGTTTCCCGCCTCAGTAGTGGCTGCGCCGGCGGCGCCTGAACTCGTCGACCGACGAGACTGTGGCGCATGCTAGCGCGCGTCCCGACGGCTTCGCCGGGTCTGGCGGTCTACAGCCGCGTGCCGGTCGAGCGGACCCGTCCACGGGTGATGCCGCGGAGGTCGAGCAGCAGCGGCGCCTGCTCCGCGACCGTGTCGTGGTCGACCTCGGGGTGGGCCGTCACGATGACTGCGAGGTCACAGGCGGCGAGTGAGTCGAGGAGCCCGAGGGACCGCAGGCCGAACGCGGGCAGCGCCGGCACGTGGGGATCGTGGTAGGCCAAGCGGGCGCCGCGCGCCTCGAGCAGTCGCATGAGCTTGAGTGCGGGCGACTCGCGCGTGTCGCCGACGCCCGACTTGTAGGACACGCCCAGCACAAGGATCCGCGCTTCGCGCACCGGCCTCGAGGCGTCGTTGAGCGTCCGCTCGACGCGCTCGAGGCAGAAGTACGGCATTTGCTGGTTGATCTTGCCGGCAAGCTCGATGAACTCGGTGGAGAAGTCGAACTCGCGTGCCTTCCAGGCGAGGTAGAACGGATCCACGGGCAGGCAGTGGCCGCCCATCCCGGGCCCCGGGTCAAAGCGCATGAAGCCGAACGGCTTGGTTGCCGCCGCGTCGACGACCTCCCAGATGTCGATGCCCATTCGGTCGGCGAGTATCGCCAGCTCGTTGACCAACGCGATGTTGACCGAGCGGAAGATGTTCTCCAACAGCTTCGTGAGTTCGGCGGCCTCGGGGGAGCTCACGCGCACGAGCTCGTCGAAGACGCCGCGGTAGAGACGCTCGGCGCGCTCGGCGCATGCCTCGGTGAGACCGCCGAGTACCTTGGGCGTGCCACGGAGCGCCCCAGGTCCGCGGCCGGGGTCGATCCGCTCGGGCGAGAACGCGACGTGGAAGTCACGTCCCGCCGTTAGGCCGGACTCCTCGAGGAGTGGGACGAGACGTTCTCTGGTCGTACCCGGATAGGTGGTCGACTCGAGCACGACGAGCTGGCCGGGGCGCAACACGCCGGCCAGTGCCCGCGTGGAAGAGATGAGCGGGCCGAGATCAGGCTCGCGGTTTGCGGTCAGGGACGTCGGAACGCAGAGGACCACCGCGTCGGCGTCGGCCAGCTCGGCGAACCCGGTCGACAGGCTCAGCGCCCCGGCCACGGCGCCGATCCGCTCCGAGGAGACGTCCTCGACGTAGGACTCACCCCGCAACAGGGCCGTCACCTTGCGGGCGTCGATGTCGACCCCAATCACCCGGTGGCCCGCCTCGGCGAACGCGACGGCCACCGGCAGCCCAACGTATCCAAGGCCAACGACGCCGACGGTCATGGCCTGGTGAGTCTAGTTGCGATCATGGCGCCATGACGGGAGTCGGCCGCTTTGCGGCCCGCGACCGGAATCGCGCTACCCCGAGCCGAGGTCGAGCACGGGCGTCGGCGCGGGGATCTGGGCGTCCGTGCCCGAGGGCACGATCGCCGTGCCCAGGGCGAAGAACTCGATCACGTGGCTGCCCCAGCCGTGCGAGCGCTCCGTGAGCTGGACGCCGACGATCCCCTCCGCCTGCGCCTCCTCGGCCTCGGCCTGCATGCGCTCCATCGCGAGCTCGCGCGCGTCGTAGAGAGCCTGGGTGAAGTTCGGCAGCTCGACGTTCTGACCGGCCTGGCGCAGCGACTGGAGCATCCCGCGGTGCGCGACGTGGTAGACGCAGGAGCCCATCACCATCCCCACCGGGCGGTGCCCCGTGCGCAGGAGCGTCCAGAAGTCCTGGCCCGAGAGATCGCTCGTGAAGGGCCGCCCGTTCGGCGCGCGGTGCAGCACGCCCTCGCGGTGCTTGATCGCCGTGCCGATCGCGATGAACTCGGCGAGGTTCTCGCCCCACTCGTAGCGCCCGATGTCGAGCCGGACGCCGACGATGCCGTCGGCCCCGAGCTGGTCGGCCTCCTCCTCCATACGGGTCATGGCGAGCTCGCGCGCCTGGTACATCGCCTGGGAGAGGACGGTCATCTCCTGGCTCTTGCGCCAGCTCGACTGCTGGAAGCCGATGTGGAAGATCGAGGAACCGACGACGAGCCCGAGCGGGTCGAAGCCCGCCTCCCGCACGAGCAGGAACTCGTTGACGGAGAGGTCGGAGGTGAAGAGGCCGCGCTTGTTCTGCTCGAGGCGGGCGCGTCCGGCCTCGGGCACGCCCTCGAGCGAGGTGGGGTCGTAGCTCATCGGGGTCCTCTCGTTCCTTGGGAGACGACGGTGGTGGGCGCGAGCCGAACGGGCTCGCCGGAAGGGGCGATCGCCGTGCCCACGACGTGGAAGGTGACGATGAGATCCTCCCGCTCGTTGTTGTTCTGCTCCACGCGGTGGATCTCGGCGCTCTGGTCGATCTCGACGCCGACGACCCCTCCCGCGCGAAGGGCCTCGGCCTGGTTGGTCAGGTGGCGCAGGGCGCTCTCGCGCGCGTCGTAGACGCCCTGGGTGAAGTCGCCGATCTCCTGGTTGGGCTGAAAGCGCTGCCAGCCGGAGGTCAGGCGCTGGGTGCGCCAGGAGGCGGTGATGTAGAAGACCGAGGTGGCCGCCACCACGCCGAGCGGGGCCACGCCGGCCCGTCGGAGCTTCCAGAAGTCCTCCACGGAGAGGTCGGTGAGCACCGGGGCGTCGCTCGGGTCTGCGCCGGGGAGCTTGACCGCGGTGCCGACCGCGACGATCTCCACCGCGTCGGCGGCCCAGTCGTGCCGGCCGCGGCGCATGTGCACCCCGACCACGGCGTCGGCGCCCGCGCGGCGGGCCTCCTCGTCCAAACGAGCGAGCGCGCGCCGGCGCGCCTCGTTCCACGCCTCGGAGAGCACGCGAAGCTCCTGGGATAGTCCCTGCGCGAGCCACCCGCCCCCCCAGGGCATCTGCTGCCAGCCCACCTTGTAGATCGAGGAGCCCATGACCTGGGAGAGCGGGCGCAGGCCCTCCAGGCGCGCGAGCGCGAAGTCGCCCACGCCGAGGTCGGAGGTGAAGAGCGCGGAGGACGAGGAGCGGAGCTCCTCGAGCCGGCGCTCGGCGCTCAACGGGATGCCGCCCTGCTCGACGCGCGCGAGCGAGGCGAGCTGCTCGCGCTCGCGCTCCTGCCCACTCGCGTTCTCGCCCTCGCCGCGGCGGTCGAGGAACCCCATGGCTCTAACCGAGCAGGCGCTCGAGCGCCTGCCGGGCCTCGGCGGAGTCCCCCGCGCGCTCGCGCAGATCGGAGCTCAGGGCCTCGATCCAGCCGGCGAGCTCGAGCGGCTCGCGCTTGATCGAGATCCCGCGCACGGTGCGCTCGCGCCAGCCCTCCACCCGGCCGTCCGCGACGCGCAGCCCGTACTGCGAGTCGCCGAGTGCCACGTCGATCCGCTCGACGCGCTTCTCCTTGGAGAAGAGGCGCCGCGCGCGGCGGTGCACCCGCGTAGCGGCGGGCAGCGTGGCCTCGAGCTTGGCGGCGAGCACCTCGATCGAGGTCGTGAGGTCGTCCGTATCGGCCCGCAGCTCGGCGGCGGCCAGGTCGAAGGTCTCCTCCTCGGCCATCCCGGGCAGCGTACTGGGCGCTACAACGCCGCCGCGAGCGCCGATCGCTCCAGGGCGCCCGCGCGCAGGATCGACCACGCTCCCTCGACCTCGTAGGAGCCGAGATCGACCACGGTCGACGGCGTGCCCGGAAGCTCCCCGCCGTCGAGCACGAGGTCGGCGCCGGCCCGGATCGCCGCCGGCACCTCGTCGAGGCGCCGCGCGTCCGGAGCGCCGGCGCGGTTGGCGCTCGACTGCAGCACGGGCCGCCGGACGTCGTGCAACGCCGCGGCGGCGGGAGGCAGAAGCGGAACGCGGAGCCCGAGCCTCGCCGGCGTGGGTCCGCCCGCGAGAGCGAAGCGGCTTGTCGGGTTGGGTAGGAGCAGGGTCACCGGACCCGGGAGCAGGCGACGGAGCGCTCCGGCGGTGCGGGGGCCGAGCTCGGGCAGCGCGACAAGGGCGAGCTCGGGATGAAAGAACATGACCGCGGCGGGCTTCTCGGGAGCGCGTCCCTTGAGCCCGTAGAGCCGCGCGACGGCCTCGCGCGAGCCGGGGTCGCACGCCAGGCCGTAGACCGTGTCGGCCGGGAAGACCGTGACTCCGCCGAGCGCCAGGCAGCGCTCGAAGGCCTCCGCGTCGGCGTCCTGCAGGCTCACCGCCGCCCGACCACCACACGCTCGATGCCGGCGAGATCGCGCCGGAGCTCGACTTCCGGAAAGCCGGCGCCGCGCAGGAGCGCCGCGACCGCGGGTGCTTGCCCGGCGCCCACCTCGAAGGCCGCGAGCCGCGCGGCGCTCACCCCGGCCTCGGTGGCCAGACGCCGCAGCAGGTCCAACCCGTCGGCTCCCGCGCGCAGCGCGCGCGCCGGCTCGTGCTCGAGCACCTCGGGGGGGAGCGCCTCGTCGTCGGCGACGTAGGGCGGGTTGCAGAGCACGGCGTCCCACGGCCCGGAGAGGCCGCGCATAGCGTCCGCGTGCGCGAAGGACACCTCGAGGCCGAGCCGGCCCGCGTTGGCGCGTGCGACCTCGAGCGCCTGCTCGCTGACGTCGCTCGCGCTCACCTCGAGATCGGGGCGCTCGTGCGCGAGCGCGAGCGCCACCGCGCCGCTGCCCGTGCCCACGTCGAGGACGCGGGCTCGGCGCGGCAGCTCGAGCCCGACCTCGACGAGCAACTCGGTCTCGGGGCGGGGAACGAGTACCCGCGAGTCGACTGCGAGCTCGAGGAAGCGAAAGCTCCGGCGGCCGAGCAGGTAGGCGACGGGCTCACGCGCGCGGCGCCGGGTCACGAGCGCCGTGAACCGCGCGAGCTCCCCGGCGCCCAGCTCCCGCGCGGAGTCGAGCGCGAGGCACGCACGATCGACCCCGAGCACCTCCCCGAGGAGGAGCTCGGCGTCGAGCCGCGGCGACTCGCAGCCCGCCGCGGCGAGCAGAGCCGAGGCGTCTTGAAGCGACGCGCGCACCGTCACACCCGGCGTCGGCCCGTTCCTCAGCCCGCGGCCTGCGCCTCGAGCCGCCGGCGCTTCTCGTCGTCCTGCAACGCCGCGGTGAGCTCCTCGAGCTCGCCCGTGAGCACGCCGTCGAGGTTGTGCACGAGCACGTTCACCCGGTGGTCCTTGACGCGCTTCTCGGGAAAGTTGTAGGTGCGGACCTTCTCGGCGCGCTCGCCCGTGCCGACCTGCGCCTGGCGCGAGGCGGCCACCTCCGCGCGCTGCTCGGCCAGCGCGCGCTCGTACAGCCGGGCGCGCAGCACGCGCATCGCCTTCTCCCGGTTCTGGAGCTGAGACTTCTCGTCCTGCATGGAGACGACGATGCCGCTCGGCCGGTGGGTGATGCGCACCGCGGAGTCGGTCGTGTTCACCGACTGCCCTCCTGGCCCCGAGGAGCGGTAGACGTCGATCTGCAGATCGGAGTCGGCCAGCGCCACGTCGACGTCTTCGGCCTCGGGAAGCACGGCGACCGTGGCCGTCGAGGTGTGGATGCGGCCCTGGGACTCGGTCTCGGGAATCCGCTGCACGCGGTGGGTCCCGCCCTCGAACTTGAACACGGAGTACGCGCCGCCGCCCTTGACCGCGAAGGTGTACTGGCCCTCGCCGAGCGACAGCGGCTCGGTCGCGAACCGGCGCCGCTCCGCATAGCGCGTGAGCATGCGGAAGAGATCGCCGGCCCACAGCGTGGCCTCGTCGCCGCCGGCGCCGGGGCGGATCTCGACGATCACGTTCTTCTCGTCGTTGGGGTCGCGCTCGACCATGGCCAGACGGAGCTGCTCCTCCAGACCCCCGGAGCGCTCGCGCGCAACGGCGAGGAGCTCGCGCACCTCGGGATCCTCCCCGTCCTCGGCCAGGAGCTCCTCGGCGCCGGCGCCGTCGTCGACGGCGCGGCGCCAGTCCCGCGCGAGCTTCGCGGCGGGCTCGAGCTCGGAGTAGGCGCGGCCGGCCTCGGCGTAGCGCTGTCGGTCTCCGATGACCGCCGGGTCGGTGAGCTGGCGCCCGAGCTCGGCGAAGCGCTCCTCGATCTGGCGGACGAGCTGCTCGATCATGCGGCCGAGTCTAGGAGCCGCGGGCCGACCGGCGCTGCTCGCTCAGGCGACGACCTCGACGCCCACGAGGTCCTCCGAGCTGGCCTGCCCGGGCGTCTCGACGGCAAGCACGGCGCCGAGCGCGGCGACCGCGACCGCGAGCTGATCGGCGTCAGGGTCGCGCGTGGTGAGCTTCTGGAGCTGCAGCCCCGGCCACATCACTCCGCGCACCCACGGGCGGTTGCGGTTGCGCCCGGCCCACTTGATGAGCTCGAAGGAGATGCCCGCGATGAGCGGCACGCCGAGGATTCGCGTCGCGACGAGGACGTACCAGGCCGGGAGCCCGACGGGGGCGAAGACGAAGATCGCCACGATCATGACCACGAGCAGGAAGCTCGTGCCGCAGCGAGGATGCAGGCGGGAGTAGAGCGCCGCCCGCTCGGGAACGAGCTCGTCCCCCGCCTCGTAGCAGGCGATCACCTTGTGCTCGGCGCCGTGGTACTCGAAGACCCGGCGCAGGTCGCGCAGACGGGAGAGCAGCGTCAGGTAGCCGAGGAAGATCGCGGTGCGCACGAGCCCCTCGACGAGCCAGAAGAGGACCGAGGAGCCGAGCTGGTGCTTGATCAGGCTGGTCAACCCGACGGGGACCACGAAGAAGAGCCCGACCGCGAGCGCGAGCGCGAGCACCACGGTGCCGATCCAGGCGCCGCTGCCGATCTCGGCCTCCCCCTCGGGGAGCTGTGCGTTGGCCGAGATCGCGAGCGCGCGGAAGCCGATCTTCATCGACTCGGCGAGGGCGACGACGCCGCGCACCACCGGCCAGCGGAGCGCCCGGTGGCGCTTCATCCAGGACTCGAGCGGGAAGGAGGAGACCTCGATCTCGCCGCGCGCGGGCTCGGCCGGGGGCTCGGAGTCATCCGCGGCGCGCTCGGCAAGCTGCTCGGAATCCGGCTTGCGTACGGCGACCGCCCAGGTCGAGACTCCGCGCATCATCACGCCCTCGAGGATGGCCTGGCCACCCACCGGGGCGTCCCGCGTGGCCATGAGCCGGCCGTCCGGAAGGCGCGCCGGTTCGCTCACGGGACGGTTCGGCTAGGAGCCGGTGCCGGCGCGCTCACGCCGGCCCTTGGCCATCCGGCGCTGGAAGCGCTCGACGCGGCCACCGGTGTCCACGAGCTTCTGGCGGCCCGTGTAGAAGGGATGGCAGTTCGAGCAGATCTCCACGCGAATCTCGGACTGGGTGGAGCGGGTGTCGAACTCGTTGCCGCACGTGCACCGCACGTGCGCCTCGATGTACTCGGGGTGGATTTCGGTCTTCATGAGGGAGCTCATTCTAGCGACGGCGCCCCTGGCCATCGGTCAAGTTCGCAGCGTGTCGAGCCGATGAGGCCGCATGGCCGATGGCAGGGCAGGCGGCGCCGCGATCGAGGACGTCTCGGACCTCCGCTTTCGCCTGCGGACGCTGAAGATCGGCATCTCCGTCTCCCACGGGATGTGCCTGGCGATCGGCATCTACGTGGCGCTCACCTGGGAGCGCCCGCACCGGACGTTGATGGTGTGGATGCTCGGCCTCGCCGTCGCGTGGAGCGTCGTCCTCTGGCGAGCACCCATCGAGAGGATCGTCCGGGGCCGCTGGCGCGAGCGATTCTTCGTGGGCTGGAGCGTCAGCCTCGTCGGCTTCCTGGCTGTGGCGGTGATCGCCGACGGCGGCGGGCGCTCCCCGCTGGCCTTCGGCTTCGTGCTGCCCGTGGTCTTCGCCGCGCTCTCCTATCCGCTCGGAGCGGTGGTCCTCGTGTCCGCGGTCGATCTACTCGCCTGCACGATCTCCCTCACCCTGCCTCCCAACTCCGACGCCGGGTTCGCGACCATGCTCGGGTGCACGCTGGCGTGCACCGCGGTCATGTGCGTTTGGCAGGCTCGCAACCACAGCCGCCAGCGAGAGGAGCTCGCCCGGGTCTCGCGCGCCGATCCGCTGACGGGCAGCCTCAACCGCCGGGGCTTCGAGGAGCGCCTCGACGCGGAGCTGAGCCGCACGGCGCGCTCGGCCCAGCCCCTGGCCCTCCTCCTGCTCGACCTCGACCACTTAAAGGAGATCAACGACAGCAGTGGCCACGCGGCCGGCGACGCGCTGCTCGTGTGGGCGGCCGAGACGATGCGCACGGCCTCCCGCGGCGGCGCGGCGGTCGGGCGCCTCGGGGGCGACGAGTTCGCGATCCTGCTCCCCGACACCGGTCGTGACGCGGCGCTCATGGCGCTCGCGCGCGTTCGCGCGGCGCTCCGCGATCGGGCCCCGGCGTCCGGGGGCGTGGCGAGCTTCCCCGAGGACGGAGTGAACCGCGAGGGGCTCTTTCGCCGCGCCGATCTCTCCCTGTACTCGGCCAAGCGCGAGCGCCACCCGCGTCGCACGATCGCCCCGCGGGACTTGAGCTGGGCCGCGGCGCTCGCGCGCGCGGTCGACGAGCGCATGGCGGTGCAGCACGAGCACTCGAGCGCGGTCGCGGGCTACTCCGCGGCGATCGGCGAGCGGCTCGGATGGAGCGAGCCCGATCTGAGCCTGCTCCGGCTGGCCGCCATGCTGCACGACATCGGCAAGGTCGCGGTTCCCGACTCGATCCTGCGCAAGCGCGGAGCGCTCGATGACCGTGAGTTCGCCGAGGTCGCGCGCCACCCCGTCATCGGGTCGGAGATCATCGGCCGGATCGAGGGGCTGCGCCCGATCGTGCGCTGGATCCGGCACTCTCACGAGCACCTCGACGGCTCGGGCTACCCCGACAACCTCATGGGCGAGGCGGTGCCGCCCGCCTCGCGGATCCTGCTCGTCGCCGACGCCTACGACGCGATGACGAGCGACCGCTCCTACCGCCGGGCGATGACCCACCAGGCCGCGCTCGCGGAGTTGCGCCGCCACGCGGGCACCCAGTTCGACCCCGACTGCGTCGCGGCGCTCGCGGCGCACCTCGACGAGCGAGGAGCGCGGGAGGTGCTCGACGGCCGCTCCGTCGTCGGTTAGGGACAGACCGCGGCGCGGCTGTTGTTCTTCTCGTCGCGCTCGTCCACCCGGTTGTCGGGGTCGAGAACCACCACGGGCGCGGCGTCCGCCGCGCACGCCGGCCCCGAGAAG
>JAABUR0100002948.1_pt1 | contig 24769 bp, 26 predicted proteins | sample 5560091 | NCBI WGS metagenome assembly JAABUR01 (sample SAMN10711879, study PRJNA513375) | rock metagenome | isolation source: Antarctica rocks | place: Antarctica: Victoria Land, University Valley sud
AGTCGCACTGAAAGTGCCTTCCGATGCAGCGGCGATCAGGACCTTGACAATCCCGATTCTCCTTGCACAGAGGGCACTTTCACTGTTAACGCGCCCAACCACCAGCTACCCGTCTACGGATTCAGGCTAAGGCCGCTGGCCAAGCGACTAAGCGAAAACAGCCGCGCACCTATTTTCAGTTAACTATCTAAGTGATGATAGGGTTCAGTCATGTCATCGAATCGAGGACCCCATGGTGGCCTTCAGAAGCGATGGCCTGCGATCGGGTGGGAAAACGTCGATTGGAGTCCCACGATTCCTCCGGATCAGGTTTCTCGCAACGTCCGTGAGCGGCACACCGGCCCGTACCGTGCCGCTGTCGTCCCCCCGATCACGGACCTGCACCCGCAGCTTCCGAGCAGCATCGCAGCCCTGGCTGATGAGGCGACCGCCGAGATCTCCCGCTTCGACGCCGAGATCGGCTCCGAACTCGCTCCATTCGCCGCGGTCCTCCTTCGTTCAGAGTCAGCTTCGTCCTCGAGAATCGAGAACCTCACGTCCAGTGCGAAGGCGATCGCCCTGGCTGAGCTGGGCAGTTCCGAGAAGCGAAATGCGACCGAGATCGTCGCAAACTTCGAGGCGATGAAGGCGGCGATCAACCTCGCTGACCGATTGGATGCCGGCGCCATCCTTTCCATGCATGCGGCGTTGATGCACAACCATCCGTCAGAAGCGCCGGGCGTCTGGCGCAATCAGCAGGTGTGGATCGGAGGGGATTCCTACGGACCGCACGGGGCTGCCTTCATACCTCCTCATCACCGGCACGTGGTCATGGCAATCGATGACCTGGTCCGCTTCACCAAACGGACAGACCTACCGCTGCTCACGCAGGCCGCGATCGCACATGCACAGTTCGAGACCATCCACCCGTTCACCGACGGGAATGGCCGAACTGGACGTGCCCTGATCCACGCGATGCTTCGTGGTCATGGATTGACCAGGAAGGTCACGGTCCCAGTGTCCGCCGGATTGCTGGCCGACACACCTGCCTACTTCGGCACCCTCACCGACTACCGAAATGGAGACCCTTCCTCAATTGTCGAGCAGGTAGCCACAGCCGCATTCGCCGCCATGATCAACGGCCGACGACTTGTAGCCGAGCTGAACCACGTTCGCCAAGCGTGGGAAGACAAGATCCCCGCTCGTCGAGACTCGGCGGCCTGGCGTTTGGCAGGCATCCTCCTTCGGCAGCCCGTCATCGACTCCGGCGTCGTAGCCGAGGAGCTGGGCATCAGCACGGCGAATGCCCTCAGGCCGATTGCTCCGCTCGTCGAGGCTGGCGTGCTGACCGAGTTCACCGGCTTCAAGCGCAACCGTATGTGGCAGTCCCGCGAAGTGCTCTCCGCACTCGACGACTTCGCCGCCCGGGCCGGGCGCCGCTGGCCCGCCAGCACGTCAGCACTCGAGGCACAGGCCGAAGACCGCGCTGAATGAGTCTGTCCGTAGATTCCGGCGCCTTGCTCACGGAAAAGGGCTCGGCTTCTCAGTGCCTGATCGATGCCAGCCATGCCCAGCCGACTACGGTCCAGCGATGCAGCTGCGCATGCACGATCCTTCGGATGTACCCGCGGCGATCGGAAGGTATACCAATGGCCTTGAGGTGCAGAACGCCTCCCGGCTGTTATTCGTCAGCGGGCAGATTCCGCAGCAAGCCAGCGGACACCTTCCGAGCACGATCGAGGGCCAATGCCGCCAAGCCTGGGCCAATCTGCTCGGCACGCTCGCCGCAGCGGGGATGGGCGTGCCCAATCTGGTCAAGGTGACGACGTTCCTCGGTGATCGCTGCTACGCGACGACGACCAGCCAGGTACGGCACGCCATTCTTGGCGAGCACCGGCCAGCTCTAACAGTCATCGTGGCCGACATCTTCGATCCGGCTTGGATGCTCGAGATCGAGGCCATCGCTGCGGACTGACACTCGACGTGGGCACGGTGCAGCCGTCGAGTGGTCTGGCTCCATAGGGTGGCGGCGGGTACTGGCATCAGCGAACCAGCCCCCTCGTGAGTTCGCATTAGGCTGACCGAGGGTCCACCGCGGGACGAGAGGGCAGGCGCAGGGTATGGGCATCGGCGATGCAGTCCTCCCGGATCCGGTCAAATTCGTCCTGAACTGGGGCCGGCGCTACAGCCTCTGGGTGTTCAACTTCGGTCTTGCGTGCTGCGCGATCGAGTTCATCGCCACCTCCATGGGGCGGCACGACTTCATCCGGCTCGGCGTCATCCCGTTTGCTCACGGCCCGCGGCAGGCCGATCTGATGGTCGTCTCTGGCACGGTCACCGACAAGATGGCGCCCGCAGTCAAGCGCCTCTACGAGCAGATGCCCGAGCCGAAGTACGTCATCTCCTTCGGTGCCTGCTCGAACTGCGGTGGGCCGTACTGGGATTCCTACTCCGTCACCAAGGGAGTCGATCAGCTGATCCCGGTTGACGTGTACGTCCCCGGCTGCCCGCCGCGCCCAGAGGCGTTGCTGCAGGGGATCTTGCGGCTCCAGGACAAGATCGCCGGGGAGCAGGTCTCGCTCAACGGAGGGGCTCGGGCCGCTCGCTCACCCGAGCGTTCCTCGGCCCGAGTGCTGACCGCACCACTCGTACGGCGCGATTCCGGCACATGAGTTCTTGTGCCGCGGAGGTGGCTTCGGCGCTGGCCGACACCTCCGGTGAGGGCTCCCGGGCAAGCGAGAGCTTCGGGATGTGGACCGTCGAGGTCCCGGTCGAGGGCTGGCGGGGAGCGCTGTATCGGGCACGGGATGGCCACGGACTGCGCTTCTTCGACTGGCTCAGCGCCGTGGACGAGCTGGACGAGGGCTACCGGGTGGTGGTCCATCTCCTCGATCCGGACACCGTGACCCATTTGCTGATCAGCACCCGCGTCCCGCTGGCCGACCCCAGACTCGACTCGGCCGTCGAGGTCTTCCGGGGCGCGGCCTGGCACGAACGCGAGACGCACGAAATGTTCGGCATCTACTTCGACGGGCACCCCGGTCTGACTCCCCTGCTGCTTCCCGAGGGGTTCGAGGGCCACCCGTTGCGCAAGGAGTTCATCCTGGCTTCGCGAGTGGCCAAGGTTTGGCCCGGGGCCAAGGAACCGGGGGAAGGCCACGGCAGCGGGCCACGGCGCAAGGCCATCCGTCCGCCCGGCGTCCCCGATCCCGCCATATGGGGTCCGCAGGCATGACCCCCCGACCGCCCACCCTTCTCGCGGTTATGCGCATAACCGTCGCGAACTCGACCGAAAACTGACGGTTATGCGCATAACCGCGAGTTCCTGGGGCCCGGCGTGAGCGATGCGGTGATGATCGGGATCAAGGTCGTCGGCGTGCTGGCCGCGTTCCTCACCCTGCCGCTGCTGGTGGGCCAGCTGGAACACAAGGCCATGGCGCACATGCAAGGACGACTCGGGCCGATGTATGCCGGGGGCTTCCACGGTTGGGCGCAGCTGGTTGCCGACGGGGTGAAGTTCCTGCAGAAGGAGGCCGTCATCCCGGCGGCGGCCGATGCCAAGGTGTTCCGGCTCGCTCCTGCCGTCGCACTGATCCCGTACCTCCTCGTCCTTGTCGTCATCCCGCTCGGCCCCGGGACCGTCGCCGAATCTCTCGATGCCGGACTGTTCTTTGCGCTGGCCGTCACTGGAGTCGGCGTCGTCGGCGTGCTGATGGCAGCTTGGGCGAGTGCGAACAAGTACTCCCTGCTCGGTGGGTTACGCGGTGCGGCGCAGCTTCTCGCGTACGAACTGCCCTTCGTCCTCGCCGCCGCCTCCGTCGCGATGGCAGCCGGCACCTTGTCCCTGACCGGAATCGTCGAGGCCTGGAGCCCCTGGTGGCTGCTGTGGCAGGCACCGGCGATGGTGATCTTCTTCGTCGCCGGTATGGCCGAGATCCGGCGGCCGCCGTTCGACATGCCACTGGCCGACTCCGAGCTGGTCTTCGGTTACCTCACCGAGTACGGGGCTCTGCGGTTCGCCTTCATGCTGCTGGCCGAGTACGTCGGCATCGTGGTCGTCTGTGCCCTGACCACCGTGCTGTTCCTCGGGGGCTGGCGCGGACCCTTTCTGTCCGACCAACTCGGTCCGATGTGGACGATCATGAAGATCTTCGCCCTCTCTTTCGTCGTCATCTGGGCTCGGGTGGCCTTTCCACGCCTTCGGGAGGATCAGTTGCAAAGACTCGCCTGGCAGGGACTCGTGCCGATCGCGCTCGGGCAGCTGGTGCTCACCGGTGCAGTCGTCGCGGTGAGCTCGTGATGGGCAGGCGGAGCCAGAACGACGCCTTGGCCGGGGTAAGGACATGACCGACATACCCGGCGGGGGACTGGCCCGCGGCCTGCTCATCACCCTGGGCACATTGGGCCGCCGGACCGGCACCCAGCAGTACCCCGATGTGCAGCCCGAACTACCGCCGCGTAGCCGCGGCGTGATCGGCCTGCTCGAGGAGAACTGCACGGTCTGCATGCTGTGCGCCCGGGAGTGTCCGGACTGGTGTATCTACATCGACTCGCACAAGGAGAGTCAGGCACCTGCCGTCGAAGGGGGACGGGAGCGGCAGCGAAACGTGTTGGACCGCTTCGCCATCGACTTCTCGTTGTGCATGTACTGCGGTATCTGTGTCGATGTGTGCCCGTTCGACGCGCTGTTCTGGGCTCCGGAGTTCGAGTACTCCGAGTACGACATCCGCGAGATGACCCACGAGAAGGACCGCCTCGCCGAATGGACGCGGACCGCGCCACCGCCTCCGGCACACGATCCGAACGGAACGGCTGGCTGACCGTGCGGACGACCGTCACGGCCGCTACGGACTGGACGCCGGGCAAGGCCGAGGCACCGTCCTATCTGGACGTAACCGGCAGCGAGATCGTCTTCGTCCTGATCGGCGCGGTCACCCTGAGCGCCGCACTGCTGTGTGTCACCAGCCGCAATGTCGTACGGGCCGCGCTCTGGCTCGTCGTCGCCCTCGGCGGATTGGCCGGTCTCTACCTGGTGCTGACCGCTGAACTCGTGGCGATCGTCCAACTGCTCATCTACGTCGGTGCCGTGGTAGTGCTGCTGCTCTTCGGCCTGATGGTCACCGCGGCACCTATCGGGCGGCAACCGGACCTGGACACCGCCAACCGGCCGATAGCGATCGGAGTGGCCGTCGCCGCATACGGTTTGCTGGTTGCCGCGCTCGTCGACGCGTTTCGGTTCGCCTATCTCGACCTCGGCATCCAGGGTCAGGGCAGCGCGGAAACCATCGGTGCGGCTCTGTTCAGCTCCTGGGTTCTGCCCTTCGAGGTGCTGTCGGTCCTGTTGCTAGCTGCGCTGATCGGGGCGATCGCAATCACCCGGCGCGATGTCGGCGCACACGGACGTCGTTGATGCACCTGCTCTACCCGCTAATCGTCTCGGCCGGTCTCTTCTCGATCGGCGTGTACGGCCTGCTGGCCCGACGCAATCTGGTCCTGGTCCTGATGTCGGTCGAGCTGATGCTCGGCGCGGTCAGCCTCAATCTCGTCGCTTTCGATGTCTGGCTCACCGATGCGCTTCGATCCGGCCAGGTGCTGACCCTGATGGTGATCGCCATCGCCGCCGCCGAGGTCGGGCTGGGACTGGCCATCGTTCTGCAGATCTTCCGGCAGCGCGCCACCTCGGCGATCGACGACCTCGACACCCTTGGCGAGCCGAGCGAGCACCCGCGGACCGACGGATGAGCCGGTGACCCGATGACCAACCTCACGACGGTGGCGGCTGTGGCGGTCGTCGCGATCCCGGCCGCAGCTGCTGGCGTGAGCATCACGTCGCCGATCCGTAGCCGCGACGGGGCCGTCAGCACTGTCTCGGTCGCCGGGGCGGTGCTGACCGTCCTCGCCGGCCTCGTCGTGTTCGCCACTGCGAGCACAACGGCGCTGGAGACCAGATGGCTGCTTGCCCCGTTCGGCGACATCGACGTCACCACCGGAGTGCTGGTCGACGGCCTGACCGGCGTACTCGTACTCGTGGTAGCCGTCGTCGGTTTGTGCGTACAGGTGTATTCGGTCGGACACCTGCGCGGCGATCCGCGCTATCCGACGTACGCCGCCCAAGTGTCGCTGTTCACCGCGGCGATGATGCTGGTCGTCGTCTCCGGCGATCTGCTAGCACTCATGGTCGGCTGGGAGGTGATGGGGCTGTGTTCCTACCTGCTGATCGGTCATTACCGGGACCTGTCGGCGGCACCCGGCGCGGCGGTCAAGGCATTCCTGGTGACCCGATTCGGTGACATCGGCTTCTTGCTCGGAGTGCTGCTGCTGGGAGGTGCCGTGGATTCCTTCCGGATTCTCGACATCGTCGCGGCCACAGGATCGATCGACCCCGGAACCCTCACTGCGGCAACGCTGCTCCTCTTGCTGGGCGTGGCGGGCAAGAGCGCCCAGTTCCCGCTGCACACATGGCTTCCCGACGCGATGACGGGGCCGACGCCGATCAGTGCACTGATCCATGCAGCGACGATGGTGGCGGCGGGCGTGTTCATCGTGATGCGCCTGTTCCCGGCGTTCGTGGCCGCACCGGGCACCCTGACTGTCCTGGCGATCAGCGCCGCGATCACGATGGTGCTCGGGGCCGCGTGTGCTTTGGGTCAAGACGACATCAAGCGGGTACTGGCCTGGTCGACGATCAGCCAACTCGGCTACATGACTGGCGCTTTGGCGGCCGGCGGGTACGTCCAGGCCGGCTTCCATCTCATCACCCACGCCGCGTTCAAGGCGCTCTTGTTCCTGGCCGCTGGCGTGATACTGCACCAGTTCGGGACGGCGCTGATGAGCGAACTCGGCGGCCTGCGCCGGGCCATGCCGGTGACGTTCGTCGTCACGCTGTTCGGTCTGCTGGCCCTGGTCGGCGTACTCCCGCTGTCCGGTGGATTCAGCAAGGACGCCGTGCTGGATGTGGCGTGGCAGGCGGCCCGGGGTGAGTCGACTGTCCTTTCGAACTCGCCGGTCGCGGTCATTCTGCTGATCAGCATGCTCGCGACTGTCCTGCTCACTGCCGCGTACGCCACTCGGATGCTGCTGGGCACCTTCTTCGGCGACCCGGCTCCTGGCGGTTTTGACGTAAACCGCCAGGATGGGGCCGATCCAGGTGCGTCGATGCGCGGGCCGCTGCTGGTCCTCGCGGTGCCCACGGTCGCACTCGGTGCAGTGATCGGCTGGTTGCCCGCCTACCTCGGTGCCCCGCTGCCGGCCGGTTCGGCGGTCGGGTTCGGACCCGCACCGTTGCCCGGCACGCTGACCCCGCAGCTGCTCGAGGCCCTGATCGCCCAGGCGCTTGTCGTGATCGGCGCCGGGGCGACCTACCTGATGTGGCGGGCCGAACCCAGCCTCGACCCGGCCCGGGTCCTGGGCCGCGCAGCCGGAGTGTTGCGCCGTGGGCTCTATCTCGACCAGATCCAGGACGTGCTCGTCGTACGGCCCTACCGCCGGCTGGTCACCGCAGTGTCGGTGCTGGACCAGGCCGGCGTCGACGGGCTCGTCGACGGCGCCGCATCAGCCGCGAGTGCTGCCAGCTCGGGCCTTTCCAGGGCACACCCGCGGCTGCCCAACCTCGCTGTCACCAGCCTGATCATCAGCACGGTTGCGCTGACTGGGATCCTGGCGCTGTTCCGATGACGCTGGTGGTACTCGGACTGCCGTTGGTCGGCTCTGTCGTTCTCGCGCTGTGGCCACGCAACTACGACCTGAGCCCGCGGATCTTCGGCACGGTGATCGCCGCCGCCACTTTGCTGGCGGCACTGGTGTTGGTGCCCGGCATGCGCGACCCGCGCCTGGCCGGCTCGTCGGCGATGGTGCTCGACCCGCGACACGAGGTCGATCTGCCCTGGCTGAGTGTCGTCGATGTACGGCTGCATCTGGGCGTCGACGGGATCAGCTTGCCGCTGATCCTGCTCACGGGGTTGCTGACCCTGCTCGGCATGGTGCACAACTGGGTCGAGCGCCCGGAACGCCCGGCGTTGTTCTGTGCGCTGGTGCTGTTGCTCGAAGCGGGGGCGCTGGGCACGTTCATGGCCCTGGATCTGGTCGTGTTCTTCGCCGCGTTCGAAGTCGTCCTGATCCCGATGTACTTCCTGATCGGCCGTTGGGGTGGTCCGGGGCGTACGGCGGCGGCATTGAAGTTCGCGGTCTACACGCTGACCGGCTCGGCTGCCCTCCTCATCGGCGTGGTGTTCATCTACGCATCGACGGGAACCTTTGATGTCGTGCAGCTCTCCCAACGTGGTGGGGCCGGCATCTCCAGCACCGTACAGATCGCCGCCTTCGGGGCGCTGTTCCTGGGCTTCGCCGTGAAGTCCCCGCTGTGGCCCCTGCACACCTGGCTGCCGCCCGCACACACCGAGGCGCCGACCGTCGGGTCGGTGCTGCTGGCCGGTGTGCAACTGAAGATGGGGACGTACGGTTTGGTACGCCTCGCCCTGCCGATCCTGCCAGATGGTGCTCGAGCGCTGGCTCCGATCCTGGGGGTTCTGGCCGTCGCCGGGATCGTGGTCGCGGCCATGGCCTGCTACACCCAGAACGACCTCAAGCGGCTGATCGCCTACTCCTCGGTGGGCCACATGGGCTTTGTCCTGCTCGGCATCTCGACCCTGACCTCGGTCGGCATCAATGCCGCCTTGCTCGCCAATGTCGCACACGGGCTGATCACCGGGTTGCTGTTCTTCCTCGTCGGCGCGGTCAAGTCGAGGTTCCACACCGGCCAGCTGGACGAACTCGGCTCCGGACTCTGGGCACGCTTGCCCCGCTTGGGTTTTGCCTTCGTATTCGCCTGCGTGGCCAGCCTCGGATTGCCTGGTCTCGCCGGATTCTGGGGGGAAGCCATGGCTGTCTACGCGGCCCTGCATCCGGCGGCTGAGGTCCCGGCCACCCTGTTCACGGTCCTCGCCGTCCTGGCCGCCGTCGGTGCCGCGATGACCGCGGTGTACTTCCTGCGTCTGTTGCGCCGACTGGTCGTCGGCCCGGCCATTGCCGGATCGGATCGGAGTGGCACCGTCCAACGGCCGCAGGGCGAGGGCCGGGTCTTGGACGTCTGGGCGACCGAGCGCGCTGTGTACGTACCGCTGCTGGTGCTGACGCTGGTCGTGGGCCTGTATCCGGCCGCGGTCCTGACGCTGACCGAGGCGCCGGTCGGCGCGCTGGTCGACGCCGTGCTGGGAATGGGCCGGTGACCGCGGTGACGTCGGTGACGTTGGTGTTGTCGGCGCAGCCGGTGCAGTCGATCTCCTGGGCCCCGCTGGCTCCGGTTCTGGTGTTGGTCGGGGGGCTGGTCCTGGTCCTGATGGCTGATCTGATGCTGCCGCCGGCGGTTCGTCGTACCGTGCTGCCCGCAGTGTCGGCGCTGGCCTGTCTGGCCGCCGGCGGCAGCGCGGCGTGGCTGGGAGGTGCGCCGGCGAGAGGCACGTTCTGCTCCACCGGCACAGGCCGACAGCTGCGCTGCTCCTATGTGTTCGATGAGACCGCCGTATTCGTGACTGTCCTGCTCTGCCTGGCCGCGGCTGCCGTGCTGGTCCTCGCGCTGGCCCAGCTGCGAGCTGACGTCGCCGGCATCACGCCGGCGGGGGAGTACTGCCTGGTGCTCCTGGCCGCCACGATCGGTGCGCTCATCGTGACGGGATCGCGAGACCTGATCACCCTCCTCGTCGGCCTTGAGACGCTCACCGTGCCGATGTATGCGGCGGTCGCTTTCCGGCGCGGGTCCACAGCCGGCCCGGAGGCCGCACTCACCTTCCTGATTGTGTCGGTCACCTCGACGGCGCTCATGCTGCTCGGGATCGGCTTCCTCTACGGGTTGACCGGCAGCATGCACCTGGACGCCATCGCCGGGGCCCTGACCGTTGGCGGCGGGGCCGGTGACGTGGCGCTGTCCGGCGTTGCCGTCGTACTGCTCCTGGCCGGACTCGCCTTCAAGGTGGGCGCCGTACCGTTCCACGTCTGGGCGCCCTCGACGTATGAGGGCGCGCCGATCCCGGTGGCGGCATACCTATCCTCGGTTTCCAAGGCCGGTGGGATCGCCGGGTTGATCGTCGTGCTCCCCGCCATCTCGGCCGGGTCCCCGGCCGCCGCAACCTGGATCGCGATCCTTGCTGCGGTGTCGATGACCGTCGGCAATCTCGTCGCGATGCGGCAGCAGCATCTGGTCCGGCTGCTCGCCTGGTCCGGGATCGCGCAGACCGGATACTTGCTCGTCGGGCTCGCGGTCTTGTCCGGGCGCTCCGCTCAGGCCGTCAGCGGCGCCGGGGCCACGCTGGCCTACCTGGCTGTGTACCTGCTGATGACGGTCGGCGCGTTCGCGTGCATTGCCGCCATCGAGACCGCATCCCAAGGCGCCGCTGCCGGTCCGAATCCCGCGGAGGGGCCGTTAATCGAGTCCGTGCGCGGGCTGGGCGGCGACCATCCTCGAATCGCTGCAGCACTTGCTCTGTTCCTGATCGGGCTGGCCGGCCTGCCCCCGGCATTACTTGGCCTGTTCGGCAAGGTCGTCGTGGTCCGCGCCGCCTTCACCGGGGATGCTGGCTGGCTCGGAATCCTGGTGGCTCTGAATACCGTTCTGGCCTTCGTCTACTACCTGCGGGTCGCCGCTTTGCTGTTCGCGAAGCCCGCCGCGAGGACGGCTGAGCCCGCGGGCGGGCAGCCGGGGGTGCCGGGGGGGCCGGCCGAACCCCGCCCCGGGCAATCTGTCTCGGTTGCAACGGGCGCGCTGGTAGCGGTTCTGGCCGCAGTTGCACTGGCCGCCGGCTTCTGGCCGGACCTGATCATCGGTGCGGCTCCGCTGCTGGTCCCCTTCGCGGGCTAGCAAACCCGCGACGGCAGGGAACGCGGCCACGACACAGCGCGTTGATCAGGGCGTGCAGCGCTGGAACAACGGGCTGAAGACCGCTCTTCTGCTCGGCCTCATGGGCGGGCTGATCCTGTTGGTGGGCAGCTTCTTCGGCCGATCCGGCCTGCTCATCGCGCTGGTGCTCGCGCTCGGCATGAACGGATATGCCTACTTCTACTCCGACAAACTGGCGCTCAAGGCGATGCGCGCCTATCCGGTCAGCGAAACCCAGGCCCCGGGCCTGTACGCGGTCGTCCGCGAGCTGGCCACCGAGGCGCACCAACCGATGCCGCGCCTCTATATCAGCCCCACAAATCAGCCCAATGCCTTTGCCACCGGCCGTAATCCACGGAACGCGGCGGTATGCGTCACCGAAGGCATCGTGGAGATCCTGGATCCGCAGGAACTGCGCGGGGTCCTGGCCCACGAGCTGTCCCATGTCTACAACCGCGACATCCTGATCTCCTCGGTCGCCGGCGCGATGGCGACTGTGATCACCTACCTGGCCCACATGGCGATGTTCAGCGCGATGTTCGGTGGGCGAGGTGACGACCGAGGTGGCGGCAACGCGCTCGGGAGCCTGCTCCTGGTCTTCCTGGGCCCGATCGCGGCCGGACTGGTCCAGATGGCGGTCAGCCGGAGCCGGGAGTACCAAGCCGACGCGTCAGGTGCCCAGCTGTCGCAGAACCCGCTGGCTCTGGCGCGGGCCCTGCGCAAGCTCGACCAAGGCACCAAAGCCCTTCCGCTGCCCCAGGAGGACCGGCTGGTCACCACCAGCCACCTGATGATCGCCAACCCGTTTCGCGGTGGCGGGATGGCGCAGATGTTTGCCACCCATCCCCCGATGGAGCAGCGGATCGCCCGGCTGGAAGCTCTGGCCCGCGACCTCGGCCAGCGCTGAGCCCACCTTCAGTGCACGCGGGTGAGCCCCGGCTGAGCATCGAATCCGGCGTCGAAGCTCATGATGTGATCGAGCCCAGCCGTGGTCATGGCTGCGACATGGATAGCGTCGCGAGCCGAAAGCCCGTATGAGGACATGACAATCGTGCGAGCGTCTTCGACGGTGGCTTGGTCGATCGGGAGCACTTCGTCCGCGATACCGGACAGGAGGTCGAAGGCGGGACCGATCGCCTCCCGCCGCTGGATCGCGCAATAGCGGTGCAGGATCTCCTGAAAGACCTCTGCATCGGTGACCAGCCGCTCACCCCTCGTCACAGCTGCATCGAGAAGTCGCTGTGCAGTCCTTTTGTTCGGATGGTCGGCGCCGACGAGGTACATGGGGATGTTCGAGTCGATGAAGATCATCCGATGTAGCCGCGCTGCGTCTCCTCGAGCATCTGATCGATATCCGGAGCGGGGAACTCATATCGCGCCGCGGTGCGCAGCACCGCCAGCTTGCTTTCCGCGGCACCCGAGGCGGTCGTGTCCCGGGCGAGGCGCAGCGTCCGTCGTACCCACTCGGACACGGTCGTGCCCTCCCGCTGTGCGGCTAGACGGATCTGCTCCAGTTCGCTGTCGTCAACGACCACCTGCAGCCTCGTACTCATCGCATGAGTATAGGCGCAGTACGGTCCCTAGAATCGCACTTACAGCGCGTCCAACACCCACTCGGCCACCGCTTGAGCTGTGGACTCGACGGTGACTGCGTCAGACGAGAGCAGTGGTAGGTCAAGGGCTCTAAAGGCAGCCGCATCCGAGAGTGCGTCCTCGATCTGTGCATCGGTGAGCCGCGCCGCCAACCTGAGGCGGCGGGTGGTGTCAGTGGAGTCCAAGACTGCCCACCGGACATCGCCAAGTAAGGGCGCCTCGGTCGAGCTTTTCATCTCGGCGGGGTTCAGAGGGGACAGCAACAACGTGTCGTGCCCGGCTCTGAGGACGGCAACCGCGAAGCCCAGGCAAAGGTCGTTGTAGGCAGGCCAGCGCTCGGCTGCGGCGGTCTGTGTCAGGTCGGTTCCGGCAAGCTCACTCGCAGCCGCCACGAAGTCGTCCATGTCGATTACGACCACGCCCGGCAGCAGCGTGCAAACCTCCGAGAGCACCGCCGTCTTTCCCGAGCCTGGTGCTCCGCTCAAGATCAGCATCGTGCCAGCTGGCAGTGGCGCCACTGTCGATCTCTTCAGCGGTAGTTGGTGAATTGGAGCGCTACGCCGAAGTCGCCGCCCTTGAGCAGGGCGATCACGTCCTGCAGGTGGTCCTTCTTCTTGGCGCTGACCCGGAGCTGATCGCCCTGGATCTGGGCCTGTACGCCCTTGGGCCCCTCGTCGCGGATCGTCTTGGCGATCTTCTTGGCCTGGTCACTGGTGATGCCCTGGGCGATGGTGTTGGCCACCCGGTAGGTCTTACCGGACTGGGCGGGTTCGCCGACCTCGAGGGACTTCAACGAGATGCCGCGTTTGATCAGCTTCTCCTTGAAGACCTCGACCGCGGCCAGGGCGCGTTCCTCGGTGTCGGCCACGATCGTGACTCCGTTGTCCCCGGTCCACTCGATGCCGGCATTGGCGCCCCGGAAGTCGAAGCGCTGGGCGAGCTCCTTGGCGGTCTGGTTGAGGGCGTTGTCGACCTCCTGGTGCTCCACCTTGCTCACCACGTCGAACGAGGGATCGGCCACGATTGCCTCCTGCTTCTCGGCCCCGTACCTGCTCGTACGGGGCGCTGATCACGGTGGGTGCGAGAGTAGTTCGCGCCAGTCGTTAGTCTCTCGTACCGGCACCCGCTGGTGCCCACGGCAGCTTGCCCGAGTGGTCAAAGGGAACGGTCTGTAAAACCGTCGGCTTCGCCTACGTTGGTTCGAACCCAACAGCTGCCACTGATATTCGCCGTCGTGCGCTCCGCGCACCCGGCAGTCCGCTCCTCCCTCGCTGGAGCTCGGTCGATGCTCCTGCCGTCTCGGCGGGATTCGCCGTCGTGTATTCGCCCTCGTGCGCTCGGCGCACCCGGCAGTCTGATCAGAGGGTCGGAGCTTGGGCGCTGGCCACCGCCGTACGTTCCAGGCTGTCGCCGGCCAAGAACAGCCAGCCGAAGGCGATCTCCACCCTGCGCGTGCAAGTCACGTTGACCTCCACGCCGCTCACTGTGGCTGACCAGGCGTCCAGATCCGTTCCTCCGTCGGCGAGATAGTCCAAGACAGCGGCGTTCGCCGTCTGCTCATCTAGCGGCAGGCCTGCTGAGATCCCGGCGCCTGAGTAGGCCGGGTCCGCAGCCAGCTCATTGGCCGCCGCGAGCGCAGCCCCGTCGCACACGGTCTGTACGTCGATCTGTTTCAGGAACGCATCCGAAGCGGCGATGCCGCCGAAGGTCATCAGAGCGGCGATCATCCAGCACAGCAGCACGAAGGGAAGAGAGGAACCCTGCTCGCCATCGGGGAAGACCCGCCGCAGTGGCCGCCCGCTCACTTCGGTCGGCGAGCCAGGCACGCAGATCAGTCTAGAAGCCTGACTCTCGCGCCGTGGGGAGCATCCACATGCCCGATCAGCGGGCCTGCGAAGTTACGGTTGAGACTAGAACTACCTGTAGTCGGCACTTAGTGGCTAGTATGGAGGGGTCCACTCGGGGGAACCGATCTAGGGTACACGAGTGATTGAGACTTGCTTTCAGCCTCGACACTGCCAAGCTAGCACTAGGCTTCGCCGCAAGACGGGGTCGACGCAGAGAAGTCAGCTACTAACAGTCATTCATCCGATACAGAGAGGCACCATCATGACACAGATCCTTTCCTCACAGCGCGGTGGCAAGTGGGGCCGGTCATGAGCCGCGGTGGTCGCTGGGGTCGCGGCGGACGTTGGGGCCGGTCATGAGCCGCGGTGGTCGCTGGGGTCGCGGCGGACGTTGGGGCCGGTCATGAGCCGCGGTGGTCGCTGGGGTCGCTCATCGTAACTGAGGATTCGCTTTACTCATGGTTCTTTCCCCTCAGGCTGGACGGGGCCTTTGCTAGGCTAGATGGGTAGCCGCGGGGGAGGGGCATGGTTCCCGTGAGATTGCACCCATCCGAAAGTCCCGTGAGCCCGGTGCGAGCCGCGATCCGGAGATGGTTTCCGGCTGGCTGTCTGGCCACTCTCGCGGGGGCGTGCCTCTTGCTCGTCTCATCGAAGACGCAGCTCTCTCTGCCCGATAACCCGTTCTGGGTCGGCCTGATCATCGCGTTCATTCTTGCAGAACTCACGATCATCCATTTCGAATTCCGTGAGCAAACTGTCTCGTGGCCGACGACCGAAATCCCCATGATCCTGGGGATCTTCCTCTTCGGCCCAGGCCCCACCGTCATTGCAAGTGCCTTGGCAGTCACCATAGTCGTGATCAGACGCGGCTACCGACCGGCTAAAGTCGTGTTCAACGTTGCTGTTGCCGTCGTCGAAGTGGCACTGGCGGGCTGGATAATCCAAGCTCTCGATTTGTCTGACATCGCCTCGCCCCGAACGTGGATCGGTGTTATGGCAGCGCTGCTGTTCACCGGAGGCGTCAGTATCGGCTGTATCGCATTGGCGATTCTGGTCACCGAAGGCGCAGTGAGTCCAAGTTTCTGGTTGAGCCTCGTGGTGCCCTTGCTGGTCATCGTGCCGATGTCGTCAGCACTCGGGGTGCTCGTCCTGCTGCTGATCGAGGTCTCGGCGTGGACCCTCGTACTTGCCGCGGTGATGCTCTCAGCGTTCGTCCTGCTCTACCGCCGGTATGCCGCAGCGGCCCAGGATCGGCGGAGTCTGTCCGAGGTCTATGACTTCGCCGAGATGGTGCAGAACGCAGGAACCGACGGTGATGGGGAACTGGTGGTCCTCGAGGCGGTACGAGAAAAGTTCAATGCGGCCCGAGCCGCGCTGTGGGTACCGGCTTACCTCGATCAGGGACCGCGAGTGCTCGGTGTCGGGTGGGAGCTCGGCCTTGCCAGCGGCGGAGCGACAACTTACCCGGGCCCCGATGACCCGGACGACCCGATACGCCTTGGGACAGCAGCTGACCAGGGTGCCAGGCTCGTCACGCACGGGAGGGCGAGTCTTCAGGATTCGACTGGGTTGCGCCGACGCGGGGTCACCGAGCTGATCGCCGTCCCGTTGGAGACCGAAGCATTCGACTCAGCCTACCTGGAGGTCTGTGACCGCAACGGCAGCATCCTGCAGTTCACCGAGGCCGATGTCGAGCTGATGCAGTCCCTGGCCACCCACGTCTCGGCAGCTCTGCGACAACGTCAACTTCTGGACAAGATCCGCTACGACGCTGCCCATGACCAGGTCACCGACCTGCCGAATCGCTTCTGGCTCACCGCAATGATCGATGGCTACCTTGCCGTGGATCGGATCTCCCGCCGGCTGGGACTGCTGGTGGCCGAGATCGACGGGTTCGCCCTGGTCAACGAGACCCTCGGTCACGCTGCTGGTGACGAGCTGCTTCGCGTGATCGCTGCAGCGATCACCGAGCATTCCCCGCCTGACGCCCGAGTTGCGCGCGTCGGCGGAGCGCAGTTCGCGCTCGTGTTGCCCGACGCAAGCCTCCCGCTGGCCGAGAGTGAAGCCAACCGCCTGCGCAGCGCGATCTCCAGCCGCGTCCAGGTCTCGGGCCTGCAGCTCACCGTGGAACTCACCGTCGGTGTTGCCGTAGCTCCTCTGCACGGCAGCTCGGCAGAGACGCTGCTGCAACGGGCGGACGTCGCCGTCCTCGCCGCGCATACGAAGGGACGATCGACTGCCACGTACCGCCCCGACATGGACGAGCAGAGCATGCGCCGCCTCCAGCTCGGAGCCGATCTCGCGGACGCGATCGAGAGCCCGGAGATCTCGGTGGTGTTCCAGCCGATCATCGGTGCGGTCACCGGTGAGATCGCCGCAGTCGAACTGCTCTCTCGTTGGGCCCACCCTCGCCTCGGGGCCGTGTCTCCGGACGAGTTCATCCCGCTCGCCGAGCGGATCGGCCTGATCACACCCCTCACCCGCCGGGTGCTGCGTACAGCCCTTCAGCGATGCCAGGCCTGGCTCGACGAGGGCGTCGTGATCTCGATGGCAGTCAACCTGTCCGCGGCCTGCCTCGTCGAGCCGGGATTCGTCGACGAGGTGGCGACCACACTTCGAGAGCACCGGTTCCCCCCGGAGCTGCTCACCTTCGAGATCACCGAGGGCAGTGTCATCGGTGACGCCACAGCGTTGCCTGCGCTCAACCAGCTGCACGAACTCGGGGTGGGTCTGTCGGTCGACGACTTCGGTACGGGGTACTCCTCGCTGTCATATCTGCGTCGGCTGCCGATCGACGAAGTCAAGATCGACAAATCCTTTGTCCTCAGCATGAGCACCGATCCTGGGACCAACACGATTGCCCGCTCGATCATCGACCTCGCGCACAACCTGGGATTGCGCGTGGTCGCCGAGGGGGTGGAGGACGAACTCACCCGGCATCTGCTCGCGAAGATGAACTGCGATTTCCTGCAGGGCTACCTGGTCAGCCGGCCGCTCAGCGAGCTCAACCTCGCCAAGTGGCTCACTGCGCGTACGGCCACGATGCCCGTCGACCAGGACCGGAGCAGGCGCAAGCTCTACATCATCCGGTAGTCGCCGAATGCCGAAGGCACCCGTCGGATGCGGGCCGGTCCCTCCAGTTGTGTATCGTCTCCCGCGCGCCCGGCAAGGGTTCGCGGCCCCCTTAGCTCAGTCGGCAGAGCGTTTCCATGGTAAGGAAAAGGTCTACGGTTCGATTCCGTAAGGGGGCTCGCTCATCAGGTCCGGCGGTGTAGCTCAGTCAGGTAGAGCAAGCGGCTCATAATCGCTGTGTCCCCGGTTCAAGTCCGGGCACCGCTACCATCGAGGTAGCACAACCAGTCCATCCCAAGTGTCAAGAAAGGCATGCATTCGTGGCCGCCACCGATGTCCGTCCTAAAATCACGCTGGCCTGCCAGGAGTGCAAGCACCGCAACTACATCACCAGGAAGAACCGGCGCAACGATCCCGACCGCCTGGAGATCAAGAAGTTCTGCCCGCACTGCCGCGTTCACCAGGTCCACCGCGAGACGCGCTAGGCCAACGGCTCGCCGGGAGATGTCTCTCGACCCGTCCTTCGTCGGCCGGACGTACCCGGCGGCGGAGGTCTACGAAGTCGGCCGGGAGAAGATCCGGGAGTTCGCCCATGCGATCGGTGATTCGAATCCGATCTACCACGATCGCGATGCCGCGCGCTCGGCGGGCCATGCCGACGTCATCGCCCCACCGACGTTCCCCATCGTGGTCACCGCACGAATCGGCGAGCAGGTCATCTTCGATCCTGAACTCGGTCTCGATTACACCAAGGTCGTGCATGGCCAGCAGCGCTTTGTCGCCACCCGGGCGGTACGCGCCGGCGACCGCTTGACCGGCGTCCTGACCGTGGAAAACATCCAGAGTGCCGGGGGCAACGACCTGATCAGCACGCGGGTCGAGGTCAGCACAGAGGAGGGGGAGCCGGTCGTGACCGCCTACTCGATGTTGGTCTCTCGCGGCACCTCGGAGCAGGTGCGCCCTTGATCGGCCCGGCCGGCACCGTACGGACGCCCCGCTACGACGGTGTGTCCGAAGGAAGCGAACTTCCCGAGATCCGGGCCCGAATCCGCCGGGCTGACCTGATCCGCTACTGCGGGGCCTCGGGGGATTTCAACGTCATCCATTGGAACGAGCGCAGCGCCATAGCCGTGGGACTCCCGGACGTGATCGCCCACGGGATGCTCACGATGGCCACCGCCGGCCGGATCGTCACCGACTGGGTCGGCGATCCAGGCGCGGTGCAGGAGTACGCCGTGCGCTTCTCCCGTCCGGTGGTCGTGCCCGACGACGACGACGGAGCCGAACTGGTGGTCACCGCCCGGGTCACGAAGAAGCTGGCCGACCGCCGCGTGCGGGTCGACATCGTCGCCCGCTCCGGCGATGACAAGGTCCTGTCCATGGCTCGCGCCGTCGTCCTCCTCCCGTGACCCGCCCCTGGCGGTACACCTCGGTGCTCCTGGCACTTGGACTGTCCGTGACCGGCTGCGCCTCGGCTCCAGAGGGCCTGCAATTCCCGCCCAAGTCAGACAGCTCGGAGCCGGGGGCGGATGAACCTGGCGAGGTCATGGAGGAATGCCCCTCCGATCCCATCGCACCCGCGGCCGACCGGCCGGTCATAGCGCTCGAATTCTCCCTGGCCGAGAACCTGCGGATCGTGACCGGGACCGAGTCGGTCACCTTCACGCCGGACCTGGCCACCGACGAACTCGTCTTCAGACTGGTCCCCAACAGCCCGGCCTCTGCACCGTTCGGGAACCGGTTGACGGTCACCGACGTCAGCGGCAAGCAGGTCCAGGACTTCGGGTACGAGTCGGCCGATGCCTACCCGACCACTGAGGGTGGGTTGCTGGTGGTTGAGCTGCGGGAGGAGATCGCGGCCGGGGACAGCGTTGAGGTCTCCCTCGACTTCGAGCTCGAACTCGGTGACGGCACGTTCGATCGGTTCGGCACCGCCGATGGATTGTCCTGGTGGGCAAGTGGTTTCCCGCTGCTGTCCTGGGAGCCGGGTGTGGGGTGGAGCCGCGATCCCTTGGTCACCCTGCTCGGGGAGACTGCAACGAGTCAGGCCGCGGATACGACGATCAGCGTGGAGGCACCCGAAGAGCTCGAGGTCCTGATGACCGGAGCTCAGGATCGCCCGGAGTCGGCCGGCGATGGACGACGGCTGTGGAGGTCCTCGGAGCGAGCGGCCCGCGATGTCAGCGTGGCCGCCGGAAGATTCGAGACCGCAGACGCCTCGTCGGGCGAGACCGAGATCACGGTCGGCGTACTGCCCGACGCCGACGCTGACGCCGAGGAACTGGCTCAGGAAGCCGCATCGGTCATCGCCGACTTCGAGAAGTTCTTCGGGCCGTTCCCGTACGACACGCTCAGCATTCCCGTTCTCCCCGATTTCGGCGGTGGCATCGAGTACCCGTCCTCGATCCTGCTGGCCTCCCCGGCCCCTGTCGTCCTGGCCCACGAGATCGCGCACATGTGGTTCTACGGGATGATCGGCAACTCGCAGTCCCGAGACCCGTGGTTGGACGAGTCCTTCGCCTCCTATGCCCAGGTGCTCGCCGGGATACCGGAGCCGGACCCGTCCGCGCTGGGCATCCCAGGAGACATCGGCGACTCGATGAGCGAATTTCCGGACACTGACGAGTACTTCCGGGTCGTCTACGGCAAGGGCGGTGCCGCGCTGACCGCTGCTCGTGCGGCAGCCGGACCGGATGACTTCGACGCTGCACTTCGCTGCTACATCCACGCCCAGGCCTGGCAGATCGCAGTTCCCGACGACGTGGCCACCGCTCTGGCCGACCTCCCGGAGGCGATCCAGATCTTGGACGAAGCCGGCGCATTCGGCTGACCAGCCTCAGTGAGGTTCACCGGCGCCCGGGTCAGCTGAGTTCGGAGAGCAGGCCCGCAATCCTGGAGACTCCCTCGACCAGATCCTCATCGCTGAGGGCGTAGGACAGTCGCAGATACCCGTCGGTGCCGAATGCCTCCCCCGGTACTGCGGCGACCTCGACCTCTTCCAGGATCAACGCGGCCAACTCAGCACTTGTCGTGGGCGTACGGCCGCGCAGTTCCCGGCCGAGCAGGGTCCGTACGCAGGGGTAGGCGTAGAACGCCCCCTGCGGTTCGGGACAGGCAACGCCAGGAATCTCCCGCAGCATGGCGACCATCAGCTGCCGGCGCCGGTCGAAGGCCGCCCGCATCATCATGACGTCGTCCAGCCCGCCGGTGAGGGCGGCAAGGGCGGCCGCCTGGGACACATTGGCGACATTCGACGTCGAGTGCGAGTGCAGGTTGGTCGCGGCGGTGATCACGTCGGTAGGCGCGATCATCCAGCCGACCCGCCATCCGGTCATGGCGAATGTCTTGGCCACCCCGTTGAGCACGACGCACTGCTGGGCCAGCTCGGGAACGACGACCGGCATCGAGACATGCTGGGCATCGCCGTAGACCAGGTGCTCGTAGATCTCGTCGGTGACGACCCACAAGCCATGCTCCAGCGCCCAGCGACCGATCTCGACGACCTGGTCGGGGGAATAGACCGCACCGGTCGGGTTGCTGGGTGAGCAGAACAGCAGCATCTTGGTACGCGGCGTCAGGTGTGCGGTGAGCTGCTCGAGTGAGACCAGGTAGCCGGTGCTCTCGTCAGTGACGATCTCGACAGGTACGGCGCCGGCGAGCCGGATCACCTCTGGGTAGGTCGTCCAGTACGGCGCCGGCAGGAGTACCTCGTCGCCGGGGTCCAGGAGGGTCGCCATGGCCTCGTAGACCGCCTGCTTGCCTCCATTGGTGACCAGCACGTCGGCGGCGGTGCAGGCCAAGCCAGAATTTTTCTGGGCTGCCATGGCGATCGCCTCGCGAAGTTCGGGCAGGCCACCGGCCGGCGTGTAGCGGTGGAACCGTGGCTCCCGGCAGGCGGCCATCGCTGCCTCGACGATGTGGGCCGGTGTGGCGAAATCGGGTTCACCCGCTCCGAAGCCGATCACCGGCCTGCCGGCCGCCTTGAGTGCCTTCGCCTTGGCATCGACGGCCAGCGTCGCCGAGGGGGCGATCGAGCCGACCCGGCGGGAGATCCGGGAGCGGACGGACTCGGATCCACCGATCACCGATGCGATGGGGGTGGTCGGAGCGGGCTCAGGGCTGGCCATGGCGCCTATGCTCGCATGCGCCCAGGGTCGGGCGGTGGAAGCTCTCGCGCCGACTCCCGTACACTCGCATTCTTGGGGGTAGCGACCCCTTAATCGGCTTGTCCATGATCAGCCCTCCATGTCATGGCATGGAAAGTCCTTTCACCGGCTGGCGTGCTGGGCCGAGGGGTGTGGCTCAATTGGTAGAGCAGCGGTCTCCAAAACCGCAGGTTGCAGGTTCGAGTCCTGTCACCCCTGCGGAGGATGGCGAGCGCGCCGGTCTCCCATGCGGATGGACGGCTGGACAAACCACGGATCGCCTGGACCGTGGACGTGAGCGAACTGGAGTGAGGCAGGGAAGTGGCGAGCAACCGAGGCGGACGTCGACCAGCAGGTCGCGGCCGAGTGGCCGGCGCGCGCAAGCGTCCGCCTGCCGGTACGCCAGCAGCTCCGTCGGCGGCGACCCCGGACGCGCCGGCCGAGGACCCGGCGACCGACGACACCGAGTCCGCTGACGTGCCGGTCGAGCCCGCCGCCGACCAGGACGCAGCCGCACGTGGGGTGACCGCCAGTGCTGCAGACGAGGACCCCGACCTCGCCGATGAGACCGACGACCTCGACGAGACCGACGACCTCGACGAGACCGACGACCTCGACGATGAAGCTGACGATCTCGACGAGGACGACGATGTCATCGACGCTCAGGCTGAGGCCGACAATCTCGAGAATGACGACGACGAGGACGACGACATCGTCGACGCTCAAGCTGAGGTCGACAATCTCGAGGGTGACGACGACGAGCTCGATGATGAAGCGCTCGACGACGACGAGCTCGATGATGACGAGCTCGATGATGAAGACGATGACCTCGACGAGGACGCTGACGACGAACTCGCTGCCGACGAACTCGACGACGACAGCGACGACGACAGCGACGACGACGCACCGGTAGCGGTTCCGGTCTCGGGCCGGCGCGCGCGGGCGGCCGCCGAGCGCAAGGCCGCGGCCGCGAAGACCTCGCCACCGAACCGGAAGACCACCAAGCCCGCCGCCAAGCCGGTGAAGAAATCCCCCGCCGCAACCAAGAAGTCCAGTTCGTCGAAGGCAGCAGCTGGCGCCGGGGGGCGCCGCAGCACGGTGCGCTTCCTGCGGGAAGTGATCGCCGAACTCGGAAAGGTGGTCTGGCCCGGTCGACGCGAGCTGATCGTCTACACCAGCGTGGTGATCGTGTTCGTATCTTTCATGGTCGCCCTGGTGGCCGGGCTCGACATCCTTTTCGCCCAGGGGGTGTTGGCCGTATTCGGCTGAACCAGCCGACGCGAGCACATCATGACGACAACCCCAGGATCTGAAAGCCCGACACCAGAAACCGCTACCGAGACAGACGAAGAGAGCGAGCGCGTGTCAGCCGATCCAGAGATCGACCCGACCGAAGAGGTCGCGGGTCAGCCCGCACTCGACGAGCCGGCCACCGACGTCCCGACGTTGAGCGCCGAAACCGGCACCGACACCTCGGCCGGCGACGAAGAAGCGGACCCGATCACAGCACTCAAGGAAACCCTTCGCCTGTCACCCGGTGACTGGTACGTCGTGCACTCCTACGCCGGCTACGAGAACAAGGTGAAGACCAACCTCGAGACGCGGATCACCTCCTTGGACATGGAGGACTTCATCTACCAGATCGAAGTCCCCACCGAAGAGGTCACCGAGATCAAGAACGGCAAGCGCCAGCTGGTCCAGCGCAAGGTGTTCCCGGGTTACCTGCTGGTCCGGATGGAGCTCAACGACGAGTCATGGGGCGCGGTCCGCAACACCCCGGGCGTGACCGGGTTCGTCGGTGCCACGTCGCGACCGTCGCCGCTCTCGCTGGACGAGGTCATCAAGATCCTGGTGCCGCAGACAAGCGCCCCGAAGGCGACCGAGGCCAAGGCCCCGGCCACCGTCGTAGACTTCGAGGTGGGCGAGTCGGTGACCGTGATGGACGGCCCGTTCGCGACCCTGCCGGCAACCATCAACGAGATCAATCCTGAGCAGCAGAAGCTCAAGGTCCTGGTGTCGATCTTCGGCCGAGAGACGCCGGTCGAACTGTCGTTCACCCAGGTCAGCAAGATCTGAGCCGACGCACCACCTGTCCACCAGACACACATCGAACAGAAGACGAGACATCATGCCTGGAAAGAAGAAGCTCGCAGCCGTCATCAAGCTGCAGATCAACGCCGGCGCGGCAACTCCCGCCCCGCCCGTCGGCCCTGCCCTGGGCCAGCACGGGGTCAACATCATGGAGTTCTGCAAGGCCTACAACGCAGCCACCGAAGCCCAGCGGGGCAACGTAGTACCGGTCGAGATCTCGGTCTACGAGGACCGCTCGTTCACCTTCATCACCAAGACGCCCCCGGCGGCCAAGCTGCTGCTCAAGGCAGCTGGCGTGGAGAAGGGCAGCGGGGAGCCGCACAAGACCAAGGTGGCTTCGGTGACCCGCGATCAGGTGCGCGAGATCGCGGCCACCAAGCTCGACGATCTGTCGGCTGCCGACCTCGACGCCGCCGAGAAGATCATCGCTGGGACCGCGAGGTCCATGGGAATCACGGTCAAACGCTGACGCGTTGACAACAAGACGTTCGCCGGTGCCACTGGCGTAACGACGTGGGAGGGACCGCGCTGTCCCGCCGTACCACAACCTCAGCACCCGACCTCACCATCGAAACTCGCAACAGGAGGAGCACCATGAAGCGCAGCAAGAACTATCGCAAGGTCGCCGAACTGGTGGACCAAACCCGCCTCTACTCCCCGGTCGAGGCATCCCGGCTGGCCAAGCAGACCTCGACCACGTCCTGGGATGCCACCGTGGAGGTCGCCATGCGCCTGGGCGTCGATCCGCGCAAGGCAGACCAGATGGTCCGCGGCACGGTCAGCCTTCCGCATGGGACTGGCAAGACCGTCCGGGTGATCGTCTTCGCCACCGGAGACAAGGCGGCCGAGGCCGAGGCTGCTGGTGCCGATGTCGTCGGCTCCGATGACCTGATCGAGCAGATCCAGGGCGGCTTCCTGGACTTCGACGCCGCGATCGCGACGCCGGACCAGATGGCCAAGGTCGGCCGGATCGCCCGCATCCTGGGTCCCCGTGGCCTGATGCCCAACCCCAAGACCGGCACCGTGACCACCGACGTGGCCAAGGCGGTGACCGACATTCAGGGCGGCAAGATCAACTTCCGGGTGGACAAGCAGGCGAACCTGCACATGATCATCGGCAAGGCATCCTTCGACGAGAAGGCGCTGGTGGAGAACTACGCTGCCGCGCTGGACGA
>JAABUR0100002955.1_pt1 | contig 24725 bp, 32 predicted proteins | sample 5560091 | NCBI WGS metagenome assembly JAABUR01 (sample SAMN10711879, study PRJNA513375) | rock metagenome | isolation source: Antarctica rocks | place: Antarctica: Victoria Land, University Valley sud
AGCCCCTCGATCCGGCGAAGCTCGTCATCTGCGGGGACCAGATCATCCAGGCACACCATCTGCACCTGCCTCGTCTCCTCGCCCGACCGGACCGCAAACGCCGTAAGAGCCATACCCACAGAATCCCTGCCAGCCCGGACGAAACTTCAACACGCTCCTAATGCTGCTTGGCACTCCCGTAGTGGGTTATCTACCACGGATGCATCTCGACCGCGATAGGTGTCACCCGCACATAGCGGAGCGCTGATCCAGCACGGAAGCGGGTTGCTAGAGCGAGTACTCCAGCGCCGGCGCGAGGAGCTCCGGGCGGTAGATCTGCGCCTCTGGGAATGTGGACAGGCCGTGGGTGGCCGCCGTGTAGTCGATCGTGGCCTGCCAGCGCTCCGCATCCATCGAGCCCGGAGGAGCCCCGTCGAAGGCGTAGGGCTCGAACAGCTCCCAGTTGGCGCGGATGTGCTCCTCCGAGATGTCGGGGAAGCGGCGCCTGAACGCCGCTATCCCGAGCTCGGGCTCGTCGCGCTGGAGGTCATAGCCGGCGAGAAACGCGTCGCGCATCCGCGTCACGAGCTCCAGCGGCAGCCTGTCCGCCGCCACCAGCCCCGTCGAATAGACGTCGATGTCGAGCGGAATCGTGCGAATGGCAAAGTCCGCGTTCTGGCGGTGAGCGATCGTCATGTCCATCCACGTCGGGATCACGTCGACCTCCCCCCGCCCAAGCGCCGTGCCCGGGCGCTCGGTGTCCACCATCACCGGAGGCCCGACGCCCATATGCGCCAGAGCACCCGCGTACTCATCCGCGTACCAGGGCATGCTCCACCTCGCAGCCCGGGCGCCCGCCAGATCCCCCGGCTCCTCGAGCCCCGAATCGCCGCGCACGATCCCGACTATCGGGTTGCGCTGGTGCGAGACAGCGGCAAATCGAACCGGCAGCCCTCCATCCGCAGCGCTCTGGGCGGCAAGCAGGTAGGCCACCGAGGTAAGCCCGAAGTCGGCCTCGCCGGCCGCGACTGCATCCACGCGCGTGGAGAGCCCCCGCAGCGTCCAGTCGGGAGCGCGCGCGCAGTCGACGAACTCGACCTCGAGCCCCTGCTCGGCGAACAAACCACCCTCCGCCGCGGCGAACGCTGGCAGGTGCACCGCGCTGACGCAGCTCCGGCACCAAGTCATCAACCGTACGTGCTCCATCTCCCTACCTCCTTGGACCTTCGACTACTACGCTCCCGGTTCACCTTACCCGGGTCCGGCCCCCTTCTCCACCCGCGACTGGTATTCCACGCGCGCGAGTCCGGACACCGGGACGACAGAGCGGGCGGCCACTTGGGCCGCCCCCTCTGCCCTACCTGCTGCCGGCCGGCCCCCGGCCGGTCGCCTACTGCTTGAGCCTGTTCCTACCCGAGCCGCCGCTCAGCTTGTCCCGGCCCGAGCCGCCGTTCAGCCGGTCGTTGCCCGAGTTGCCGGCGAGGCGGTCGCGGCCCGAACCGCCCGAGAGCGAGTCGTTGCCCGACGAGCCGGACAGCCGGTCGTTGCCCGAATCGCCGCGCAGGCTGTCGTTGCCCGAGTTGCCGTTGAGCCGATCGCTGCCAGAGCCGCCCGCCAGGCGGTCCTTGCCCGAGCTGCCCGAGATGACGTCCTTGCCCGACGAGCCGGACACGATGTCGTTGCCAGTCGAACCATTTAGGCGGTCGTTTCCGGAGTTACCGTTGATCCGGTCATTCCCAGAGTTCCCGTTGATCCGGTCATTGCCGCTGCTGCCGGAAATGACGTCGTTGCCCGAGCTGCCGGAGATCCGGTCCTTCCCCGAGCCACCGTTGATGCGATCGCTGCCCGAGCCACCGTTGATCCGGTCCGCTCCCCCAAAACCGGAGATCACGTCCTTGCCGCCGTTGCCGGTGATCACGTCACCGCGACTTGTGCCGCAGATCCGGTCGTTCGCCTTGCTGCCCTGGATAACCCGGCCACCGCTGTTGGTCTTACCGAGAACCTTCACACCCGCCGAGTTGACGCACCCCTTCGCCTTCGGCTTCGGCGGAGCCGGACCCCCGCCCGGGCCGCCGCCGGGCCCGGATGCCGAAGGCCGGGACAGGAAGACGAAGGCGCGCCCTTCGTCGATGTTGAGACCGACATTCTGGAACGTCGCGCCGGCCAGGTAGTCGGGCTCGCCGTCGCCGTTCAGGTCACCGGGAGCGGCCACGCTCCAGCCGAGGTTCGACCCCAAGTCTCCCGGGGAGCCCGGCTGACGTACCCCCGCGGGCAGCTCGAGCGACTTCAGCAGCGATCCGTCCTTGCCGTTGAAGATGTAGGTCCCGCCGCTCTGGTCGCTGCCTGAGACCGAGTGGGGCGACTGGCCGACGTACAGGTCGGGGGTCCCGTCCTTGTTGTAGTCGGTCCGGTCGAGCGAGAAGGCGAACTGGCCTCCCTGGCTCGGCGTGGGGTCCTTCGGCTCGTACGCCACGACTCCGCGCTTGGCAGGAAAGCTGTCAACGGTGGCCTTGCCGTCGAAGACCCAGATGCGCCCCTCTGCCCTCGACACGTCCGGGCCCGGCCCGTTCTGCGCGAAGCCGTTGGCGAAGATGTCGGCGCGACCGTCGTTGTTCACGTCGCCGGGCGCCAGTGGCGCTGCATCCTGGAACCCGAAGACGGCGCCGGCCTGAGGCTCCGGGTCGTCGATCCTTGCCAGCAGCTTGCCATTCTCGTCCCCGCTGAAGAGGTACATCGCTCCCTGCCCGCCGTTGCACCCGGTGCTGCCGGCGGCGCACACGTCGCCCGTGGGTGTGACGCTGAGGCTGCCGGCATCGACCAGCTGGTCGACGACCCCGTCACCGTCCACGTCGCCGGGGCCCTGGACCGACAGGCCGAAGCTGCCGCAGGATGCGGAGCAGGTAGCGGGTGTGGCGTCGCCGGCAGGGACGTTCAGCGTCCGAACCAGTGTGCCGTCCTTGCCGTTGAAGATGAAGGCCTGCCCCTGGTTCTTGCGGCAACCGTCCGGAACGGGGGTCGCGGGGGTCGTGGCCGGCACATTGCCGCAGCCAGGCCCAGCCGGCCCAACGTCGTTGTTCGAGGCGCCCATGATCGACTCGGGCACCCCGTCGCCGTTGACGTCCCCGGCGCGGCCGATCCGCGACCCGAAGCGGCCATCGCTCTGAGGATTGGGGTTGTTCACCTCGTAGAGAAGCTTGCCGTTCTTCCCGCCACTGAAGACCCAGGCCTTGCCCTGGTCGCGGTTGCAGTCCCCCTGGGTGGGCGGAGCCGGGCTCGGCGCTGCCGTGCACGGCACGCCGGCCGCGGTGCTGTCCTGACTGTCCGTGCCGCTCGCGATGTCCTTCTTGCCATCCCCGTCCACGTCGCCGATGACTGAGATGAAGAAGCCGAACTTTGCCTCATTCTGGATCTGAGGGGAGACGAAGCGGTAGATCACCGCGCGAGTCTTGCCGCTGATCGCGTACACCTGGCCCGCGTTCGTGATTCCGCCGATGTCCTCGCTGAGGTCACCGACGAAGTAGTCGTTGACCCCGTCGCCGTCGATGTCGTCCGTGGCGGCGTGGCGCTCCCCGAACCGGCCCGTGGGCTGCGGGAAGGGCGTATCGATCGAGGTGAGGTCGTAGTCGGTGCTCGGGCTCGCGGCGAACGCACTGGGCGCGCCGAGCGCCATCGCTGCTCCGGCGACACATACGAACGACACGAGCAGTCTGAGAATCGGCATCGGTGTATCTGCCTTTCGGATTGCGTTCGGGGCGGACGGCTTCAAACGAACGCTGGGTGGCGCCTCACGTCTCCCATGCGAGGCGGGGAACATACTCGCCTTCACCTAGGTGTCAAGCGTATATGTCTGCGTCATATACCGGACTGGCCCTCGCCTCGTCGAGTCCAAGTCGCTTCACCACCAGCGGATCCTCGAGTGCGCACCGAGCCGCCCCCCGTCCTCGGTGCCGACCGCGATCACGTGGAGGCCTGCCGCGCGCGCCGACGCCACGCCCGGCGCGGAGTCCTCGAACGCGACGGTCGCCTGCGCCTCGACGTCGAGCAGCTCGACGGCGTGGAGGTAGAGGTCGGGGGCGGGCTTGGGGCGACTGACGTCGTCGGCGCCGATGCCGAGCGCGCTCCCACACAGTCCCCAGCAGTGCCCGCGCCAGACCTATCATGGGTCGACGATGGCTACTCCCGACGAGCACCGTGCAGCTGGCCAGGCTGCGGTCGTCCACGCCGCCCGGGCGCGGCAGGAGATCACCGTTGAACAGGCAGCGATCCGGTCCGGCCGCAGCGCCTCGGAGTTCGCAGCGATCGAAGGGGGCAGGCTGGAACTCGATGCCGATGAGCTGCGCGATGTCCTGCTGGTCCTCGGCGAGGAGCTGATTGCCGGCGCCGGCGGGCTGAGCACCCGTCCGTTGCAAGGCACACACGACCCCGAGCAGTTAGCCCAGATGCTCGAGCACCCGCCGAACTGGCGGTTGGCGCACGCGCTGGACTGGAACGAGTTCGCCGGCGACCTCTACCGCGCTGGCCGCGCCGCCCGCGGCGACTGATGCGCTGGCCGTGGCAGCGCGGCCGCCGCGAAGCGTCCCAGACTCCCCCTGTCGCCGACGATCTGCCCAGCAGGCCCCTACGAGGTGTTCGCCGCGCTTACCCTCCACGGGGTCGAGTACGTGGTGATCGGCGGTGTAGCCGTGCAGGCCCACGGCAACCCACGCACGACGCTTGACGTGGACTTCGTAGCGGCTCCCGCGCTCGCCAACACCGAGCGGCTGGCGGGGGCATTGCGCGACCTTCAGGCGCGTTTGCTCGGAGTGGACGCCGAGTTGGTCGGCGTTGACCCCCAAGACGGCAGGGACCCACTCGAGGGCGGCAACTTCACCCTGGCCACCACGGCGGGCCGCGTCGATCTCTGGACCCATCCTGAAGACCTGAAGGGCTGCCCCTCCTGGCCGCAGCTGACCGGACGCGGAGAGACGTTTACCGTGCGGGGGATCCCAATCACGGTGGCTGGCAAAGACGACCTCCTGGCCATGAAACGGGCAGCCGGACGGGACAAGGACAAGGCAGACATCGCCGCACTCACCTCGCCACAGCCCGAAGGCAGCCAACAGGTAGGTGGCGGGGGTGAACAGCCGCCTTCGGCGAACTCTTAGCGCCAGCAGACCGTTGGGTTATCTACCCGCCGGTCTTGCCGCGTCGAGCCCCAGCCGCTCGACCACCAGCGGATCCTTCAGCGACTCGACCCGCTCGTGCGCACCGAGCCACCCCTCGTCCTCGGTGCCGACCGCGACCACGTGGAGGCCGGCCGCGCGCGCCGACGCCACGCCCGGCGCGGAGTCCTCGAACGCGACGGTCGCCTGCGCCTCGACGTCGAGCAGCTCGACGGCGCGGAGGTAGAGGTCGGGCGCGGGCTTGGGGCGGCTGACGTCGTCGGCGCCGAGCACGATGTCGAAGGTCCGGGCCAGGCCGACCCGGTAGAGGGCCTGCTCGAGCAGCGCGTGCGGCGAGTTCGAGGCCACCGCCAGCGGGAGACGGCCCCGAACGCGGTCGAGGAGGGCGCCGGCACCCGGAAGCGGACGTACGCCCTGGGCGTCGATCTCCACCGAGAGCAGCACTAGCAGCTCCTCGGCCAGACGGCCGGCCGCTTCGGGCATCCCGAGCAGCTTGGAGAGCAGGTCCGCGGTCCCGGCGATTCCGGTGCCCCGCGTCCGGCCCTCCTCCACGGGTCCGAAGGCCTCGCCGTGACGGGCGAAGAGCAGGCGGCGGGCGGCGACCCACGCGGGCTCGGTGTCCAGCAGGACTCCGTCGGAGTCGAAGACGGCCGCGGCCGGGCGCCGGCCTGCGCCGAGCGCCGCCTCTGTGCGACTGATCGTGCCTTCCGGCGCGCTCACGCGCTCCCCCGGCCACGCGAGGCGATCCAGAGCGCGGCGGCCGTCGCGACCACCGCCCCGGCTATGCAGATCGCCTCGACGCCGATCCGCGCGAGCGTCAGTCCCGCGACCACCGTGAGCGCCGCCCCGCAGAGGCCCGAGAGCAGGTCGGCGAATCCGAGCAGCCTGCCCCGCTCGGCGGGGCCGGCGCCCTCGGCCAGCTCCGCGGTCGCCGCCACGTACGAGAAGCTCCAGCCAAGCCCAACCCCGAGCAGGACCACGGCGCTCAGGGCCACGCTTTCCAGCGAGCCCGCCAGCGCCAGCGCCGATACGGCGAGCAGCGCGAGACCGCCGACCAGCGTCCGGTCGCGCCCGGCGCGATCGATCACCCGACCGACCAGCGGGAACAGCGCGAACATGCCGACGAAGTGCGCGCTGAGCACGGGGAACACGGCGTTGCGGCCGTGGCCGTGCTCGACCAGCGCCGCGCCCGAGAGCGTCATCAGCGTGACCATCACCGTCCAGCTCGACACCGCCGCCACCAGGGCGGCGGGTATGGCCGGACGGCGCACGATGACGCCGATCGGCTCGGAGGCCGCGGCCGAGGGGGGCCCTTCGGGCCCGAGCGTCCCGGCCATCCCCCCGGGGTCGCGGCGCAGCGCTCCCATCAACGCCAGCCCGACCACCATGAAGCCGGCCGCGCCGAGCCAGGCCGGCCCCAGAGAAGAGCTCCCCAGGTCGCCGGAGGTGACCAGCGGGACGAACGCCAGCGGTCCGAGCAGCGCCCCGAAGACCGCCCCGAACAGCACCAGGCCGATGCCCTGGGCGCGGCGCTCGGCCGGGTACATGTCGGCGGCCGCCGCGCGGCTGAGCATGACGGTGCCGATAGAGGCGCCGATCAGAAGGAAGCCCAGCACCACGAGCGCAACCGCCGCCGAGAACGCGCCCAGCGCCGCGAGCAGCGAGCCGCAGATCCCCAGGCCGAAGCCGAGCCGCAGGATCGGCGCCCGGCCGAAGCGGTCCATCGCGCTGCCGGCGGGCAGCGCGGTGAGTGCCGCAGCCCCGAGGAACACGGCCGGCGCGAGCCCGGCGAGTGCCTGGGAACCGCCTGCCGACGTGAAGGTGAGGGTGGCCATGGCTGCGGCCAGCTCGACCATTCCGTAGAGCGCAGCCATCCCGGCCGCGAGCAGCAGCATGTTGCGTCGCGCCGGAGGCGCGATGCCCTTCAGCGCGGGGATCGGGACAGCTCGCGCGGTCTCGGTGCTCATTCGCCGTCGGTGTGCTCGTAGTAGAACGGAAACAGCTCGTCGTCGCCGCGAACATGCACGGGCCGCGCGCCTTCGCGCATCACGTCGAACTCGTACTTCACGCGCCACCGGTCACGCTCGTTGAGGTAGGCCACTCCCTGCCAGGGAAAGACCCGGGTCTCCGGATTGACGAGGTGCAGGCCCCACTGGCCGGGCTTGGGGTGGACCGTGGCGCGCACGGCGCCTGGATAGCACGATCCGACGAGATCGATCTCTCGCAGGATGTAGAGGAAGAGCGCGAACTCGAACGCGCCCTGCTCGGCGCGATCGACGGTCTGTTCCCGGATCGCCTCGAAGTTCTCCAGCGTGTTCTGGCCGTCAGGGCCCAGCACTGCGTCCTTGGTCGCCATCTGGACGAGGTCGTGGGTCACCGACTCGGACGTGTTCACGTTCGCCGCGGAGGCGCTGATCAGGCTCGCGCGGCGCAGATCCTCCGGGTTGGCGCTCCACCACTCGGCGAACACCGGACGCAGGCGCTCCTCGACGAAGTCGAAGAGCTCGCGCCGCGACTCCACCAGATCCTCCATGTCAGCGACCCCGAGCGTATCCTCGAACCCGAGCTGGCCGATCATCTGCTTGACCCGCTCGCGGTAGGCCAGGGCCTCGTGCCTGGTGACGCCGAACATCTCGCGATAGACCAGGCCGTCGCAGATGATCAGAAACCTCGCGCCGGGCTCGTGGACCCGGCCGAGTGCCAAACAGATCTCCCGCAGCTGGCACAGGCACAGCAGCTCAGCCATGTCCGGCGAGCGCCTCCCCACCTTGACCGGGTTGCGGTGCTTGAAGGGAAACGACGGCAGCACGAACTCAAGCGGGGTGCCCGCCTCGACGTGGGCTTCGACCATCGGGCGAAACAGCTCCCGGTTCTCCTCGAAGCGCGTCTGCTTGACCGTGCCGGCGCGGAACCGCTTCGAGCGAACGATCTCGAACACCTTGTCGTGGACCGTCTCCTGGCGGTCGAGCCGGTTGGAGATCGTGTCGACGAGCTCCTCGGCCGCCTCCGCCGTCAGCTCGGCTTGGCGGCGGTAGTCGAACGCGTCGATGACACGCGGCTCGACCGGCTCCTTGTACTCCTCGAGCGCCTCGAAGTCCGACCGCTCCATCACCGCGGGGTGCATGTGGACGAAGCTTGGATCGATCTGCCCGACGGTCGGGGCCTCATAGTCCTGCCTGAACGCGGCGACCTCCCGCGGCTCTGCTTCGACGAGGAACGTCAAAGCACTCTCCTTCCCTCGATCGGACTGCGTCACCCTGTTCGCCACGGGTGGTAGCACCGAGTGGCTCGCCCGCGCAATAGGTGCGCCGGGCACCTAGGCTGCCCGCTGGGAGCCAGCGACTCCCAGCTCAAGCCCCTTTCGTCGGGTGGCCCGGGGGCGCGACCCGCCGCCTACTGTCAGCGAAATGGCGGCGCGGGAATGCCCATCTGGCGGCATAGGCCCCGACCGGTACCGGACTTCACCTCGCTGTGGCGGGGAAGCATCCCTGTCTTGCCGAGAACCGGGTTCTCCCAGACTTCGTGCTTGGCTCCCTGCCTAAACGGTCGGCAACCGTGAGCGCAGGTGGCGCTCAAGGTCGCGACGCTTCACGGAAAGGTGACGGCGACCTTCTCGGCCAGCGCGAATCCCTCATCAGGAAGCTCCTCGCCACGCTCACGTCGCACCTCGAGTGCCAGTTCGATCGCGTCCGCAACCATCTCGCGCGCTTCGTCGAGCGTGTCCCCCTGGGTGTGGATCTCCGGCAGCTCGGGAGCGTAGGCGTAGAAGCCGCCCTCCTGGCAACTCTCGAAGACGACGCTGAACTGGCGAACGCCCATGCCGTCCATCACTGTAATGGGCCCCTTGTCGCTTCCGTCGTCCTCGACGAGCAGCACGTAGCAGGCGATCCACTGCACGGCTCAGGCCGAGACGCGCTGCTTGGACTCCTGGCCTGAGGGCCTACGCGGCGAGGCGGACCCCGGCGGGTGTCCTTGCAACGCCGACCCGCACGGCAATGGCCTCCAGCAGGCCGGCGCGAACGAGTCGCCGAGAATCGCTAGCCAGGTCGACGAGCGCGACGCTCGCGAGCTTGTCGTCGATCGCCCCGGCCTCGGCTCGCGCAATCACCGCGCGGGCGAGGCGAGCCCGTTCGGTCGGCACGTCGATCGCGCCTGTCACGGCGTCGAGCAGTTGCGGGTCGGGATCGTCATCGGCCACCGCGTCACAGAGTCGGTCGAGCGCGGGCGAGAAGAGCTTCGGCAGTGCGACCTGCAGGGAGAGATCCACCCCGGGCAGCCCCCCAAGCTCCTCGAAGAGCTCGCCGAGCTCGGCATCGGGCAGCCGGCGCAACTCGCGCGCCGCCCCCCTCGAGGCGTGGGCGAGGAAGGCGCGGGCGAGGCTCTCGTCCGACGGGCCGCCGCTCACGCCGCAGCAGCGCTTCGCCTTGCGGCCCGAGCCGCAGGGACAAGGCTCGTTGCGCCCGACCTTCGCCACAGATTGGATGATGGCTCGCCAGCCGGTCGGAGCCGCCGAACGGTTACCCGACGAACTTACGGACGGCTGCTGGCGCGCGAGAGCCGGGGCGGGCTCGACCACGTGGAGCGCGGCGTACGAACCGAGATCAGGTCGTCAAGAAAGGCCCGCGTGCGGCCATCCGGCCTCATCCACGAAAGCGTCGGAGACGACGTCCACACGCGCCGCCTATAACGTTCCGAGACGCCACTGTCGCCCAGTCGTGAGGTGCGCGCGACGGCGGGTGCGCGAGCCGTCGCGCTCGACCGGCCCTGACATTCGCCGACCGTCGACCTACTTGGTGTTCCGGGACTGGCCGGGGCCGACCGCGACGGCGACTCGCTCGTCGTCGCCGAACACTGCGGCGATCTCCAGATGGCCGCCAAGCGCCTCGACATAGGAGCGCAGCGTTGAGAGGTAGACATCGCTGCGCGTCTCCAGACGCGAGACGTTGCCCTGGGAGATCCCAAGCGCATCCGCGAGCTGAACCTGGGTGATCTGCCGCGATCGCCGCAGCGCGGCGAGCGCGAGGGCGTCGCGCATTGCACGCCGACGCTCGCCGACGTCGGCGTCCCAGTCGGAGTCGCGGCGGCGCGACTGTTCGCGCAACTCGTTGAAGTTCGTGGTCTTGGTCGGCATCTAGGTGTCTCCTTCGCTTTCAAGCTCGGTCAGGTGCTCGTCGAAGAGCCGGTCGGCGAGCGGGATCGTGCGCTCGTAGAACTCCTGCCAGCGCCCGCGTTTGTCGCCGCCGATCAGCAGGATCGCCGTGCGCCGCGGGTCAAACGCGAACAGGATTCGCATCGTGCCGACGCGCAGCTCTTTCATGTTTGGGTGCCGCGATCCCTCGATCGTGTCCACGAGCGGGCGGTTCAGGCCGGGCCCGCGCTCCTCGAGCAGACCCACGGCGGCGTCGATGCCCTGTTGCTCGTCGGTGCCGAGCGTTTCCCACCACTGCCCGAACTCGTCGGTGTACTCGACCGCCCACACCTAAGCACTATACCCCGTAACGCATATGCGGTCAACGCAATACCAAGCCGCTCGGCGGCCCGCCGCGTCAGGCCGCCGCCGGGCGGTCCGCGAGCACGACGCGTGCGGCAACGCCGCCGTAGATGGCGCCCTCGACCTCGACGAGGATCGCAGCGACGTAGGTCGCTTCGGGCCCGAGCGCAGTGATCGTCACCGGCACCGCGCCATCGGCGTCGAGCTGGTCCAGACCGGCCTGGACGTCAGCGAGCCCAACCCGCGCACGCTCGTCGCTTCGGTCGTCGGCGACCACGGCCACCCCGTCCTCGATCCCCACGATCCGGGCCTCCCGCCCCAGGAAGGTGGTCACCGTGCGCCCGACGAGCGCCGCGACATGCGTCTCCGCGCTCGGCAGACTCATGCGCGGCTGCCCCGCAGCTGCTCGACGACCTCCGCCGGCGCCTTGTGGGGCGAGCCGGCGTTAAACGGCGGCTGGGGGTCGTACTCGATCAGCAGCTGGATCGACTGGGCCACGGCGGTCCCGGCCTCCAGCGCCGCCAAGCGCAACGCCATGTCGATCCCGGCCGACACCCCGGCCGAGGTGACCACCTTGCCGCTGATTACCACCCGCTCGTCCACAGGACTCGCACCGTACTCGGCGAGACCGTCGCGGGCGAGCCAGTGGCTGGTGGCCTCGCGCCCCTCGAGCAGGCCGGCCCCCCCCAGCACCGCAGAGCCCCAGCACACCGAGGTCGTCCAGCGCGAGCGCTCGTGCACCGAGCGCAGCCAGGCCAGCACGGCCTCGTCACCGAGCAGAACCCGCGCCCCCGGCCCGCCCGGCACCACGACGATCTCCGGACTGGGCACATCGGCGAGCGCGTGATCGGCCACCAGCTTCAACGGGCCGCCATCGGTGTCCTTCTCGCCCGCCGTCCCCGCGACGAGACGGACGTCCGCTCCCGGCAGCAGCCTGAGCACCTCATAGGGACCGACCGCGTCAAGCGCGGTCACACCATCGAACAGGAGAATCGCGATCTGCACCAGGAAGCCGCCGTGGAAGGCGACCAGGACTGTAGCTCCATCCCGGCGGGCACCGGCTGCCGCCGGCCGCGCCCGGGCCTCAGCCCGTCTTGTATAAACGGCTCTCCCGCGAGCTTCCGAGAGGTGAGAAATGAAGGTGTACTACCCGCCACCCGAGACGGGCGCCGAGACCATCCGCCAGGGCGGGGAGCTCGCCGCTCGCGGTGGCGATCCTGGCGCGGCCGCCAAGGCGTGGACGAACGCCGGATTCGACGATGCCATGACCGCGAGGTGGCTTGCGGTGCGCTGCTTTGCCCCCGAGGCGGCGCGCGCGCTGGCCGACCTGAACGTCACGCCCGAGCAGGCGGGCGCGCGAACGCGTGACGGGGATGGCGGCTATGTCGACACGATCGCGTACAAGGTGGCCAACGGTGACCTGACCGCCCGTCAAGGCGCGGTGCGGAGCGTGTCGAGCCGCTGACCCGGCCGGCGCTACCCGCTGCCGTTCGGACCGCCCGAGCCGCCTCCCGCGAGCCTGGCCTCGATCGCATCGCCCGCCTGGGCGAGCGCGACCAAAGCGCTCTTGTCCAGCTCGGCCGCCGAAGCGCCGGCCGGCGGCGCGGGCTCTGCGAGCTGATAGTGGCGGTGGGGCTCGTTCACCCACACGAGGTACCAGCCCGGGCCGGCCTCGGCCTGCTCGCCCTCGTCACGGGCCCCGGCCTGCTCGCCGCGCTGCACGCCGGCGTGGTAGACGAGCGCGGCGATCTTTCCGGTTGCAACGGCGGCGTAGGTCGTGCCGATGCGCACCCACGTGTGGCTCTGATTGGATTGAGCGGTCATGCAGCGCAGGATCGCAGCAACGCTCGCTGAGCCCCTGAGGAGCCCCTGATGGGCGCCGCGGTGAGGATCGGCGTGATCGGAGGGGGCTACGGCGCCAAGGTCGCGCTTCCGGTGTTCGGCGCTCTCGAGGAGTTCGAGCCGGTAGCGGTCTGGTCGCGACGGGCCGATCGGGCACGGGAGCTAGCCGCCGAAGCCGGAGTCGCGCTCGGCACCGCCGACCTCGAGGAGCTGCTGGACCTGCCCGCCCTCGAGGCGGTCCACGTGGCGACGCCGGTGGCTCTGCACGCGGAGGTCGCGATTGCCGCAGCGCGGCGCGGCCTGCACGTGCTGTGCGAGAAGCCGCTGGCCGCCGACCTGGCGGGCGCCCGCCAGGTCGCGGATGCGATCGAGGACGCCGGGGTGGTCGGCGTGGTCAACTACGGCCGCCGACTCCAGGAGGCCCGCGAGCGAGTCCTCGCGCGCGTGCGCGAGGTTGTCGGGCGGCCGAGGATGGTGTCGGTGTCGCTCGTGCACACCGACCACGCCGAGTCGGGGTCCCGCCCTTTCACGTGGGTGCAGGACGCGGCGCTGGGCGGTGGGCGCCTCCAGGGCTACGGCGTACACGACCTCGACCTGCTGCTGGAGGCCTTCGGCGAGGTGGAGGCGGTGGCCGCCGCGACCGAGGTCGGGGTCCCCGAGCGCACCACGCCGGACGGCTCGCCGCGGGCGGTGACCGCCGAGGACGCCTACGCGCTCCTGCTGAGGTTCCGTGGCGGCGGGCTCGGGATCGTCGGCCTGGTCTCCACGGCGCGCCACGCGCGCGGCGATCTGATCGAGGTCCACGGCGAGGGCGGCACGGTGCGGCTGGACGCAGAGCGACGGCTCTGGTGGGGCAAAGCCGGCGAGGAGCTGAGCTGCGAGGGGCCACTGGAGGCCAGCTCCAAGGACGCGTTCGGGCGCGTCGCGCGCTCGTTCTGGGCGGCGATCCGCGAGGACGCGCCGCCCGACCCGCCACTCACGGAGGGCCTGCGCGTGCAGGCGCTGCTCGACGCCGTACGCGACGCCGACGCCGAGCGGCGCTGGGTCGTCCCCGAGCCCATCGGCTAGACGCGCCCACGAAGGAGACGCCCGACCGACGTCGCTCGCTCGCCTCAGCCCCGGAGTGGCGCGGGTGCTGCAGAGCGGCGCAGGGCGACGAACTCCTCGTACCGACCGAGGAAGGAATCGAGCGTCCCGCGCGCCTCGGCCAGCCCCTTGGCCCGGCTGTGCAGCTCGGCCATCCCGGCGCGCGTGATCTCGTAGATGCGGCGGGCGGGACCGGAGCTGGAGGATTCCCAGGCCGAGTGCACGAATCCCTCGTCCTCGAGCTTGCGCAGCGTGCGGTACAGGCCGCCGGGGTCCGATCCCTCGAAGCCGAAGGCCTGCAGGCGCTCGAGCAGCTCGTAGCCGTGGGCCGGCTGCTCGCGTAGGAGCAGCAGCAGGCAGGGGCGAAGAAAGTTCTTCGGCAGGGCCGAGACTACGGGCACAGCGTTCACTGTCGAATCAGTGATGGGCGTGAACGGTCGCCCGCCCCTCGATGCAGTCGGCAGCCGCCTCGGGCGAATCGTGACACCAGCAGTCGGCGTCGCACTCGCCGTGCCCGGGCTTGGTGAGGTCGGCGAACTCGTCGGCGAAGCCGCGCTTGCCGGCTTCCTCACCGACCTCGGTGAGACGGTAGCCGTCGTCGGCGGGGGCGAGGTAGCCGTCGGCTATGAACCGCTCCACGTAGGCCCCCAGCGTGTCGGCCGGCACGGCGAGGAAGGTCGACAGCTCCCGCACCGTCGGCTGCTCGGCGAGGCCCTCGGCCCGCATCCAGTACATCGCCTGAAGCAGCTCGTCACGGACCTTCAACACATCAAGCTCGCTCACTGGTCACCAGCCTCCCGTTACTCATGATCGTCTCCGCCAGCTCACCGATCGCGCGCACGGCCGGAGCCTCGGGATCGAGGTCCAGCGGCGACTTGCTGGCCCGCTCCGCCAGTTGCATGTGCTCGTCGAACGGGACGACGCCCGCGACCTCGATGCCGTTGGAGTCGGCGAACTCGCGCACCGCCTCGAGCTCGCGCTCGTCCCGCACCTTGTTGGCCACGAGCTTGACGTCCTCCAAGCCGAGGTCGCGCGCCAGAGCAGCCATCCGCCGGCCCGTCTCGAGCGACTTGAAGTAGGGCTCGACCACGGCTAGCAGCGCGTCGGCGTACTTGGCGGTGCCGCGTGAGAGGTGCTCGGGCGACGCCTCCGTGTCGAGGATCGTCATGTCCTGATCTCCCGCGGGCGCCGCCTCGATCAGCGTGCGCACGGTGGCGTGCATGCTGCACAGACAGCCGGTGTCCGCGTGCTGGGGAAGCGCCATCACGAGCAACCTCACGCCGTCGGGGGCCGCAAGCGAGTGGCTCGCGGCCACCTCTTCGAAGGGACGCGTCAGCTCGATGCCGCCGTTCGCGCGCCGGATCAGATCCGGGGGCAGCGTGGGCACATCGTCCATCAGGGCCGGGTCGACGCCGAGCGTGAGCGCCAGGTTCGGGTTCGAGTCGCCGTCGATGGCGAGCACGCGATGTCCGCTGCGCGCCAGCGACCGGGCCATCGTGCCCGATATGGAGGTCTTGCCCGATCCGCCCTTACCCGCGATTGCCAGCTTCACTTGCGTCCGATCATTCGCTTACGCCCGATCATACTGACCATCCTCTCTTGGGGGGACAGCTTCCCTACGCGGGATGTTGGCATACGGCGCCCGCTATATGCATTTGACCCACAGCATTGCCTTTCATGGTAGATTCGCCGCCGGGAGAGAGGAGACGGATCGATGATGCTGCTTATGCAACAGACTGATGTGGGGCGCTCCGCGGAGCATGTGGGGTGGTACGTGGGGCTCGGGATCGGCTTCTTCATCGTCGTGGTCGTGGTCGTGCTCGTCGCGAGCATCTTGACGCTCGCTGCCCGCATCGGGAGCCAGGCGCGGATCGGCATCGAGGCGATGGACGAGGCGCGCGCCGCCACGGTGCCGGTGTGGGAGATCCAGAAGCTCAATTCCTCGGTTACGGCGATCTGGAGGGCGGCAGAGTCCGCCCGGAAACTGCTGGGAGGCTGAATGTTCCTGCTCGGTGTTGGGTCGGACGAGAAGGTGCTGTGGGGGGTGGCGCTCGGGATCGGGCTGGTGGTGATCGTCGTGGTCATCGCCCTGCTCACGTTCCTCAGCCGGTTGGTAGCAGACATTGACGCGGGCGTGGACTCGCTCTGGACCGTGACCAAGCGGATGGCGCAGAACACCACCGGCCTGTACCAGCTGGCCGGCACCGGTTCCGTCCTCAGGGCGCTGCGCGAAGAGCTGATCCGCCACGACAAGCTGCTCGAGGAGAAGCGATGAGCGACGGCCTACTCACACTCCTCAGCGTGGTGGAGGTCATCGCGCTCGTGGTGATCCTTGCGATCTTCCTCCTGGTGGTGGCCAGCCAGCTGCGTTCGATCGCCTCCACCCTCGCGGAGGTCACCTGGGGCGCTCGCGCGGTCGAGCGCCAGTTGCGCGCCGTCCGCTCCAACGTGGCGCAGGTCAACTGGGCGCTGGAGGAGATTGCGGGGACGCTCCCCGGCGTCGTCGAGAAGGCCCAGCGGCTGAGCGATCGCGATCGCGATCGCGATCGGGCGGTCAGGTCATGACGCTCTTGTGGATCGGCAACCTGCTCTTCCTCTTCGTGGTGATCCCCGTGGTGGTGATCATCCTGAGGCGCGTGCTCACCCCGGCGACGGAGATCAAGGCCTACGCCGACGACATCACCGAGCACGGCGCCCAGTTCGCCCCGCACCTTGAAGCGCTGTACGAGCTGGACACCACGCGCCAGCTAGTGAGACAAATCAACGCTGACCTCGAGCGGTACGCGCGGGCGCTCGAACGGCTCGCCTAGGAGGCCGGAATGGACCCCGCCCACATCGTTTTGCTGCTCGCGGTCACGATTGCGATCGTCGCGATCGCCGGCTACCTGATCGCCATCGTCCTGATCCTGAAGCACGTCGTGGGCCGGCTCACGACGATCCTCGGGGCCGTCCAGGACGTCACCGACACATCGCAGCCAGTCGGCGAGATCATCGAGGACATCAACAGGGACCTCGACGCCGGACGCAAGCTCATCGAGGACGCCGTCGGGCGGCTGGAGGCGAGCCAGGTACCGGTCGGGGCTACGAGCGCCCAGTCCTCGCGCCACGGGGTGGAAGGACAGGCGCCGGGAGGCCCGGGCGGAGGGACCGCGACCGCCGCTGAACGACCCGCTTCTGCTCCAGCCGGCACCGAACCGGTTCGCTTGAGCACCAATGCGGAGCGTTCGGACCCCGAACGGCATCCCCCGGAGGCCGAACGGGATCCCCTGGGCTCCGAACGGGATCCCCTGGGCTCCGAACCGGATCCGCCCGAGACCGCCCCGCGCGGGCGCGGTTGGTGGAATCGGTAGCCGAGCCGGTGGGCCGCTGAGCGGCTAGCCACCGTTCGCCACGCGTGCCGGCAGCCGGGCGCGTTCGAGTACTTCCCTGGCAGCGTCGCCGGCCACGAAGTCGAGGAAGTGCTGTACGGGCTCGCGGACCGGGCCCGAGGTGGGCCGAAGCGCGAACCAGTCACGGCTGGGGAGCTCCTCGGGCACCGAGATCGTGGCGAGCATCTCGAGCTCGAGCTCGAGCGCCGCGGCGCTGGCGGACTGCAGCGAGATTCCCAGGCCCGCGGCGGCGGCGTGCTTGATCGCCCCGTTGGAGCCAAGAGTCAGCACCCGCGGGTGAAGGTCGTGCCGGACGAGGAACTCCTCGGTCATCGTGCGGGTGCCCGAGCCGGACTCGCGGAGCAGCCAGGGGCGCGACTCGAGCTCTGACACCGGCACGCTTCGCCGGCTCGCGAGGGGGTCGTCCGGGGCGGTGATCAGCACATTGGGGTTGGCGAGAAAGGACTCCCCCGTCAGCCGGCCGTCCGGCGGCGGTCGCCCCCCGATCGCCACGTCGTCCTCGTGTGACGCGAGGCGAGCCAAGACGTGGTCGCGGTTTCCGACATCCACCGTCAAGGTCAGCTCCGGCCGAAGATCGGAGAAGGCCCGGATGAGCGGCGGAACGAGGTACTCGGCGGCCGTCGTGACCGCGGCTATGCGCAGCTCGAGCCCGGCAGCGCCGGCCGCCTCGTGCGCGGCCCGCGAGCCCTGGTCCAGCAGCCCGACGACGTCGGCGGCAAAGGGGGCGAACGCCTCGCCCGCCGGGCTCGGGCGGATGTTGCGACCGACCCGCTCGGTCAGCTCAACCCCGATCTCCTTGGACAGCGCCGAGACCGCCGCCGAGACCGACGGCTGCGTTACGTAGAGCTCGTCGGCCGCCACCGTGACCGAGCCAGTGCGAACCACGGCTAGGAAGCTGCGCAGCTGGTTCAGCGTTATCGCCATAGCTCCCACGATGACATAGAAGATGGTCTATGCGTTCACGGGCAGATCCGATTGAAGCCCGGCTGGGAGTCACCCATAGTGCAAGTGGCAAATGCAACTAGGCAGGAGATCTCTGTGAGCGAACCAGCCCGAGTACTGCTCGTCGCCAACCGGACCGCCGTCGAAGAAGGACTTCTCCGCGCGGTCGAGCGCCGGGCGGAGTCCAGGCCGTCGACTTTCCATCTCGTGGTGCCGGCCACACCGGCCGGGCTTCACCGGCTGGTCGACCCGGAGGTCGCCGGACGCCAGGAGGCCGGGCGGCAGCTCTCGAGCGCGCTGCCGATGCTCGAGGCGCGTGCCGGCGGACCGGTTACCGGGGAGGTCGGCGACGCAGACCCGCTCGCCGCCATCCACGACGCGCTCGGGAGAGACGACTTCTTCGAGGAGATCGTGATCTCCACCCTCCCCCGGCGCTTGTCCCGCTGGCTGCGGTTGGACCTGGTCAGCAAGGCGCGCGGGCTCGGCCTGCCGGTGTCACACGTCCAGTCCCTGCCCCGCGGGGACGTGGAGCCGGTCGAGCGCCTGGCCGCGACCTCCTGACGTTCGCTGCTGGAGCGGTTGGGGGTCTCAGGGGCCGGCGCCGGCCCCCGCGGTGGGCACGTCGCAGGCCGCCCCGTCGCTCACCCAGCAGCGCACGATGTCCCGCATCGAGAGGATGCCGATCACCTCGGCGCCGTCCACCACGATCACATGACGGAAGCTGCCGCGGCTCATCTCTACGGCGGCCCGCTCGAGCGGCCAGTCGGCGGCGGCATAGATCAAGTGCGCCGAGAGGTGGTCGCGCACGAACTCGGCATCGATGTCCTCCCCCCGACCGCCGGACCGGAGGAGGTCGCGCTCGGTGAATATCCCGGGCCCGGGCAGATCGGCGTCGATCACGACTGCCGCCCCGACGTTTGCGTCGGCCATCTTGCGCGCTGCGTCCCTGAGGGTGTGCCCGGGGCCGACGGTCACGACGACGGCGGTCATTCCTTCGCGTACCAGCACCGCTCCATCATAGACCCTACTTCCATAGGCAGCTAACTATGAGATACGGCTATAGCCCTCTTGAAGAACCAATCGGTTACCCATAACCTGAGGCTCCAGTGCCTACCGCTCCCAGACGCAGTGACCCCCACGGCAGCGAGGAAGTCCCCGGCCCCCTGGCGCGGCTTGGGCCGCCGGTGCTGGCGGCGACGCGCGCCGCGGCGGTGGCGTGCGAGCCGCTCGTCGGGCGAGGGGACCCCAAGGCCGCCGACGCCGCGGCCACCGAGGCCATGCGAGCCGAGCTCGGCGAGGCGCCCGGCACCGGGACCGTCGTGATCGGAGAAGGCGAGAAGGACAGTGCGCCGATGCTCTTCAACGGCGAGCGCCTGGGCACGGGCGACGGCTCCGAGTTCGACATCGCTGTGGATCCGCTCGAGGGCACGACGCTGTGCGCCAAGGGCATGCCCGGGGCCCTGGCCACGATCGCCGTGGCGGAGTCGGGCGCTCTGATGTCGCCCGGGCCGGCTTTCTACATGGACAAGATCGTCGCCCCTGGGGCCGCTCGAGGGGCGATCGACCTGAACGCAACGCCCGAGGCCAACCTCGAGAGCGTGGCGCGCGCGCTCGGGAAAAGCGTCGACGAGCTGTGGGTCGTGGTCCTCGACAAGCCGCGCCACGAAGAGCTGATCGCTCGCGTGCAGGGCGCCGGTGCCCGCGTCACGACCCTGTCCGAAGGTGACGTGGCCGGCGCGCTGGCGGCCCTTCTGCCCGACGGCGACGCCGACCTCCTGCTCGGCGTCGGCGGCACGCCGGAGGGAATCATGACCGCCTGCGCGGTGAAGGGGCTGGGAGGCGCGATGCAGGCGCGGCTCGCCCCCCAGGGGGAGGACGAAGCGAGCGCCGTCGCCGAAGCCGGGCTCGACACCGACCGGATCTACGAGCTCGACGACTTGGTGACCGCGGAGGCCTTCTTCGTGGCCACCGGCGTGAGCGACGGGCCGCTGTTGCGCGGGCCCTGGCGCCAGGACGACCAGACGCTGACGGAGTCGATCGTGGTGGCCGCCGGCTCGGTTCGGCGCGTCATCGACTCGATCAACGACCAAGACGGACAAGCAGAGGGAGAGTGAGCATGGAACAGGAACGGGAAAGTCTCGAGGCCACGGCGCTGGCGATGGTGGCCCACGGCAAGGGGATACTCGCCGCCGACGAGAGCAACGGCACGATGACCAAGCGCCTCGAGGGCGTGAACGTCGAGTCGACCCCGGAGACCCGTCTCGCCTTCAGGGAGCTGCTCTTCGGCGCCGAGGGAGCGCCAGAGCACATCAGCGGCGTGATCATGTACGACGAGACGGTGCGCCAGTCGATTGACGGCACGCCTGTGCCGGAGTACCTGGCCCAACGCGGCATGCTGCCGGGAATCAAGGTCGACACCGGCGCCAAGCCACTCGCCGGGTCCCCTGACGAGAAGGTGACCGAGGGCCTCGACGGACTGCGCGAACGGCTGGAGGAGTACGCCGAGCTCGGCGCGCGCTTCTCCAAGTGGCGCGGGGTGATCGAGATCGGCCCGGAGATGCCTACTTCGTATTGCGTTGGGGTCAACGCCCATGCTCTGGCTCGCTACGCGGCACTGTGCCAGGAGGCCGGCATCGTCCCGATCGTCGAGCCCGAGGTGCTGATGGACGGCGACCACACGATCGACCGCTCTGAGGAGGTCACCGAGAGCGTCTTGCGCCGCGTGTTCGACGAGCTGCGCGATCAGCGTGTGCTGCTCGAAGGCATCGTGCTCAAGCCCAACATGCTGCTGTCGGCCTATGACTGCCCCCAGCAGGCGGGGGTCCAAGAGGTCGCCGAGCGGACGCTGGCGTGCCTGCGGCGCGTAGTGCCGGCCGCGGTGCCCGGGATCGCCTTCTTGTCGGGAGGCCAGAGCGACGAGGTGGCGAGCGCGCACCTGGACGCGATCAACCGGATCGGCGACGTTCCGTGGGAGCTGAGCTTCTCCTATGGGCGGGCGCTGCAGGCGACGCCGCTGGAGGCGTGGGCCGCGCAGAGCGACAGCGTGGCCAACGCCCAGAACGCATTTCTCCATCGCGTCCGGTGCAACGGCGCCGCACGCGACGGGCGCTACACGGAGGACATGGAGACGCAGCTTGTCGCCTGAGACGATTCAGTCGCCTGAGGCGATTCAGTTGGATGTCGCGTTCCTCCCCTCCGACCTGGAGGAGACCGACGTCGCCGTGGTGGTGGACGTGCTGCGTGCGACCTCGACCATCACCCAGGCGCTGGCGTCGGGCTACCGCGCCGTTCACTGCGCACCGAGCATCGAGGCCGCCCGGGAACTGAGCGCTCCCGGGCGCTTGCTGGCCGGGGAGCAGCATTGCCTGCCCGTGCCCGGCTTCGACCTCGGCAACTCGCCCGCCGCGCTCGCCCGCGGGGAGGTCGGCGGCACGGAGCTCGTTCTGGCCACGACCAACGGCACGCCGGCCATCGTTGCCGCCGCACAGCGGGCGGAGCTCGTCCTGATGGGCTGCCTGCTCAACCTCGACGCGCTGCTGGCGGCCATCCCGTCCGGCGTCTCGGTGACAGTGGTGTGCTCTGGGACCGACGGGCGCTTCGCCCTCGAAGACGCCTACGTCGCCGGGCGCATCGTCGGGCGCCTGGCCGGCGAGCCTTCCGACGCAGCCCGCGCCGCGATCTGCGTGGCGGGCGCCTACCCCGGCGCCATTGGGCCGCTCACCGACAGCGCGGACGGGCAGAAGCTCCAGTCAACCGGGCAGGAGGCCGATATCGCCTGGTGCGCCCAGGAGTCCGTGCTCGACCTGGTCCCACGCGTGACCTCCGACGGCGCCGACGCGCCCGTGGTGGGCGCGCCTCCACCGGAATCCGTGCCGACGGGCCAGAGTAATAGTCAATCCCTTATGAATAAGGTCGTAAGTCCCACTTGCATGTTCTAGATCTAGCGGATAGGTTCAACTCAAGTCGAGCAAGAGTGAAGGAAGGCGAGGCATGACCCCCAGTTCGAGCAACGGAAGCGAAGACAAGAAGGACCGCTGGGCGGCGGGCGTTACCCCGTACGCCGAGATGGGCTACTGGAACGCCGAGTACGAGGTCAAGGAGACCGACATCCTGTGCGCGTTTCGGATCACGCCGCAGGAGGGGGTCGATGCCATCGAGGCCGCCGCCGCCGTGGCGGGCGAGTCCTCGACCGCCACGTGGACGGTGGTCTGGACCGACCGCCTCACCCCACATGAGCACTATCAGGCCAAGGCCTACTCGGTCGAAGAGGTGCAGGGGTCCGAGCCGAAGCAGTTCATAGCCAAGATCGCTTACGACATCGATCTGTTCGAGGAAGGTTCGATCGCGAACCTGACCTCCTCGATAATCGGCAACGTCTTCGGCTTCAAGGCGCTCAAGGCGCTGCGGCTGGAGGACATGCGGATTCCGCTCGCCTACCTGAAGACCTTCCCCGGGCCGCCCCACGGCATCACCATGGAGCGCGAGTACCTCGACAAGTTCGGGCGCCCGCTTGTCGGGGCGACCACCAAGCCCAAGCTCGGGCTGTCGGCCAAGAACTACGGCCGAGTCGTCTACGAGGCGTTGCGTGGCGGCCTCGACTTCACCAAGGACGACGAGAACATCAACTCCCAGCCCTTCATGCGCTGGCGCGACCGCTACGTCGCGGCGATGGAGGGGGTGAACCGCGCGTCGGCGGCAACGGGTGAGATCAAGGGCCACTACCTGAACGTCACCGCGGCCACGATGGAGGAGATGTACGAGCGCGCCGAGTTCGCGAAGCAGCTCGGCAGCATCATCATCATGCAGGATCTGACCGTCGGCTACACGGCGATGGCCTCGATGTCGAATTGGGCGCGGGCCAACGGCATGATCCTGCACCTCCACCGCGCCGGGCACGGTACCTACACGCGCCAGAAGACGCACGGTGTGAGCTTCCGCGTGATCGCCAAGTGGTGCCGGATGCTCGGCGTCGACCACATCCACGCCGGCACGGTCGTCGGTAAGCTCGAGGGCGACCCGGGCATGATCAAGGGCTACTACGACGTGTGTCGCGAGCGCTATCTCAAGGAGGACCCGGAGACGGGGATCTACTTCGACATGGACTGGGCGGGGCTGGCGAAGGTCTTTCCGGTCGCCTCCGGCGGGATCCACGCCGGCCAGATGCACCAGCTGCTGCACTACCTGGGCGAGGACAGCATCATGCAGTTCGGCGGCGGCACGATCGGCCACCCGATGGGAATCGCGGCGGGCGCCACCGCCAACCGCGTGGCCGTCGAGGCGATTATCAAGGCGCGCAACGAGGGTGTTGACTACTACGAAGAGGGTCCCGACATCCTGCAGGAAGCGGCCAAGGGAGTCCCCGAGCTCAAGTCGGCGCTCGAGGTGTGGAAGGACATCACATTCGACTTCGAGTCGACCGACACCCCGGACAAGGTCGCCACGCCGACGACCAGCTCGTAAGAGCGCCCAGAAAGGTATGGAGACACAATGAGAGTCACACAGGGAACGTTCTCGTTCCTGCCCGACCTGACCGACGAGGAGATCGAGAAGCAGATCACCTTCAGCCTCGAGCACGGCTACGCGATCATGGTCGAGTACACCGACGACGCCCACCCGCGCAACTCGTACTGGGACATGTGGAAGCAGCCGGACTTCGATCTCGACCCGAGTGACTCGGGCGAGGCGATGGAGGCGGTCCACAAGTGTCGCGAGGCGTATCCGAACCACTACATCAAGCTGGTTGCGTACGACTCGTCGCTGGGGCGCCAGAGCGCGCGGCTCAGCTTCATCGTGAACCGCCCGCAGCAGGAGCCCGGCTTCTACCTCGAGCGCCAGGAGACGGCGGACCGCCAAATCAACTACACGATCAAGGCCTACGCGCATCAGGATGCGGTCGGGCGCCGCTACGGGAACGAGGGCGACCTCGCCACGACGCGGGATCCCGCGTCCGTGCAGGACGCCACGCCGGGCCGCGACTCCCCGATCGCCGCCGACCGCGACGGCGGTGAGGACTCGGCTCCCTACGAGGGAGTCGCACCCGAGAAGGATGAGGGCGTCGGCGAGTCGTAGTGGCCCGGGGCAAGGATACGACGGGTAAGCCCTTGGATCCCGAGGCGAAGGCGGAGGACGGCGGGGGCCAGGGGTCCTCGTCGTCCGACGAGGAGTTCGAGGGCCGGGTCGTCGAGCCCGACGAGAGCTCGAAGACCGGCGCCGCGGTCGACGCCATCGACTTCTCCGGGGCCGTCACCGACGGCAAGGCGGACGTCCAGTCGGTGGTGCGCGACTCGCGCATCCAGGAGGTGCTCGACGAGCTCGACAACGACCTGATCGCGCTGAGCTCAGTGAAGCAGCGGATCCGGGAGATCGCGGCGTTGCTGGTGATCGAGCGGTTGCGCAAGGAGATGGGGCTGGCCACCGAGGCGCCCACGCTCCACATGAGCTTCACGGGCAGCCCCGGCACGGGCAAGACCACGGTGGGGCTTCGAATGGCGAGCATCCTCCACCGCCTGGGCTACATCAAGAAGGGTCAGCTGATCGGAGTCACGCGCGACGACCTCGTAGGGCAGTACGTCGGCCACACGGCGCCGAAGACCAAGGAGGCCGTGAAGAAGGCCATCGGAGGAGTCCTCTTCATCGACGAGGCCTACTACCTGCACCGGGCCGACAACGAGCGTGACTATGGCCAGGAGGCGATCGAGGTCCTGCTGCAGGCGATGGAGACCCATCGCGAGGAGATGGTCGTGGTGATGGCGGGCTACAAGGAGCCGATGAACGACTTCTTCCTCGCCAACCCCGGCATGGGGTCGAGGGTCGCTCATCACATCGACTTTCCCG
>JAABUR0100002957.1_pt1 | contig 24711 bp, 28 predicted proteins | sample 5560091 | NCBI WGS metagenome assembly JAABUR01 (sample SAMN10711879, study PRJNA513375) | rock metagenome | isolation source: Antarctica rocks | place: Antarctica: Victoria Land, University Valley sud
CAAGTGTAAAATGCCGCTGAGGGTTATTACAAGGTTCTGTTCAGCTTGGATTGATACCAAGATATCAAAGCGGTTGGTAGTGTAGTGTAGTGGTTATGCAATGGGGTAGCTTGGATACGCAATGCAGGTGTACTTAATTTTTGGGGAGAAGAGCGGGGCGAATGTAAATCTTTTGTATTGGAAAGAAAGTCTTTATCTCATGTTTGCCGATAAGTAATAGACTCCACAGGTATATTTGATAGGTTTTCCTGTTTGGATATGATTGATGGAGGTATATCTGCCGAGTATAACTCACTTTCCATAGTAACTTAATTAACCGCCTCTCTCCTTAACAGGCCCGCATAACATGCCGAGGAGTAGTCTGCAGTAGTGATTTGGGCATCTTAGAGATCTGTGGTGCTAACACTGGGACGTGCAGCTGCTGCTCTTTATGTGGTTACTTGGACGCTCTTCTTTTTTAAAGGTGGTATGAATCGTCATTGATTAAAATTAATTGGGATGTAACTTTCGCTTAGGTTGCCAGGGATATAACGAATGGGAAGGTCGGGTGGTGGATGAACGACTTTGGCAGAAGGGTATAGGCTTGTTTTATGCGTAAGGGGCTATAGTACGCGTGGTATAGGGTGGATATTATATGCAGTTGTTTACCCATCACTATTCATAGGCAACGTGAATCGATTTGAGGTTGGTCTGTATTTGGTCCCTTGGATGTTCTTCAGCTGCTGAAAGTGCGTTTTGTGCTCGGTTTATGTGTCGTTTATATTGCTTGTGTATGTGTTGTTCTGTTTCCGTTTTTTGTAGTATTCTATTCGATCGATAATGGGCAGGGGAAGCTGCCCATACTTGGTTAGGTAGCTGAATAGGGAGCGTGTTTTGGGGCCTTTTTCGTACGCCGATGTGTGGGCCTGGGAGGAATTCCTTAGCGAAACTGGGGATATTTTAGACTGCGGGTTTGGTAAATTGTAATCGATACGATTTGGTGCAGTATTCTAGTGTCTTGGGGTCTGTCTGTGTTGAGAGAAATAGAAATGAGCCTTTTTCTGTATGCTTTGTGCTCAATAGTTTTTTTGTCTTGTCTTGAACCTTCTTCATCATTTTCGATACTTCATTAAGACTACGTTGATATGTTAGCGTGTTCGTGACATTTTTTGAGAAAAAAAAGACTGATAAACGTTCTACGCTATAGCGTGAATACATCTTTTATACTAAAGTAAAAGCTATCCCTTAGTCTGACAAATGTTCCTTCTTTAAGATGTTTTTACTCAAGATCAAGTCAATTCATGCAGAGCTTAATCACGGTTGGCGACGGTTTCGAGCCTAGGCTCCTAAAATGTAGAACGAATCGTTCGACATGAACGATGATCTAGAACCTACATCAGACAAACAGACTTTGCAAAACCAATAGACACAATGAAATTCGGTTTTTAGGTTAATATATAACGAATTGACCTTTCAGCGATCGAAAAAATGCGAAGATCCGAGCCAATTAAAAGGTCAGATATTCTGTACATAGAAATTCTCATCCGACAATGATAACAACACAAGCCTTGACATCATCGGGAATGTTTTCTGCTGCACAATCAAGGCAACAATCCCTTTGCAACACAGCTTGGTATCGATTCTCGCAACAGAGAAACTGAGCTATTGGGCTTCAACGTGTCATGGCAACCCTCAGTCGTCCTTGGGCAGAAGGTGAAGCCACTGATGTGGAGACAGGCTTGTGTCTAGAAACGTTCATACAATTGATCACCGGGTGAGAACATATCTCAGTCCATCTCATCCCAATATACCCAATGATTACTGCCTTGAGATCAACTTTTATCCAGCTTCCGGCAAATTGGAAGCTACAGAGTAGTTCCAGGAAGTCGTACTTCTCCCGAATCGTTATTAAAGGATCACCCATGTATACTCCAATGTAAGATGGTCTCATATCGTCTTGTTGCAATGTGGTCCTTGCCTTCGGTCGTGCTCGAGTTGGCTCTGTGCGAAGACGACGATAATAGCGGCGTTCAAACAGAAATTGTCCCTCCACGACTGAGAATGTCACAGACTGTTGAGAAGGCACGCTCAGAGTCCGAAGTATAGTTGGGTAGATAGTGCAAGAATCTGAACTTGCAGCGATATCTAAATCTCTCCTATCTCGTGGACTAACAACTCTCATGACGTAAGACATGAGATCATCAATTTCTATAGATTCCTCCAAGCCATCCAAAGCGCTATTGATCCAATGATCGACACGTTCGGAATCGGAAAAGATGGCAGTATTTGGACATGCATTGATAAAGAAGGACCAAAGTCCGCTACTCAGCGTAAATCCTATAGCACCCCACAGATGGTAAAGAATACAGCCTTTCTTTTTTTCCTTTACTCTGTTCGGGTCGGAAAGCCGAGGCCAACCATTGCTCCAATCACATCTGAAGTCGTCTGGGCAAATGCAGCATAGTCCTCGAGCTGCATTGGCCACAGCGGCTACTAGATTGTCATATGCAGTACTCAGATCTATTCGAGCTGTTGTGGGTGTGCTTCGAAGTATAGCCTTGCATATCTTACACATCCGTGCTCGTGGTGATGGCCCAAGTAGGGCTAGAAGTGGAGCTGGCGGTAGACGGTCATGTACATTGAGAAGTGGTGAAACCGTAGGGCTTATTTTAAGAGCCGTCGGAACAAGCACAAGAAGGTCACAGCACGCGTCTAGTATGCCTTGATTGCAGTTCAAACCATAATTAAGAAAACTCAATTGCAATCGGTCAGCCAACCACCCGGACCAGTTGAAGTGATATGGCATAGGCTGCTGGAGTTCATTGATTTTGGTTGATCTCTGCTGCAAAGAACGTTTTAGTCACAACCATAAATAGAGAAGGCGGAAAAAGGAATTATTGATGTCGCTCCGTCTGAAAGCACTTGAGACCACTCTTCGATCAATAAACTTGCCATACAACAGTCTTCTAATATTCAATATAAGCTTCATAATGTGATGTAGTTATAGTAGTAATGAACCGGTGATTGGTGTGATGTACGAGTACATACAATCGGTTGTACCACTGAATTCAACGCCTGCTGGCGTCCAGCGGCCCATTCTTCGTTCACACTCTCCAGTACCAGCCTATGAGATATCCGAGTGATAATAGCATAGGAGATCTCATGCGTGCCCACTCTCCTCGCACATACGACTTGGCATGAACCGCATGTAAGGCTTGTCGTTCAACAGCGGAATAATTCGCATCCTGACCTTCCTTCACAAGTGGCTGACGCATTGTTCTCGGAATAGGGGCCTGGAAATCTGCAGGACAACTGACGCTCGTTTGGTGTTTTCCCTATCATGTTCAATAGTGTCCCAAGACGGACTCGGTGTGATCCACTACTTCTCCCGACGGAGGCCAATTGATCTCCTCTGTCGATTTGTATGTATGATATTTATTATTATGTTGGATAATTATGTATATCTTTGAATCTGTCATTCACGCCAGCTCATTCGCTTTCTTGAACACATTTGTCTTTCGTTTGCGGAACTTTTCTCGAAGTCGTCGTTCGTTCGTCACTCTTGTCATCTTTAAATGATGCTTTGAGAAGCTGTTAAAGCCGTTAATACTTAATTGCTGTCAAATTCGTATTGCGTGTCGAAGACAAAGCCTCATGAAACAATTGCGACGGACTGAATCAAGATGTTCGAAATCAGCTGCGTTGTTAAAAGGCAAACGAAATGGCAGCATCCATAGCTGGCGGCGTCGAAAATTGACGGCATTCAGATTTGGTAGCGACAACGCTCTCTCGATTCAGCCTCTCACCATAGTCGGGATGCTCATGAGAGCATCCATAAATGAAGTCTTATAATATCATTTCTTCTGAATTTACTGGGCTTTTCTCTCTGCTATTTCTCAGTCAGCTACGACAAACAAACTGCGACAGTCAAATAAAGTAGTTCAGCATCGCGTGAGATCTGAATCTAGGTAGAGCGATGGCCGGTCCATTTCCTACGAGTTGCTCATCGAGATCTTCGCAAATCTGACAAGAGCGGAATGCAAGATCGCTCGGCTCGTCTCGTCGTCGTGGTCGACCCTGGCCGCCGGATTCGTCTTCAGCTCCGTTCGTGTAGATCCATGGGATGGGAGTTTAAAAACATTCACTGCTATCGCAGAGCACCCCGTACTCAGCGAAAAAGTGATCAATTTGAGCTTTTCTGCTCGACTCGTCGAGCAGAACATCAATAGAAATGAATACCTCCAGCTGTTATTACGGCAAATAAGACTTGAGCTTCAGCTGTACGGGGAGCCATTACTGGTCAATGATTTAGACAGCGATAGTGGCAGGGTCGTGAGACATGCGACGGAGCCTCTGCCTTTCCATGCAAGGGGGCTAGTTGACGAGGAAAATCGGTTATGCCTGCTGCCAGTCGTGGGCAAAGGTTACGACAGTTACGTCAAACGGGCAGAGCAACAGAAATCATGGCTGCACGGCACCCGATTCTGGGAGACATTGGCTAGAGGGTTGCAACGACTGCGAGGTATTCGGTGCATCGAATTCGAAGACTCCTCGATCGCCTGTCGACCGGCAGGACACAATGATTCTTCGTTTTGTTTCATGTCACCGTTTAAGATGGCTTCCCCCTTCCTGAGCACCACTTATTCAATGAATCTGCAGCCAGGTTCCAGAACCCATGACTCGTATTCTTCTCAGCTTTCCAACTCTTTCGCGCTTTGCAGCAGTCGCAGATTGCTGTTCGAAGCCTTTTTCTATGTATAGACGCTTCTACCCAGATCTTGAATCCTCGAAATCAAACGGAGAATGACTTGTCGCCTTTGCTCGAAGACATACAGGAGTTTTCTCTCGGCCTGGGGCTCTATCGCGACGAGGATGGCTTTCCAGCTTTCCTGAGAACTGTCAGCTCCATGCGTAACCTCAAACGCTTGGAGCTCTATCCCTCTCGTTTCTATGAGTTTAATGAGATGTCGTACTGGTCTTTGCAGAATCTAATAGGTTCATCTACGCCAGTTTGGCAAAATCTTTGCGAATTCAGGCTCTTTGGTGCTGCTGCTAACGCGGCTGATCTTCTTGACCTCCTTCAAAAGCAGCCGGCCCTCCGTCGAATCACGCTCGGCGCTGTGAATCTCACTTGGGGGAATTGGGAAGCCACGATAGATAGCTTAAGAAGATCACTCGTACTGACGCAGGCACGGCTCCAGAAGCCTCTAACTGAAAGTCATAGCAGCCGTGCTTCTGGTGCGGTCGAAGACACAACATCTAGCAACACCATTGAAGAGTACGTGCTGAGAGAAGGACAAAATCCTCTAGAAAACAACGATGAGTATAATTCAGTCTCACTCTAGGTTGACAGATGGCGCAAGAGTCAAGGGAGCACATAGCTCAGCCACCCATCCTACTGTAGCTCAAGTGCTTCTTCATTTCAATCAAAGAATTTCTCGTCCCATCTGATACAATCACGGATTTAGAAATCTTCACAAATCAAGATTGGAATTTCAAGTGACGTGCATTACGCTGGTCAACCCAATGAATAAGTGCGTCCACCCCGTTACTAGGAGAATCTACGTCCATTTCCAGAAAAGCCCTATGCCCTCTCAAATTAATACACGAATGTTGTCCATATACTTGATAGTCAGATTGGAGAATCGGATGTGGAGGCAACCAACCCTTTAAGGGAATGTTCTCATCGGCTCGAGGAGATCCGTACCATTATGGTGAGACCATCATTACCTTCATACCAGCAAGCCCCGATCGACATCTGACGAGGGCATCCACAACTGGCGGCGGCATTCACAACCGGCAGCCCTTAACGGATGGTAGGCACATCCAGAACTTTAAGTTGGCGGCATTCAAATTTGGTAGCGACAACAATCACGTTGAGATACAATTGTACGATCTCGAGTTTTGATATGTCGATTAAGTTAATTCAGCATGCGACCGTGCAGGGCTGAACTGGACCCAAGGGCCTAAAGCTCCTGCTAGAACTTCACCACCAACGCCTTTGCACCAATACCAATCCACCACCAAATGCTACTTCGTAATCAGAATACCAGTAATTATGAAGCTTGATACGCACTTTCTAATCCGGCTGAAATCGCGAAAATCGATGAAATATTGAATTTAAAAAAATTCGATGAAGTTGCTGTTGCATGCAGAAGCCGCCAGTTCCCCCCAGAAGGGTTCACCCACCAACGGCTTAAACCCATCAGCGGCTAATAGGGCTAGCCCTACGGGGGGGATTTTTATTCCTTGGGGGAATGGTACTTCGTTTACATAGCAAATACAGTGAGTTTGAAAGTATCATCTCTGTTCTTATATTTTGAAGGATTTCTGTATTTATTGTCAGTTCTATCCGTTGCTCTTTGAGTAACTCTTCAGCATCGGGTAAAGTAGAAACAGATTTCATGACAACAACAGCGGAAGATCAGCGAGCAGAAGAAGTGATAGAGTAGTAGTAATGAAGATAGAAGTAGTAGAAGTAGTAGTAGTAAGAACAGAAACGCGGTGAAAACAAGATTTTCAGCCCTATAGAGCTTATTCGTTGATGGGTTTAAGCCGTTGGTGGGTGACAGTCCCTCGGGTATCCGTACCCCGCACTTTCACTTTCGCTTAAGTGAAAGTGCGGGGTACGGATACCCGACTTCCGATTGACACTATTCTAATCTCGAAAAGGCAGTTCTGTACATCAGCCTCTGCTCAGCCTTTTTAAGCGCCGTAGCCATGCGAGCGGTCTTGCTTGAAGTCATTTGAAAGACAAGACGTTTTCTCTAGCATTCCTGAAAAGACATTTAATCGCTTGTATTCGCACATATTACCAACTTCATCATGCTTCCCTATGGCATCCAGCCAGGGCTAGTTTTCGGCTCTTCCCGTTATAACCATAAGGTCATGAATGAGGATGATTTAAAGGATTTCTTTGAAAGAGTGGAAATGGGAAGGCCTCCGGCTCCGGACCGGTCTTCAGACTCGCACCGTCGTCCAAAATCACAACCGCGCGTAATAAACTTGCAAATGCAGTCAGACTCGCAAGTGCATAGACACTCGGAAGTGCGTACAGCCTCGCAAATGCGTTCAGACTCGCAGGTGCAAAGCCTCCTGGATTCAGCGCCACCGGTACACGTAGAGCTGCAAGCAAGTTCAAGGAGCTCAAGCCGTCCTGCTGACGTTGCTCCCAATGTTCTTGCACCAACGCAGCTTCTGACCAGGCCTCGTTCGTCTCGAGGGCGTCCATCTGGCCGCTTTCCGAACCGCAGGACTCTTTTAGCTCGGCAGCCTCCAAGCAATATTTCCACAGGCGGTCCCTCCGGCACCGGCCTTTCAGAGACGCCAAGGAACAGAGATCAAGTCAAAGAAAATGTCTTTTGCAACCACTGTCAACTCTTCATCGCCAAGTCTCGAACCGTCCGGATGCGACCAATGGGAGCCACCACGGCATCTAAGGGCGGAGGTGTGACTATACTAGTCGAAGAAAGCGATAACGAAAGAGAAGGAGAAGATATCATCGAAACCTTTCCTCACTACGACAACATCGGAGCTCTCCAGCAGTCAGCCTTAGATGGGTGTCACCTCTGCTCCCTTCTCGCCGCTCCAGACCCAACAGCCGCTGAGGTGCCGCCAAGTCATAGCACAAAACAATATTCGTTGTGGGTGATTTGTAAGCAGAGTTATGATGGCCCTGGGCGGATCGAGATGGACGTACAGGGACACCGCCCGAAGACGACGTACATCTCTTACGATGGACCGCTCTTGAAAATCCAGGGCTCACTGAGATACAAACGAACAGATGCAGATGAAGTTTTCAAGCTCGCGAAAAGCTGGCTCGACACCTGCCTTAGCCATCACGAGAAATGCCGTCACAGCTCCCGCGGAGATGGTTTCATCCCAACCCGCCTCCTGAAAGTCACCACAAACGGCCCATTCCTCCTTTCTGTACAACTCTGCCTCACGATCAGCGAAGACTTCAAACAACGCACCCCTTACCTGGCCCTCAGCCACTGTTGGGGGGGCGCCAATATCCTCAAACTCACAACCTCCACCCTTCCCACCTTCCTCCGCAATCTCCCGCTCTCCTCCCTTCCTCAAAATTTCAGCGACGCTGCCCTCACCACCGCCCGCCTCGGCTACACATACCTCTGGATTGACTCCCTCTGCATCATCCAGGACTCTCCAAACGACTGGGCCCGCGAAACCGCGACCATGGGCAACGTCTACAGCGACGCAACGTGCACCATCGCGGCGCTCGGCGCCGCAAATAGCAACGGCGGTTGCTTCGTGACGCGCAATCCACTGGCCTTCGCGCCGTGTCTGCTGCGCGACGGCGACGGTAGGGATAGGGTCTGGGCGGAGAATCAGCGGGTGCGGCGGCCGGGTTCGGAGGGGGGATTGAGGCCGCCGCTGCATCGGCGCGCGTGGGTCGTGCAGGAGCGGGCGCTGGCGCCGCGGACGCTGCATTTCGGGTCTGAGATGGTGTTTTGGGAGTGTGTGTGGAGGGGATGGCGTCGGAGGAAAATCCGGGGATGGAGAAGACCGCGTATGAGCATTCGGGTGAGCGGTCCGACAATCCGTCTATGGCGTCGCGGATGGGGCTGAAGACGGCGCTGCATACGATGGAGGAACTGTGCCGGAGTGGTGACTGGGCGGAATGGGAGTGTTTCTGGTGGAAGATGGTCAAGGAGTATACGGCGAGCAAACTGACGTTTGATAACGACAAGTGGACGGCGTTTTCGGGATTGGCGAAAGCAGTCGAGCAGCATACTCGGACGCGATTGTACCATGGGCTTTGGGAGTCTAATTTCTTCGACGAGCTGCTCTGGAAAGTACTTGAGCCTGGCAGAAGAGTGGACTTTGACGCTCCGTCCTGGTCGTGGCTTTCCGTTGATGTGGGTGTTCATGAACAGCGCTACAACTACAACAGGGATTTCCGGCAAGCGGCCACGGTTTCTATTCCACCATCCAACGAAACTTCAGCCAACAGTTTGTATCAGTCCAAAAAGCTTTCCATACGAGGACGTCTACTACGGCTTACTTCGCGTATGGCACATTCTGGCAGCGGGAAAAAGGAGTACAAATTCAGGCTTCAGGACGGTCGTAAAATGCATGAAAGGTACTCCGATGGCCGATGGAATCCAGACATTGTACCGGACGAGAGTTGGGAGCTTTCGATCTTGCAATTCGTAACCACTGAGTATAAAGAAAGCTACGGACTTGTGGTCCGACCCATTGATGCGTCTGAGACAAGCTGGTTACGTGTCGGCTTCTACGGTATGTGCTGGAGCTATGAGAATTATAGAGACCAAATTGCGCCTCCTCGATATTTTGGAGATCTTGAAACTATTACACTCGTGTAAAATCGTTGGCTGTGTTGTTGTCAGACACAGGATATATTAACACTAGCGCCTTATACGCCCCTCGAACTTACCCGAGTAAACGCATGCTCGTTTCCGCCGCTTCGCAGTCGCTTCGCGCATCCAGCAGAATCTGGATTTTCGCTGCGGGCGATGACATTCTTTCTATAGTGGTGGTAGTATTTCATAAGAGCTATCCCGACTTGATTTTCTAGTTCGGGTGGTAGTGGTTCCTCAGTCGGCAGAGAGGTCCAATTGAGGGGGTGTTCGAGATGGTCGATATTCTGGCTGAGACGGGGCTGGGGAGGTTTGGATTCGTGGAAGTGTGTTTGGTTTCGATCTGGGATTGGCTTCTTGATTGCGAGAGAAGGCTTCGGGATGCGAGATGAAGGCACGCTGGGATGCGAGATGGGATCCTTGGGGGAGCGGAGCGAGGGTGCGTTGTGGTGGAGGGTATTACGGTTCAGATAGCGATGAGATGGAAGGAAATTGTGAAGAGAGTTGGAAGACGATCTGTGGGAGGAAGGATGCTAAGGGTATAGTGCGAAGGAGCAGGAGCAGGAGCAGAAGCAGGAGCATGAGATAATGAGGTACATTTCGAGTACGACGGTACTCACAGTGTTAATCTTTGCATGGGGCCGTGGCCGACTAAATGGGCATCTACCGGAGATCCTATCCCTACCATCTACCCCCTTACTCCCAACCTACCCACAACTCTCTTCATCCCCGCCCACTCCTCCCCTCTGCCTTCCCCGCCCAACTCTCCTCCAACCTCAAACACACTCACCACTCCGCTTGCCCCACCCGCCCCCACCCTTTTCCCCTCCTTCTCCTCCCACGCAACCTGGTTCAACCCCCTTGCAAAATATCCCCCGCCCTGCACCGCCTTCTTGTTAACTTCCGGCTGCGCACGACAGACGGGGATTTCGGTGTCGACAGTCAGATCCCAGACTTCGACATTGCCGCCGCCATCGACGAGGGCGAAGACGCCGGGGCGGTGTGGGGACCAGCGGGCGCAGTAGACGACGTCTTCACGGGGGAGGTCAAGGAGGGGTTTGATGGCTTGCTCGGTGCTGGGTGGGGGATCGGCGATGGTGGAGGTTGAGGAGTGTGCCGGAGCGACGGAAGTGGAAGACGATGCGCGGGTTTTCCAGAGTTTGACGGTCCAGTCCAGGGAGGTGGAGAGGACGAGATCACCTAGATCTACCGGACCGCGCGCGGGGTGGGAGTCCAGGGACATGACAGGGGCAGTGTGGCCTTTGTAACGTATGCGGGTGTCGACGCCTGCTTTTGCGCCGGCGCGGTCGTACCGGTGGCACGGATAGATGGTTCCTTCTTCAGTGCCGACGAGGAACGAAGTTGGGTCTGCAGAGGGAAAGGACATACATGTTGGACTTAGATCTTCGGTCTTGCTCGGGGGCGGGGCGGTAAGTTCGAGGTATTCCTGGGGTTGGGAAAGCATATCAACAGTCCAGCCGCAGACGACGCCATCGGTGGAGCATGAGATTATATTGTTTGCGTTTTGGGTGCCAACTACTGAAAGGGCGTAGATAGGGTGGGTATGACCCCCTGTAGAGGCGCCTGTCAAAGGGGTTTTCTGCACTGGAAGGGGGGATTTAGAGCGTGTGTCCCAGAGAAGGACTTGGCCACTGTAGGAGCCGCCTAGGATGAGGGAAGGGTGGAATGGGGAGAATCTGGCGGTTAGGATGTCGGAAGTGCTATGAAATGTGTACTCGGGGCGGGAGTGGAGGTGCATATTCCAGATTTGGAGGAGACCAGAGGGATCTTGAGGTGCGGAAGGATTTTTCGTATACGATGCTAAAAGCAATTCAGGGAACTGATGCCCGGAGTTAGTCTAGGGGTTTGGAGGGAGATGCGGAGGCTTACTTTTGGAGAGAAATCAAGACCGCTGATCATTCGCTTCTTGCTCCATCGCTCATCATAGAATTGCGCAACCTCCTTTATTCTTCTCCCCTTCTTTTCTCTCAGGCTTCCGTACCCTTCATCTTCATCCTCGTCAATGCCCTCTAAACCATCCATGGCATAGTCGGCCAGCACATCATAGTCTTGATCTAATGCCCGTTCTATAACTTTACTTGATCTTTCCACAAAATCAAGGAAGTCTTCGGATGAGGTTACGGCATTCAGCTCCTCATCCGTCAAAGGCCTTGCAGGATATTTCGGCTGCGACGTTGTAAGTAGTCCATCAGCAACTGGGTCCTTCACAGCCTTCAGCTCTTCTTCTATCTCCCGCCGGAGGTTCTGTCGGACTTCCTCTTCCTTTTCACGCTCCCTCCGGCTAAGACGCTTTAATTTCCTGGGCGAGAGCATCCGTGAAGGCGATTGATCTGAGTCCGATTCCGAACTCGAGAAGCTTCCTGGATGTTTTCTCCTTTGAGGAGACCATGGCTCTGCGGTCTGTATGCCTTTACTGTAGGACAATACTTCGACTTTAGGAGCTGGCTCAATTTCATAATTCACTGCCACGGGCACTGTTTCCAGGGTCTGCGTTGCTATTGACACGGTCTGGGCTTGGGCAGGCTTTGGAGGCGTGCTGGGACCACCTTGAGCCAGCTCTGTAGCACTTTGTGCAGCACTCAGTGTGGAGCTTGGCCGGCTTGTACGAGCAGCGGGAGAGGAAGTTCGAGGACTTCTACTCTCTCCCAGCACTTCATTGACCAGGCTCTCGACATGCTTTCGATCTTTCGAGCCCCGGGGGCTGGGCGCTGCTACCTAAGAAGCTGAAGTTAGTGTTAGAGATCCTAAGAGACCACTAGGGGCATATTACTTCTAATGGATTTTCCGTAGCTGGGGCTTGTTGTGTAGTAGCCTTCAGCCTCTGCTCGCGTTCCTCTCGCTGCCGCTTGAGTTCTACAAGTTTTGCCCTTTTGGCCAGGATCTCATCTTTGCGTTGCATCATTATGTCTTGGTGGAGAAAGGAGCTATCCTATGGCCCTGGGTGGTGGTCCTGAAAGATGCGCCGTGGGCTCTAATTCTCATGGCATTGGCCTTCAAAATTTCGCGTAGCTGAGCCAGACTGGAGCGTAGATTACGACAATTTGCTCAAAGCTAGTAGCTTGAACTTGGGACTGTGACTTTGTTCTAGTAACAAACCCCTTCTGTGCAGGTAAACGGAGATAATGGAAGTTTTATGCATGCAACATGCACAAAATGTGGCCCAAGCTCCTCCGCACAAAATCCAGCATCCCGCCGACCGCAAGGTGCAACACCAAAGGCACCAGAGCTCCTCTAAATAAGCCTACCAACGTACGAATCTCCCCATCTATTTCCTAAACCTCTACGATCCTTTCGCGTTGCAATTGGCTCCCCACCATCCCCATTCCTTTGCGCCCACCTCTCCCACCTCACCAACAATGGCCAGCTCCGGCGTCAATGTAACATCTTCCTTCCCTGTCCCCCTCTCCTCCCCTCCCCTACACATCACCACCTAAAATAAAGCTAATCTCCGTGCCCGCCGAAAGGTCCTCCGTTACACTGCCCTCATCTCCGGCGTCGCCTACGGCCTATACCGGCAATCAGCAATATCCGCAAAGTCGAAAATCGCGCAAATCGATCGGGAGTACAAGAGCAAGGAGGACTTGATTGCGAAGGCGAAGGCGGAGTACGTGAAGAAGACGATGCCGAGAGAGAGTAAGACTGAAGGGGACGGAGGTAAGTTGAGAGGTTTTTCATTGGGCATGTTGGTGGCTGGGGGTTGGTGATGAAGATGGGTGGGATGTATGTGAGGAGGGTTGGTATTTGGGAGAGGCGGTGGAGGATGGGTAGAGGGCTATGGGAGCCTTTTGAGGGTGTATCTAGGGGTTTGGTATTATGGCTAATATTCCGGAAACTCTAGTGATAACGGATCCCATGGATTCGAACTTCGACCTAGAAGCGTACTTGACGATGAAAATGGCGGATCAGACAGAATAGCATACCGAAAATAAAGAATCGGTCAGTACAGCAAGGGCATCTACGCTGAAGAAGAGAGTCGTAGTCTCGAGATCTTTGGCGAACATGGCTATGCCGTTGAGCATGAGGTCGGCAGCATAGATGAGGTGTATCCTATACGTGTACATGTGTGTATAGTACTGGTGGTTTGCCGTTTCACGTTCTATTCAAAGATAGATCTCACACTTCACTGCCGTCTATTGCATTTTCATCCATATCAGTGTTCAAGTCCAAGGGCAATCCAATTCCTTCTTTCTATACGGCTTCGAACCAAGAACGCTTGGATTCCTGAAGCTGGGCTATATTGATAAGAATCCCCAGAATTGATCTAGATGTTGATCTTGATAGATGGAAAGCGCTAGCGGATAGTGAGAACCTAAGGAACGGCAAGATACATAAAATGAAAGAGGCACAGATACAACGCCGATTAATAATTGAGACGCGAGAGGTTTCAGTGCTGATTCATTCGAATACGCAAATGTTAAACTTCTCCTCTACCTGTACTTTCAATCCATGTTCTTCTTCTACTTCAATTCTCTCCCTAATCCCAAAACGACCTCACTGCTCGCCGCTCAGGTCAAGCACCAAAAGGCATTCACTCCCATAGCGATGGCCATATGCTCGGGTCTCGGAATTGTGAGAAAGCTCACACTTGCTTCGACGGTCATTGTGATCAGACTGGCTTGGAGAGGGGAAATAGAAGAAGGCGATTCAGAACGAATAGGAGTGGGGGATCGTAGACGTCTGGGATGCTGAGGAAGGGAAGAAGCTGAAACAGAGAAGTATAAATCGTGTGAACTTATAACCTTTTGCTGGAACACTACTATCTAGATTGGAAATCCTATTCCTGTTCAAAACAGCAGAAGCCAATGTCAGATGTACCAGCGATTCGAATGCCAACAAGAACAGGTGGAAAAAGCGTCAGCTATGATCTCCGGTGCATCACCAAGGGAACAAGCCTGGCTTTTGCAACTCCTAGGTAACGATAGAAGCCCAGACTGGATTGTGAAGACAAAGGAACAGGATATTCCTAATTGGCCGGTACTAGTTCAGAGCGAGCTCTAAGCTTGAAGGTTGAGGAATGCCCATATCTTTGCAACAGCCTTACCCTAGCCACGTGGCACTGAACTGAAGGGAGTAATACGTTCCAAATGTCCAATACTACAATGCCGGCTTGATAGACGTGGGATATTGAATTTTGGGTCGATCGATAAAATTCCGCGCACGACGTACAAGCAGTCTTAGTGGTCTTCGATTTGCTAATAATCAGAGGTAATTAACGAGTCATTCGAAGCTGAATCGTTTGCCTTTTCAGCGGAACGGTAAACGTGGTCTTGGGACGGTTATAAACCCGCAAGATTCATTTGACACTTTTGCATACTGTACTGCAATGGAACTGATGATAGTATGACAACCAAGCCGGAGCACGAGCCGTTGGTTATAGGTCAGAATTGTAATACCTCGTTCTTGGTCAACGTTACTAATTTCTGGTGGAGGCAATGACTGAACACATGCTAGCAGTTCCTTCAACAACTGTAGATCAAGAGAGAGCTCGACAATCTCTGTTGGGGCGTTTTGAAAGTCGACACAAAATTTTGGTAGAGTGATAATGGATTGGATCGCTTGCTCGGCTACTGCCGTAATGATGCTAAGCGGATCTGCTATTCTGCTATTCTGAAGTTCAACAGCAAGACAACGCTCAAGTGAGTGACTTGATACTGCGCAAGGCGTTGACATCTTGAGAAGTCGTTGAATAGTATTGCTGAGCATACGAAGATGGTAGCTGGCAGCCACGGTGCAGCTTGCCATTAGCCACCGCCTTCAGCCATGCGAGTATCGAAATTCTTGATGCCGCATTTTTAATTTCGAGACCACGATCATGGCATTGTTCATGTTCGAAATCCAATCGAGTCTGACCATTCTGCTGGGCTTTCTCAATTGATGACAGGATATGCATTTGAATTCCTAGCGTTGGGGGCTAATAGTCGCTACAACACCTTGAGGAATATCCGAATGCCTGACTGCGAGTGGATTCGCTATCTTTGTTATCGTGGTGTCGCTGAGGTAAGGCCTTCGACGCAATGCAACATGCATGCTCATGCAGTTTAGCTGCATATCGACAACTATAAACTTCTCTATCGGTAGAGTCCATCGCAAAGTTATCTGAGATACATACAATCCTTCTATTCAGATAGTAGAATCACCCAAACGCAAAGAAAAAGATACGTCGTGAATCGATAAGTTGGGAAAACCATAAAGCCATGGAAAACGTGGAACAGATTCCTGGAACTGTCCACCTGGTCGATCTCGAAGGAACAATACTCGCAAAACATAGCTCGAGTGGCCAGCGCGATATCGTTCTGGTCCCAGCTCCTTCAGATGACCCCGATGACCCTCTGAACTGGTCACCAAAACGAAAATTGCTTTCGACAACATGCATGTGCGTCTACACGTTGATGATTGGGATTGCCTCCGCGGCCATCTATTCTGTTCTAGAACCAATCGCCAAAGATACAGGCCTTACTTTGAACGACCTAAACGCCGGCACTGGATACATGTTTCTGCTATTCGGATGGGGCTGCCTAGTCTGGCAGCCGCTTGCTTTGCAATATGGAAAGCGCCCTGTATACTTGTTGTCGATACTAGCAACAATGGCAATAATGATTTGGGTGCCGTACACAACGTCCAATGGTCAGTGGATTGCGAGTAAGGTCCTGCAAGGGTTCTTTGGAGCCCCATCGAATCTTTGTGCGAGATATCTGTGACGGATATATACTTCACGCACGAAAGAGGCACTTATATGGCTTTGTACGCTCTGTTCCTAGCCGGAAGTAATTTCCTCGCGCCAATTTTAGCGGGCTTTATCAACGATGGCCAAGGTTGGAAATGGGTCCTCTATTGGTGCTCCATATTCTGTGCGATCGGCTTTGTTTTTCTCTTTTTCTGCATGGAAGAAACGAACTACCATCGCGGATCAAGGCCCATGGATACGGCGGATGTTAATAGTGGTGTAAAGATGTCACCTGAAAGCTCTGTAGACCCGGCGGGAGAGAAGAAAGCGGCGATGGGTCTGTCAGTGGGTAGTGTTGAAAATGGCTACTCTAAGAAGTATCAGCAGAAAACCTATTGGCCTAAACTGAAGCTATTTGAATCCACTGCGTGGCAGCACCCAAATCGACTAGGAGGCATGATGCTACGACCACTCATATTTCTGACCTTCCCTGTAATCTTCTACGCCGGTTTCTCATACGGTTCCAACCTCGTGTGGTTCAATGTTTTGAACGCTACAGCTTCCCTGATACTCTCTGGCTCACCCTATCGCTTTTCATCTTCAATGGTCGGCCTAGCGTACTTGTCGCCGCTCATTGGGGTACTTTTCGGCTTCATCTACACAGGTCGCCTTGGGGACTGGCTAGTCATCAAGATGGCGCGGCGCAATCGGGGCATTATGGAACCAGAGCACCGGCTTTGGCTCTTCAGCGTCTCTCTTCTGTGCATTCCAGGGGCGCTGTTACTCTGGGGTGTTGGTGCCGCCAAGGGCATCCATTGGTTTGGCCTTGTCTTTGCCATGGGAGTCATCGCCTTCACCAATACTCTCGGCATCCAGATTTCGGTGAGCTATTGCATAGACTCATACCGCGAGTTGAGTGGAGAAGCTATGGTGACTGTGATTATCGTTCGGAACACCATGAGTTTTGCTATAGGATATGGGTCAGTACACATGTCTTTTAATATCTCTGACAGCCTGTGAGCTTATTTTTTTTGGTAGCATTACCCCTTGGGTCACGAACATGGGGCTGCAGAACGCTTTCATCCTCGCGGCCTTTGCGGGGTTGGCTCAGGTCTTGACTTTCTTGATTTTTGTCAAGCACGGACGTACGTTGAGGCGTAGGAGTGTTGGCCGGTACAAACGATATGTCAAAGAAATGGCTCAGGCGGGTTTGGTGCACTAGATGTTTTCCAAAAGGGACCTTGCAGAGGTGGGACTTTTCTTCCCACCATCAGTGAGATATTGGGGAAAATATTACATCCGCAACTAGTAGAACATCATACACCCCTTCTTAAAGTAATATCTTAACAAGACCACACGGCCATCGAAAACCTGTTATCACTTTACACAAAACAACCCACCACACCTCCACCCCCTTCTCAATTTCCGTATACCAAAAAAATATCCCTCACTCCCTAGCCCCCCTCTAACACACATTCCATCCATCAAACACCTCACCACCACACCACCCCACCCTCCAACCACCTCGCCAAGTCGCTCAAGACACCAACCCCTATTCATCGCTGCTATCCATTCGCATCACCCAGCACAAGCCCTGATATCATCATCTTGGGTTATTAAGCGGTCACGCACGTACGTACGTAGGTCTTGTGTACATACAGTACATACAGTACATAGTAAGGGCATACATATCTGGTGGCTGCACCCGGGCAATTCTGGGGGGGGGGGTTTTTTTGGGAGTAAAAATGCATACGAAATGTGGTTTTGGGTTGGGTTTTATTGGGCTGCTGATGAGAAGGAGGAGAAGAAGAAGGAGGAGAAGAAGGAGGGTACAATTAACAAGTACCGCGGTCCTTCAATGGCAAAGATCTGTTCCTGTCTGTGTTTTTTCAACCAACGACTGTTTAAGAAAAACGCACACCTTGGAATGGGTAAGTAGCCTAAATACCATACCTTTTGTTCAAAACAACAGATATCATTTCCTAAGAGAGTGAAAAACGCGATTTTGTTGTTTTTGGTATGGGATGGTTATGCTTGCGTGTGATTGGGACGATAATCGATGTGGTGGTTATGATGGGACGGCAGTGGTATGATAAACATGATGGAGGAAAATCGGGATATTTGTTGACTGTACATACACTCAAGCGAATCTACATACGAGGGTACGGAGTAAGGGCTGTTAGATTCCCCCATTTTTCTTTTTTTTTAAACTCACGAGAACAAATTGCGGTGTAAAACAACTCCTCCAGTAACTCCACCGTGTAACCAAGATATCTCCCACCACAGACCCTCTCTCCCACCACAATGATGATCCACAAAATTCCGGCATATCACCGTAAATCCGCGCTCGCCCTTCCGCCGCGTACCGTACATAGTATACCCAAAAATCCTCCACCACCGCTTCTTCCACCCCCCCTCTCTTCCCAATTCCCGCGGCCCCCGTTCTGGGCAAACCGTGGTGACGAGGCTCTGGATTGTGTATTCACAAATCTCCGAGAAGACTGGAAAGCGCCCGTTTTTCTCTGGGACTTGCGTTAAGCGATGTGGTAAATGCGTGTTTTCAGGGCTTTGCCAAAAAAGAAAAAAATTTGATTTTTGCTGAAATCTTTGGGGGATATGCAAGGGCTAGCGATGACGATTTCTCCCGACGTTGCTGCTCGTGGGCGATGCGATGGAGCTGCTGGATGTTTATCGTGGACAGGCGGATATGAGTCGGAACGTTGTATTAGGGGGGAGCTTTGGCAGGACGGAGGGCGGGTCTGATATTCAAGGATTGGCAGCAGCATGCGGCGGCTAGGACGTTGATTGCGGGTTCCTGTAGGTGGTTGTTTCCTTCCCATCGAGCGGACGTGTATCATAACTGCTTTCGTTGTGCTCTCGGATTGAAAAGATTGAGATTGTAAAGTTCCCCTCTGAGGCCTTGATGGCGGATTGGTAGGACCGAAAAGTATAGTTTCACGAGCGTCAAGAGAATGGAGCCGGTGATCGATAGCACGATGCGTGCCTGGACAGATAAGCTCAACGAGCAGTTTGCGAGCAGCGACCGGAAATTTGGTTTCGCACCTTGGGCGGTGTAAGTTCACGCTTCCAATTTTGTCCCAAGCAAGATAATTATCAGTTTTAACATCAATAGGATCAGATTCCTAGCCTACGACGCTATATCCGAAGTTGGATTTGGCGCTCCCTTTGGCTTTGTCGAGACAGGCACGGATGTCGGCGGTCTAATCAAAGGCTTCCATGATGGACTCCCGGCCTTCGGTATGATGGCGCGATTACATCCGTTCACATCCTGGATCAAGGAGACTTGGATCGGAGAGAGGTATCTTGTGGCAAAGCCGGAGGATGACTCCGGTATTGGGACGTTGATGGGGTTCCGAGACAAGCTCCTCGATCAGCGGATGCAGGACATTCGGGCAGGAAAAGCCGGTGGAAGGATGGACTTGCTGCAGGCGTGAGTGCTGGCTGTGGCTTGGTTGATATTCTAGCCTGGGGACCAGCGGATTGCTAATGGATTTCCAGTCTCCTGGAGGCGCGCGCGGAAGACGGTAAAGCACTTGCAGTCGGGACCGTCAAAGCCAAGCTTCTTCTTGTTCTACTTGCAGGCGCTGACACGACCGGAACAACCTTCCAAGCCATGGTGAATTTCATCATGGCCGACTCCACTGTCCATGGGAAGCTTATGACCGAGATCGTTAATGCCGACCGCGCCGGCCATCTCTCGTCCACGCCGTAGTATGATGAAGTTCGCGAACACTGCCCTTATTACATTGCTTGCGTCAAGGAGACAATGCGTCTTTGTCCGGCCGCACCAACTATCTTTCCACGGTTGGTAGCCAAAAGTGGAATAATGCTTATCAGGGAATTCGTCCCTGAAGGTACGGAGGTGGCATGTAATTCGTGGGTGGTGCAGAGAGATGAATACATATATGGCGAAGACGCATGTGCTTTCAGACCGGAGCGATGGCCGGATATCGATAAGGCAAAGATTTATGATAAGTATAACTTGGCGTTTGAATATGGAACGAGAACATGTCTGGGGAGGGATATCGCAATGATGGAGTTGTACAAGGGCCCGTTACAGGTGATGTCTGCCTTTGCCGATACACGTTATGAGCTGACCAGCCTTTAGTTCTTTCGGACGTTTGAGCCGCAACTGGTAGATAAGAGGAGTCCTGGAACATTTCCGGTTATGGGAGGCATTGGGATTTGGACAGACATGTGGATAAGAGTCGAGAGGAGGACAACGATCGTGTAGAAGTAATACCAACCTACCTTGGGCACATGTACGTAAAGCATCAAGAATGTTCAGCTTGACTCACAGAAACTGTTGTTTATTGGGATCAAATGATCCCGAGCTTATTCCCAACAACACATGTTATCAAGATGGGCATTCTCAATGCTGAGTAGCATTTCCTCTGACGGAACGGAGTCAATTACTCACCATCTGCAATGAAGACAGCACATACGGCAGTCCGTTAGAATTTCCTCAACCAGGGCAACAGATACCGAGGACTCGGTCGAGGCGGTACAATATACGGAGCAAATTTTCGTCAGCAGCATCACTGTAAGGCTCAACTGACTGGTTTTCATCCGCTTGCGATGTCGATCATTGACCCCTTGCGCAACAGATACGATGGATTTAAGATGCTTCAAAGTCTTCAACAAAGCATCATTTTGTTCCGCAATATGCAGTAATCTTCTGTCAACCTCGTTCACCTTCAGAATTCAACGAAAGAGCCGTCTTCCTTCATCTCCGACAAGATCACAAGAGGAAGCTGCGATGTTGTCAATGACTGATCGGGTTGGCTCAGTTGTGTAGTATTAGAGATAATATAGGTAATCCTATCTAGACCGGTCAACATACGTGGAACAAAAGGGTCAAAGATCCCTGCTGTTGAGCACGTTGTAAAAATAGGAACATTGGAACGGAAACGAAGAGCAGTTCACCCATCCTTAAGACTGGGAGTAGCGGAAGGGGTTGGTGTTGGATAGTAGCTGTGTGTGAGAGCCAACGATTCCATCGTAGACGAAATACTCCGATGGGAGAAACATCGCTATGACTGTTGTCAGCGAGATTCAGGCGCATGTCCTTAAGCTTGATGAATCCGTCCGAGGGGGATCGCTCATCGGTGTAACATACCAAGAGCATAATAGGCGTAATTATCGATATTCGACATGGCCCAGTTAATCGACAAATCAGTGATCTTATCCCAGCGGTAAACTTCAGAATCACCCGAGAAGACTATCGCGTATACACGTCAGTCGTTTGATGCACATGAAACGGGAAAAGTGATATAGAGAGAAGTCAACTGACAGCGATCCATTTGAGTGACGTGCATCAGTTCGTGAAGCAAGACAGCCGACAGACAAGTCGTGTAAAAGATCTCATCCATCTGTTTCCCGGGATACAAACCTGCTTTTCCGGCCTGTGCAGCTATACCCGCCACCCCGAATTGGCTGCCCGTTGAGTGTGGGGCGACGCCCCGAACCAGGCTATCGTCACAGAGCAGAACAATCTTGACAGTATCGCCGCCGCCGGCTATGCCGTCAGACTCCAACATCATCCCGAGTGTGTTTCTTGTACATAGCCTTGCACTCTCGTTATCATTGTGATGCAAGCCGTAGACGGTGTAAGCGGATGTCATGTCCCTCCATGAATTATGCGCCTTGACCAGATCGGGGCTGAAGTGATGATCGCCACAGTGAACTATAAGGCTATCGAGGTTCATCGGTGATCTCTCGGTGACTGACCATGGCACGTGGTTCGCAGCATATGTGAATCTCTCTATTGTTGTTCCGATACAAAATCAGCGAAATCCAGAAGCAAGTCGCTGCGACATCTGTAACGCAAAGCGTTCAACTGACCTGCAATATTGATCAGGTCTTGTGTACGAGCACCTGGAAAGAGGGCATCCCGTGAATTATCGGCTACTCTTGTGAGATTATAATCAAGCATCCAAGCCGCATGGGTCATCATCTCATTGGCTTCGGCCATGGCGGCATTTATCATACTGGTTTTGTCCACGTTGTCTGTCAGGTAAGGTTTGCATGATTTGTCAACAACGTAGGCTTCGGCGTGAATGAAGAATCGGCAAAGGAAAAACAGTGCAGAAAAGACAGTGGTGGCAATGATGAGAGCCATGACTCCGGTGACGGCCGCGGTTTATCGTGCTTAAAGGAGTGAAAAGGTACGAGAAAAGATGGTAGCAACATGGAAGTAACGCATGTCAGACTTGGAAAGCTACTAACACACTCTTCATTTCATTTCGAAAATAGATACAAACGGTGGATTAGTGGTGGATGATGATCAATGTGAAAGGAGCGCGTAAGGAGAACACTTCTCGAAACGGCAAACCGATGTACCTGAAGCTATTGAGGTATCTAGAGCTGCTTTCCACGGCACTACATATCAGCACCATGGCTTGTAGTCGGCATGGCTGTCGAGACTCGAGACTCGAGACGGGTGAAAGACACGGCACATGGTTGAATTAGGAAGGACAGACAAGCAATCTCGACCTCCCCACTCCATACACGGATCCCTTCGCTCACAAGCGTTAAATCTCAATGTTCATCAGGCGAACGGAACCAACCTCATTACCGCACGTATAGATTGTGAAGGGTGGAATACTCTTCCAAGCAGCATCTTTCAAATCTGAATCACGAAGCGAGGCTGAAACGGAGAGACAGGTGGCAAGTGAGGGTGTACTGTATACGGCTTACGTGGTACAGTAGGTACAGTAAGTACTCTTGGAGTCTGCCTTGAGGCTGAACTGATTGACCAATCACAAGCCAATTCTTCCTTCGAAAGCTTGTCTAGCTTAAGCATCTAAGGTAAGGTACTGTATCAGTAAGGTATGTATAGTGTGGTACACAGTCCGTAACCTTAGCCCTAGGGAACTATCCGCCTTAGCGTGAGTCGTAGAATACTCCGTATACTGTTACTGTATACAATAAGGTACTCTTCGCTTACTGCCGGTCGGCTATTTTCCAGTTCCGCCCCAATATCTCTCTCTACATCTTCAACTCCGTCTATTCTTAGTGAATATCGTTTTTAAAAACTCCATCTTTGACGCGACAGAAGACCTCAGAGTGTGAGTGGTCATGTTATCAACAAACGATCATGATCAACAATGGTTAGCAGCCCCATGCAAGCAAGTAACAATTTTGTCATACGAGCTTCTCTCGACTTATGGGATGTTGGCGGCAGACCTCGATCACGTCGAGAGTCGTGTCTCAATGTACTGATTTCGGATGTAACAATCACGCCATCGACCCAAACTGGTAAAGCTCATTTGACGGCCCGTGTCGGAAATACAACATAGAGTATAATAGGTATGCTTGGGGCTCGAGCTCGGCACCGCCGCAACACACAAGCCCCAACTATGAATGTCAAACTCTTCGGAATCGCATGATTTCTCACAGAGACCTATTCACTTACTCGCCATCACAAAAGTTGGTGGTAATTGAACGATGCCTGTCCATTGCGATCGCCTAGCACAATAGCAGCTTGCTCTTGGTCGTATCTTTCCCCCTCTGTTGTTGTTGATTTTGGTATTCGATATGGCGAAACCTTGGTCTTCTAGTCGTCTGTTAGGTGGTGTACCCTGCTTCTCAAGCCGCCCCTTACACTTGTACTTGTTGGTCCGTTGATACTTTAGCTAGTTCTACTGTCCAGTTAATGCAACAGAGTAGAAGTCATCGCAACGAAACACGAACATCTATAAGCTCACTCCAGATATCCAACGCTTTAAGAAGACAAGCAGACTTGCTTGCTATCATGCTGATGCAACCCATCACCCCAATTACCTTAACCAATTCAAATCTCAAAAGCCGGATAAGTGCAGTATTAGTCATGATCTCCCTCTGCCGAGAACATTGCCGAGTCACCTGATGCCAGCCCTGCTGCTTACAATTCGCTTGCTAAGCACAACATTTCCCAGTGTAACCGAATTCGAACCCGAATCAGTTCTTGCAGGTGGTTTGAGAGATATGACAAAGTCGCTGTCATCCTTGACTGACCCTTTCCTGAAGGCCGAGGCAATTGGTGATATTCTACCTTGGAAAAACCCAAACCTCCCCAATTCGGTCTCCTAACAGAAGCTTCGAGATTATCGAAGCAGATTCCTCTATAAAGGATCACCGAGTTCATGAAGCTGTTTCTCTCGTCTCTCATTTTCAGCATTGTAGCTTTTCTCCTCTACAATCACTCCTTCCTCTCCCTTCAGGTCACCTATCTCATTCAACATACATCACTGACAGCTTTCCTCTTGTTACCCTACAATAAAAGCAGCCTTTCAACCGCCGACTCAATCCTCAAACTCCCATTCACATCGCCCTCCTTCTTCGCTCCATCGAAGTCTGCAAACATGTCCATCCCTCGTGCGATTCGCCAGGCGTTCCTGGCAGTCGAACAAGCCGAAGGTGCCGGAGCCCGCGTCCGCCGCTCAATTGGCACAGCCAAACTCCGCAACTTCTCCCCGTTCCTCATGCTCGATCACTTTAACGTCTCTCCTGGCGCTGGCTTCCCTGATCACCCCCACCGTGGCCAGGAAACGATCACCTATCTTCTCACAGGCGCAGTTGACCACGAGGACTTTGCAGGCAATGCAGGCACGATTGAGGCGGGAGATTTACAATTCATGACAGCAGGACGGGGGATAATGCACGCCGAGATGCCACGGCAGAACAAGGACGGGAGCGCCAATG